>Ga0209692_10000568_pt1 | contig 79680 bp, 85 predicted proteins | sample tdDd472_FD_187129 | JGI IMG/M metagenome (GOLD analysis project Ga0209692, IMG submission 187129) | Marine sediment microbial communities from the Atlantic coast under amendment with organic carbon and nitrate - tdDd47.2 (SPAdes)... | ecosystem: Environmental > Aquatic > Marine > Coastal >...
CAGCACCGCCAGCGGACCCTCGCCGGTAAAGCGCTCATATGCCACATGCCCGGCGTGTTTCTTGTCGACCTGCACATTGCCAATGATCGCGGCTTGTTCGTAAGAACGATTGTTTGCCGATACACCGAGCTGCTCGCGAATTGCGGAGCGTGCACCGTCGGCAACAACCAGCAGCTTCGCTGTTAACTGCTCGCCGCTGTCGAGTGTTACTGCAGACGACTCACCTTGACGCGAGACTTCAACAACACGTGCGGGACAAAACACAGTTATAGCCGGCTTCTCGTTTAACGCCCGCCACAAGCCGGGGCCGAGAATGCGACTCTTAATGACATGACCGAGATGATTCACACCCTGCTGCTGCGCATCGAGCAATGCAGTACCGAAGCGGCCTTTCTCGGACACATGAATCTGATCAATCGGCCAGGCATCGGATTCCAGCTCCGGCCAGACACCCAATGTTTGCAAAATGGCCTTGCTGGAACGGGACAACGCAATGCTGCGTTCATCGAAACTGGACTCGCCACTTTGTTCCGGCGGCACGGCTTCAACAAGCGCAATCTTTAGAGGAAGATCGCCCAACGCAATCGCAACGCTGGCGCCGACAAGGCCCCCGCCGCAAATTACGATGTCGAATTCTTCAGTCACTTCGTCACTCTGCCTTGGCCATCAATTCTTCAATGGCGTCGGGATCCACCGGCAACTGCCGGGTAAGCACTTCATAACCATCGCGCGTCACCAGCACATCGTCTTCGATGCGAATACCGATGCCGCGGTAACATTTCTTAACCCTGCGGTGACGCTCTGAAATATAGATGCCCGGCTCCACTGTGAGCACCATACCGGGCTCCAGCATGCGCCACTGGTCAGACACCTTGTAGTCGCCTACATCATGCACATCAAGCCCCAGCCAGTGACCGGTGCGGTGCATGAAGTACGGACGGTAAGCCTGCTTGCGAATCAGCTCCGCCAGGCTGCCTTTCAAAATGCCAAGGTCTTTCAAACCTCTCGTAATTTCTTTAACCGCCGCATCATGAAACTCATGCCACGAGTTACCCGGCGCAATGTGCTCAAGCGCTGCCTGATGGGCGCGCAGCACTACTTCGTACAGCTCACGCTGTGGCTTAGTGAATGTGCCGTTCACCGGATAGGTACGTGTAATGTCAGAGGCGTAGCACTCATACTCACAACCGGCGTCGACCAGCACCAGCTCACCGTCCAGCATCTGCCGATCGTTCTCGACGTAGTGGAGTACACAGGCGTTATCGCCCGAACCGACGATGGGCTGATACGAAGTGTCTACACCATTGCGACGGAACTCATACAAGTATTCAGCCTCCAGCTGATACTCATACATATCCGGCTGACAGGCCTGCATCGCGCGCTTGTGAGCGGCCACCGCGATCTTTGCCGACTTTTTCATCGCACTGATTTCTGCACGACTCTTATAAAGACGCATGTCATGCAGCATGTGATCCATCGCAACGAACTCATCGGGAATATGCACACCCGGGCCTGCTTTGGTTCTTAAGGCAGACACCCAGCCGAGCAAACGACTGTCAAACTCGGGGTGCGCCCCCATGGTGTAATAAACACGCTCGCAGCTTTCGATCAGACCCGGAAGAATGTCATCAATGTCGCCCACGGGAAATGCATCGTCTGCCTCAAACTCCGCGACCACGCCGTCCGGGCCTGCGCGTTTGCCATCCCAGAGCTCTCGCTCGGGGTCGCGCTCGCGGCAAAACATCAGGAACTCGCCTTCCGGACGACCCGGCACCAATACAGCCACTGCGTCCGGCTCGGAGAAACCGGTCAGATAATAAAAATCGCTTTCCTGACGGAAGCGGTACTCAACATCGCGGTTGCGGGTCTTGATATTGGCAGAAGGCAGAATGGCGATACTGCCTTTGCCCATCATGCGCATCAGCTGACGGCGACGTTTGGAGAATTCCTTCGGGTTCATTGCGGTGTTTTATGAATCCAGCTTCTTACCGTCACCGCGCAGATCTGCACTTTCTTCAAACAGCAGCTGCACACTGACGCGCACATATTCAACCAGCTCGACAAAACTGCTCTCATGATCGGCTTCGGCGTCGTCCGGATCGGTGCCGGCCTTAGTGATCTCACTGAAGTCGGCAAGAATTTCCTTTGCCAGCGGCGTGCGGAACACCCGCTCCATTGAGTCTTTCTCGCCTCCGGCGGCGGTTGCCAGACCGTGCAAAAACCCCTGGCACCAATATGCCAGAGCCCGGGTACGGGTATCGATAGGCTCATCATCACCGGGCAGTAACAGGTTGAAGGCCATTTCGCCTTCTTCCAGCATGCGAAAGCTGTTCAACGCGAGTTCGCCGAGTTGTTTCGCACCCTCCGCCACCAGCACATTATCGGTATCGGCGTCTTCCAACGCATCCTTCAACCAGACCGCACCGGCATGCGGACCCAGCAATATGGCCGAGCCGCAGAAGCTGCCTTGCAGTTCCGACGGTTCTGACATAAGACCGGCTTTGGTCAGGGCATTCTGCAGCGCCTGATAATCAGGTAATTGGGGACTTTTAACGCTCATTTTCTTATTCCGGACACCCCCGCCCGTCGCAAACAACAGCCGCAAATACAGGAGAGCAGCAACATAACGGAAGGAAGGCTTTTGTTATAGCCGTATCGTATCACCCCTCCGGCCCGCCGTGTGCCGGAGAACCCCTTCAAAACAAGAGGTCAGCGGGAGGACGACGGGCGCATCCGGTAGCCGGCCAGCACGGCAGCGTCGAAGCCGGCTATTTGACCGTAAGGCGCTGCTAACACTATATTGGCGCTCATGTCTGACGAACTCGACAAAGTATTTGGCCAGGAACTGCAGCGACTTGAGAAACGCCTCGACGAGCTGGTGGTTATCTGCAACTCACTGAAAGACGAGAACCGCTCCCTGAAAGAGCGGCAAGACTCGCTTATCGCCGACCGCGCCACACTGCTGCAAAAGAACGAACAGGTTCGTGCACGTGTAGACGCAATGATCGGCCGCCTTAAAGCCATGGAGAGCGGCTCATGAGTACTGCACAGGTCAACGTTAAGATTCTCGAGAAGGAATACCAGATCGCCTGCCCCGCCGAGGAACGCGGTGATCTGCTTGATTCAGTCGAACTGCTGAACAGCAAAATGCGTGAGATTCGTGACGGCGGAGCCATAACCGGCCTTGACCGGATTGCCGTAATGGCAGCACTCAATCTGGCGAACGAACTGATCAAATCGCAAGGCAAAGGTAACGCCATGGAAACCGATGCCAAAGACCGTATCGCAGCAATGCGTGAACGCGTTGAAACTGCTTTGCAGGAAAGCCAGCAACTCGAATTCTAACGCTCTGCTTCTGAGCCCGTTTCTGGTTTAAGCGCCGTCCGGCTTTCGCCATTACTTCTATTTCTGCATTCATATAGTGAAATTGCGCCTGTGCGGCATACCGATTTCGCCTAAAATAAGCATCAGGACCTCCTGCGGTGTTCGACAAGAGCCCGGATCCCCTCGACCCTAATTATCAATATCGGGGTCGTGTTCTGCAGGCACGTTGTGTGCAATACCGCTATAGGCGGATAGCCTGGACGGCCGCGGCTGACCCCACTTGTTGCTCCGGTTCGAGAGCAACGGCTCTACCGGCACAGGCGGGAGGTCCTCTTCTTCTAACCGTGCTCTCCCCCTGCACCCCCCGGCCATCCAAATGACGCAGCCGGCGACTCAGATATGCGTACCGGACACCGCCTTCAACTTCTTGTGCAGATACATCCTGCTCAACAACGTTCACGCCATTTGTTTTTCTTTTTACAAAAGGCTTATTCTGAACAACGAAGTAGAAAACTAACGCAGAGTTACACTTCCGGTGCTTGCTAACCGGCCCTGTTCATAAAACATATGCTTAAGAAACTTTAAACGGCTGTGCAACATACACCCGGTTCAACAATGCACCGACGTTTTATTGGAAAAAGTTACCAGACAGAAGCATGACTTCGACCGAAGACAGCAAAAACAGTAAGCAGGAAATCCGTCGACGCATTCGTACGGAGAGAAATACGTTAACGCAGGATGAGATTTTTGATGCGGCTGTTTCGTTGAACCATCATCTCTGGTCACTGCCGCAATTGAGTCGTGCGACACGCATTGCAACCTACATTGGCATCAACGGTGAAGCAGATTGCAGTGAAATTATCCGCAGCGCCTGGCAGCGCCAAAAACAGACCTACGTGCCAATTTTGCGCAAAAACCGCATGCTTTTCGCGAATTTAAGTGCTGACAAAAAACTTAAAAACAATCGCTTCGGCATTCCCGAACCGGAATATCGAATCACCGACCTGTTAAAACCCGCAAATCTCGATGTTGTACTAATGCCACTGGTCGCTTTTGATGGAAATGGCAACCGTTTAGGCATGGGTGGCGGCTTTTACGATCGCAGTTTGCAGCAACTTCAGCACCGGAAAGTGTTTCGTCACCCTCTTCTAATCGGCATGGCATATGACTTTCAGCGAGTCGGCCATATTTCCGCCGAAAATTGGGACATTCCACTCGACGCAGTCATCACAGAAACCGGTGTTTCCAGCTTTAGTTTCTAAGCACATAAAAAAACGCAGTTTCAAACTCTGAAAAAGTGCGAATCAACGCATATTTTTTAGAGCAATTCTCATTCGAAAACTGCTCATCAAGAACATTTTTTTACTTTGAAAATTGTTTTTTGAAGAACGCCGGAAATGCTTGTGTTTGTGGAATTTTATCGACTTTTATATATACTCGACTGCGGTTACCCCGACATTAGGAGACTGTTATGGCTGCTAAAAAGAAAGCCACCAAGAAGAAAGCTACCAAGAGAAAGGTAGCTAAGAAGACTACTCGCAAGAAAGTTGCGAAGAAGAAAGTTGCAAAGAAAGCTACGAAGAAAAAAGTAGCTAAGAAGGCAACTAAGAAGAAAGCCAAGAAAAAAGCTACTAAGAAAAAGGCTAAGAAAAAAGTAGCTAAGAAGAAGGCTAAGAAAAAAGCTACCAAGAAAAAGGCCACTAAGAAGAAGGCCAAAAAGAAGGTAGCTAAGAAAAAGGCTAAGAAAAAAGTAGCCAAGAAGAAGGCTACTAAGAAGAAAGCTAAGAAAAAGGCTACCAAGAAAAAGGCCACTAAGAAGAAGGCCAAGAAAAAGGTAGCTAAGAAAAAAGCTACTAAGAAGAAGGCCAAGAAAAAAGTCGCTAAGAAAAAAGCGAAAAAGAAAGTAGCTAAGAAAAAGGCTAAGAAGAAGGCTTCTAAAAAGAAGGCTACCCGTAAAAAGGCCACCAAGAAGAAGGCCAAGAAAAAGGTAGCTAAGAAGAAGGCTTCTAAGAAGAAAGCCAAAAAGAAAGCTAAGAAAAAGGCTAAGAAGAAAGCCCGTCGTAAATAAGCGACAGCGCTAACTTAGCCACCGGATCAAGACTTAGTCTGAAGTCCGGTACCAAAAGATACCCGCCCCGGCGGGTATCTTTTTTTGTGCCTGCCAATCAGGCGAACGGGCGAGGCCAGGCACAAACAGTTCACAAATAAGTTCGGTGGCATCGGTTCACGGGTACTGGTTCACGTTTTGCGGACCGAATCGGTGTTTATCGGGCAAATCAGCCACAGATGTTTCATCCGCCTCTGTTCATCTGGTTATAATCGCGATGAAGCAATTCAGCAGAAACCTATCTGCATGCAATCGGCCCTGACAAGGGCGCACAGTATTGGAAGCCGGTTAATGAGCCAGAATGAACAAAAGAAGCAAGCTGCACTCGCATCACTGGAGTTTATTCAGTTAGGATGCAATCTCGGTGTAGGCACAGGCTCAACCGTGAACTTTCTGATCGATGCACTGCCGGACATTAAAGACAAGATTGACTCTGTTGTATCCAGCTCGGTCGAATCGACCCGTCGTCTGAAAGAACAAGGCTTCGAAGTATCAGAACTCGCCGATATCGGGCGCTGTGATGTCTATATTGACGGCGCCGATGAAGCCAACAAGCATTTCCATCTGATTAAAGGTGGCGGTGGCGCGCTGACCCGCGAGAAAATCATCGCCGGCGCATCCCGTAAATTCGTGTGTATCGTTGATGAAAGCAAGCTGGTAGGAGCTCTCGGCGCCTTTCCGCTGCCCATCGAGGTAATCCCGATGGCCCGCTCCTATGTAGCCCGGGAACTGATCAAATATCGCGGTCAGCCGGTGTGGCGCGAAGGTTTTGTTACCGATAACGGCAACGAAATACTTGATGTGCACAACCTGAGTATTACTAACCCGATTGATATGGAGCAGCGCCTGAGCCTGATCCCCGGTGTTGTTACGGTCGGCCTGTTTGCCAATCGTCCTGCAGACGTACTGCTAACCGGCGGCAAAGCTGGCGTAGTACGCAGAGACCGCTAAGAAACCATTAACGCGTCTTAAGAGTCATAGAAATAAAAAAGCCCGCTTTATGCGGGCTTTTTTATTTCTATGCTCGAAAGCAGTCGCGGCTTCTAATCGAACACCGGGTTCTTAGCGTCTTCCGGAATATCTTCCGGCTTAGGTACAGCAACGCCGAAAGGCAGGCCCATTGATTCATTCAACGGCACACCTGCGCCGGGTGCAGTGCGCTTCGGCGCGGTAGCACCTCCGTCAAACGGATAAGAACGGAACCACAGCTGAGCCACCCACTTCTCGGCAGTGTCACTGGTAATCGGCAAGGAAGAATGCACCGACTCTTTGCGAACCGACTTGTCTGCTTCCGAGTTCACCCAGACTACGGCACGCCCCTGGACAGGTTGCGTAACCAGATTCAGCTTGTTGAACAGAGTGCCACCGCCCTCATCTGCATCCAGGCTGTTCAGATAGATCAGCAGGGTATACAGACGGTCGGCACGCAGGGAGCCATTGTGGTCGTAGTGGCTCTTATAGTATTCACCCGACTGATAGCGGGTCAGACTGAAGGTTTCCGCATGGGTTACCGGCAGCCCGAAGAAACTGGCGGCGCGATAGACAATCGCCTGTACCAGCGGGTTGTGGTCAGCCACCTGAATAAAGGTGTCACTGGAAGTCCGGTATTCATCCGCAACGGATGAACCTTCAGTATCGATAATAGTGCTGCGGCCAACGCGGTCACCATGGAGCTTAATCAGACCTTCGGCTTCTTCCGGAGAGAGAAAGTTATCGATCACTCTCATGCCTGTATCGCCGACTGCCGTAACAGTGAGGCCATCCGGCACCTGCCAGACAGGTGGCTCCGATAACACAGGCAGACCCTTCGTCGAACGGTGCTTTCTGATTTTTAAAAGGAGGCGTCGCAGCTTTGCCTTAATCATCTCTATCCAACCGATAACTCAATAATCCCGTCTGATTATACACAGAGGTCTGATACTACCTCTCTCGGCAAGTACCTACTTTTGAACCCAAAGTGTGAAAATGTGATCAAAAACTGAAGCGGCTTTGACATAAAAGAAGACAGGAACGAAAAACCTGCTGAAGGCGGGTTTCCAAATATCGCAAGGGATGACCCCTCGTCGCTGCGCTCCGATTTGCAAGCAAAGTCTCTCTTGTTCATGCCTCGCATGAACAAGAACCAAAGGGATTCGTCGCTGCGCTCCTCCTCGCCCTCTCTTCATCTCGCGTACCTTCGGTCCGCGATCTGAACCCGAGTCGAACCCGCTTCGCTGGGTTCGATCCCTATCACCCAGGCGGAAAAAACAAAAAACCCGCCGGAGGCGGGTTTTTTAGCAGGTGAACAACTATTGGTGTATCTCGTAGATCGCTGGCGGGATTGGCTTGGCCGCTTCGCGTCCTTCGCCCTCTCTTCATCTCGCGTACCTCCGGTCCGCGATCTGAACCCGAGTCGAACCCGCTTCGCTGGGTTCGACATCCCTCGACCGCAGAAATAAATAAAAAAGCCCGCTGAAAGCGGGGGCGCCAGATAGATGAATAACTATTGGTGTATCTCACGGGTCGCTGGCGGGATTGGCTGGGCCGCTTCGCGTCCTGCGCCCTCTCTTCATTTCGCGTACCTGCGGTCCGCGATCTGAACCCGAGTCGAACCCGCTTCGCTGGGTTCGACATCCCTCGACCGCAGAAATAAATAAAAAAGCCCGCTGAAAGCGGGCTTTTTTATTTATGGCTGGGGGAGAGGGATTCGAACCCCCGCTGGCGGTGTCAGAGACCGCAGTCCTACCACTAGACGATCCCCCAAAAGGGATGAATAAGTTTTAACGTTTCGAGAACTGAGTCGCGCGACGTGCTTTGCGCAGACCAACTTTCTTACGTTCAACCTTACGGGCGTCACGGGTAACGAAACCAGCAACACGCAGCGGGCTGCGCAGCTCTTCGTCATACTGAATAAGTGCCCGGGTCAGGCCGTGGCGAATTGCGCCGGCTTGCCCGGTGGTGCCGCCACCGCGAACGTTGACTTTAACGTCAAACTTGTTCTCGGCTTCTGCAACTTCCAGCGGCTGGCGCACAATCATGCGCGCAGTCTCACGACCGAAAAAGTTGTCAAGCGACTTACCATTAACCGTGATATCTCCGCTACCGGGGCGGATGTATACGCGTGCAGTTGAAGTCTTTCTGCGACCGGTACCGTAATTAACCTGAGTGCTCATCTATAAGTTCCTAGAAGGTCTTCTGACAGACCAGAGTTAGGCCTGGATTTCCAAAGGCTGCGGCTGCTGAGCTGCATGGGTGTGTTCAGGACCTGCGAATACACGCAGTTTCTTGATCATTGCACGACCCAGGCGATTCTTCGGCAGCATGCCTTTAACAGCCAGAGTAATAACCTGTTCCGGCTTCTCAGCGAGCAGAGTCTTGAGATCTACGGTTTTCAGGTTGCCAACATAACCGGTGTGGTGGTGGTAAAGCTTACCTTCCAGCTTGTTACCGGTTACACGAATTTTGGAAGCATTCACTACTACGAGGTAGTCGCCGGTGTCCACGTGCGGGGTGTACTCGGGCTTGTGCTTACCACGCAGGCGCATAGCCAGTTCAGAAGCGAGACGGCCGAGGGTCTTGCCTTCAGCGTCAATCACATACCAGCCACGCTGCACTTCGGCAGGTTTTGCAGAAAAAGTCTTCATTATTAGTGCCTTAGGGCGTAAAAACAGGGGTATCTCGGAGGCCTGGCCACCGAAAGGGGCGCAATCATACTGGGGTTTGCGCCCTATTTCAACGGTTTAGAGGCATTTTCCATCAATAAAGTGGCTGGCCCGAAACCCTGTTAAGTCATTGTTTTAGAAAGAGTAGTCCAGATTAATGGCGGTAATCGTGTCGGTTTTTTTGGTTCCGGGCACGACATCCGAGTTGTGCTGGTAGGTAAAGCTGAGCCCCAGTGCCAGTGCACCGTATATCGACGCCTTCACCTCACTGATCGCCTCGGTAAAGGTATTGCTCTTACCTGAAGATATTTTCAGCGTCTGGGTGAACTGCGAGGTGTCAGTAATCTGCCACTTGTAGTCGCCACCGAGGCGAAGAATACCCTCGCTGATTTTTTCTTGGGTCAACGGTTTCGACTGCTGCCAACCGGCACCAATCTCGGCGTTCAGATGATGTTTCTCGGTTTTAATGAGACGACGACCGTAACCGACCGCGGCAAAACGCTGGTAATCGTAACTGCTGAAGCGGTCTTTGACCCAGTCGAGGCGACCGAAGCCGTAGTTGAACTCGGTAAAGTCATACTGACTGGCCCAGTTCAGACGATAGTTCTCGGCGGTCGCATCATTCTGATTTTCAGAGGTAAATGCTCGACCGCTTAACCCGTGATGCCATTTGTTCTTATCCCAGTTCACCGCGAACTCGAAGTTGAAAGAAGAGCTTTCGCTGTTACCCGAAGTAGCCAGATAACCCAGCGCCACACTGCCGGACCACGGACCTTCGTCTTCTTCCTCGGCGTGTCCGAGGGCGGGCAACACCAGCAGCGTTGCCAGAATAATTCTGATACTGATTTTCATAGTGTTTTACTTCTTTGGATATTGCTGAAACACGGCCACAGGATACTGGTCGTCATCCTGAGCTGGTTGCCGCTTGCCAACGGTATTCAGGGTCTTACAGACTGAGCTGCGGACAGACCCGGCTGCCCCCGCTGAGAGGGGCGCCTATGATACCGATTTAGCCGGGCGAAAGTAGTACCATTGGCAATATGAACCGACGTGACACATCACCGCTGGACCGCCTGCTCGCGGAAGTCGACAACGCCCTGCGGGTCAGCTTTGCCCGTGCCCACGAAGATCTGGGCAATCCCGCCGGCGATACGCCGGAAGCCGAACTCAGCGATGCAGAGCGCAACGAAGCCGCGGCACTAATGCGCGTCAATCATGCCGGAGAAATCTCCGCACAAGCCTTGTACCGCGGTCAGGCCCTGGTAGCCCGGGACGAGCACATTCGTACTGAACTGCTGAAAGCGGCCGATGAAGAACACGACCATCTGGCCTGGTGCGAGCACCGGGTGGGAGAGCTGGGCAGCCACACCAGCTTCTTAGCGCCATTCTGGTACGGCGGCTCGTTCGCACTGGGCACGGTTGCCGGGCTGGCCGGCGACGGAATCAGCCTGGGTTTCCTCGCTGAAACCGAACGACAGGTAACCTCGCATCTCGACAGTCACCTTGAGCGCTTGCCGGAGCAGGACGAGCGCAGCCGTAAAATCGTTGAGCAGATGCGTGAAGACGAGATCAAGCACAGTACTCATGCCATCGAAAGCGGTGGTGAAGAGCTGCCTGCACCAGTCAAACAGGCTATGAAACTGGCATCAAAAGTAATGACGACACTCGCGCATCGTATCTAGTGCCATTCACCTTCAATCCGTTCTAAACCACTAACGAATACTGCTGAATTCCCGAGCAAGCAGACTTAATTAGCTCTGCAAGGTAGGTTCTTCTCTTAAATACTTGCTCTTACCGTCGGAAAGTATTACAAAAGACATCGGGTTATTGAGGAGACATAAGATGGCAGCGGCCGGTAAGGTTTTGAGCGACATTCCTGCAATTAACAGGTTTCTGACCTATTGCAGAGTGCGCACCGTTCCATCCAAAACGGTAATGATTCACGCGGGGGATACCCCCGACACCCTCTATTACATTGTCGACGGTTCCGTCGAAGTGATGATTGAGGATGAAGACGGCAACGAAATGGTACTGGCGTACCTGAACAAGGGGCAGTTCTTCGGCGAAATGGGCTTGTTCCATGAAGAGCCGCAGCGCAGTGCCTGGGTTCGCACGCGTATTGAATCGGAAATTGCCGAAATGACGTATTCGCGGTTCCGGCAGATTGCCAGCGAAAACCCGGGTCTGGTGTTTGAACTGGCTACCCAGCTGGCTACCCGCCTCGACCGCACTAACCGCAAACTGGGCGATCTTGCATTCGTAGACGTTACCGGCCGTGTGGCTCACGCCATCATGGATCTCTGTAATGAACCCGATGCGATGACTCATCCGGAAGGCATGCAGATCAAGGTCAGCCGTCAGGAGCTCTCACGTCTGGTGGGCTGTTCCCGTGAAATGGCAGGCCGCGTGCTGAAGGTACTGGAAGAACAAGGTCTGGTGACTGCCAGCGGCAAGACGATTGTGGTCTACAACGTCCGCCCCAAGCAGACACTGTCAGCCTGACCTGATACCAAACAGGCAAACAAAAAGGCCGCTCATTGAGCGGCCTTTTTTTCATCTCAAATCAGACCTGAGCTGCGGGTGCGGGTATCCGTGCAACCGTCATCGGGAGCCGTGAAGGCAGGATGCCGGAGCGGCGGACGCTGATTCGACGAGCACAGGGATGTGCGAGGAGATTAAGGTTGAACGGATACGCGGGCGCGCAGCTCAGCCCGCCAACTCCGCACGCATTTTGGAGATCGTGCCCGCGTAATCATCGGTGTTGAAGATCGCAGAACCTGCGACAAACGTATCGGCGCCGGCCGCTGCAATCTCGCCAATGTTGTCGATTTTCACGCCACCGTCGATTTCGAGACGAATGTCTTTGTCCTGTGCATCGATCATTGCGCGGGCTTTGCGCAGCTTGTTCAACGCTTCGGGAATAAACTTTTGACCGCCGAAGCCAGGATTCACCGACATGATCAACACCATATCGAGCTTATCGATCACGTGATCAAGCCAGGTCAGTGGTGTAGCCGGGTTAAATACCAAGCCGGGCTTGCAGCCCGCTTCGCGAATCAGACCGATAGTGCGGTCGACATGCTCGCTCGCTTCCGGGTGAAACGTAATGTAGGTGGCGCCGGCATTGGCGAAGTCCTGTACCAGACGATCCACCGGACTCACCATCAAATGCACGTCTATAGGTGCAGTAACACCGTGGTTACGCAGAGCCTCACAAACCAGCGGACCGATGGTTAGGTTCGGTACGTAGTGGTTGTCCATCACATCAAAGTGAACAATGTCGGCACCTGCAGCCAGAACGTTATCCACTTCTTCACCCAGACGGGCAAAGTCGGCAGACAGAATAGATGGTGCAATCAGGTAGTCGCTCACAGTGCGCTCTCTCAATCAATTAACGGTAAAGTGACCAGAACCCGAATTGTAAGGCAGGAAGCAGTCCTACTTGAACCCGCGGGCATCTTTAATGCGTTCATAGGCGGCGCGGATTTCCCGGGTTTTCTCTTTCGCCACCTCCATCATCGACTCCGGCATCCCTTTGGCTGCAAGCTTATCCGGATGATGCTGATTCATAAGACGGCGGTAAGCTGTTTTGACTTCTTTGTCGGTGGCAGACGGCTCCACACCCAGCGCTTTATACGCTTCGTCCAGTTGCTGCGCAGGGTCGACAGTGCTTTGGTCGCCGCCAAAGCCGCGTTGAGCACGGAATATCGCCTCAAACTGGGCCAACTCCACCCGGCTCATGCCCAGGCCGCTGGCAATACGCCACAGCGACTCGCGCTCGGCTGAGTGAATCGAGCCTTTGCTCAGCAACAGGTAAAACTGAATCTCGAGAAAGCCGCGGATAAGCAGGCGCTGGCCACCGCAGGCGGCGCGCAATTCGCTCACCTGCGCGTCCAGATTGAAAGCCGGGTCCTTACCCTCGGTAAACAGAGCAATCGCAGATTGCACATCCTCGGGCCCCAGACGCATCTGGTGCATGATGCTGCGCGCGACCTGAATTTCCTGCTCGGACACCCGGCCGTCGGCCTTGGCCAGATGCCCCATGATCCGGAAAGTCGACTCAAAAAATACCCGCTGCACACCGGGTGCAGCGCCGCCGAAGCCTCTGCTTGCGGCACCTGCGCGCGCCTTATCGAACTGATTGCCCCACAATACTGCGAGAACGATCACCGGCAGCCGGATATAGCCCGGCATACCGCTGGTCAGCAGGTAGGCAATCACGCCTGCAATGATTTTTCCGCTCCAGGGCATTTTCAGCTGTTTCCCGCGACCTTCCGCTATTTCAAAGACAATTCCAGTAGCGCGCCAACCTAGCTACAATAGCCAGCCTTGCTGATTCCGGCTCAAAGGCTGAACCATGACCAAACCTGCAACAGACGCGCTCTACGAATCGAGTGTGACAGGGCTTAAGCGTCTTAATCAAGGCAAAGTGCGGGACATCTACGAAGTGGATGACGAGCATCTGTTCATCGTCACTACCGACCGTCTGTCCGCGTTCGATGTCATTCTGCCAGACCCGATCCCCGGTAAAGGCGCGGTGCTGACACAAACCTCAAACTTCTGGTTCGAACGCACCAAAGGCATCGTCGACAATCACCTGACCGGTAAAACGGCAGCTGATGTTCTGCCGAACCCGGAAGAAGCTGCCGCACTGGAAAGCCGCTCTATCGTGGTCAAACGTCTGAAGCCCTTGCCTATTGAAGCTGTAGTTCGCGGCTACCTGATCGGCTCAGGCTGGAAGGACTATCAGGAGACCGGCGCTGTCTGCGGCATCGACCTGCCCGAAGGTCTGGAGATGGCGGCTAAGCTGCCGGAACCAATTTACACACCGGCGACCAAAGCTGAAGTTGGCGATCACGACGAAAACATCAGTTATGAAGAAACCGTCAAGCTGCTCGGCGAGGAACTGGCCAGCCGCGTGCGCGATCTGACCATTGAGATTTACCGCAGCGGTGCGGAATACGCGCTAACCAAAGGCATCATCATCGCCGACACCAAGTTTGAGTTCGGTCAGGACGACGACGGCAAGCTGTACCTGATTGATGAAGCCATGACACCCGATTCATCGCGCTTCTGGCCCGCTGACCAATACCAGCCCGGCATCAGTCCGCCGAGCTTCGACAAGCAGTTTGTGCGTGACTATCTGGAAACGCTGGATTGGGACAAAACCGCGCCCGGCCCTGAACTGCCGGAAGATGTGATCACGAAAACGGCTGAGAAATACCACGAGGCGATGGACAAGCTTCTGAAATAACCATCCCGGCAAGAAACAAAAAAGGCGACGGTTATCCGTCGCCTTTTTTCCGCTTTCCGCTTCTATTTATGCTTCTATTTTTCAGCTTCCGGAGCCGACTCACGATCCGCTTTCGCGCGTTCCCATAAAAACAGAAACAACTGCAGCATCCACAAACTCAGCGCCAGACTGAACGCGATCGAAAATCTCTCCACCCAATTCACGACGTTGTCCTGCAGTTTGGGCCAGCCGAAATCGAACTGCCGGAACTTCTGCAATACCACTGCGCGCTCGCACTCGGGCGCCTCTCTTTCACACATCCAGTGCGAACCTGCCAGCGGCATACCCAGCGTAGGGTGGGATACCGTACAGCCACAAGACTGACGAAACGTCGCCACATCCTGCTCAAACGCCTTCAGAGCATCCCAGGCGAGATAACTGCCAATCAATGCAACCACAGCTGCCACCGTTGCCAGCCATGTAGTAATTTTAAATATCAGTTTTAACATCTGCTTACAGTTCAGCCGGTTATCCGTCGGCTAGGGTACAATCAATTCACCATTTGGACGGGAGAATACGTTGGACGCGATTACCGAGCAAATTGAAGCCTGGTTATGGAATCCGGCGTTCGACCGTCTGCCCAAGCCCACACTCTATCTTATTAAAGCGGTGCGCCTGATTTACGCGCTGCTACGCGACGCCATGCTGAGCACTCTGACTTTGCGGGCAATGGGTCTGGTCTACGTCACCATTCTGTCTATCGTGCCGCTGCTGGCACTGGTGTTCTCCGTATTAAAAGGCTTCGGCTTCCACAAACAAATCGAACCCCTGCTCTACAACCTGCTGTCGCCTTTGGGCGAGCGCGGCATAGAGCTCACCGATCAGGTTATGGGCTTTGTCGACAACGTGAAAGGCGGGCTGCTGGCAGGCGTCGGTCTTGCCGTATTGATCTACACCTCCATTTCAATGATCAAGAAGGTGGAAGACAGCTTCAACTATGTGTTCCGCGTGGAAACCGCGCGCAGCTTTCTGCAACGCTTCAGCGAATATCTGAGCGTTCTGCTCATCGGCCCGGTTGTCATGATCGTCGCCATGGGTACGATCGCCTACGTCGGCAATCTGGGCATCGTCAAAGATGCGTCAAACGTCCAGGTTATTAACGAGACCATGCTGCTTGTGGGCAAGCTGGTGCCACTGGGGATCATCGCGGGCTTGTTCACCTTCGCCTATATGTTTATACCGAACGCGCGGGTCAAATTCTGGCCGGCGCTGGGCGGGGGTCTGACCGGCGGCTTTCTGTGGTCCACAGCAGGCATGATGTTCACCGAGTTTGTCGTCGGCTCCACCCGCAACGTCACGATCTACGCATCGTTCGCCATCGTGATTGTCGCGCTGATCTGGCTGTATTTGTCGTGGCTGATTCTGCTCATCGGCGCTCAAACCGCTTTTTATCTGCAGAAGCCGGAATACATCCGCATTGGCTACAAACAACTGAATGTAGGTAACCGCCTGCGTGAGAAGGTTGCGCTCGCACTGATGCTGGAAGTGGCCGCCGCTTTCCGCGCCGGCAAACAGCCGGTTACCGTGGAAGACGTAGCGCATCAGGTAGATATTCCCGCGCTGGTCATAGGGCCGGTGTTGCGGCGTCTGCTGCGCGCCAATCTGGTTCGCTACGCCCGCAAAGATGGTCTGGTGCCGGCAAGGGATCCGCAGGACATCAGCATTGCCCAGGTTCTGGGAGCTGTGCGTAACACTCAGCAAGGAGACATCTTTCCGAAAGGAAACTGGCCGTTACCTGTCGATTCGGTCGACCGCGACACCAACAACGCTCTTGAAGACGCCTATCAGGGCCGCTCTCTCTACGACGTATTAGACGAAGACAGCGATCCGCTGGAAGAAAGCGCGCCGGTTGCGGAAGAAGCCTCAGCCTGAGCGGGGGCCCTGATTAGCTGCCAGCGACGGTCATACTTTGCAGCAGCATGGAGCCGCACTGAATAGTGCTGCGGCGGTCGATATCGTTGCCCACGGCTACGACGTTCATCAGCATGTCGCCAAGGTTCCCGGCGATCGTGATCTCGTGCACCGGATACTGAATCTGGCCCTTCTCCACCCAAAAGCCTGCAGCGCCACGTGAGTAATCACCGGTCACCGTGTTAACGCCCTGGCCCATCAGTTCAGTCACCAGCAAACCGGTATCCATCTCAGCCAGCAATGCACTGAAATCTTTGTCCGAGTGACTGACCAACAGATTGTGCACACCACCGGCATCTCCGGTGGACTGCATACCCAGCTTGCGGGCTGAGTAACTGCCCAGCACGTAACCCTGCAATACACCGGCGTCGACGAGGCTGCGTGGTTTCGTGGCAACGCCCTCGCCGTCGAACGGCGCACTGCCGAGACCACGCAACAGGTGCGGGTCTTCCTGAATAGAAATGTGCGATGCCATCACAGGCGTATTAATCGTATCGAGCAGGAAGCTGGCCTTGCGGTAAAGCGCACCACCGCTGACAGCACCGACGAAATGGCCTATAAGACCCCGGGCGAGACGGGCGGGAAACAGTACAGGCACCGTTGCCGTTTTCAATTTCTGCGAACCGAGCCGGGCCAGCGCACGCTCGCCAGCCTCGCGGCCGATGACATCCGCAGCCGTCAAACCGTCAGGATGACGCGACACCGAATACTCATAGTCACGCTGCATCTCGCCGCTGTCTTTGGCAAGCACAGAACAGGAAATGCTGTGATGGGTATCAGGATAACCGCCGCAGAAACCCAGACTGTTGGCGTACACCTGCACCCCTTCGGCGACACTGATGGTTGCCCCTTCAGAGTTACCGATACGCGAGTCGACATCCAGCGCCGCTGCCTCGCAGGCCAGCGCCAGATCAATGGCATCCGGCACTTCAATCTGCCAGGGATGATACAGATCCAGATCGGGAACAGAGGTGGCAAGCAGTTCTTTATCGGCAAGACCCGCGCAGTCATCAGCGGCCGCAAAGCGAGCCATCGAGCAGGCCTTCTCAACCGTCTCTTTAATCGCGTCGCTACTCAGGTCTGTGGTGCTTGCGTTGCCTTTGCGCTGATCGAAGTAGACGGTAACCGACAAACCCTGATCGCGATGATGCTCCAGCGTCTCCACTTCCTGCATCCGGGCGGTAACACTAAAACCGGAGCCCTGACTGATACTGATCTCGGCTTCGGCTGCTCCAAGCGCAGCTGCCTGATCGAGCGCACTCTGCGCACAGGTTTCCAGATAGTTCTGATCGAATTCGGCCATGGGCTTGGATTACTTCCTCGGGGAAAACAGAGCGGACAGACTTTAATACTGGCGAATTGTAGCCAAACTTTGGCCCGACGGGTTGGCGGAAGAAGGTTTAAAGCTGTTTTATATTGATTCGTCGCTTTTTGCCGGACCACGGAAGTCACGGCGCTTGAAAAACACAAGCAGCCCGGCGAGCAGGCAGGCAAACCCCAGAACGAGGCAGATGGTAGGCCAGTACCAATAGTTCATATAGACAGACTGAAACAGCAGCAGCACGCCCGCGATCAGATAGAACCACGGTAGTAACTCGTACAACGGTTTAGACAGCCACAAACTGAACAAACAGCCTCTCCAGTGAAATTCGAAACGTGGACACGGTCTTAACAACCGCGTGTTGGGAGACTAACACACTAATTGTTATAGGAAATACCCTGTATTTTTTGCGGGGAGTATCGTGCGGAGCAGCGGTCTGACCGGAATCAGCCGACACCACCGACAGTCAGGCTGTCGACTTTCAGCGTAGGCTGACCGACACCCACAGGCACCGACTGACCTTCCTTGCCGCAAACACCGATGCCGGTGTCCAGCTCCAGGTCGGTACCGACCATTGATACCTGCTGCAACACAGACGGGCCGTCACCGATCAAGGTGGCATCTTTCACCGGCGCGCCCAGCTTGCCGTTCTCGATGAGATAACTCTCGCTGGCAGAGAACACGAACTTACCTGAGGTGATATCGACCTGACCGCCTGCGAAGTTCCGGGCATAGATGCCCTTATCGACTGACGCAATAATTTCTTCAGGGTCATGCGGACCGGGCAACATATAGGTGTTGGTCATACGCGGTAACGGCAGATGCGCATAAGACTCACGCCGGCCGTTACCGGTCGGCTCCATACCCATCAACTGCGCATTCATCTTGTCCTGCATGTAACCGCGCAAAACACCGTTTTCAATAAGCGTGGTCTGACGGGTCGGCGTGCCTTCATCATCGATATTCAATGAACCCCGGCGGCCTTCCATGGCGCCGTCATCAACGACAGTACAAAACTCTGAAGCAACCGACTCACCGAGACTGTCGGAAAATGCCGACGTACCTTTGCGGTTGAAATCGCCTTCCAGTCCGTGACCGATGGCTTCGTGCAACAACACGCCGGGCCAGCCTGCGCCAAGCACGACCGTCATCTCGCCGGCAGGGGCAGGTATCGCTTCCAGATTGACCAACGCCTGGCGCACAGCCTCGCGCACATAAGCTTCGGGATGCCCGGTGTTGAGGAAATAATCATAAGCATGACGCCCGCCACCACCGGCGAAACCCTGCTCCCGCCTGCCGTTCTCTTCCACAATGACAGAAACGTTCAGACGAATGAGCGGCCGCACATCGGCTGCCAGAGTGCCGTCACTGGAGGCAATCAGAATCACTTCATGAGCAGCTGCGACACTCGCCATCACCTGTTTTACGCGCGGGTCTATCGAGCGTGCCAACGCATCCAGCTTTTGCAGCAACTCTACTTTCGCCGTGTCATCGGCTGACGGAATCGGATCGATGGCCGGATACAACTGGTTCGCGGCAGGCACCTGCCAGCCCTGTGCCTGCAATGAATTGCCGCTGCGGGCGATTGCGCCTGCGGCAGACGAAGCCTGCAACAAGGGCTCCAGACGAATCTCATCGGTGTACGCGAAACCGGTTTTCTCGCCGGCGATAGCCCGCGCACCAACACCCTGATCGATGCTGTGGCTGCCCACTTTGACGATGCCGTCTTCCAGCGACCATGACTCACGGCGCATCAGCTGAAAATAGAGATCGGCGCTGTCCACACCCGGCGTCAGCAGTGCACCCAGTGCCTGCTCGAGATGCTGTTCGCCTAAACCGCCCGGCACCAGCAACTGCGTCCGGGCGTTATCTAGATAGTTATCACTCATTCCTGGTTTTCTGCTGAACCCTGCGGATTCGCTTCCTGACTTGTTGTGTCATCAGCCGGCGTTTGGTCACCGGCTGCTTCCGTATTCGTATCATCCGACAACTCTACCGGTGCCGGATTGGTCTGCAGGTTTTTCAGCCCCTGCAATGCCGCGATGTCTTCTGCAGACAACTCGGGCAATGTGCTTTCACAATCCTGGAACTCTGCCTGATCAATTGCCTCACGCTCCTGCTGATCGATCAAGGGGTCATCCCAGCTGCCGGACACGCTGTAGTAGGTCGCGCCAATGTTGCTCAGCGGATCCTTGAATACCGCAGCTACCAACAACACCGCTGCACCCACTGCCGGCCCTGCAAGCACAGCAGAACCCAGCGGCAGTACATTAGACATATGCGGGCGAATAACCGCAAGCTGATCGTAGGTGCGGGCATTCAGATCTGAGCGGCCGATCAGCACCATATCGGTTACTGAGCCTTCCAGCGACACATTGCAGGTATGCGCAATGCCCTCTTTCAGCTTAAAACTGCCCTTCAGCTTGTCGAAGCCCAGGCCGTCGTCGAACACATCGCGGAAGTCGAGCGACAAACGACGGGGCAGCGACGTAATACTCATCAGCCCGAGCAGACGACCACCGCCCGGATCAACATCCTGCACCTGCCCCTCTTCAACACGGAATCCGACATTACCGCGTGAGTCATAGATCACACCGGCGCCCGGCGGACCGTTCCAGGTGACATCCGCATTGGCATTGCCCATCTCCGCCTCAATCAGCGGGTCATAACCGAAACGCAACAGCGTGTCGGCCACGTTAGTGCTGTCCAGATTAAACTTCACCCGCGAGCGATGCTGAAGCGATGCAGACTCTGAATCGTCAGCAAGCAGCTCCGCGTCAGGTTCGGTGACCAACCAGTCCCCCTCCAGCGTCATTGTGAAACTCGGGTTCTCCGCCTGCACGCGACGGGTTTCCAGACCGGCTTCTGTCTTACGGATATCCGCCTCGAGATAACCGAAATTCATATCCAGCAATGAAAAGTCCTGAACGCGCGCCAGCATGCGTGGCAGACCACGCGGATCTGTTGGCTCTTCGTCTGTATCTTCAGCCGGACTGTCCTGCAAACTCAGCACAGACATATCGAGCATCAGCGGGCGCTCGCCGCCGAAATCGTTGGGTATCGACAAACGTCCGGTGGCACGCGGGCCTTCCACGTCAACGCTCCAGACGTCCTGAATCTGATAAGCGCGAATGCGGCTCTCGGGAAAACTGAAGCCCAGCACATCAAGATCACTGGCAAAGATATAGAACTCGCGGAAGGTTTCATCCCAGGACCGTTCGCCTTCGACCTCTTCTTCCGCAACGCCGAACTGAATCCAGTCAGACAAGAGCAGATTACTGATGCGACCTGTCACTTCGACGCCGGGGGCATCCGGCAACTCGACGCGGCGGTCACCGAGATGCACTACGCCTCGCTCCACCTGCCAAAGATCATTGATCTTATCGATGCGCAGCTTGGTGCTTAAGCCACGCTCCAGCTCCGCACCGACAATAAAACTGCCGGGCTGAGGGAATTCGACGATGATGCGCGCGGGGTCGGGTTCACCGACACGCTTGTTGACCGGCGGCGGCAGGTCGATTGATGCACTCTCCAGCTCAGTATCGATAACCAGCTTGAAGTAAGACTTGTCATCGAAACTACGGGACGGGAACTGCGCTTCCGCGTTCCATGCCACTGTGCCACCTAAACGTTCCTTAAACGGCAAGCGGAACGCTTCAGCGAGCTCCGGGAGCGGGCTTTCGCTCTCCAGAAACGCCAACTGACTCCATTGCTGCTCATTCTCTTTGGGCGGGCGCAGAGTTATCGCAACCGGCTCACCAAATATACGGCCACGCAGGTCATCCGATGTCAGGTGCACATTCTTTACCGTGATGTTGCCGCTGACTTCACTGATGTCGAAATCGAGTCCTTTAAGCCCTGCGACACCATTTGCCACAGTCAAGCTGCTATCGAAACGCCAGTCATTGAGGTTCTTCACCGGCAGAAGCAGATCGAAATCGCCTGTAACCCGGCCGCTGCCCTCAACATCAGGCAGAACAGTACCCAAAGCCTTACTCAATGTTGATTCGCGCAGGAAGCGCAGCACTTCCGGCACGCCGGTGTCGATATCGCCGGCGATAGTCAGTTCACCGCTGCGCAAATCAACCATCCGTGCATCCAGCCCGGCGAAGCGCGTTCCTGCGAACAGACCGCTGTTCTCGGTCGAGTACATCGACACGCCGTCAAACACCAACACACCGGCAGCCTCCTCCAGCGCGGGCCAGCCCGGCGCGTACTCAAGGCGCGCGTCCTCAAAAGGTACAGCGATTACAAATACACCCGACTCACCCGGCTCAAACGGAAACTCTTTGAGGTTCCCTTTTAGCCGGAAGGTGGCATTTTCGGAGCGGCCACCGGCAATTGCGCCGTCGAGCCACGTAATTACTTTCGGCGGAATAATCTTCGGCAAAATCGGCAACAGCTGCGTCAAGTCATCCACATCTGTATCGGCAGTCAGATCGATGGCCGGACCCGCATCACTGTCGAAAGGAAACTCGAGCTGCAGGCTGGCACTGCCCCGGCCAAAAGGAGACTGCATTTCAATGCCGTTACCGATCAGCGTGATGCCCTGCTCACCGGCGCGCCATACCAGCAGCCCGTCCAGGGTCTCCACCGGTATCGGCTCGCGGAACATCGGCTCAAAACGCAATGCCTGATCCCTCACTGCGAGTTCCAGACGCCCCTCGGAATCATTACTACTGACCTTGCCGTTCAGCCCCTGAACGTCGATGCCGCGCACGTCATCCGCATAGCCAAGCTCCTCGAACCCGGCGTCGATATTGAGAATCTCCGGCTTATTGCTGACCAACGTTGCCGCAAGCCTGAGATCCCGCACTTCACCGTTCATGCGTCCGGAGAATCCGGCATTGTCGAGTATTTCTCCTGCCAGACCGCGCACCAGAGGCGAAAGATCATCGAGACGCAGATAGCTCGCCTCTACTTCGATCCGGCGGCTGTCGTCCTTCTCTCCCGGGCTCAGACGCACATCGACATTGCCGGAAGGCCAGACCGAGACACCGGTTTCAATCGCTAAACCACGCGCGGAAAAACGCCACTCGCTAGCGTCGCCTGCAAACTCAAAGCGGCCCGTAATCCGCTCGAACTGCTGCTCGCCATTGTTCAGTTCAACATTGTTGAGGTCGATATCCGCACCGACCTTTAACGGAATACCGCCGCGCAAGGTGCCGGACACCACGCCGCTGCCTTTGCCCGAAGTAACCGGGGACTGACCGTCCGGCAGCAAGGCAATCCATTCCGAGATATCGAGATCCGGAACATCAATCTCAATGGTCCACACAGCGCTGCGGTTACTGATGTTTTCATCGAGCAAGGGCTTTAAGGGGATTTCTGCAAACAAACCGATGTCGCGTCCGAAGCGTTCTTCAGGCTCGACCCGGCCGTCAAACAGCAATGCACCGTCGTCGAGCTCAGTCAGAAGTTCACTGATCAGGAATTCTGTAGGCTCGCGCTGCAACATTTCATCAGTCACGGTCAGCAACACATTGCGCAGCCATAACTTGGTGTCAGGCAGTTTGTCGAGATCGAGCGGCTCATCACCACCGCGCAACTCAAGCCACTCGGCAAGCAGGCGCCCCTGAATAGCGATACTGCCGTCTTCGCGGCGCACCAGATCAATCGCCACGCCATTTACTTCAGTGCGGCCGGGCACGATTTGTTGAGAGAAGATCAGCGCGCCGAGATCCAAACTGATAGCGATGCCTTCTGCGGATAAAAAGTCATCCGGATCGCCCGGCACGGAGATGCGGGTCTGTTGCAGCCGCAACTCGGGACCGTGCAACGACATACCCGCACTGACCTCACCGAACTCGACAGCGAAACCTGTGGCTTGCTCGGCAATACGCTGAATATCATCGCGGTACTGCGGAACCTGAGGCAGCAGCAGGCGGGCCGCGCCGACCAGCACAGCCATCAGGATTACGATCACTGCCAGAACCGGCAGCAGAATCCGTTTTATTCGATCAAACCAGACTAATACTTGCGCCATTGTCTAAACCGGCACCACGTCAAATTCATTCTGCGCGTTCAGCGCCTGTGCCTGCAAGCGAATGGTCTTGCCCGTGAGCTCTTCCAGCTCAGCCAGCGCCCCCGCTTCTTCATCCAGCAGCATTTCCACCACATTGTCCTGCGCCAGCACCACCAGTTCACCGACCTCGGCAAACTGCCGGTGTTGCCTCAGAATCTCCCGGAAGATCTCATAGCAAACCGTTTCCGGCGTCTTTATGTAGCCGGTTGCGCGACAGGTTGGACAAGGCTCACAAATGAGATGCTCAAGACTGTCACGGGTGCGCTTGCGGGTCATTTCAACCAGACCCAATGGTGAAACCTGCGCGATCTGCGTAGTCGCGTAATCGTCAGCCAGCGCTTTCTCAAGTGCCGCCAATACCTGATCACGATGTGACTCGGCCGCCATATCGATAAAATCGAGAATAATGATGCCGCCAAGATTACGCAGGCGCAGTTGCCGGGCGATGGCTACAGCGGCTTCAAGGTTCGTGCGAAAGGCAGTTTCTTCCGGATTGCTGCGGCCGACGAACGCGCCGGTGTTTACATCCACCGTCGTCATTGCCTCGGTCTGATCAATAATCAGGTAACCACCGGACTTCAGCTCAACCTTTCTCTCCAGCGCCTTCTGCACTTCATCTTCGATCCCGTACAGATCGAGAATAGGACGGCGACCGGTGTACAACTCCATCACCGGCTCAATGTCCGGCATAAACTGGCCGGCAAATTCCTTCATCGTCTTCAGACAGTCTTCGGAATCGACGCGCACGCGCTCAACCTCCGGATGCAGCATGTCCCTGACTATACGAACGGCTAACGGCAGGTCTTCGTGGACAAGATCTCCCGGTTTTGCAGATTTTGCACGCTCATTCACTGAAGCCCACAGCTTGCCGAGAAATACTGCATCGGCGCGCAGCGCAGCGCTGTCCGCGCCCTCTGCTGCGGTACGCAGGATATAACCCAGGCGCTCCTGCTCTGGAAGCACCTCTGCTGCCAGTTCCTTCAGCCGCTCACGCTCATCGTCGTTCTCGATGCGCGATGACACGCCGAGCACTTCACGCCCCGGCATCAACACCAGGAAGCGTGACGGAATGGTGATAAAGGTAGTCAGCCGCGCACCCTTGTCGCCAAGCGGCTCCTTGATGATTTGCACCATCAGCGTTTCGCCTTCGCGAATCAGCTTACTAATATCCTGAGTCTGGTCTTCAGGCGCGCCGGGCACCGCAATATCGGATGCATGCAGAAACGCCGTACGGCTGAGCCCCACCTCGACAAAGGCCGCCTGCATACCCGGCAGCACTCGCATCACTTTGCCTTTGTAGATGTTGCCCAACAGTCCACGGCGGGCACTGCGCTCAATCTGGAACTCCTGCAGGATACCGTCGACCATCAGTGCTGCGCGCACTTCACGCAAGCCGGCATTGATCAGGATTTCTTCACGCATCAATGCACCACCTTGTTCAGCAGGGAATAGCCGAAGGACTCAAGCAGGCAGGAGGTTTCAAACAGCGGCAGACCCATGACACCCGAGTAGCTGCCCTGAATCGATTCGATAAACACGGCGCCCAGCCCCTGGATGGCATACCCGCCGGCTTTGTCCGCCGACTCGCCACTGGCCCAATAGGCTGTGATCTCCGCCTCGGTAATCTTGCGAAACTTCACAGTGGTAACACTGACTTCGGTTGCTTCACGACCGCCGCCGACAACCGCTACGGCACTGATCACCTTATGTGTGGTTGCTGACAAGCGACGCAGCATCTTAGCCGCACCAGCTTCATCATCGGGCTTGCCGAGTATCATGCCGTCGACCACCACGCTGGTGTCGGCACCAAGCACCGGCACATGTTCGCCATCAAGACGCTTCTCGGCAGCACGGGCTTTTTCCAGCGCCATCCGCAACACGTAGTCACGCGGATTCTCGCCCTGCCCGGGCGTCTCATCTATGTCTGCAGGAATCTGCTCGTAGTTCATACCCAACTGCGACAGCAGCTCACACCGCCGCGGTGAAGCTGATGCCAGATAAATGAAGTTAGGTTTACTCATAGCAGGTTCCTGGCACTCAATCCCGATGGTAGGGATGACCCTGAATCAACGTCCAGCCCCGGTACAACTGCTCTGCCAGCATTACACGAACCATTCCATGCGGCAGGGTTAACTTTGACAACGACCAAAGCTGATTGGCACGCTGCTTGACCTCTGCCGCCAGACCATCCGCCCCGCCAATAACAATGCTGACCTGCGGGTACAACTGCTGCCACTGGTCCATCTCTGCAGAAAGCTCACGCGAACTGCGCTGCTTGCCATGCTCGTCGAGCACGATAACGTGATGATCGGGCTGAATTTGCTTCAGGATACGCTCAGCTTCCTGTGCCATCGCCTTTTCGGCGGACATCGAGGAGGTACGCTGAGCCGCCGGCAACTCGGTCAGTTCCAGCTTCATATGCTGTGGCAGGCGCTGCTGATAGACGGCGAAACCGTCATTAACCCAGCGGGGCAAACGCTGACCCACCGCGAGTACAGAAATACGCACGTAAAAAGTCGCCCGGATCAGGCGACAGGATTATCGGCGGCAGTGGACGGGCGCACCGACCACAAATCTTCCAGCTTGTAGAACTCACGCACAGCGGGTTGCATGACATGCACGATGATGTCCTGCAGATCAATCAACACCCACTCTCCACCATCCTTGCCTTCAACACCCAACGGACGCACACCGGCTTCCTTGGCTGCAGCAACGAGCCTGTCCGCCACCGAGCTAACGTGTCTGCCGGACGTACCGCTGGCGACAACGATGTAATCAGCCACCGTAGTCATTTCAGCAACGTCCAGTACCACTATGTCGCGGGCTTTCAGGTCGTCGAGGGTTTCGCGTGTGAACTCAAGCAATTCTTTGCTGTTCATTCATTCCTCTCAGATTTTTATGTTTTGTAGCAGCCGCTGCTCTCGATTAAGGCGGCGACTGCGGGTGGCAGCAGAAAATCCGGCGCTATGCCTTGTTGAAGCATGGCTCTGATTTCCGACGAGGAGATTTCCAGCTGCGTCACCTCATGTACGTATATGCACCCTGCCGGGCTGTTGTGCAGATCTGCCGGGTTTGTCACCTCTTCTGCAATCTGCATCACATCGTCATGCAAATTACCGGGAGCCGCAGCACCCGGGCGTTTGGCTACAACGATGTGCGCAAGACCAAGTATATCCTGCCAGCGATGCCACCGGGCAAAATCTGCCCAGGCATCCATGCCAACGATCAGACACAACGGCGCGGCGCGCTGCAACCCGCGCAGTTCTTCGAGTGTATCCACGGTGTATGACGGGCCGTCCCGATGCAGTTCCCGGTCATCCACGGAGAACTGCGGATAACCCGCCACTGCGGCCTCCAGCATTGCAAGACGCTGCCCGTCTGTAGCCGTTGCCGGGCTTTTGAGCGCGGGATTGCGGCAAGGCAGAAATCGGAGGTCATCACAGCTCAATACTTCAGCCAATTCATAGGCGCTGCGTAGATGACCGTAATGCACCGGATCAAACGTGCCGCCGAAAACAGCAATCAGGTCAGATGTCCTGGTGGCAGTCATCAGACCGACAGCTGTCCGCGCACAGCGGTTTGCGGTTGCCCGATAGCCTGTACGAGCTCCAGCAGGGCTCCCCAGGGGCTGCCCTGCTTGCCGCCTTTAACCACCCGGTCCGCCATCGCGGCCGCCTGCAACAGGTACTGCATCGACTCTTCATTGTGACGGCGCAAACACCGGCCGACGCCATCCTGCCGGTTGCGCCAGACGCCTGCGTCCTGCATTGCTCTGCCGGCTGGCTTGCCACCCTGCATACCGGACCAGACTGCAGAAAGCGTCATCACTTCACGCACCAGCGCCCATAGCACCAGCGGTGCAGCTATACCTTCTGATTTCAGACCGTTAAGTATTCGTATCGCGCGCTGCTGATCGGCACCCACAACGGCATCGGACAACTGAAACACATCGAAGCGTGCGCCATCAGCAACGGATTGCCGGACCATGTCTGCGTCAACATGACCATCCGGTGCAATCAATGCCAATTTGTCGATTTCCTGACGCGCTGCCAGCAGGTTGCCTTCGACATGATGGGTCAGAACTTCAATCGCATCGTCGTCAAACTTCAGTCCTGCCTGCTTGATCGTGCGCTCCAGCCAGACAGGTAACTGGGCAATAGTCACAGGCTTGATCTGCACGAGCGCGCCTGCTGCAGAGACTGTCTTTACCCACTTGGTCTTGGCAATCGAGTTATCGAATTCTTCAGCAATGATGACCAACAGCGTATCGGGTGCCGGGTTTTCCGCCAATTCGGCCAGCATCGCACCGCCGGTGCGGCCCGGCTTACCGGTAGGTAACCGAACTTCAACAATACGGCGGGAAGCGAACAAAGAAATAGTGTCGAGACCACTGCGCAACTGATCCCAGTCAAATTTGCCACCCGCTACGTAGACTTCACGGTCTTCATAGCCGTCTTTGCGGGCCGCAATACGCAGCAGATCGAGCGCCTCGTTGATCAGGAGTGGCTCATCACCGGCAACCAGATAGACCGGCAGCAGGCCGTCGTTAACCTGGGTGCGAAGTTGTGCCAGCGTCAGGTTCAAAGCCGGGCCCTCAGCTCATGCTCCGGACTGCAGCCAGATCGATACCCGCCTCTTCGAGCAGCACCGGCACACCGTCACGAACGGGATACACCAGACGGCCATCGTCGGTGATAAGTCCGGCAGCCAAAGGTTCAGCAACCTGATCGCCGCCGCGCGACTGCACTTCGCCGTTCATCACGGCTTCATTGAGGCGACTCAGTTGTTCATCAGACAACTTGCCGAGCGGCCGCAATGTGACGGGGCAACACAGAATGTCGAGTAATTTGGAATCCATAGCAGGTGCTCAGTACAAAAAATAGCGCGAGCCAGCTCGCTCATTATTGATCTAAATATACCACCGCTGCGTCATGGCTGAGCGCCACAATCATTCAGGGTCATCAGATTCAGCGGCCGGCGCACGGCCGCGAAAAGCAGCCCACGAAAACTCATCGGGAACGGGGTCCGGGCCGCATTCGCCCCAGGGGTGGCAGCGCAGAATTCTGCCTGTCCCCAATACCAAGCCGCGCCAGACGCCGAAGCGGTCGATAGCCTGCACGGTGTACTCGGAACAGGTTGGCGCAAACCGGCAGCGCGCCGGTAAATACGGTGAGATATAGCGCTGATAGAGCCGGATTAGCCAGCGCATGCCTGCGCCTGCTCCCGCACAGACTTAATCATCGCCGCCAGACCGTTGTTGCGGGTCGGGCTCAGATGTTCGGTCAGACCGATGGCAGCAATAAAATCAGGTGTGGTAGCGGCGACAGCGGCCGGTGGCTGGTTGTCATACACACGCATCACCAGCGCGATCAGGCCCGAGACAATCGCAGAATCACTGGTGGCCTGAAAGCGGAATTTGTCGCCGTCCATGCCACCCTTTAGCCACACCTGAGACTGACAACCGTGCAAACGGTATTCATCGGTCTGAAATTCTTCAGGGAAGTCGGGCAGCTTCTTACCGAGATCGATAATGTATTGATAGCGGTCCATCCAGTTATCAAAAAAACTGAATTCCTCAATCAACTCTGCCTGAATGGCACCAATGTCACTCACAATTGTTCCTGTCGAATCTTTCGGTTAGAGAAGTTACTTAACGGCTGCGCTGCCAGCGGGTGCCATCCGGGCCGTCTTCGATGACGATACCCATTTCAGTAAGCGCATCGCGAATGCGGTCAGCTTCTGCAAAATCTTTAGCCGCACGGGCCGCCACACGCTGTTCCAGCATAGCCTCGACTGTAGCAGCGAGGTCGTCATCTTCATCGCCGCCAAACCACTCTTCCAGGTCCGCAGACAACAAGCCGATCACTTCACCACTGGCCCGCAGCGTTGCCGCCAGCTGTGTTTTCTCTGCAGCATCTTCAGATTTATTCAGCGCACGCGCCAAACCAAACAACTCTGCCAACGCCTTCGGAGTATTCAGGTCATCACCCAACGCCTCCAGAAATGCCGGGGCAGGCTCTGCTTGCTGCCAGCTGTCCTGCCAGCCTTCGGCATTGCGCAACGCGCTGTACAGGCGGTCGAGCTTGCGGCGTGACTCTTCCAGCAGCTCATCAGACCAGTCCAACGGCTGACGGTAATGCGCACTGAGCAATGCCAGACGCACAACCTCACCCGGCTGGTCGCCGAGCAGATCACGAACCAGAATGACATTGCCAAGCGACTTCGACATCTTGGTGTGATCAACATTCACGAATCCGTTGTGCATCCAGAAACGGGCAAACTGCTCGCCGCCATGGGCGCAGGTGCTCTGCGCAATTTCGTTTTCGTGATGCGGGAAAATGAGATCGTTACCACCGCCATGAATATCGATGGTATTGCCGAGATGCTCTGCCGCCATCGCCGAGCACTCGATGTGCCAGCCCGGGCGCCCTCTGCCCCACGGGCTGTCCCAGCCGGGCAGATCATCTGTAGACGGCTTCCATAGCACGAAGTCACCCGCATCTTCTTTGTACGGGGCAACTTCAACACGCGCTCCGTCCATCAACTGACGACGGTCGCGGCGCGACAGATGACCGTAGTCATCGTATGAACTAACGCGGAACAGCACATGACCCTCGGCCTCGTAGGCATGACCGCTTTCGATAAGACCGCTGATCATCTCAATCATCTGATCGATATGATCCGTGGCATATGGCTCGATATCCGGGCGGCAAACCCCCAGCGCTTCCATGTCAGCCAGGTAGGCATCGACGTTCTCACCGGCAATCTCCTTGATCGGGCGACCGGTTTCTGCCGCGCGGGCATTTATCTTGTCGTCAATATCAGTAATATTGCGCGCATACAGCACCTCGAAACGGGTTCTGAGGAATCTGGCGAGCACGTCAAACACCACCGCAGGACGGGCATTTCCGATATGCGGCAGGTTGTAAACCGTCGGGCCACAGACGTAAATCGTGACTTTCGGCGGATTGGCAGGCTCAAAGGCCTCCTTCTGACGGGTCAGAGTGTTGTAAAACTTGATATTCATGAGGGTTTCTTAAGCGACAGCCCGCTATAATACCAAGCAATTGATAAACCCCACTACCTGCACGGCACCCCCGACGCCCGCCAGAGCAGGCAAAACAGGCTCCTGACCACCCGCGCCGGAGCTGAACCGGAGAAGAAGCTTTGAATTCCAAGGATATTTTTGGTGCCCGCGTCACCGTCGAACAAGTTGAAGAAGGCACCGAACTCGCCCCAAAGTTTGACGCGCACGGCCTGATGCCCGCAGTTACCACCGATTTCACCAGCGGTGAACTGCTGATGCACGGCTACATGAATGAAGAAGCACTGCGCAAAACCATCGAAACCGGCGAAGCTCACTACTACAGCCGCAGCCGTAAGGCGTTGTGGCACAAAGGCGCCACCAGCGGTCTGACTCAGAAAATCGTCGAGCTGTATATCGATGACGATCAGGACTGCGTCTGGCTGCGTGTCGATGTTGCCGGTGGCGCAAGTTGCCACGTTGGCTATCGCTCATGCTTCTACCGCAAAGTGCCGGTTGCCGGCGACGCCGAAGGTGCTGAAGGCCCGCTCGAGCTTGAGTTCACCGAAACCGAAAAAGTCTTCGATCCCGAAGTGGTTTACCCGGGTGTGCCTAACCCGACCAAGCTGTAAGCCCCGATCAAGCAGTAAGAAGACAACGCATAAAAAACGCCGCACTAGTTGCGGCGTTTTTTATTTCTACTCTTCTTTCTTCGGTCCTTATCGCGCTGCTTCGGCAAGGCTCCGAGCAAACGTGTTTGCGGCAGCCTTGACCACGAATACAAAAACTCTACCGAGCCGGTCAGCATAATCAGATAGGCGCCGAGTTCCATAAACTCTTCGGCCGCCGCTTTCGCCGCCAGCACATAACGATCGTCCATTACTTCACCCCACAGCTGATTACTCACCAGTATCTGCGTATAGGGAATCAGCAACAGAATGCCTGCCAGCAATATGCCCAATCCGGCTGAAGGCCAGGAGCGGCGCCAGCCAAGAGCAAACCGCTCCCGCTGTATCACGAGATAGGCCAGAGTAAACGCCAGGACGATCGCAAAACCGACCTGCCAGAGGTTGTCGACCAGATACAGGTCAAAAACGAAATCGAGCTCGCGAATCAAAAACATGCTGAACAAAGCCGTCCAGCCAATTGCCATGGGCCGGCGCAGACGGTCACGGGACGCAATCCACAGAAAAATGCAGGCACAGGCCAATAGACAGGCATGCTGCAGCTGTTCTACCGGAGAGAATTCACTAGTAACTTTGGAGCCAACCTGAACGTCGAGCCACAGAGCATCGCCGCGCGACAAATACAGCATGCTGTAGGCAACAGCAGCCATACATACGGCATAAAAGAGGAAGCGGAAAAATGTTTTGCGCATGTCTCAGCCAGCTCCGTTTTGACGAACCACCGGGAAGACGAGACGCTAAAAGGAATCAGCTGCTAAAGCGCAGACAACTGCATCATCACCTGCCGGGCAATATCTTTTGCCTGGGCACTGGCCAGCATGTCCCGTTCTTCTTCTTTACCTAGCACCAGCGTCTCGTCGTATTCGTAGCGGTTCTTAGTCACGATACGAGTGGGTTCCAGCACTTGCTGTTCGCCGACTTGCACCGCGTACTCGACGGTGTAAAAGACTTCAAACTCCAGCGGCGTATTACGAATCGACACCGCTGACACACGCTGTCCGCGTGAATCTTCAATTACCCGCAGCACCATGTCCGCGCTCTCGGGGCCGGCGGCCAGCGTTGCGCCGCGCAGTTCCAGCTCATCTCTGAGGCTGCGGTAGAAGTAGGTAAAGCGATCATTGGTCTGCACATATACGTCGGCGACGCCTTCCGGCAGAGAACCGGTACCCTGCAAGCGGAACCCGCAGGCGTTCAGCAGCAAGACAGCTGTCAGCACCAAACCAAACTTGCACAGATTCCGTTTACTCATGAGCGGCAATATCAACGACCAGTTGTTAATCAGACAACTATATTAACCAGTTTTCCGGGCACAACGATGACTTTCCGCGGCTCTTTACCTTCGACGAACCGCTGCACATTCTCGTCTGCCAGGGCGGCATCCTGAACTGCATCCTTATCGGCTGAAGCCGGGACCTGAATTTTGGCACGCAGCTTACCGTTCACCTGCACGATAATCTGCAGATTATCCGCAACCAGTGCCGACTCGTCGGCGGCGGGCCAGCGCTCATCGTCAATCGCTGCAGAATGGCCCAGAGCAGACCAAAGTGAATGCGCAATGTGCGGCACGATGGGTGACAGCATCAGCACCACAGCCTCCAATGCTTCCTGCATAACTGCGCGATCGGCATCGTCTTGCACGTCATATTTGTACAGTGCGTTCAGCAGTTCCATTACCGCCGCAATCGCTGTGTTAAAGGTATAGCGGCGACCGATGTCATCACTCACCTTGTTCAAGGTCTGATGCACCTGACGGCGGATATCTTTCTGCTTGTCATTCAACGAAGCAACATCAGGAGCTTCGCTGACCGTGCCGGTTTCAGCATGATCAGCCACACGCTGCCACAAACGACGCAGGAAGCGGAACGCACCCTGCACCCCGTCGTCCGACCACTCGAGCGACTGCTCTGGCGGTGCCGCGAACATGACAAACAGGCGAACCGTATCGGCGCCGTACTCGTTGATCAGTGCTTCAGGGTCAACAGTGTTGCCCTTCGATTTGGACATCTTCGCGCCGTCTTTCAGCACCATGCCCTGCGTAAGCAGGCGGGTGAACGGCTCATCGCAGCTCACCAGCCCCTGATCACGCATGATCTTGTGATAGAAGCGCGCATACAGCAGATGCAGGATCGCGTGCTCAATACCACCGATGTACAGGTCAACAGGGAGCCAGTAGTTAGCGCGCTCATCGAGCATCGCTTCTATGTTGTCGGGGCAACAATAGCGGGCGTAGTACCAGGACGACTCCATAAAGGTGTCGAAGGTGTCGGTTTCGCGCTGAGCCGGTTCTCCGGTGCGCGGGTCATTCACGGCCTTGAACTCATCAGAGCGGGCCAGCGGTGAGCCGGAACCATCCAGTTCCACATCTTCAGGCAGCACAACCGGCAGGTCGGCGTCCGGTGTGGATACCTGTTCGCCATCAGCGGTGTTAATAACCGGAATCGGCGCGCCCCAGTAACGCTGACGGGAAATCAGCCAGTCGCGCAGACGATAATTTACTTTGCGTTCGCCACGACCGTCCTGCTCCAGATCGGCGGCAATGGCATCAAAGGACTCGGCAGAGGTCAGGCCATCGTATTTGCCGGAGTTCAGCAGCACACCTTTTTCAACAAAGGCTGCTTTCGACAAATCGCACTCTTCGTCACCTGCAGGTGCAATCACCTGTTTGATGGGCAAGCCGTATTCCTGAGCAAACTCGAAATCACGCTCGTCATGTGCAGGCACCGCCATGACCGCGCCCGTGCCATAGCTAATCAGTACAAAGTTGGCAACCCATACAGGTACCGGCTCGCCGGTGATCGGATGAATGGCATTAATACCCAGCGGCTTGCCACGCTTCTCCATGGTCTCGACAGCGGCTTCGGACACACCGCCCTGCTGACATTCATCGAGGAACGCCTGCAGTTCAGGATTGTTCTTAGCTGCTTCCAGCGCCAACGGGTGCTCGGCCGCAACGGCCATATAGCTCACACCCAGCAGAGTGTCCGGGCGGGTGGTGTAGATACGCAGCTGCTGATCGCTACCCTCCACACCGAAATCCACCTCAACACCTTCAGATCGACCGATCCAGTTGCGCTGCATGATCTTGACCGACTCGGGCCATTCCAGATCATCCAGCTCGGTCAGCAGCTCTTCTGCGTAATCCGTAATGCGCAGGAACCACTGCGGAATTTCGCGACGCTCGACGAGGGCGTCGGAACGCCAGCCCCTTCCGTCAATAACCTGCTCGTTTGCCAGCACGGTTTGGTCGACGGGATCCCAGTTAACGACCGCAGTCTTCTTGTAAGCAATGCCTTTATCGAGCATGCGACCAAACAACCACTGCTCCCAGCGGTAATACTCCGGCTCGCAGGTGGCCACTTCGCGATCCCAGTCGTAACCGAAGCCAAGCTGCTTCAGCTGATTACGCATGTAATCGATATTCTCGCGGGTCCATTTCGCCGGCGGCATGCCGTGCTTGATTGCCGCACCTTCAGCAGGAAGGCCGAAAGCGTCCCAGCCCATCGGCTGTAAAACATTCTTGCCGAGCATGCGCTGATAACGGGAGATCACATCGCCGATGGTGTAGTTGCGAACGTGCCCCATGTGCAAACGGCCGCTGGGGTAAGGAAACATACTGAGGCAATAGAACTTTTCGCGATCCGGATCTTCGGTCACGTTAAAAGTATTGTTCTGCTCCCAGTATTCCTGTGCAGCGAGTTCAACTTCGGCCGGGTTGTATGCCCCGGATTTATCAGACTGGTCGGACACGTTCTATCTCTTAAAAAGTTCTTTTGCGGAGCCGGTTTTCACTCCGCATTGATGATGACCGGGGGCGGCTGACGACCGCCGATGGTCATTCAGTTGGAGGTCATAAAACAGAGGCGCAAGGATACACTAATAAGGCGCGACAGCGGGCAGAAGTCGCCGAAAACAGGGGCTTCCAGGAGGCCTTCAAGCGCGGCGGCGCGGGACAAGTGCTCCGGCTGCAACCAGAGCCACGAGAATCAGCACCAGCGGGGTGTTGCCCCAGCGGACGTAGGGCGTCGCACCGGTATGCGGGCGGATTTCGGCGCTCAGCACGCCGGACTCAAACTGAGGCAGACGCTGCAGCACCTCCCCGTTAGCATCGATCACAGCGGTGATACCGGTGTTGGTCGCCCGTAACATCGGCCGGCCGGTTTCCAGTGAACGCATTCGCGCCATCTGCAAATGCTGATGCGGAGCAATCGAGTCACCAAACCAGGTGTCATTACTAACGTTCACCAGCAGTTCGGCCTCGGGCAGAAATACCAGTTGCTCGGCACCAAAAGCCACCTCATAACAAATCGTCGGAGCGATAGGCACGCCGGCTGCAACCAGCGGTGCCTGCACATCCGGCCCCGGACCGATGTCTTCCGACGGCAGGTTCATCAGACGCAGCCACTGAGTAATAAATTCGGGAACGGGAAAGTACTCGCCGAAAGGCACGAGGTGACGCTTATAGTAGAGACCCAGCTCGGGGCCAATAGCCATCAGTGTGTTGCGGTATTCGCCGCGCTCGACATCAAAAGTGAGAATGCCGGAGAACAACTGCACATTGCGCTCCACCAGAAGATCATCCATTTCCTGCAGAAACGGCATTACTTCATAGGGCAAACCGGGAATGGCTGCCTCGGGCCAGATCACCAGATCAACATTTTCCAGGGCCAGCGTAGCGGCTTTATATTGCTCCAGCGTCGGCTCACGCTGCGAAGGCAGCCACTTCAATTCCTGCGGGATGGCGGCCTGCACCATACCGATAGACAGCGCCTGCTCTCTTGGTTCGGTCCAGCTTTGCGTTTTAAGGCCTACAGTTGCTGCGGTAACGATGAGCAATGCACCCGCGGCCGCAAGCTGATCGCGACGCAAGCCGGTCAGCAATGCGACAAATGCGCCGCCGATCAGGGCGACTACCCAACTCACGCCATGAACACCCGCAACCAGCGACCACTGCGACAATGGCGTGTCCAATTGACTGTAGCCGAGACTCAGCCACGGGAATCCGGTAAATACCCACCCACGCAGCCACTCAACCAACACCCATACCGCAGGCATCACCACCAGCCAGCGAATCACACCCGCTGCCGGAGCGAGACGCGCAGCGAGCGCCCCGGTCAATGCAACAAACACTCCCATAACTGCGAACATCAAGCCCATCAGCAACGCCACTATAGGCAGCGGCGCACCGCCCAACTGACGCAGACTGATGTAGAGCCAGTAGGTGCCGAGCGCGAAGGCAGCAACGCCGAAACACATGCCCAGCACAGCTGATTCACGTGGCGACTGTCCTTCCCAAAGCAGGAACAACAGCGCAACAGATAAAGGTGTTAACCAGTAGAGGTCAAAAGGTGCGAAACCAAGCGGCAGCAACAGGCCTGCTGCCAGCGCGATGACGCGTCTGGTCTTCTGTGATTTTACGAATGAGGCGATCACGGTGAATTAAGACCGAATAAGACAGCAGAGTGTCTATTCGGCTTCAGCGTCCTGCGCCGGGTCCCTGGTGACTTCCAGGGTTTGCACCCGACGGCTATCAGCCTGAGTCACACGGAACTTCAGACCATCGGCACTCACGGTTTCACCCCTGCGCGGCAAGCGGCCAAACAGCTGCATGATTAATCCGCCAACCGTCTCGAACTCACCGTCATCAAACTTCGTAGAAAAATAGGCGTCAAAATCGTCGATGCGTTCCAGCGCCAGAACCTGCCAGCGGTTTTCGCCAAGCTTCACGATAGGTTCTGCTTCCTCAGGGTCGTGTTCATCGTCGATATCTCCGACGATTTGCTCCAGCACGTCTTCGATGGTCAGAAGGCCTGCGGTACTGCCGTATTCATCAACCACAATAGCGATGTGACTGCGGCCGTTGCGGAACTCGTCCAGCAACGTATCGAGTCGCTTACTTTCCGGAATAAATACGGCGGGACGCAAAGCAGCTTCAAAGTCGAACGCCTCATCGGGCTTCTCAACCAACGCGCGCAACACATCCTTGGCCAGCAGAATGCCGGTCACTTCATCACGGTCTTCGCCAACCACCGGAAAGCGGGAGTGGCCGCTGTTCACTATTTTCTTCAGCAGTTCTTCCGGAGCCGCATCACGCTCAAGCACAACCATCTGTGATCGCGGAATCATGACCTCGCGCACCTGTATCTCAGACACCTGCAGCACACCGCGCAACATCGACAGCTCACGCTTGCCAAGAAAGCCAAGGTCGCCCTCGCCTATGGACTCAAGCAGCTCCTCGCGGCTTTCCGGCGCACCGCCGAGCAGCCCGCGCAAACGCATAATCCAGGTGGGTGAATCGTTATTGTCTTCAGACATGAGAATGGTCCCGTTCCGGGGAGTTGGTCAGTTTCAGATTGTTATTCATCGGCTTCATATGGGTTAGCCAGCCCGAGACGACTAAGCGCCTGCACTTCCAGGCTTTCCATCGCCTCAGCTTCATCAGGAGATATGTGGTCGTACCCCAGCAAATGCAAGGTGCCGTGCACAGTCATGTGTGTCATATGGGCCGTCACAGACTTACTTTGTTCCGCAGCCTCACGTTGAACTACCGGCAGACAGATCACCAGATCGCCCAGTTCGTCGGCGGCTTCCTCAATAAAATCGGGAATATCGTTGTCGGCGGGAAATGCCAGCACATTGGTCGGACCGGGTTTTTCACGAAACCCCTCATTGAGACCGGCGCTTTCGGCCTCGTCGACAACACGGATAGTGACCAGCCCCGCTCTCACGGGCTGTGCAATGCTGAATGCCGCTTCTACCCAGGAGCTAAAACTGTCTTCGTCAATGTCGTCGACATTGTCGGAAGCTGCCCACTGGACATCAACTGCAGGTGCGCTGCTTGCCTGAGGTTCAGCCATCACCGCGAGGCCCTTCGTCAAAACGATCGTAAGCTTCAACGATACGTTGCACCATGGGATGCCGCACAACGTCTTTCGCTGTAAAGAAGGTAAAGCCGATACCCGGCACCCCATCGAGCACACGCAGGACATGGCGCAAGCCGGATGTCTGACTGCGCGGCAGGTCGATCTGGGTGACGTCACCGGTGACCACCGCCCGTGAACCGAAGCCCATGCGGGTCAGAAACATCTTCATCTGTTCAACAGTGGTGTTCTGGCTTTCATCAAGAATGACAAAGCTTTCGTTAAGAGAGCGGCCACGCATGAACGCCAGCGGCGCGATCTCAATAATGTTCTGCTCGATAAGCCTTGCGACCTTCTCATGACCGAGCATCTCGTAAAGCGCGTCGTACATGGGGCGCAGGTAGGGGTCGACCTTCTGCGTCAGGTCGCCGGGTAAAAAGCCAAGGCGTTCACCCGCCTCTACCGCCGGACGCACCAGCACAATGCGGCGCACATCTTCACGCTCCAGTGCTTCAACGGCACTGGCAACCGCCATGTAAGTTTTGCCGGTGCCGGCGGGGCCAATACCAAAAGTAAGGTCGTTATCACGCAGCGCCTGAATGTAGGCGCGCTGATTGCCGCCGCGGGGCCGTATGTATTTATGCGGCGTCTTTATGGCGATATCGCCGAGGCCGTCATCACCCTCTTCCGCAATTTCATCAAGCGCAGAAGACTGCATCGCAAGGTGCACGCGATTGGGATCGATACGTTCTTTTTCGGCGAGTGCGTAGAGTTCCTGCAATAGCTTTACGCCGGCCTGCGACGAGGCCTGATTGCCGATTACCTGAAAATGATTACCGCGGTTGCTGATCTGAACGCCGAGTCGCTTTTCGATTTGCCTGAGGTGCTGGTCGAATTGACCGCAAAGGTTCGCAAGCGTTTTGTTGTTAGCCGGCTCCAGCAGAATGTCATGTGTTTCTATGGACACGTCCAAGAGGGTCTATGGCTCCTTACTTAAACTGTTCTCTTCCCGGAAGGTGATGGCCTAACTATGCCACATCCTGAGCGTCGGTTTGACGCCCGCGCAGGGAGTTCGGCAGCGCCTCGGTAATCACTACATTAACAAATTGACCGATCAGGCTGCTATCGCCGTCAAAGTTAACCCAGCGCATGTTTTCCGTGCGGCCTGCCAGCTGCCTGGGGTCTTTCTTGGCCGGGCGCTCAACCAGCACCCGCTGAGTGGTACCGACCATACCGCGGCTGATTTCCGCAGCCTGCTGATTGAGGCGATCCTGCAAGATGGCCAGACGCTTCTGCTTCACTTCCTGCGGCGTTTCATCATCGAGGTTGGCCGCCGGGGTACCCGGACGCGAGCTGTACACGAAACTGAATGACTGGTCGAAGCCGACATCAGCTACCAGATTCATGGTCGCCTCAAAGTCGGAATCAGACTCACCCGGAAAACCGACAATAATGTCAGTCGACAGACTGATGTCCGGACGCACTTCCTTCAGCTTGCGCAGCTTCTGTTTGAACTCGAGCGTGGTGTAACCGCGTTTCATCGCCGCCAACACTCTGTCCGAACCGCTCTGCACCGGCAGGTGCAAATAGTTAGCAAGCTTGGGCACATCGGCATAAGCCTGAATCAGGCGGTCGTTAAACTCAGTGGGATGCGATGTGGTGAAGCGGATACGTTCGATCGAATCGATAGCGGCAACGTAGTGGATCAGCGTGGCAAGGTCAGCGATCTGACCGTCATGCGTCAAACCACGATAACCGTTAACGTTCTGCCCCAGCAGGTTGATCTCTTTAACACCCTGCGCGGCCAACTCGACAACTTCTTTAATAACATCATCAAGCGGGCGGCTGATCTCTTCGCCACGTGTATAAGGCACCACGCAGAAACTGCAGTACTTGCTGCAGCCTTCCATGACGGACACAAAGGCTGTCGGACCCTCGGCGCGCGGCTCCGGCATGGCATCAAACTTCTCGATTTCCGGGAAGCTGACATCAACGACGGCTTTCTTGCCGGCACGCTTCTCTTCGACCATCTCCGGCAAGCGATGTAGTGTCTGCGGACCGAATACCAGATCAACAAACGGCGCACGCTTAGTAATAGCCTCGCCTTCCTGACTGGCTACGCAGCCGCCCACACCGATCACCAGATCGGGGTTCTTTTCTTTCCACGGACGCCACAAGCCGAGCTGCGAAAACACTTTCTCCTGCGCCTTCTCACGAATAGAGCAGGTATTCAGCAGCAGCACATCAGCTTCTTCGGGAGTGTCAGTGAGTTCCATGCCATGACTGGCATTGAGCACATCGGCCATTTTGCCGGTGTCGTACTCATTCATCTGACAGCCGAACGTTTTTATGTAGAGTTTTCCGGCCATGATGATTTCAGGATATTCAGCGTTGCAGGCGCGGGGCCTGCCGGCCCCGCTACTGCAAAAATGCTAGCGAATGTATCCGAGGCTTTCCAGCTTCACGAAGATGCGGTGGGCAGCCAGTTCCGGTTCCATTTCGGTGGTGTTGATCACCATTTCAGGGTTCTCGGGCTCTTCGTACGGATCGCTGATACCGGTGAACTCTTTGATAATGCCGGCGCGTGCCTTCGCATACAGACCTTTGCGGTCACGTTCCTCGCAAACCTCTAGTGGCGTTGCAACATGAATCTCGAGGAAACCGCCAACCGGTTCGATGGTGTCGCGCACTATCTTGCGGGTTGCTGCATACGGCGCAATCGGTGCGCAGATAGCTATACCACCGTTCTTGGTGATTTCAGATGCTACGTAACCGATACGGGTAATGTTCAGGTCCCGGTGCTCACGTGAGAAGCCCAGCTCGCTGGACAGGTTCTTACGAACCTTGTCGCCATCGAGCAACGTCACGTTGCGACCACCGTTCTCCAGCAACTTAACCAGCAGCGCGTTCGCGATGGTGGATTTGCCGGAGCCGGACAGACCGGTGAAGAACACGGTGAAGCCCTGCTTGTGACGCGGCGGATAAGAGCGACGCAGTTCCTCAACCACTTTCGGGTATGAGAACCACTCGGGAATTTCCAGACCTTCCTGCAAGCGGCGACGGAATTCGGTTCCTGAAATATTCAGCACCTGATCGTCGTCAGACGTTTCATCGGCAGGGATGTACTGAGCTTTGTTCTCGACGTACACCATCATCTTGAACGGCACCATCGTGATGTCGAGCTCTTCTTCATGTTCTTTGAAGAGATCCTGCGCATCGTAAGGACCGTAGAAATCTTCGCCCTGCGAGTTCTTGCCCGGACCGGCGTGATCGCGGCCAACGATGAAGTGGGTGCAACCGTAGTTCTTACGGATGATGGCATGCCAGATGGCTTCGCGCGGACCGGCCATACGCATCGCCAGGTTCAGCAGACTCAGGCTGGTGGTCTGCTCCGGATACTGCTCAAGCACATGCTCGTAGCAACGCACACGGGTGTAGTGGTCAATATCACCCGGCTTGGTCAGACCAACAACCGGCTGAATGATCAGGTTAGCTTCGGCTTCGCGGGCGGCACGGAACGTCAGTTCCTGATGCGCGCGATGCAGCGGGTTACGGGTCTGGAAAGCTACAACTTTGCGCCAACCCAGTTTCTCGAAACGGGCGCGCACTTCTGCCGGGTCTTCACGCAGCAGTTTGAAGTCGTAATGAGTCGGCTTTTCAACACCGGTCAGCTTACCGCCGAGGTACACGTTACCGGCAATGTTGTGCAGGTAGTGCACGGCAGGGTGTGCCTGATCATCTGCACCGAATGCGGCGACCGCTTCTGCACTCTTGTCCGGAGACCAGCTGCTGCTGACTTCCAGTACCGCAATCAAAACGCCTTCGGCATCGCGCAGCGCGATCTTTTCGTTGGCTGCCAGTGAACCGGCAAACTCTTCGTTCACATCCAGTGTGATCGGCATCGGCCACAGCACACCATTCGGCAGGCGCATGTCTTTCAGTACGCTGTTGTACTCTTCTTCCGTCAGGAAGCCGTCCAGCGGAGAAAACGCACCGTTCAGGATGAGTTCGAGGTCACACAGCTGGCGATCCGTCAGATCCCAGGACTTGTAGTCCTTCGATTCGGCTTTGATGGCATCTACTTCTGACGCATCAACATACAGCTGTTTCAGTTCGCCGCCGTGCGGCTCTTTAAAAGCACCCATAACTACATCCTTCTCAATACAAAACCACCGGGTGAGGGTCACACCCGGTGGCATGACGCGTGTCGCGCCACTTACATTTATTTATCGGTTTTTCAGCTGCCGTTACTGCTCAAATTCTTTTATGAGTTAACCAGAGCCTAACGGTCAGCCATGTTTAAGTCCGTGAACTAGAACGGAATATCGTCATCGATTTCAGCCATAGGCGCGGCAGCTGCCGGAGCCGCTGCGGCAGCAGGTGCACCCATGCCGGCACCACCCATGCCGCCACTCATACCACCGCTCATGCCACCACCTTGACCGCGGCTGTCGAGCATTTCCATCTCACGGGCTTTAATCTCAGTGGTGTAACGATCGTTGCCGCTTTTATCCTGCCACTTGCGGGTCTGGAGGCTACCTTCGATATAAACCTTGGAGCCCTTCTTCAGGTACTCGCCCATGATCTCAGCCAACTTGCCGTACGCAACAATGCGGTGCCATTCAGTTTTCTCAACCGGCTCACCGGTCTGCTTGTCTTTCCAGGATTCACTGGTAGCCACGGACAAATTAGCCGCTGCCTGACCCGATGGCATGTACTTAATCTCCGGGTCGGAACCCAGATTGCCAATGATCATTACCTTGTTTACACCTCGAGCCATGTTCTTCCTGCCTTGCGTTACGTATAAGTTCTAGAAATCGTTGGTTATATTGCCCCGCCGCACTCATCTCAAGAGCTTGCGAGGGTTGGATATTGTATGCCCGCCGCCCCCAAAAGACACCTACAAATAAGCCATAAGCACGGCGAAATAAGTTCTAAGGGCAAAACCTGACTTTCCGGACAGAAAGGTCATCCGATTTTGGTCTGAGTCCGAATTAGAGCTATATTGGTGAGTTCCTTTCCGCCCGGCGTCGAAAGAGGCCGGCAAGCCGCCCGCTAAATTACTCAAAGCGAGGCGGTGCAACGCATAGCAAGGTTTGTATTAAGCGTGAAAACCATCAGCATCCGGGGTGCCAAGACCCACAATCTGCAGAATATCGACGTCGATCTGCCTCGTGACGAGCTCATCGTCATTACCGGGCTGTCCGGCTCGGGTAAATCGTCACTTGCTTTCGACACGATCTATGCTGAGGGACAGCGCCGTTATGTCGAATCATTGTCGGCCTACGCGCGCCAGTTCCTGTCGATGATGGAAAAGCCGGATGTGGACCATATTGAAGGTCTGTCGCCAGCCATTTCGATCGAGCAGAAATCTACCTCGCACAACCCCCGCTCGACCGTCGGCACGGTCACCGAGATCTACGACTACCTGCGTCTGCTTTATGCCCGTGCCGGTCAGCCACGCTGCCCGGATCACAACCGCAACCTGCAGGCGCAAACCGTCAGTCAGATGGTCGATCAGGTGCTCGCCATAGAAGAAGGCACTCCACTACTTTTGCTGGCACCGGTTGTACGTGACCGTAAGGGTGAGCATGTGCAGTTATTTGCTGACCTGCAGGCACAGGGCTTTGTAAGAGCGCGCGTAAACGGCGAGGTGATTGAACTCGATGATCCCCCGAAGCTGGATCTGCGCCGCAAGCACAACATTGATGTCGTGGTAGACCGTTTCAAGGTTCGTGACGACATCGGCTTGCGTCTGGCCGAGTCGTTCGAGACGGCACTGAAGCTGGCGGAAGGCATTGCCGTTGTCGCGTGGATGAATGAACCAGAGAAAGAAGAATTACTATTCTCCGACAAGTTCGCCTGCCCGGTATGTTCATACGCCATCCCTGAGCTGGAACCGCGCCTGTTCTCATTCAACAACCCTACCGGTGCCTGCGGCACCTGTGACGGCCTGGGCGTACATCAGTTCTTCGACCCCGAACGGGTCATCAAAAACACTGCTATCAGTCTGGCCGGCGGGGCTATTCGCGGCTGGGACCGGCGCAACAGTTACTACTCGCAGCTGATTAAATCGTTGGCGGAACATTACGGCTTCGACACGGAATTGCCCTACGAAGACCTCGACGATGACACCAAAGAGATCCTGATGTGGGGCAGCGGCGATGAGGACATTAACTTTGTCTACCTGTCTGCACGTGGCGCCCGCTACAACCGAACGCATCCTTTCGAGGGCGTGATTCCGAATCTTGAGCGCCGCTTCCGCGAGACCGATTCAAATCGTGTACGCGAAGAATTGGCGAAGTATTTAAGTGTCAAAGACTGCCCTGACTGCGACGGCACCCGGCTCAATACCGCTGCCCGCAACGTCTTTATCAGCAAGAAAGCCCTGCCCGAGGTTTCGGCGATGTCGGTACTGGCGGCGCTGAACTTCTTCGGCGAACTGAACCTGAAAGGGGCGCGCGGTGAAATCGCGGAGAAGATCGTTAAGGAAATTGAAGACCGCCTGCAGTTCCTCGCCGACGTGGGTCTGGAATACCTGACGTTGAACCGCTCGGCCGACACCCTGTCGGGTGGTGAAGCACAACGCATTCGACTGGCCAGTCAGATCGGCTCGGGTCTGGTGGGTGTCATGTACATCCTCGATGAACCGTCGATCGGCCTGCATCAGCGTGACAACGACCGGCTGCTGAGTACGCTCATTCGGCTGCGTGATCTGGGCAATACGGTGGTGGTAGTTGAACACGACACCGATGCGATTCTGGCCAGCGATCATGTGCTCGATCTCGGCCCCGGTGCCGGCGTGCACGGCGGTCAGATTGTGGCCGAAGGCTCACCGGCTGAAATCATGCGCAACCCGGCATCGCTCACCGGTCAGTACCTGTCTGGCGAGCTTGAGATTGCCGTACCCAAGCAACGTCTGCCGGTCGATCCGGAACGGTTCATCACCGTGCGTGGTGCGAAAGGCAATAACCTGAAAGACATCGATGCCAGCATCCCGACCAGCGTTATGACCTGCATCACCGGCGTTTCCGGCTCGGGTAAGTCCACCCTTATTAATGACACGCTGTACCGCCTGGCTGCCGAGAAAATTAATCGGGCAACGACTGCAGCGGCAGCGAATGAAGGCATAGAAGGGCTGGAACATATTGATGCCGTCATCGATATCAGCCAGAGCCCCATCGGCCGCACTCCGCGTTCCAACCCGGCTACCTACACGGGCCTGTTCACACCTATTAGAGAGTTGTTTGCCGGTACACAGGAAGCCCGCTCCCGCGGCTACAAGCCCGGGCGCTTCAGCTTCAATGTGAAAGGCGGTCGCTGCGAGGCCTGTCAGGGCGACGGCATGATCAAGGTGGAAATGCATTTCCTGCCGGACGTCTATGTGCCCTGTGACGAGTGCAAAGGCAAGCGCTACAACCGGGAAACGCTGGAGATTCGCTACCGCGGCTTTAATATCCACGAAGTGCTGGATATGACCATTGAAGATGCCTGCGAAGAGTTCAAAAACATTCCGGTGATCTCACGCAAGCTTCAGACACTGGTGGATGTCGGCCTGTCGTATATCAAGCTGGGCCAGAGCGCGACTACGTTATCCGGCGGTGAAGCACAGCGAGTGAAGTTGGCAAAAGAACTGTCGAAACGCGCCACCGGCAACACGCTGTACATTCTAGATGAACCGACCACCGGTCTGCATTTCCACGACATCGCCAAGCTGATGGAAGTACTGCAGCAGCTACGCGATCAGGGCAACACGGTAGTGGTCATCGAGCACAATCTCGATGTCATCAAGACGGCTGACTGGATTGTGGACTTAGGCCCCGAAGGCGGTGATGGCGGCGGCACCATCGTGGCGCAAGGCACGCCGGAAGAAGTCTGCAAAGTGAAAGGGTCATACACCGGCAAGTATCTGAAGCCGATGCTAAAGCCTGCAAAGAAAGCGAAAGTAAAAAAAGCGGGCTAACCCGGTACAGGCTTATTTAAGCGGCGCAATGCCCACAGCATCACGCACTTTGCCGATCAGTGCAGTGGAACGCTCGCGGGCCTTCTCCGCCCCCTTCTGCAACTCCGCTTCAATGCTGGCGGGGTCGGCTATCAGACGCTCGTACTCTGCGCGCGGGCCGCTCAGGTGGGCGTCGAGATACTCAAACAACTGCTTCTTGGCCTCACCCCAGGCGAGACCTTCCTCGAGCTGCTTGCGATACACAGCCGTCTCTTCTGCTGTAGCGAACGCCTTGTAGATGTCGAAAACGGCGCAATCGTCGTCCGGGTCTTTCGGCTCGCCCGGCTCCAGCAGGTTGGTTTTGATCTTATTAATGAGCTTGCGCAGTTTCTTCGGCGATTCGAACAACGGAATCGTGTTGTTGTAGCTCTTGCTCATCTTGCGACCGTCGAGCCCAAGCAGAGTTGCAGCGTTGTCATCCACCACATACTCCGGCAGTACAAACGTCTCACCGTAGATGTGGTTAAAACGACCGGCAATGTCGCGGGCCATTTCCACATGCTGAATCTGATCCTTGCCGACAGGCACTTTGTTAGCGCTGAACATCAGGATATCCGCCGCCATCAAAATCGGATAGCCGAACAGACCCATCGTGATGCCTTTATCCGGATCTTTGCCCCCGGCTTCTTCATTGTCGGCAACCGCTGCTTTGTAAGCATGCGCGCGATTCATCAGGCCTTTGGCGGTAACCGTGCTGATGATCCAGGTCAGTTCGGGAATCTCGGGAATATCGCTCTGACGGTAGAACGTCACCTTGTCGGTATCCAGGCCGAAAGCCAGCCAGGTGGCGGCAATCTCAAGGCTCGACTGCTTGAGACGCTCCGGATCGGAGTTCTTGATCAGCGCGTGATAGTCCGCAAGAAAGTAGAACGAATTGACGTCACCGCTTTTGCTCGCCTCAACAGCAGGACGGATAGCGCCCACGTAATTACCCAGATGCGGTGTGCCGGTGGTGGTAATACCGGTGAGGACGGTGTCGGTCATGTCGTAATTCAGTCAAATGTTGAGGATGGCGCAATAATAAAGGATTCGTTGCTATAGTGCGCCCTAATGGAAGCTACTACACATCTGGCAATCGCACCTGACAGCTACGCCGGGCATATACAGCTGCTGTGCGAGCGTTATCAGGCCGCCCTCAGACACTGCCAACTGGATGCCGTCGTCATTGCCGCAGGCAAAGAGCTGCCGGTTTTCCTCGATGACCAGCATTACCGCTTCAAACCCAACCCGCACTTTGTGCAATGGGTGCCGCTCACCGACCAGCCGAACGCATGGGTGATATACCGCCCCGGTGACAAACCACAGCTCGTCATCCTGCAGCCCGCCGATTTCTGGCACGCAACGCCGGAACTCCCTGACGACAGCTACCTGAGCCACTTCGATGTACAGGTATTCACCGATGCCAAACTGGCGCGGCAAGCCGTAGATGACGTGCCGGGCAGTGTCGCCGCAATCGATCCGGATAAAGGCACTTCAGACGCACTGCAACCACTGCTGAATTTTCTGCACTACCACCGTGCCGTCAAAAGCGCCTACGAGGTCGAATGCATGGCTGCGGCGACCGCCACTGCCCTGCCAGGTCATCAGGCTGCGAAGCAGGCCTTTGAAAATGGCGGCAGCGAGTTCGATATTCATTGCGCTTTTATGCAGGCGGTTGGTTGCAGCGAACATGAACTGCCCTATCCGGATATCGTCGCCTGCAATGAACATGCAGCGGTACTGCATTATCAAAAACGCACTCACGCGACCGACCCGCAAAGTTTGTTGATCGATGCCGGCACTGCCGTAAACGGCTACTCGTCGGACATCACCCGCACCTATGCGGCGGGCGACAATGCTTTCAGTGCGCTGATCAGCGGGCTCGACAAAGTACAGCAGCATCTGTGCACCCTGGTGCGGCCAGGCATTTCGTTCGGCGACCTACACCATGAAGCCCATACCGAGATTGCAGGACTGCTGATCGACCACGATATATTGAATGGCAAGCCGGAGAAGCTGATCAAAGAACACATCACATCAGCCTTTTTCCCGCACGGCCTCGGGCATTTTCTCGGGATTCAGGTGCATGACCTTGGCGGTCACATGGCTGATGTTGAAGGCACTCAGGCACCACCACCGGCAGATTACCCCCACCTGCGCATGACACGCAGTCTGGAGCCCGGCATGGCTTTAACGATCGAGCCCGGGATCTACTTCATCGATATGCTGTTGCAGGACTTTGCCGGAAATAAAGCGATCAACTGGCAAAAGGTCGACGAATTGCGCCCGTACGGTGGCATCCGGATTGAAGACAACCTTGTAGTGACTGAATCCGGCGCCACCAACCTGACTCGCGCTGCCAGCTGATTATCTTTTCCCTACAAACACAAAAAACCCCGCTCAAGCTTCAGCTTAGAGCGGGGTTCTTCGTATTTCTTAGCGACCGGTGTTACTCGGCAGCAGCCTCTTCAACCACTTCTTCAACCGGCTGGTCGAGCAGCTGAACAAGGGCCATCGGAGCGGCATCGCCCGGACGGTGACCCATCTTCAGGATACGCAGGTAGCCTCCGGGACGGTTCTTGAAACGAGGACCGAGCTCACGGAACAACTTACCAACGGTAGCTTTGTCACGCAGACGGTCAAACGCCAGACGACGGTTAGCTACGCTGTCTTCTTTAGCCAGGGTAATCATCGGCTCTACAACACGACGCAGTTCTTTTGCCTTAGGCACAGTCGTGCGAATGGTTTCATGCATGATCAGCGATGAAGCCATGTTGCGGAACATTGCCTTACGGTGGCTGCTGTTGCGGCCTAAACGACGGCCTGATTTATGGTGACGCATTGTCTTATCCTAATAAGTACGTGGCTTAGGCAGCATCGTCAGTAACGAGGCTGGCCGGCGGCCAGTTCTCAACCTGCATACCCAGTGCAAGACCGTGGCTGGCGAGAACTTCTTTGATTTCAGTCAGTGATTTCTTACCGAGGTTAGGCGTACGGAGCAGCTCAACTTCGGTGCGCTGAATGAGATCACCAATGTAGTTAATGCTTTCTGCTTTCAGGCAGTTAGCTGAACGAACAGTCAGTTCGAGCTCGTCAACCGGACGCAGCAGAATCGGATCAACCGGCGGCTCATTACCAGCAGCAGCACTTTCGTCCTGACCCTGCAGGTCAACGAAGACATCCAGCTGATCTTTCAGGATGCTGCCAGCGCGGCGAATAGCTTCTTCAGCGTCGATCGTGCCGTTGGTTTCGATGTCGATAATCAGCTTGTCGAGGTTGGTGCGCTGTTCAACTCGCGCCGCCTCAACGGTGTAGGTCACTTTACGAACCGGGCTGAAAGACGCATCCAGCGTCAGGCGACCGATTTGTGCGCCCTGGCCTTCGCTTTCAGAAGCGCGGGCAGCCGGACGATAACCACGACCTGCTTCAACCGTCAGCACCATGTTCAGAGAACCGGCAGCATTCAGGTTGGCGATAACCAGATCCGGGTTAACCACTTCAATGTCGTGATCAACCTGAATGTCGGCAGCAGTCACAACACCAGGACCGGACTTGCTAAGCGTCAGCTCAGCGCGGTCGCGATTGTGCATGGTGATTGCCAGCTCTTTCAGGTTCAGCAGGATTTCAACTACGTCTTCCTGCACACCTTCAACACTGGTGTACTCGTGCTGAACGCCTTCGATAGTTACTTCAGTAACAGCCGCGCCAGGCATGCTGGACAGCAGAATACGGCGCAGGGCGTTACCCAGAGTGTGACCATAGCCACGCTCAAACGGCTCGAGGACAACTTTGGCACGGTTACCGGTAGCGGATTCAACGCGAACGGTACGCGGCTTCAGAAAATCATTTGAGTCATTCATAGATCTGCTATCTCCCGATTACTTCGAGTAGAGCTCAACAACGAGGTTTTCATTGATGTCCGGCAGAACGTCTTCACGTTCCGGCAGAGATTTGAATACAGCCGACAGGCCTTTTTCATCAACTTCCACCCATTCCGGGAAACCAACCTGACGGGCAATTTCCAGGGCATTTTCAATACGGTTCTGCTTCTTCGCTTTCTCGCGAATGGAAACAGTCTGGCCGGCAACAACCTGATATGACGGAATGTTCACAATGGCGCCGTCTACAACGATTGCTTTGTGGCTAACCAGCTGACGCGCTTCTGCGCGGGTAGAAGCGAAGCCCATACGATAAACAACGTTATCCAGGCGGCCTTCGAGCAGCTTGATCAGGTTTTCACCGGTTGAGCCTTTCTTACGGGCAGCAGTCTTGTAGTAGTTGCGGAACTGACGTTCCAGAACACCGTACATACGACGCAGCTTCTGCTTTTCACGCAGCTGCAGACCGTAGTCAGACAGGCGGCCACGACGGTTGGCAGCGTTGCCACCCGGAGGCGTTTCCAGTTTGCACTTTGCGTCTAGCGGTTTAATGCCGCTTTTCAGGAATAGATCCGTGCCTTCACGACGCGAAAGCTTACATTTGGGTCCAAGATATCTAGCCATGATATTTAACCTTACACGCGGCGACGTTTCGGAGGACGACAGCCGTTATGAGGAATCGGAGTGACGTCCTCAATATTGGTGATTTTGTAACCGGCAGCGTTCAGCGCACGAACAGCTGATTCACGACCGGGGCCGGGACCACGAACTTTAACTTCGAGGTTCTTCAGGCCGTACTCAAGAGCAGCGACACCTGCTTTCTCAGCAGCAACCTGAGCAGCGAACGGCGTGCTTTTACGTGAACCGCGGAAACCGCAGCCACCGGCAGTCGCCCAGCTCAGAGCATTGCCCTGACGGTCGGTGATCGTAATGATCGTGTTATTGAAAGAAGCATGAATGTGAGCGATACCATCGACCACGTTCTTCTTCACTTTACGCTTTGACTTTTCAGTTGCCATACCGTTTTACTCAAATAATGTTCGGGCTTACTTTCTGATCGGACGACGCGGACCTTTACGGGTACGCGCGTTGGTACGGGTACGCTGGCCACGCAGCGGCAGACCGCGACGGTGACGCATACCACGGTAGCAACCCAGATCCATCAGACGTTTAATGGCCAGTGCGTTTTCGCGACGCAGATCACCTTCAACGGTGAACTGAGCGACTGCGGTACGCAGGGCTTCAACTTCCGGTTCACTCAAATCCTTAACACGCACGTCTTTAGCGATACCTGCAGCCTCGCAGACCTGGTCTGCACGGGTGCGGCCAACGCCGAAGATGCTCGTCAGCGCAATGTTGACATGCTTGTTAACGGGAATATTTATGCCTGCAATACGGGCCATCTTAAATCTCCGAAATTAACCCTGGCGCTGTTTATGCCGAGGGTCAGAGCAGATAACGCGCACAACGCCGTTTCTGCGAATGATTTTGCAGTTTCTGCACATACGTTTTACAGAAGCTCTAACTTTCATCTCACTAACTCCAGTGACAGACCAGACCAACCGACGGTTCTTAGCGAACCTGACCGGTGCGGCCGTAGCCTTTTAAATTTGCTTTCTTCAACATGCCTTCGTACTGATGCGACATCATGTGTGCCTGCAGCTGAGACATGAAATCCATCGTGACTACCACGATGATCAACAGCGAGGTACCACCGAAGTAGAACGGCACCTGCCAATACAAAATCATGAATTCCGGCAACAAGCAGATCAGCGTGATGTAAATACCACCCCAGAAGGTCAGACGGGTCAGTACTTTATCGATGTACTCAGCTGTCTGAACGCCCGGACGGATACCCGGAATAAATGCGCCTGATTTCTTCAGGTTGTCTGCTGTCTCACGCGAGTTAAATACCAGCGCGGTGTAGAAGAAACAGAAGAACATGATCAGTGACGCATAAATCATGATGTAAATCGGCTGACCCGGCGACAACTTAGCAGCCAGAGTTTGCAGCCAGCCCATGCCTTCACTGGTACCGAACCAACTGGCAATAGTGGCCGGGAACAGAATCAGGCTGGACGCGAAGATCGGCGGAATCACACCAGCCATGTTCAGTTTGAACGGCAGGTGCGTAGTCTGACCGGCATACATCTTGCGGCCCTGCTGACGCTTCGCATAGTTCACTGTAATACGACGCTGGCCGCGTTCGATGAACACAACCGCGTAGGTCACAGCAATCACCAGCAGGAACAGGATCAGCGCAACCGCTGCAGCCAGTTCACCGGTGTTAACCAGTTCCAAAGTACCGCCGATAGCTGACGGCAAGCCGGCAATAATGCTCGACAGAATAATCATCGAGATGCCGTTACCGATGCCACGCTCGGTGATCTGCTCACCCAGCCACATCAGGAATACAGTGCCCGAAACCAGAGTCACGGCTGCGGTGAACACAAAGCTCGGACCAGGAGCGATAACCACACCCTGATTCTGCAGTGCTACTGCTGCACCGACAGACTGGAAGCCTGCAAGTACCAGCGTTCCGTAGCGGGTGTACTGGGTGATCTTGCGACGACCGGCCTCGCCTTCCTTCTTCAGCTGCGCCAGGGTCGGAACTACCACGCTGGCCATCTGCATAATGATGGAGGCAGAGATATACGGCATGATGCCGAGCGCAAAAATACTCAAACGCTCAAGCGCGCCACCTGAGAACATGTTGAACATGCTCAGGATCGTGCCGGACTGCTGCTGGAACATCTGTTCCAGAGCGATCGGGTCGATACCCGGCACCGGGATAAAGGTGCCGATACGGTAAACGATCAGGGCACCGGCCAGGAAAAACAGGCGCGCACGCAAGTCTGCGAAGCGTGATGCTTCACCTAATGCTGCTGCCGGATTGACCAGTTTGCCTTTTGCCATTTACCTAGATCTCAAATTACCCGGTAATTACTCTTCGACGGAGCCGCCGGCTGCTTCAATTGCAGCTTTGGCACCTTTAGTGACGCTCACGCCTTTCACCTTGACGGCTTTATTAATTTCGCCGGACAGGATGATTTTGGCTTTCAGCGCACGCTCACCGATAAAGCCGGCCGCTTTCAGCGACAGCAGATCGATAACGTCAGCGTCCATCTTGTTAATTTCGCTCAGACGCACTTCTTCGTTACGTGAAGCAGAGCGTGAGATAAAGCCGACTTTAGGCAGACGACGATGAATCGGCATCTGACCGCCTTCAAAGCCAACCTTGTGGTAGCCGCCTGAACGTGACTTCTGGCCTTTGTGACCGGTACCACAGGTTTTACCCTGGCCGGCAGAATGACCACGACCCACGCGCTTGCCAACCTTGCGGCTGCCTGCAGCAGGACTCAGTGAATTCAGTTTCATTTATACGTCCTCTACTCGCAGAAGGTACGAAACCTTGTTGATCATGCCGCGGTTCTCGGGAGTGTCAGCAACAACAACAGAGTGGTTGATGCGACGCAGGCCCAGACCGGCAACACAAGCTTTGTGCGCTTTCAGGCGACCAAACTTGCTTTTGATCAGAGTGACTTTTACTTGTTTAGCTTCAGCCATCGTCTTAACTCAGAATGTCTTCTACAGATTTACCGCGACGTGCAGCCACACGTTCCGGAGAACGGGCGCTCGTCAGGGCGTTGATGGTGGCGCGTACGACGTTAATCGGGTTACGCGAACCAAAACTTTTAGCCAGTACGTTACGGATACCAACAGCTTCAAATACTGCACGCATCGCACCACCGGCAATTACACCGGTACCTTCAGATGCCGGCTGCATGTAAACCTTGGTAGCACCGTGTTTGCCGACCATTTCATAGTGCAGCGTGTCATCTTTCAGAGCACAGGTCTGCATGTTGTTGCGGGCAGCCTGCATAGCTTTCTGAATAGCCAGGGGTACTTCGCGGGCTTTGCCGTAGCCGAAACCGACACGACCGTTACCGTCACCAACTACAGTCAAAGCGGTGAAGCCGAACTGACGACCACCCTTAACTACTTTGGCTACCCTGTTAATGGTTACGAGCTTCTCGATGTAATCGTCGCCGCTCTGCTGAAATTCAACCTTTGCCATCTTTACGTACCTTTAAAAGTCGAGACCCTGCTCGCGAGCAGCGTCAGCCAAAGCCTTAACACGTCCGTGGAAACGGAAGCCCGAGCGGTCAAAAGCGACCTTCTCGACACCCGCAGACTTGGCTTTCTCGGCAATGGATTTACCAACGGCAGCGGCAGCATCTTTGTTGCCGGTTGCCTTCAGATCTTTGCGCACGTCGGCCTGTACAGTTGATGCGGAAGCCACAACGGTGGCGCCATCAGCCGCAATTACCTGAGCATAAATATGCCGGGGCGTACGATGTACGGTGAGACGCGGTACACCCAGCTCGCGGATTTTTGCGCGAGTGCGGGTTGCACGACGAATTCTGCTGTTTGAGTTCTTCATAGCTATTCCAAACAACCTAATGGTTATTTCTTCTTCGCTTCTTTAATTACGACACGCTCATCGGCATAACGAACACCTTTACCTTTGTAAGGCTCGGGCGGACGGAAGCGACGGATTTCAGCGGCCACCTGGCCAACTGCCTGCTTGTCGATACCTTTAACGACGATCTCGGTCTGGCTCGGGGTTTCAATATCGATGCCTTCCGGTGCTTTGTAATCAACCGGATGCGAGAAACCCAGCGTCAGATTCAGGGACTTGCCTGAAGCCTTGGCACGATAACCAACACCAACCAGTTCCAACTTGCGTTCAAAGCCTGCTGAAACACCGGTGACCATGTTGTTCACCAGGGCACGGGTGGTACCGGCCATAGCGAAAGCAAAACTTGAACCGGTTTTGTTTTCGATGCTGGCTTTACCGTCTTCAACAGACACGCCAACTTCGGGATTGATTTCCAGCTTCAGTTCGCCTTTAGGACCTTTGACTGAAAGCACACCATTGGTCTCTTTCAGCTCAACGCCATTCGGCAGGTCAACCGGCTTCTTAGCTACACGTGATAATTCAGTCATTGTTCCGTACTCCGCTCGTCATTAGGCGACGACGCAGATGACCTCCCCACCCTGTCCGGCTTTGCGGGCAGCGCGATCAGTCATCAAACCACGTGAAGTGGAGACGATAGCGATACCGAGACCACCCATAACTTTCGGGAGATCTTCCTTGCCTTTATAGATGCGCAGGCCCGGGCGGCTGATCTTGTGAATCTGATCAATGACCGGTTTGCCATCAAAGTACTTCAGCGTAATCTGCAGTTCTTTCTTGCCGCTGCCGAGGTCTTCAACATCGAAACTCTCGATGTAACCTTCGTCTTTCAATACGGCAGCAATGCCTTCCTTAATCTTGGAAGACGGCATGCTTACGGACTGCAAAGCCACTTTCTGGCCGTTGCGAATCCGGGTCAGCATATCTGCAACTGGATCTGTCATGCTCATATCGAGTAATCCTCAGTAGTGCCTAACGGCCAACTACCAACTTGCCTTACCTAAACCAGGGAGATTTCCCTGCATGGTCTGTTCACGCAGCTTGTTGCGACCCAGACCAAATTTTCTGTAATAACCCTGCGGGCGACCGGTGATCGCGCAGCGCTTCGTCAGACGCACGGGGCTTGCATCGCGCGGCAGTTTGTTCAGCTTGGCTATAGCTTCCATACGCTCTTCGTCGGTGCTATCAACGCTCTTGATGATTTTCTTGAGCTCAGCACGCTTAGCAGCGTTGCGCTGTACCAGCTTCAGTCGTTTGGCGTCACGCGCCAACATTGATTTCTTAGCCATTACCCGTTCGCCTATTTCTTGAAGGGGAAGTTAAACGCATCAAGCAATGCGCGACCTTCTTCATCATTGCGGGCCGACGTGGTGATGGTGATGTCCATGCCACGAATTGAGTCGATCTTGTCGTAATCAACTTCCGGGAACATGATCTGCTCCTGGATACCCATGCTGTAGTTACCGCGGCCATCGAAAGACTTCGGATTCAAACCGCGGAAGTCACGAATACGAGGCACGGCGATGTTTACCAACCGGTCCAGGAATTCGTACATACGTTCACGACGCAGGGTGACTTTGCAGCCGATCGCCTGACCGTCACGAATCTTGAACGCCGCAACAGATTTACGAGCCAGGGTTTTGACAGGCTTCTGACCAGCGATCAGCTCCATGTCTTCGATAGCTTTGTCGACAAGCTTCTTGTCGGCCACAGCTTCGCCCACGCCCATGTTCAGCGTAATTTTTGTAATGCGCGGCACTTCCTGGACGTTCTCCAGAGCCAGCTGCTCTTTCAGCTGAGCAACGACGGTGTCGCGATAATATTCCTGTAATCTAGCCATTCTTCTGTCTCTGCCTGAACGCTTTAGACATCTACGTTTTCGCCGTCGGACTTAAAGACGCGGACTTTCTTGCCGTCTTCAAGAACCTTGATTCCAACCCGGTCTGCCTTGTTGGTCAGGGGATTGAAAATCGCGACGTTTGAGCGATGAATCGGCAGTTCGCGTTCTACGATGCCGCCTTCAATGCCAGCCTGCGGATTACCGCGGGTGTGCTTCTTCGCTACGTTGACGTTTTCAACGAGTACGGTGTCATCAGCATCCACACGGATAACGGTGCCGGTACGGCCCTTATCCTTGCCGGTGATTACGATGACCTGATCGCCTTTCTTAATCTTGTTCATGTCTCTATCTCGATGTGCTCTGTTTTATCCAAAAGGACTTAGAGCACCTCCGGAGCCAGTGAAATGATCTTCATAAAGCTACCGGTGCGCAGTTCGCGGGTTACCGGGCCGAAGATACGGGTACCAATCGGTTCCAGACGGGTGTTCAGCAGAACAGCAGCATTACCGTCGAAACGGATCAGCGAGCCGTCTGCACGACGCACGCCCTTACGGGTACGCACGACAACAGCGTTGTAAACCTCACCCTTCTTAACGCGGCCACGGGGGATTGCGTCTTTAACGCTCACCTTAATGACGTCGCCAATTCGGGCATAACGGCGCTTAGAGCCACCGAGAACCTTGATGCACATCAGGCGGCGGGCACCACTGTTGTCCGCTGCGCTGAGGATTGACTGCATTTGGATCATGATTCTGTTCCAGTAAAAAGTGTTACCGGGCCTTAACCCTGGGAACGCTCAACAATTTCAACCAGACGCCAGGACTTCCGTTTGGAGTACGGGCGACATTCAGTAATCGCAACGGTGTCACCAACGTTGCATTCGTTATTTGCGTCGTGAGCCATAAGCTTCGTGGTACGGCGAATGAACTTGCCGTACAACGGATGCTTCACGCGGCGTTCGATAGCTACAGAAATGGTCTGATCCATTTTGTTGCTAACAACTTTGCCGGTAGCCGTGCGCAGTTTGTCTTCAGTTTTCTCAGTCATCACGCTATCTCTTAGCTAGCTGCTTTAGCGGCAGCAATTTCCTGAGCACGCAGCTCGGTTTTGACGCGGGCAATGTTCTTACGAACCTTGCGCATCTGATCAGGGCGAGCCATCTGGCCGGTAGACTGCTGCATACGGAGATTGAACTGCTCTTTACGGAGCTCAATCAGCGCATCGTTCAGTTCGCTTTCGCTTTTACCTTTGTACTCACTCATGACAGCACCTGACGTGAAACTACAGTGGTGGCAATCGGCAGTTTGGCAGCAGCCAGGCGGAACGCCTCACGTGCTACTTCTTCGCTAACGCCTTCCATCTCATAAAGCATGCGGCCCGGCTGAATCTGGGCAACCCAGTACTCAACGTTACCTTTACCTTTACCCTGACGAACCTCGAGAGGCTTCTTGGTAATCGGCTTGTCCGGGAAGACGCGGATCCAGATCTTGCCGCCACGTTTGATCGAGCGGGTCATCGCACGACGTGCAGCCTCGATCTGACGGGCAGTGATGCGACCGCGACCGGTAGCCTTAAGGCCAAACTCACCGAAGGAAACCGAACTACCGCGCTGGGCAAGCCCGCGGTTACGACCCTTCATCTGTTTTCTAAATTTCGTTCTTTTCGGCTGAAGCATTGCTCAATACCTTCAAAAAATTCCTGGCCTGCTATTAGCGGGCACGCTGCTCTTTAGCTTGTGGCGCTTCGGCTACCGGCAGACGCTCCAGAACTTCACCTTTGAAGATCCAGACTTTCACACCGATGATGCCGTAGGTGGTCAGCGCTTCAGCAAAACCGTAGTCGATGTCAGCACGCAGGGTGTGCAGAGGCACACGGCCTTCGCGATACCACTCGGAACGTGCAATCTCAGCACCGTTCAGACGACCGCCGACTTTCACCTTGATGCCGCCGGCACCCAGACGCATAGAGTTGGTCACCGCACGCTTCATAGCGCGACGGAACATTACACGGCGCTCCAGCTGCTGGGCGATACCTTCAGCAACGAGCTGCGCGTCAAGTTCCGGTTTGCGGATTTCAGAAATGTTGATGCGAACATCGCCAACCGGCATGCCAGCCAGTGCAGCCACTTCTGCGCGAAGCTTCTCAATGTCTTCGCCTTTCTTACCAATCACGATACCGGGACGAGCGGTATGGATGGTCACCTGAATCTTGTTAACAGGGCGTTCGATCTGGATTTTTGCAACAGAAGCATCTTTCAGCTTCTTCTTCAGCATTTCGCGAATCTGGAAGTCCATGTGGACAAAATCCGGATACGTCTTGCTGTCTGCATACCAGCGAGAGGCCCAGTCTCTGGTGATACCCAGGCGGATACCAATTGGATGTACTTTCTGACCCATTCTGAATCCTTACTCGTCTGCAACCTGAATGGTGATGTGGCTGTTGCGTTTAATGATGCGGGTACCGCGGCCTTTCGCACGTGCGCGATAGCGGCGGAAGCCCGGACCCTCGTCGACACAGATGCTGGAAATTTTCAGTTCATCAATGTCGGCACCGTGATTGTGCTCAGCGTTAGCAATGGCAGATTCGAGAACCTTCTTCACCATCTTCGCGCTCTTCTTCGGCATGAACGTCAGATCCTGCAGAGCGGTAGCAACCGGTTTGCCGCGAACCATGTCGGCAATCAGGCGTACTTTCTGCGCAGACATTCCTGCGTAACGTAATTTTGCTGAAACTCGCATATCGCTAATCTCTTACTTCGACTTGCGATCGCCGGAGTGACCCTTAAAGGTACGGGTAACGGCGAACTCACCAAGTTTGTGACCGATCATGTCCTCATTAATGAGCACCGGCACGTGATCACGGCCGTTGTGTACGGCAATGGTCAGACCGATCATGTCGGGCAGAATCATCGAACGTCGCGACCAGGTCTTGATCGGACGACGGTTGTTGCTTTCATTCGCTTCTTTGACTTTCTTAGCCAGTGAAGCATCTACGAAAGGACCTTTTCTTACTGATCTAGGCACGTCTAAATCTCCGCCTTATACCGGCGCTTATTTCCGGTTACGACGGCGAACAATCATGCCGTCAGTACGTTTATTGTTACGGGTCTTGTAACCCTTGGTCGGGGTACCCCAGGGTGAAACAGGATGACGACCGCCCGAAGTACGACCTTCACCACCACCATGCGGGTGATCCACCGGGTTCATGGCAACACCACGAACAGTCGGGCGAACACCTCTCCAGCGTTTCGCACCGGCTTTACCGAGCTTGCGCAGGTTGTGCTCGCCGTGGCCGACTTCACCAACGGTGGCACGACACTCAACGTGAATCTTGCGCATCTCACCGGAGCGCAGACGCAGAGTGGCGTAAACGCCTTCACGGGCAGCAATCTGTGCAGTAGCACCAGCAGAACGAACCAGCTGCGCACCTTTGCCGGGCTTCAGTTCAACAGCGTGAACCAGAGTACCGACAGGAATACTACGCAGCGGCAGCGCGTTGCCCGGCTTAATCGGGGCATCGGAACCTGAAACGATCGCTGCACCCGGACGCAGGCCTTTCGGCGCGAGGATGTAGCGGCGTTCGCCGTCTGCATAGAGAACCAGAGCGATGTGAGCACTGCGGTTCGGATCGTATTCAATGCGCTCAACTTTGGCTGGAATACCGTCTTTGTTGCGCTTGAAGTCAATTACGCGGTAATGGCGCTTGTGACCACCACCACGGTGACGGGTAGTGATACGACCTTTGTTGTTACGACCACCTGACTTGCTCAGCGGCTCGAGCAGCGGAGCATACGGTTCGCCTTTATGCAGGCCCGGGGTATTAACCTTGACCGTAAAGCGGCGACCCGGAGAAGTCGGTTTCAGCGTTTGTAATGGCATCGTTCTAAATCTCTCTTAAGACTTACCGGAGCTTACTCGGCACCGATGAAATCGATGTCCTGACCTTCGGCCAGAGTGACGTAAGCTTTTTTCCAGTCCTTGCGCTTGCCCTGGACCTGACCAAAACGTTTGCGCTTGCCTTTGACGTTAGCAACCTGAACACCGGCCACTTTTACGTCGAACATCAACTCAACAGCCTTCTTGATTTCAGACTTGGTGGAGTCAACGCGTACTTTGAAAACGATCTGGTTGTTTTCTTCAGCCGCGATGGTGCTCTTTTCAGAGACGTGCGGACCAACCAGAACGTTGATGATTTTTTCCTGAGCCTGCGTACTCATGACAGACGCTCCTCAAGCTCTTTCACTGCATCGACAGTGGCGACAACCTTTTCGAACTTGATCAGGCTGACCGGGTTAACTTCACGCAGGTCCAGCACGTCAACGGTGTGCAGGTTGCGGGAAGCCAGGCAAACTTTTTCGTTGTAGGTCTTGTCGAGAATCAGCACGTTGGTACCGGCGTTCAGTTCACCCAGTTTGGCGAGCAGACCCTTGGTTTTCGGCGCCTCAAGATCGAAGTTCTCAACAATAATCAGGCGGTCCTGACGAACCAGCTCTGACAGGACACTGCGCATAGCAGCGCGGTAGACCTTACGGTTAACTTTCTGCGAGTAGTCACGGGGACGGGCAGCAAAGGTGGCGCCACCACCGGCCCAGATCGGGCTGCGGCTGGTACCGGCACGGGCACGACCGGTGCCTTTCTGGCGCCAGGGTTTCGCACCGCCGCCACGAACGTCAGAACGATTCTTCTGCTTCTTCGTGCCCTGACGAGCTTTCGCCAGGAACGCAGTTACTACCTGGTGAACCAGGCCTTCATTGAAGTCGGCACCGAAAGTTGCATCTGCAACTTCTACGTTACCGCCATTAATTACATCGAGTTTCATAGCTCAGCCCGAACCCTTTAGCCTTTTGCCTTAACAGCAGGCTTAACAAACAGACGGCCGCCTTTGTGACCCGGCACGGCGCCCTTGACCAGAATCAGGTTGCGTTCAGCGTCAACGCGAACAACTTCCAGGTTCTGAACGGTAGATTTCTTGCCACCCATACGGCCGGCCATCTTCTTACCTTTGAATACGCGACCCGGAGACTGGTTCTGACCGATAGAACCCGGAGCACGATGTGCCAGCGAGTTACCGTGAGTAGCATCCTGAGTCTTAAAGTTATGACGCTTGATCACACCGGCATAACCCTTACCGATGCTGGTGCCCTGCACATCAACTATCTGACCGGCTTCAAAGCGCTCAACAGTCAGTTCTGAACCGGCTTCAATTTCTGCCAGATCATCAGCTTCCGCACGGAACTCCCAGAGACCTTCGCCCAGCTCTGCATTTACTGCAGCAAACTGACCGGCATCCGGTTTAGAAACACGTGAAGGCTTTTTAGTGCCGGTAGTTACCTGAACACCGGTGTAGCCGTCTTCATCAGCCGTACGAACGCGGGTAACGCGATTCGGCAGTGCTTCGATTACGGTCACAGGTACAGACGCGCCGTCTTCAGTGAAGACGCGGGTCATGCCTGCTTTGCGACCTACGAGACCAATGGCCATAGTCATACCCTTAAACAAGTATTACGCCCCGCCTCCGTTTCAGACGCGGAACAAACAAAATTCATGTATGCAAAAGGTCAGGCAACCCCTTCAGGCTGCTAAGCCCGAATAACGATTACTTGACCCGGTAATTCCCTTGCCAGGTGGATTTCTTAAGCGATCCTGCCGGCATCACGAAACCCCGCGCGCGGCAAAACCGCCTGCAGGGCTACAGAGAGCCGCGCATTATAGCCGGAAATTTCCGTTACTGCTATAGCTAATTAAGCATTTTGCAGGGCAGCACCCTGCGAAGTCTTAATTCAGCTTGATCTGAACATCTACACCGGCCGGCAGCTCGAGCTTCATCAGCGCGTCAACTGTCTTGTCGGTGGGTTCTACGATGTCCATCAGACGCTTGTGGGTACGCAGTTCATACTGGTCCCGGGCGTCTTTGTTGACATGCGGAGAGATAAGAACGGTAAAACGCTCCATCTTGGTAGGCAGCGGCACAGGACCTTTAACCTGGGCACCCGTACGCTTAGCGGTGTCAACGATTTCACGCGCTGAGCTATCGATCAGACGATGATCGAACGCTTTCAGACGGATGCGGATGTTTTGATTCTCTGCCACTTTTCCTACCTCACATGCCAGCCCCGTTTACTTGCCCATGAACTACCCGGCCAATGCAGCACCGGGTCCATATGGACTCGCGACGGGGACTTAGCTAATTCCTATATCTATAACTTACTTAGTCAATAATCTTTGCAACAACACCGGCGCCTACGGTACGACCACCTTCGCGAATCGCGAAGCGCAGACCGTCTTCCATAGCAATCGGTGCAATCAGCTCTACTTTCATCTGAACGTTGTCGCCAGGCATAACCATTTCGGTGCCTTCAGGCAGCTCACACGCACCGGTTACGTCGGTGGTACGGAAGTAGAACTGCGGACGATAGCCTTTGAAGAACGGAGTGTGACGGCCGCCTTCTTCTTTCGTCAGAATGTAGACTTCAGCTTCAAACTTGGTGTGCGGGGTGATTGAACCCGGCTTAGCCAGTACCTGACCACGCTCAACTTCTTCACGCTTCGTACCGCGGAGCAGGATACCGACGTTATCGCCAGCTTCACCCTGGTCCAGCAGTTTGCGGAACATTTCAACACCGGTGCAGGTGGTGGTCTGGGTGTCTTTAATACCCACGATTTCGATTTCGTCGCCAACGTTTACTACGCCGCGCTCAATACGACCGGTTACTACAGTACCGCGACCTGAAATTGAGAATACGTCCTCAACAGGCATCAGGAAGTCACCGTCTACAGCACGTTCCGGCTGCGGAATGTAGTCGTCCATCGCTTTAACCAGCTTCACAACAGCCGGTGCGCCAATGTCTGACTGGTCGCCTTCCAGCGCTTTCAGCGCAGAACCGATTACCAGCGGGGTGTCATCACCCGGGAATTCGTAAGTGCTCAGCAGGTCACGTACTTCCATCTCAACCAGCTCAAGCAGCTCTTCATCGTCAACCATGTCCGCTTTGTTCAGGAACACAACGATGTACGGTACACCTACCTGACGCGCCAGCAGGATGTGCTCGCGGGTCTGGGGCATCGGGCCGTCAGCAGCTGAACATACCAGGATAGCGCCGTCCATCTGCGCAGCACCGGTGATCATGTTCTTCACATAGTCAGCGTGACCCGGGCAGTCAACGTGCGCGTAATGGCGTACGTCACTTTCGTATTCAACGTGAGCGGTTGCAATCGTAATACCACGCTCGCGTTCTTCCGGCGCGTTATCGATCTCATCGAATGCCTTCAGCTCACCGCCGTAGGTTTCCGCCATTACTTTAGTCAAAGCCGCAGTCAGCGTCGTTTTACCGTGGTCAACGTGACCAATGGTGCCCACGTTCACGTGCGGCTTATTACGCTCAAACTTCTCTTTAGCCATCGAATCGATCTCCGGATCTTGTTCTTCTAAAACTTAAAAACAAACTTAAATTCAAAAACAGTTAAAACAATTAACGATTAAGCAATCTTGCGCTTAACCGTTGATCAGCCCTTCTGCCACATTCGGCGGCACTTCGGCATATTTCGCAAATTCCATTGTGTAGGTCGCCCGACCCTGCGTCATAGAACGCAGTGTTGTGGCGTACCCGAACATCTCGGCCAACGGCACCTCGGCTCGCACTATCATGCCCGCCGGGGACTCATCCATGCCCGATAAGATGCCGCGACGACGGTTCAAATCCCCGTTTACGTCACCCATGTACTCGTCCGGAGTCACAATCTCCACGGACATCATGGGCTCTAACAGCACCGGTTTGGCCTTTTCCACACCTTCACGGAAAGCCATGGAGGCCGCTATCTTAAAGGCAACTTCGCTGGAGTCAACATCATGATATGACCCGTCGTAAAGCGCCACTTTGACGTCAACCACCGGATAACCAGCAATGACGCCACTTTCCATCTGTTGCCGCACCCCTTTATCAACCGCAGGGATGAACTCTTTTGGCACCGCGCCACCCGTAATTTCGTCCGAAAACGAGTAGCCTTCGCCCTGTTCGACGGGCTCAATGCGCAAAAATACGTGGCCATACTGGCCTTTGCCGCCACTTTGACGGACAAATTTGGCTTCCTGCTCGACCGTTTTCTTGATGGTCTCGCGGTATGCCACCTGGGGGTTACCCACCCGGGCCTCAACGCTGAACTCGCGCTTCATCCGGTCAACAATGATGTCCAGATGCAGCTCGCCCATCCCGGAAATAATGGTCTGACCGGATTCTTCGTCGGTTTTGACCCGGAACGAAGGATCCTCTTTCGCCAGCTTTTGCAGCGCAACACCCATTTTTTCCTGGTCGGCCTTGGTTTTCGGCTCAACGGCGACCGAGATCACCGGTTCCGGAAACTCCATGCGTTCCAGCGTGATCACATGGGACGGATCAACCAGACTGTCACCGGTAGTAACCTCTTTCAGGCCTACGGCGGCAGCGATATCACCTGCGCGCACCTCCTTGATCTCTTCACGATCATTGGAGTGCATCTGCAGCAAACGTCCGATGCGCTCTTTTTTGCCTTTTACCGGGTTGAACACAGTGTCACCCGACTTCAGCACTCCGGAATAAACCCGGAAAAACGTCAGACTACCCACAAACGGGTCAGTCGCAATCTTGAAGGCCAGCGAGGCGAAAGGCTCATCGTCTTTCGGCGGGCGCTCGGCCTCTTTGCCGCTGTGCAAGACGCCTGTAATAGGCGGCACATCGACCGGTGCCGGCATGAAATCGATGATTGCATCGAGAACCGCCTGAACACCTTTGTTCTTAAAAGCACTGCCGCACATCGTCACGACCAGGTCGTTGGAGAGTGTGCGCTGGCGCAGCCCCTGAATAATCTCTTCTTCAGTGAGGTCGCCGGCCTCGAAGTACTTTTCCATCAAAGCGTCATCGGCTTCCGCTGCCGCTTCGATCATCTTCTCACGCCATTCTTCTGCGTCGGCCTGAAGATCTTCAGGGATATCGGCGTACTCAAACGTCGTACCCATGTTGTCTTCGGCCCAGTAAATGGCCTTCATCCGGATCAGATCAACAACGCCTTTGAACTCGTCTTCAGCGCCGATCGGAAGCTGCACCGGTACCGGATTGGCACCCAGTCGCTCTCTGACCTGCTCCACCACCCGCAGAAAGTCTGCGCCGGCACGGTCCATCTTGTTGACGAAAGCCATGCGCGGTACGTGGTACTTGTTCGCCTGCCGCCACACCGTTTCCGATTGCGGCTCAACACCACCGACCGCACAGAATACGGCGACGGCGCTGTCCAGGACCCGCAGCGAACGCTCCACCTCAATGGTGAAATCGACGTGCCCCGGTGTATCAATAATGTTGATACGGTGCTGGGGATACTGATTGCTCATCCCCTTCCAGAAACAGGTAGTTGCAGCCGAGGTAATCGTAATACCGCGCTCCTGCTCCTGTTCCATCCAGTCCATTACGGCTGCGCCGTCATGAACCTCACCGATCTTGTGGGAGACACCCGTGTAAAACAGGATGCGCTCCGTTGTAGTGGTCTTGCCCGCATCAATATGGGCCATGATCCCAATGTTGCGATAGCGCTCGATTGGAGTACTGCGTCCCACGGCGGGCAACCCCTTAACGGTTTGTGCAGCTTTAGCTGCTTACCAACGGTAGTGCGAGAAGGCTTTGTTGGCCTCTGCCATACGGTGCGTGTCTTCGCGTTTCTTAACAGCGGTGCCACGGTTGTCAGCAGCATCCAGCAGTTCGCTGGCGAGGCGCTGAGCCATGGTTTTTTCGCTGCGTGAACGGGCTGCGTCGATAACCCAACGCATAGCCAGTGTTTCACGACGGGCGGGACGAACTTCAACCGGAACCTGGTAAGTCGCACCACCAACACGGCGGGATTTAACCTCAACCGCAGGTTTTACGTTATCCAGAGCAACTCCGAGAGTTTCTACAGCTACGTCTTCAGTCTGACCGCTTTTGTCGGCGATCTGAGTGATCGCGCCATAAACGATACGCTCTGCAACAGATTTCTTACCGCTCTTCATCACCATATTGATGAATTTAGCGAGACGCTGGCTTCCGTGTTTAGGATCCGGCAGCAGTACGCGTTTGGGTGCTTGTGTTCTTCTTGACATCTATCTGGCCTCAGCTCTTCGGACGCTTGGCACCGTATTTACTACGGCCCTGACGACGATCGGATACGCCGGCACAATCGAGCGTGCCGCGAACGGTGTGGTAACGAACACCCGGGAGGTCTTTTACACGACCGCCGCGAATCAGTACGACTGAGTGTTCCTGGAGGTTATGACCCTCACCACCAATATAGCTGGTTACTTCAAAGCCATTGGTCAGGCGTACACGAGCCACTTTACGCAGAGCCGAGTTCGGCTTCTTCGGAGTAGTGGTGTACACGCGGGTACAAACGCCACGCTTCTGCGGGCTGGCTTCAAGAGCCGGTACGTTCGATTTCATGGCCTTGGTCTTACGCTGGCCGCGAACGAGTTGATTAACTGTTGCCATAAATTTGTCTCTTCAGTCCCGGAGGACTTACATATCCCTTACAGGAATCCACATCCCGGAGGGATTCACTTAACGCAATAAGCCCGCCTGTCGCTATTGCTCTACCTTGAGCAAACAACATTCGGACCAACCTTTTGATTGACGGAAACCACTGAAACTTATGTGATTTTCCGCCTACAAAAATTCTTTCAACCACCTGTGCTGCCACCAAAAAGTGGCCGGATACACAAGGGGCGCAAATTCTAGGGAGACACCCGGAGCCTGTCAATAGCTGACAGGCTCCGGGACACCCTTATTTATTAACTTCCGGGCCTCTGCTGTTACGCAGCAGTGCCTTCAGCGTCACCGGCTGGTTCAGCGGCGGCTTCATCAGCACCTTCCGACGCCGTTTCTTCCGCAGCTTCTTCGCCGCTCTGCTCCAGACCCTGCAACTCGGCTGCAAGCATCTGCTCACGGGTACGACGCTGTTCGGCGTGGTACGAGAAGCCGGTACCGGCAGGAATCAGGCGGCCAACGATGACGTTTTCCTTCAGGCCGCGCAGATCGTCGCGCAGACCTTTCACCGCAGCTTCAGTCAGAACACGGGTGGTCTCCTGGAAGGATGCAGCAGAAATGAAGGACTCGGTAGCCAGAGACGCTTTGGTGATACCCAGCAGCAGCGGAGTGAACTCGGCCGGAGCCTTGTTCTGCAAAGCAGCCGCTTCGTTGGCTTCCAGTACGCGGGCGTAATCCAGCTGTTCACCGCGCAGCAGGTTGGTTTCACCTGAGTCGCTGATTTCAACTTTACGCAGCATCTGGCGGATGATCACTTCGATATGCTTATCGTTGATCTTCACACCCTGCAGACGATATACGTCCTGGATTTCACTCACGAGGTAGTTAGCCAGTGATTCAACGCCCTGCAAACGCAGGATGTCGTGCGGGTTCGGCTCACCGTCAGCAATCTGCTCACCACGCTGTACCGTTTCACCTTCGAAGATCGTCAGGTTGCGGTACTTCGGAATCAGATTTTCATGACTTTCACCGGTCTCATCGGTGATTACCAGACGACGCTTACCTTTGGTTTCCTTACCGAAGCTCACGGTACCGGTGTGCTCTGCAAGAATCGCAGGCTCTTTCGGCTTACGTGCTTCGAACAGGTCAGCGACACGCGGCAGACCACCGGTAATATCACGGGTCTTCGAGCTTTCCTGCGGAATACGTGCGATAACGTCACCGACTTCAACCTTGTCACCGTCCTGCATGTTTACAACTGTGCGGGCTGGCAGACCGTAGGTAGCCGGAATCTCGGTATTGGGGAAGAAGATCTCTTTCGCAGATTTCGCCTTGCCTTCAACCAGTTTCGCAGTCGGCTGCATGTCTTTACCTGAGCCACCACGTTCTTTCGGATCCAGCACTACAGTGTTGGACAGACCGGTGATGTCATCGGTTTCGACAGCGTAAGTCACACCTTCCTCGAAATCGTCGAAGCGCAGGTAACCTGATACTTCAGAGATAATCGGGTGGGTGTGCGGATCCCAGGTTGCAACGATCTGACCCTGAGTCACAGTGTCGCCATCGCTGACGCTGATCATTGCGCCGTAAGGAATCTTGTAGCTTTCACGCTCACGACCGTGCTCGTCAATAATCGCAATCTCACCAGAGCGGGAAACGGCCAGCATTTCCTTCTTCTTGTTGTGAACGATCTTAACGTTGTGCAACTTAACCGTGCCGCCGTCGAGGTGCTTCACTTCCACACTGTTCTGGGCAGCCGCACGAGATGCAGCACCACCAATATGGAAGGTACGCATGGTCAGCTGAGTACCCGGCTCACCAATTGACTGCGCAGCCATTACACCGACAGCCTCACCAATGTTGATGCGGTAACCGCGCGCCAGGTCACGACCGTAACACTGGGCACACACACCGTGGCGGGTTTCACAGGTAATAGCAGAACGCACGATAACGTGGTCAATACCGTGTTCTTCGAGGATGTCTACCTTACCTTCGTCGAGGAACTCGCCGGCAGGCATCAGCACATCTTCACTGCCCGGCACCAGAATGTCTTCGGCAAGAACACGACCCAGTACACGCTCACGCAGCGGCTCAACCACATCCGCGCCTTCAACCAGCGGGGTGATTACAACGCCGCTGTCGGTACCGCAGTCTTCTTCGGTAACAACCAGGTCCTGAGCGACGTCGACAAGACGACGGGTCAGGTAACCGGAGTTAGCGGTTTTCAGTGCGGTATCGGCCAGACCTTTACGGGCACCGTGAGTCGAGATGAAGTACTGAAGTACGTCGAGACCCTCACGGAAGTTAGCCGTAATCGGCGTCTCAATAATTGAGCCGTCCGGCTTGGCCATCAGGCCACGCATACCAGCCAGCTGACGAATCTGCGCCGCACTACCACGAGCGCCGGAGTCGGCCATCATGTAGATGCTGTTGAAGGAAGGCTGGGTTTCAGTCTCGCCTTCAGCGTTGACGACTTCCTCAACACCCAGCTTGTCCATCATCGCTTTCGCGATCTGGTCGTTGGTGCGTGACCAGATGTCTACAACTTTGTTGTAGCGCTCGCCGTCGGTCACAAGACCGTTGGCATACTGATTCTGGATGTCAGCAACTTCAGCTTCAGCCCCTTCGAGAATGCCATGCTTCTCTTCCGGGATAACCATGTCGTTAACACCGATAGATGAACCGGAACGGGTCGCGTAAGCGAAGCCGGTGTACATCAAACGGTCAGCAAAGACTACGGTCTGTTTCAGACCGACTTTGCGGTAGCACTGGTTAATCGCGTCAGAAATATTGCGCTTGCTCATGTCACGGTTAATGACATCGAAGCTCAGGCCTTCCGGCAGAATCTCCGACAGCAGCGCGCGTCCAACGGTAGTTTCAACCAGACGGTTACGTTCAACCAGCTCACCGGTTTCTTCGTCACGAATGGTTTCTTTAACGCGGGCTTTAATGCGGGCCTGCAGATCAACGTGGAACTCACCGTCTTCATCGCGGGTGTTACGCGCACGATGCACTTCGGTGAGATCGGTGAAGACCATGCCTTCGCCGCGGGCATTAATTTTCTCGCGGGTCATGTAGTACAGACCCAGAACCACGTCCTGTGACGGCACGATGATCGGCTCACCGTTTGCCGGCGACAGAATGTTGTTCGACGCCATCATCAACGCACGGGCTTCAAGCTGTGCTTCGATAGACAGCGGCACGTGAACGGCCATCTGGTCACCGTCGAAGTCAGCGTTGAACGCTGTACATACGAGCGGGTGCAACTGAATCGCTTTACCTTCAATCAGTACCGGCTCAAATGCCTGAATACCGAGACGGTGAAGAGTCGGCGCACGGTTGAGCATGACCGGATGCTCGCGAATAACCTCTTCGAGGATATCCCAGACTTCCGGACCCTCTTTCTCTACCAGGCGCTTAGCCGCTTTAATGGTTGAAGCTTCGCCGCGCAGCTGCAGCTTGCTGAAGATGAACGGCTTGAACAGTTCCAGAGCCATCTTCTTCGGCAGACCACACTGATGCAGTTTCAGCGTCGGGCCTACTACGATCACAGAACGACCGGAGTAGTCCACACGTTTACCAAGCAGGTTCTGACGGAAGCGACCCTGCTTACCTTTAATCATGTCAGCCAGCGATTTCAGCGGGCGTTTGTTGGTGCCGGTGATGGCACGACCGCGACGACCGTTATCAAGCAGCGCATCCACAGATTCCTGCAGCATGCGCTTCTCGTTGCGCACGATGATGTCCGGGGCATTCAGCTCCAGCAGTCGGCGCAGACGGTTGTTACGGTTGATGACACGACGATATAGATCGTTGAGATCAGAAGTAGCGAAACGGCCACCGTCCAGCGGTACCAGCGGACGCAGATCCGGCGGCAGTACCGGCAACACGGTCAGAACCATGTGCTCGGGCTTAATGCCTGACTGCAGGAAGCTTTCCAGCAGTTTCAGTCGCTTGGACAGACGCTTGATCTTGGTTTCAGAGGATGTCGCGTTGATATCTTCACGAACCTGAACAACTTCGCTCTGCAGATCGATGGTTTTCAGCAGGTCGTAGACCGCCTCGGCACCCATCTTTGCTTCGAACTCGTCGCCATACTCTTCCATGGCCTCGAGATACTGCTCATCGTTCATGAGCGTGTTTTTCTCAAGCGGCGTCATGCCTTCATCAGTTACGACGAATGCTTCAAAGTACAGTACGCGTTCAATTTCGCGCAGCGTCATGTCCAGCATCAAGCCGATACGTGACGGCAGTGATTTCAGGAACCAGATGTGCGCAACCGGGCTCGCCAGGTCGATATGACCCATGCGCTCACGGCGTACTTTAGTCTGGGTTACTTCAACGCCGCACTTCTCGCAGACAACGCCGCGGTGCTTCAGGCGCTTGTACTTGCCGCAAAGACATTCGTAATCCTTCACAGGACCGAAGATCTTGGCGCAGAACAGGCCGTCGCGTTCCGGCTTGAACGTACGGTAGTTGATGGTTTCGGGCTTTTTCACCTCACCGAACGACCACGAGCGGATCATCTCAGGAGAGGCAAGGCCGATGCGGATTGCATCGAAGTCTTCAACCGTGTTTTGCGTTTTGTAGAAACGTAGCAAATCTTTCATAAGTCACCTGTCAGCTAGTGCTGCCCTCTCCCCGTTAGTCCTGTTCCAGATCGACATTAATGCCGAGTGACCGGATTTCTTTAACCAGAACGTTGAAGGATTCAGGCATGCCTGCGTCCATCTCATGAGTGCCATCAACGATGTTTTTGTACATCTTGGTACGACCCTGCACGTCGTCCGACTTAACAGTCAGCATTTCCTGCAGCGTGTATGAAGCGCCGTAAGCTTCGAGAGCCCAGACCTCCATCTCACCGAAGCGCTGGCCACCGAACTGGGCTTTACCGCCCAGAGGCTGCTGAGTAACAAGGCTGTACGGACCGGTTGAACGGGCGTGCATCTTGTCATCAACAAGGTGGTTGAGCTTCAGCATGTACATGTAGCCGACGGTTACCGGACGGTGGAACTGCTCACCCGTACGACCGTCAATCAGCTCAGCCTGACCGCTTTCAGGCAGGTCAGCCAGCTTCAGCATGTGTTTAATTTCTTTCTCAGCCGCGCCGTCGAACACCGGGGTAGCCATCGGCACACCGTTACGCAGGTTGCCGGCCAGCTCCATCACTTCGTCATCGCTGAAGCTCTTCACGTCTTCAGTCTGACCGCCCGACTTGTTGTACATCTCGTCGAGGAAGCTACGAACTTCGGTTACTTTGGCGTTGCTGTCGATCATGCCGCCGATCTTCAGGCCCAGGCCTTTAGCAGCCCAGCCCAGATGGGTTTCAAGCACCTGACCGACGTTCATACGGGACGGTACGCCCAGCGGGTTAAGAACCACGTCTACCGGAGTGCCGTCTTTGGTGTACGGCATATCTTCGACCGGAACAATGGTGGAAATAACACCTTTGTTACCGTGACGACCAGCCATCTTGTCACCCGGCTGGATGCGGCGTTTAACGGCCAGATAAACCTTAACCATCTTCAGAACGCCCGGAGCGAGGTCGTCGCCCTGAGTGATCTTCTCGCGTTTTTCTTCGTACAGACGATCGAACTCTTCGCGCTGCGCTTTCAGACGCTTAGCAGCTTTCTCAAGTGAAGAGTTGGCTTCTTCGTTACGCAGACGGATTTCAAACCACTTGTCCTGACCGATCTCGTCGAGATAAGCCTGAGTGATCTTGCCACCTTTCTTGAACTTGTTCGGACCGCCGTCAGCAATCTTACCGACCAGCATTTTTTCCATACGCTGATAGATATCGCCTTCGAGGATACGGGCCTGATCGTCCAGATCTTTGCGCACCGCTTCCAGCTCGGAGTCTTCAATAGACAGCGCACGGCTGTCTTTATCGATGCCGTCGCGGGTGAAGACACGCACGTCGATCACGGTGCCGTCCATGCCGGGCGGTACACGCAGAGAGGTGTCTTTCACGTCAGACGCTTTCTCGCCGAAGATCGCACGCAGCAGTTTTTCTTCCGGAGTCAGCTGGGTTTCGCCTTTCGGAGTTACCTTACCGACGAGGATGTCGCCGGCGCCGACTTCAGCACCGATGTATGCGATACCCGCTTCGTCGAGCTTGCCGAGAGCGGCGTCGCCAACGTTGGGAATATCGCTGGTCACTTCTTCAGAGCCCAGCTTGGTGTCGCGGGCGACACAGGTCAGCTCTTCGATGTGAATCGTGGTGAAACGGTCTTCCTGAACTACGCGCTCAGAAATCAGGATGGAGTCCTCGAAGTTGTAACCGTTCCAGGGCATGAACGCGACCAGCAGGTTCTGACCCAGAGCCAGCTCACCAAGGCTGGTGGATGCGCCGTCAGCCAGAACGTCACCACGTGAAATGGTGTCACCTGTGTGCACCAGCGGACGCTGGTTGATGCAGGTGTTCTGGTTAGAACGGGTGTACTTCGTCAGGTTGTAGATATCTACACCGGACTCTGCAGCAGTGGTTTCGTCATCGTTAACACGAACCACGATGCGGGACGCGTCAACTGAATCAACAACACCGCCACGTTTGGCAACAACGGTGACACCGGAGTCGACCGCTACGGTACGCTCCATGCCGGTACCAACCAGCGGCGTATCAGAACGCAGCGTCGGCACAGCCTGGCGTTGCATATTAGAGCCCATCAGTGCGCGGTTAGCGTCATCATGCTCCAGAAACGGAATCAGCGATGCTGCAACAGACACGATCTGCTTCGGTGACACGTCAACGTACTGGATGTCAGCACGATTGGCCAAAGTGGTTTCGTTGTTATGGCGTACCGGTACCAGCTCATCGACGAACCGGCCTTTGCTATCGAGCTCGGCATTCGCCTGCGCGATCACAAACTGGCTTTCCTCAATCGCCGACAGATACTCGATCTGGTCGGTGACTTTACCGCCAACAACTTTGCGATACGGAGTTTCCAGGAAGCCATAGTTATTGGTACGGGCATATACAGCCAGTGAGTTAATCAGACCGATGTTCGGACCCTCAGGAGTCTCAATCGGGCAAACACGGCCGTAGTGGGTCGGGTGCACGTCACGGACTTCGAAGCCGGCGCGTTCGCGGGTAAGACCGCCCGGGCCGAGCGCAGAAACACGACGCTTATGAGTGACCTCAGAAAGCGGGTTGTTCTGGTCCATGAACTGCGACAACTGGCTGGAACCGAAGAATTCTTTCACGGCAGCAGCGACAGGCTTCGCATTAATCATTTCCTGCGGCATCAGGTTGTCGGAATCAGCCAGTGTCAAACGCTCTTTAACAGCGCGTTCAACACGAACCAGACCAACGCGGAAGGCGTTTTCAGCCATCTCACCAACGCTACGGATACGGCGGTTACCCAGGTGGTCGATGTCGTCGACGCTGCCGTGACCGTTGCGGATGTCCATCAGGACTTTCAGCACATCAAGGATATCTTCCTTGCTCAGCGTGCCTTCACCCGTGACTTCATCGCGACCAACGCGACGGTTGAACTTCATACGACCAACATCAGACAGGTCGTAACGCTCAGGGTTGAAGAACAGGTTCTGGAACAGGTTTTCAGCCGCATCTTTTGTCGGCGGCTCACCCGGACGCATCATGCGGTAGATTTCTACCAGAGCTTCCAGTTCGGTGGTGGTGGAGTCGATGCGCAGGGTGTTCGAAACGTAAGGACCACGGTCCAGATCGTTCACAAACAGGGTCTGGATCTTCTCAACACCTTTCTCGAACAGGGTGTCGACCAGTTCCGGGGTCAGCTCATCGTTACAGGTAGCGATCAGCTCACCGGTTTCTTCATCAACTACATCGTGAGCAATTACTTTGCCAACGAGGTATTCGTTAGGAACAACCAGTTCCTTAACGGTAGATTTTTCCATCTCCCGCACGTGACGTGCAGTAACGCGGCGGCCTTCTTCAACGATCAGTTTGCGACCGAGCTTGATATCGAAGATGGCAGTTTCGCCACGCAGACGCTCAGGTACGAGTGTCAGCTTCACGCCTTTATCGGTCAGCGTGAAGTCATCTTTATCAAAGAAGATGTCCAGCATTTCCTGGTTGGTGTAACCCAGGGCGCGCAGGAAGACAGATACCGGAAGCTTGCGACGACGGTCGATACGTGCGAATACGCAATCTTTCGGATCAAATTCAAAGTCCAGCCACGAACCGCGATACGGGATCACGCGGGCTGAGAACAGCAGCTTGCCTGAAGAGTGGGTCTTGCCACGATCGTGGTCGAAGAACACACCCGGTGAACGGTGCAGCTGAGACACGATAACGCGCTCGGTACCGTTCACAACAAAGGTGCCGTGGTCAGTCATCAGCGGCATTTCGCCGAGATAAACTTCCTGCTCACGAATTTCCTTCACGACTTTCTTAGACGCAGGAGCATCCTTGTCGTAAATCACCAGACGCACCTGAACGCGCAGCGGCGCTGCATAGGTCAGGCCACGGAGCTGACATTCTTTAACGTCGAAGACCGGCTTGCCGAGCTCGTAGCTAACGTACTCAAGCGCAGCATTACCCGAATAACTAACGATCGGGAATACGCTCTGGAACGCAGCGTGAAGACCGGACAGCTCACGTTCTTCTGCAGTCGTGTCTAGGTGGGCGAATTTGCGGTAAGAATCAATCTGGGTCGCCAGCAGGTAAGGCACATCCAGAATACTGGACTGCTTACCAAAACTCTTACGAATCCGCTTTTTCTCAGTGAAGGAATAAGCCATTGAACAGCACCTCTAAGCAGGCTGTAACAAATAATTAAACAACGAATGCCAACGACGACGAGGCAGGCAGCTCACGCTGCCCGCCCGCCGAAGTCGGCTTCGTTTTGTACAAGTAAAACAACGCGTGGCGCTGATTACTTGAGTTCGACAGAAGCACCAGCTTCTTCAAGCTGCTTCTTGATGTCCTCAGCTTCGTCTTTAGGAGCGCCTTCCTTAACAGGAGCAGGAGCGCCTTCAACCATGTCTTTGGCTTCTTTCAGGCCAAGACCGGTTACGCCACGAACAGCTTTAATAACGGCAACTTTGTTGTCACCGAATGAGGTCAGAACTACGTCAAACTCATCTTTCTCTTCAGCAGCAGCAGCGTCACCACCAGCAGCCGGGCCTGCAGCAACAGCTACAGGAGCAGCAGCAGATACGCCCCACTCTTCTTCGAGTTCGTTGATCAGTTCAACGAGTTCCAGAACGGGCATTTCGCCCAGTGCTTTCTTGATATCTTCGCGTGAAACAGACATTTCAAAATACTCCGAATAATCAAATACGTTTCAAAATCACAATCGACCACTAACCGAAGTTAGGAAGCTGATTGCTGGTCTCTATAGGCAGCAAGAAGTCTTGCGAACTTCGCCGGCGGTTCCGCAATAGTGCGAACAAAATTGCCGGCAGGAGCCTGAAGCAATCCAAGGAACATAGCGCGAGCCTGATCCAGTGTCGGCAGATCTGCCAAACGTCCGAGATCAGAAGCGGGATAAACTTCCCCGCCAATGGCTACAGCCTTGGTTACGAGGTCTTCATTCTCTTTAGCGAACCCCTTGACGACACGGGCAGCTGCGCCCGGATCTTCCTGGGAGAACGCCAGAATCAGAGGACCCTTCAGGACATCTGCAAGACATTCAAACTCTGTACCCGTCACTGCACGACGCGCCAAGGTGTTCTTGACGACGCGTACGTAGACACCTTCGTTACGTGCGGCTGCACGGAACTCGGTCATCTGTGCTACTGACAGACCGCGGTATTCGGCTGCAACTGCGGACAGTGCAGAACCGGCTACTTCGGCTACTTCAGCGACGAGTGCCTGCTTGTCTTCGAGCCTGAGTGGCATCTAAATCCTCCTGGCCTTCAACACATAAAAAAGTGACATCGGGTAAAACCTCTTACTCAACATCACCACCAGTTGATGGACACCACCTCTACCAGGAGACCTGACTTTGGTAACGCCATCTACGCAGGCAAAACATTAAGAAGAAGAATATATCTGTGGCTTCGATTTACTCTGGAGAAAAATCAGCGGACAAGCCGCTGTTTTGCTCAGAGAGGTTGTCGGCAAAACTTTGGGCATCGTGAGAAACACAATGAACAAGTCCACTGTTATTCCCAGAGAGGCCGTCTGCCAATGCGTCCAACTTCTCAGAAGAACATTGCCTTTAGAGCATTGTTCTTCCAGAACAAACCGAGGGTCAGAAAACTTCATCACCTGCGGTCTTCGATAGGAAGAGAGAAAATCTCTCTTCATCGTTTCGGAGATTCAGCCCGGTAAACCGGACCTTTTCTCCTGCTTCCCGGTCAGCTCCCGAAAGAGCATCACGGACAATTTCTTACAGCGTGCCCTGATCTACGGCAACGCCGGGGCCCATCGTTGAAGAAACACTCAGTTTCTTCATGTACACGCCTTTAGCTGAAGCAGGCTTGGCCTTCTTCAGATCGGCGAGCAGGGCTTCCAGATTTTCTTTTAGCTGAGCCGGCTCAAAATCAACGCGGCCAATCGGGCAGTGAATGATGCCCGCTTTGTCAGCGCGGTAACGCACCTGACCGGCCTTAGCGTTGTTTACAGCAGTCTCAACGTCAGCAGTTACGGTGCCGACTTTCGGGTTCGGCATCAGGCCACGGGGACCCAGTACACGACCCAGCTGACCCACCAGACGCATAGCGTCAGGAGTAGCAATAACGGTGTCGTAGTCGATGTCGCCTTTCTTCATGGCTTCAGCGAGATCTTCAAAACCGACGGTGTCAGCACCGGCAGCTTTTGCTTTATCAGCATTCTCGCCCTGAGCGAATACAGCTACGCGAACAGTCTTGCCGGTGCCGTGAGGCAGAACGGTAGAGCCGCGAACAGCCTGATCCGATTTACGCGGATCAATACCCAGGTTTACAGATACATCGACTGACTCGGTGAACTTGGCAGTAGCCAGTTCTTTAACGAGTGACAGCGCGTCTTCAATTGCATAGAGCTCGCCGGCCTGTACTTTGTCGGCGAACGCTTTAGTTCTTTTAGTGACTTTGGCCATCGGTTAACCCTCCACCTCAAGACCCATGCTACGAGCAGTACCGGCGATGATGTTTACAGCCGCGTCGATGTCGTTAGCGTTCAGGTCCTGCATTTTTGCTTCAGCGATTTCTTCCAACTGGGCGCGGGTTACCTTGCCTACCTTGACGGTATTCGGGGTACCACTGCCTTTCGGAATGCCTGCAGCTTTACGCAGCAGAACAGCAGCCGGAGTACTCTTCGTTTCGAAGGTAAAGCTGCGGTCACTGTAAACAGTGATAGTTACCGGAACCGGAAGACCGTTTTCCATGCTCTGTGTCTGAGCATTGAAGGCCTTACAGAAGTCCATGATATTCAAACCGTGCTGACCCAGTGCCGGGCCTACCGGTGGTGAGGGGTTAGCCTGCCCCGCAGGGACCTGCAACTTAATGTAGGTCTCAATCTTTTTAGCCATTTTTTACTCCGTGGGTACCAACGACCGGCAAAGCCAGTCTCCCCGTTTTTTAATGTCTGCCGCCGGCTAAGGCAGCAGGTTAAAAATACTTTTAGCCTTTCTCGACCTGGCTGAAGTCCAGCTCAACCGGGGTCGGACGACCGAGAATCTGCACAGCTACACGCAGCTTGCTCTTCTCGTAGTTGACGGACTCGACAACGCCACTGAAGTCGTTGAACGGACCATCGATAACACGGACAGCTTCGCCCGGCTCGAACATGACCTTCGGACGCGGCTTATCAACGCCTTCCTCAACGCGATTCAGAATCTGATTCGCTTCCGCCTCGGTAATCGGTGCCGGGCGATCTGAGGAACCACCGATGAAGCCAAGTACTTTCGGTACTTCCTTCACCATGTGCCAGGTTTCTTCGTCGAGCTCCATCTGCACCAGCACGTAGCCGGGGAAGAATTTGCGCTCACTGCGACGACGCTGGCCTTCACGCATCTCGACCACTTCTTCGGTCGGGACGAGAATCTCACCGAACTTGTCTTCCAGACCGTTCAGCTTGATCCGCTCTTCCAGCGACGTCTTTACCTTGTTCTCGAAATTCGAGTAGGCATGTACGACATACCATTTAAGAGACATGCACTAGCCTCCTTGTCCGGTCAGCAAACGGGTGGCCCAGAGCAGGAAGAAGTCCAGCGCCCAGAAGAACAGAGACAGAATCAACACAAACACGAAAACCGTGAGTGTTGTCTGAATCGTTTCCTGACGGGTTGGCCAGACAACCTTGCGTACCTCAGCACGCGAACCCTGAATGAAACGCCACAGCGCCTGACCGCGTTCTGTGGTCAGTGCAACGACAACAGCAACGGCAGCAGCGGCAAGAAGACCGATCACACGGATAACCGTGGCTTGCTCCTCGAAATAGTAGAAACCAACAATGCCACCGATCAGCACAGCCACTGAGAACATCAGCTTGACTGTGTCGAATGCGCTTGCGCTTGTTTCTGCTTTTGCGTTCATCTGCGTTTAATCCGTTACCAAGACATGGCAGGCCAGGAGGGAATCGAACCCCCAACCTGCGGTTTTGGAGACCGCCGCTCTGCCAATTGAGCTACTGGCCTATATCTACCGTGTCTTGTCGTTAACCCTTAGCCGAAGCAATTAGTCGATGATTTTGGCTACAACACCGGCGCCTACGGTACGACCACCTTCGCGAATCGCGAAGCGCAGACCGTCTTCCATAGCAATCGGTGCAATCAGCTCTACTTTCATCTGAACGTTATCGCCAGGCATAACCATTTCGGTGCCTTCAGGCAGCTCACACGCACCGGTTACGTCGGTGGTACGGAAGTAGAACTGCGGACGATAGCCTTTGAAGAACGGAGTGTGACGGCCGCCTTCTTCTTTC
>Ga0209692_10000569_pt1 | contig 79401 bp, 81 predicted proteins | sample tdDd472_FD_187129 | JGI IMG/M metagenome (GOLD analysis project Ga0209692, IMG submission 187129) | Marine sediment microbial communities from the Atlantic coast under amendment with organic carbon and nitrate - tdDd47.2 (SPAdes)... | ecosystem: Environmental > Aquatic > Marine > Coastal >...
AAAGGACCAAGAGCTCGATACTTCGGGATGAGAAAAAATGAATTCGATTTGAACAGGACTGCGGCTATTTCTAATTTGCATATAGCCATGAATTTAGCAGCCTAAATCTAATCATTCGGTGCTCTAGCTCATTACGCACCTTGCAACGGAGAATTAAGCAATGGCAGATTAAGTGTGGACCAGAAAAAGAAGTCATCTTCCGTCAACAAAAAGTACCAGGAGACATGGGAATATCTGACTTTACCCGGTTAAAAGATATTGTTATCACGATTAAACAACAAACCTTTGATCATCAACTTTACCACTATCGTTTGGCCTTTAGTGGTTGGCGTTTTGTGAAAATTATTCATGGAGGAGAAAGTTTTGCCGCCTTATCCGCAGGCTTGCAGGATGCCTTTTGGCGTTCTGGAGGCGTTCCTCTGCAACATCGTACCGATAGCTTAAGTGCCGCTTATAACAATGTTAGTGAGCAAGCTGAGTTTACCAAGCAGTATGCTGCTCTCAGTCATCACTATGGATTTAAACCCACCAGAAATAATCCTGGTATCAGCCATGAAAACGGGGCGATAGAATCACCTCATGGTCATCTTAAACAAAGGATGCGTCAAGCCTTATTATTAAGGGGTAGTAACGATTTTGGCAGCCTGGAGGAATATCAATCTTTTCTAGATAAGATTGTTTTCAAACTCAACCGCCAACATAAAGTGCGCTTTGACGAAGAACGGAAACTGTTACAGGCCTTACCTAAACACCGTACTCATGATTACAGTGAAGTGAGCGTATCGGTCACGAGTAGCAGTACCATCACGGTTAAACGAGTTCTGTATTCTGTTCCATCACAACTCATTGGTTGTCGCCTCATGATTCATGTGCATGATGATAAGCTCATTTTGTTTGCTGGTCATGAAAAAGTGGGGGAACTCACCCGTCTCTATGCCAATGGTACAATCAGAAATCGCAATATAAACTATCGACATGTAATTCACTCATTAGCTAAGAAACCACAAGCCTTTCGTCATTCACAGCTACGAGATGACCTATTGCCCAATGCAGATTATCAGCGTATTTGGCAACATGTCGATGAACATTTAGATAGTCGATTAGCCTGCAAATATATCGTCAGCTTACTTTATCTGGCATCCAATGATGATTGTGAATCAGCACTGGGTCGGTATGTTTGCCAAGGTATTGATACTGGAAAATTACCTGGTCTAGATAATTGTCGTCATCATTTTTCACATTCTCCTAAGCAGTCTCCAATCGTCTTGGTTCAGCAACATGACTTAAGTGCTTACGATGCCTGCATTACCTCAAATTCAGCGGAGGAAAATCATGCCTAATACAGCAGCACTACCTATATTGCTAAAGGAACTGCGCCTGACAGCCATGGGCAAGCAATGGCAAACTCTGGCGCAACAAGCGATAGATAAAGACTGGACTCCAGAGGAATATCTATCGATTCTATGCGAAGAAGAAGTGGCACTACGCTATCAAAAACGGGTGCAACGTTATAATCAGGAAGCAAAGTTACCGCCATCAAAATCACTCTCTAGCTTTGACTTCAGCCTTATTCCGGCCATTAAAAAATCGCAAATAGAACAAAAACTCAAAGAGACTCACTGGGTACAGAAAGCTGAGAATTTATTGTTCTTCGGCCCCAGTGGCGTCGGAAAAACACACCTTGCAGCTGCTATGGGTTATGGATTAATAGAGAAAGGATATCGGGTTCGATTTTTTAATACCACGGCATTAATTCAACTTCTGCAAAAAGCACGTGAAGAGCTGTCAGTTCTAGAAGCTTTAACCCGGTTAGATAAGTATTCTGTACTCATTCTTGATGATATCGGCTATGTGAAAAAATCGGAGGTAGAAACCCAAGTACTCTTTGAATTAATTGCCCATCGCTATGAGAGTGGTTCAATCATCCTCACGTCAAATCAGCCTTTTAGCCAATGGGATCATATCTTCGATGACAATATGATGACTGTGGCTGCTATTGATCGCATAGTACACCATGCGACTGTGATTGATTGTCAGGGCGAAAGCTATCGGAAGAAACAGGCATTAAAAAAGGAGGTCAAAAGTGAAATAGCTAATTAAAAACTAAATGACAACCGGACAACATAATTGCCGCCAACCGGACTAGGTAATTGACATCTAATAGTATGGGCTCATTAATTGGTGAGACGGAATAGCTTGCCAATCTATCCAAATTATAGTGCTCACGCATATACTTGAAGTAATTTTCTTGACCCCATCTAGCGAACATTGACACAGAAATCCGGCTTAAATCAGCGCATCGATCACTGGTCAGAATGGATGTCTGATGGCCTTGCTCGGTTAGCTTACGTATCTCTCTTAACCAGTATTTTTCATTTTGGAAATAAGTCCCTCGCTCTGCCAGTTGATAGTGAGTGGTTTCTCCATGGGGAAGTTGAATGGTACGACTCTGAAACTCCTCCAAAGGCCAATCTTCTTTAGGAAACTTGTGATAGGTCATACAGGCAATGTGTTTCTCTTCCAGACGTTTAAACAAAGCCGGACTATAGCCTTCCCGATCAAATACCAACGTAAAACGGTGAAGGTTTGGATTATTTTTTAGGGTTGCTTTATCCGGCTGATTGGGGACTTGTTCCTCCAGTTTGGGGATAATGTCTTTTTCCAGCACTTGAATCAATCCAGGGTCAACCACCTGATTAATGACCATAAAGGGTTGCCCATCCATCGCATTAACCCAGTAATCAGAGGTCGCTCTCAGGCATAACTTTTGTCTCGCAACATAGTGACGAGGGAGACGCGTTTGTTTGCCATTATAGACTCGAACGTGACCATCAATATATAAAACGCCCGCTTGTTCCGGCACCTGCTTCATCCAGAAATGACAGAGTTTATGGTTCCATTGCTGCGCTTGTTTTTCATTACTCAGGTGAAGTATCTTCTCCCGCAAAGTACGTACTTCAGGGATGCGATCAAGGCCAATAATTTTGCCCCATTCGCCGGGTGCGCTATAGCGAAGTGATTCGATGCTTTTGACTCTGGATAAGGCCATAAAGGCGAGCAAAAGAAACAAACTGTCCAATCCATAATAGCCTTTGGGCAGTTTAAAAAACGACTCGGTATATTTTAGCAATCCGGTGGCCAATAGTGCCGGTAAGGCAAACAAGACACCGGCATTAGGCACATCGAAAGCACACTTAAACTCGGGAACTACCGCATCTAAACTACCTATACTCGCTGACAAGCGAGCGGTGACATTGGTTGTCGCGTTCCCCATTGCAGCCGTATGATCCGCTTCACTGCGTTGGCTTTTAGTCTCGGGGGGTGTCAGGAACTTTTTTTTAACAGATGCAGTTTTTTATTATAAACTGCCTTGGACAGAGTACCTTTCTTTATATTCAGCTCTGATGCCACTTCAGATAGCTCTTTGCCTTGATCAAAAAGTGCTTGTACCTGCTGCAATACCGGGTCAGTTAATACACTAGGCCCCCGACTTTTTCTTGGCTGGAAAAAACTGCTCGCACCTTCCTCACGATATTTTTTGGCGGCTCGTTTGACACTAATCTGAGTAACGCCAAAAGCGCGGACAATGTCCATTTGTTTGCAATAGCCATTGACGCAAAACTGAGCCGTGATCATTTTAAACGAGGCTTTATCAGTTTCTACATGTGAAAATACCGGCATCATCCCATTAAAATAAACCACATTACCGGCTTCTTTCCTGACTGATAATAGCTCGGTAATATAAGTGTTTCCATTGGGGATTAAGGGCAACTGGGCTTGTGGCATGAACTCCCTCACTGAATGAAATTTCAATTACTTAGTATCATTTCAAAATAAAGGTGATTTTTCAACCCCTTATTTTTTTTCTTTACAATGTCATTCTAAACACTGGTTTTATTAGTTCTTTTTCATAATTTTGAATTTGACAGTAAGGGACGAGATCAGGATGTCTGAAGCTATATAATCTTGATAAACCTGATTAATCCCATTTTTTTTGAACGTTAAGAAGAACGCCGAATTCAAGTTCCAACTTACCAATCAAGTTCCTTTGAACATTCATAAATTGACTCACGCATATCTGGAACAGATAATAAGTGCAATGTTTAAGAAATAGATTTCCAATCTTCTTCTGAAACTAAAACAGCATTAGCTCTTATGCCTGTAATAATTATTGGTTCATGTGTAGCCGCTATTTCATCTATCAAATTGTACAGTTTGGTTCTTGCTTCAGTCGCATTTAAAATTGCCATATCTATCATCTCTCCCTAGAAGCCTACGCTTTGATGTACCCTCTATCAAGTTTTACAAACACAACGAGGCTGTAGAATTTCTCTATTTTTTTAGAAAAATTACATTTTTTTGAAATTTTATTATTTATAAAAATAATGTCTTAAAAACGCTAAATTTCCTCAAATTTGTGAAAAGTGAGTTGTTCTACGACCTCAACGCCGCGTTAAGCGGACTAAAATTGTTGATTATAATGTGGAGCGAAGCGAAACCTAACCAACTGTTTTAGTTCCGTTTAAACGCCTTGTTAGAAGCCCGTTAAGACTTCCATTGTGCTGTGAATTTTTCAAAATCTAGATTATTCCACGCACTTTTCCAAAGCTTTAAGTAAGGAATATCAGAAGATGAAGGAGGCTGTTCTGTCACATCAATCTTAACTAGGGAAGGTAAAATTGCAGCATCACCCATTAGTAACGCTTCACCTGTTTGTAGTGATGATAAGTTAGACGTTAAATTCCCAAAAGTATCAGGCAAAATTCTTCGAACATAATTCTGATCATCAGGGTTAGTTAAACGCATTGCAACGAAGTTACTACACTGAGAAAAAATGGTTTCTGAGATTTCGGACGGCCTTTGACTTGCTAATAGAAGGGTAACTCCGTATTTACGCCCCTCTTTTGCAATTCTTTCTATTGAGTTTTTTGAGGCTTTAAATCTTGCTAAATCACTTTTAGGTACATACTTATGTGCCTCTTCAAGAACAAGCAAAATTGGAATGTCATGTTGCTTATCTTCTTTCGTACTTGCGTATCTTTTATAGTTATAACCAAAATCAAACAGTATTCTCGAAATCAGAGATACAGTAATGCTTAGTACTTCAAATGGAATTCCGCTCAAGTCGATGATTGTTACATTTGATTCCTGATCATTTTTATAACCCAGAAATTGTTTTATTGTCTCCTCGAATGAAATATCTTTAGATGCTGTACCAAAGAGAAACTTTAGACGATCTTGTTTATACTTAGATATAAATCTCGAGACAAATTTATCTAGCGTACCGTCAGCATAATCACCTTTCGTTACATTAGAATTTTTAGTCGGCCTAAATTCGTATAGTTTTGAAGAGTACATATCAAGCTTGTCCTCGTTGGACAAGTAAATACCAGACTCTGCTGTTGTTGAACTATTTTCTGAATCTCCTTCCTCACCCGCGATCATATAGCGATCTACTGCCTTTGAATTCTTTGTCTCACTTTTAAGGTTAATGAGGCAATTTAAAACTTCTTCGATATCAAACTTTAGCGGACTATCGTAAAATATTTTCTCAACATCTGGATTGTGTTTCTTTTTATTTTGAGTAATAACACTCCTCAATACTGAAGATTGGTTGTAATTATTATTATCACCAGAATCAAGAAATAGTTCTTCCAGCTCTTCACTATTTAGAAGCCAATATGGTAAAACTATATCATCAACACTCAATTTATTAGATGATGGAAATGCTGATGGGTATTCATCATGTATATCAAATATTATTACATGCGAGTTGTTCAACCCTTCATACGGATTGTTTTTTTGTGAAACTGCATTTTGTAGAATTGTAGCAATAGTATGTGACTTTCCTGAACCAGTAGAGCCGACAATCCCTATATGTTTGTTAAAAAATTTATCTCCATCAACGGGAACACGAACACCACCATTATGTGATAATTGAGAAAAATCGAATTTTTCTTTATCCGCCAAGCCATAAGCATATATTTTTTCAATCTCACTTATTTTTGCAGGTTCAACTTTTTTAGGAGGAATAGCAATAGAATCCCCTCCACGAGAGAAAACTTCATTTTTAATCACTCCTAGAGGACTTGCTTCGATGATATATTTTCTATCTCCGGTTTCTTTTACTTCAATAGAAAAGCTATCAATTACAGCTATTAATACAACGTCATCACAATCTGCAATTCTGAGATATGAGCCGACTTTGAGGTGCTCCTCTGCCAAGCGAAATGAATCTAGATCATCAATAGACACTTTTACTTTATCTGGATAAACCGAAATTACTTCGGCATTTATTGATTCTGTCATTTAGTTAAATCCTTTACGTAGCTGATATCTTCAATTTTAATCTTTATGTGTTTATTCTTATCGTTGGTAAAATATACCCTCTCCTTATAAAACTGGTATAACTCCACTGTAGAGTCTGCTTCTCTAATCAATATTTCCAAATCCTCAATAGTGTCAATGAACTTAAACTTCACCTTATTTTCCAGAGAAGGAGCTGAATTGAAGTGCTTTGAAGATAATTTTGAACCTTTAAACGGGTACGCATCTTTAAAAACAATCCCAGAAGAGTAAATTTGATTTTTAAGTTCAACCAGCTTATCTGGTTCTAACCCGTTGAGGTAAATTGATGGGCAAAAGCATGGGGTTTGCCTTTTTGATATTTTAGACCACTTATTTGCTAGAAGAAGGATAGCTTCTTTGAGATCAGGTAGTTTTTCATGGGAGCTACAGTCGATTAAAAAGAATCGGTTAAATGCTTCCATATTAAGATCACTTGATAAATACTCTTTTTTTACAGACTTTATATACGTATCGCGACCTTTTCTTTTAATAAACCATGCGTCAAAAACTTCATCTTTGACAGCGATGAGTCTTAGAAATTCACCTTTTGTTAAATACCTTTTATCTCGACTTTGTTCCATCGATAATTTTTTTATAACTTTAAGAGCAGAATTGTAGTGATAAAACTCCGCTTCAGAGGCAGAAACATTTAATATTTCAGCAATATTCTCGATGATTATTTTATACTGACTTTCGATAGATGGAGCATGAATATCTATGGTTAATATCTCTAAAAACTCTTCTAGATCTTTATCCGTAAGATTAAGCTCTTCATGGATACAATGAGTGACTTTTTGTTTTGTGCCATCATTATCTTTTTCAGTTTTACTATAAGTTAAAAAATTGCTCTTAAGGCTGGCACATGACAAGGTGCGTAATTTTTCATGACCTGATTCATAATGACCATATAAATGATACTTAACATCGCTTCTACGGTTTTCCGCAAAATGGCGAAGCATGAGTGTTATCGGCTTTTTTATAACTGAATGGTTATATTCAGTTTTTGCGTAATACTTACATTGAATGGCACTAGTTTCATCTGCAGTAACAATATCAATGTCTTCAATTCCCTCAATACAAACTAATGCATCAGAGCTATCCTGCTGTAAAAGCTCAAGAATAGTTTTATCGAATTGATAAAAATACCCAGTAATTGTATCTATTGCTTCTCTAATAGACATGAATGCTAATCCTTGCAAAGGGCTTCTAATCGGGATAGGGAGACATCTCACAATGCCCCTCCTCCCACACCACCGGGCATACGGATCACGTACCACGACGGTTCAAATCACTCTATATTCATCTTGCTGCCAATTCTGGCAACCTCAAGCTCCTAAAATACACGTTTGGCAATGCATAGTAAAGTCCTGGACTACCGCTTAATCGCCAAGGACCATGAGCCGATTTAGCTGTATTCCAAGCTAAATAGCCTCTAACACCAATGCGTTTAAGCATCCGATAGCCTTTACATCCCCATTGTTTCCATAAAATAAGGGGTCAAGTCTAATTTTTCATTAATTGCAATAAATATCATATAAATCAATGTAAATAATGTCCTACAATATATTTTCTATCCTTTAAAGTTTATGAACTTTGTAACTATTCAGCGTAATTATAAGAGATGCTAGAGCTATTTGATAAACTCAGGTAATTCACCAGCAAAGATTAATTCCGTTGCCAAGGAAGAAGTCATTCCCTGCTTTTTACACGTTGATAGATAGCCACGAATTCGGCTGAACATTTCGGCTCCTTCCATACTACGAAAGCACCCGGATATTTTCTGCTGTACTTTCGTCATTCTAATATCTCTTTCACCCTGATTATTAGTGAAAGGTACCTCGGTATTCTCCATAAAGCGCAGGACATCATCTTCAAAACGAATCAGGCGCTCTAGCAAATTCCGAGCTTTACTCCGTTTTAATTTCCCGCGTTGTCCTTTTTTCCGTTGTTTTTCATCCGGGGGAGGACATTCTATTTCTGCCTCTTTAAGTAAATTCTTGTATTGTTGTCGGTATTTGTCGGCTTCTTCTTTTTCTAATTTTCCACCCGCATCATTTACCGTTATATTGAGTTCTTCCAGAAATAATTGAACTTTTTCAGCCCATGCTTGCTCATCCTGTTCATGAGCTCGGGTTAGTTCCCGAAGGTGGTGTGCATTACACAAGGAATGAAGACAACCGTCATATTGGTAATAAGACTTCCAGTGGTCATGACATAAAATGCCTTTAAAGCGAGGAATAATATTCATGCTATCCATTGCTTCAGTTCCCCGGCGTTCATGAGGTAAAAAGTAAGTATAGGATAGGTTACTGACACAATGTAACCAGTGTCGATCACCTCCAATATTGACTCCCGTTTCATCGGCATGTACCACTGAGGATGCGACCAACTTATCTTTAACCAGATTCTCAAATGGTGCTAATTTATCAAAGGCTTCTTTGTTAAAGTTGAAAATGGAACCTTGGCTGATGGGAATATGCAACTGCTCGGTAAAATATTCCTGAATCCGATTATAAGGCAATAGTTGGTATTGCGACATATAAACGGCATGGGCTTTTAATGTCGGCCCATATTGCACTGCTTTTTTAACATCCTTGGGAAAAGGGGCAACATAACGTTTGCCCGATTCATCTTCTAAAATCTGAGCTTGATATTCGGTCACCAGTCGAGAAACATAAATATCAAACACTTGGCGTTTTTCAAAGCCAATTTCTTTGTAATGCTTATCTTTAGGCAGCTTTCGGCGATCAACCTTGATTGTTTCAATTTCATCCGGATCGGCTATCGCCTTTAGAGTGACTCCCTCATGTCCTGCTTGGCCACCCGGCTTTTTATTCGTTTTCTTTCGGGTTGGTTTTAGTCGATTGGGATCACTTGATGGGGGCTTACTACTATTGGAACTATTCAACCCCACTCGATTCGTTAACAGTTTAACAATCAAAAGCAACATAGTGACTACCGACTTTAACGAAGGTGATAAGTCTTTTTCGTTTTCTAGCGCCGACTCAACCTCTTTTATGGTTGCGTCAATGTCTAAGCCTTCTAGTTTCACTTTATTCCCAAATAGTATGTTAGCTGATTCAACTATTCTACCATGGGTTTTTCAGGCTGATTTTTTTCGCCTTGTAAGCTTATTTAAGACATTTTAATTTTTACCCCTTTCCGGGGTATCCACTCGGTTTTTTTTGATCTCAATAGCTCACTATCCCCATTCAACCTTATCAATTATCATCACTTATAAAGGGGGATAAATTTTACAAAAAATGCATCAAAATACTGTCAAGTCTTTTTTTGATTAATTACGCTGAATAGTTACTGAACTTTTTAGTTAAATTATATATAGTTAGACTTTACCCTCAATCTCCCCATTATTATTCTTTAAACGAAAGAGTTATGCCCCCTTTTCTTTCGTTTGGGTCGATTCCCGAAAAGTACCAAAAAATTCTCACATTAGATAACTGGATTGAGAATGCAGGCTTTGGAGAGCTGGAAGAAAAACTCTTTTAAGATTTATTTTACCAAGCCATATTCAAATTGGGAAAGAGGAATAAATGAGCAAGCAAACTGTTTAATTCGCCGCTATTTGCCGAAAGGAACCAAGTTTCTTGAAGTATTGGACGAAGAACTTGAAAAGAAATAAGGGGTCAAGTCTAAAATAAGTCTAATGGGGTCAGGTTGAATATTGCTTAATTTAAACATTAAGTTCAAAAATTCTGATTAAATTGCTTCCATTTCTATATTTTTTAAAGTTTCTTATGGAAATTTATGAAACATAATTTAAAATTGAATTTACCCCCTTTTCTCTTCTTTCATAAAATATAACTAAGATTGAACTTGCCCCTTTTTTTTCTTTTACACATATATGTAGCAATTTATTTAATTGAGACCTCAAGCTTTCTACCAAGTACTTGAGCAAATTTTTCCAAAGTAGACAGACGGATATCTTCCGCATGATTTTCAATTCTGGAAATAGCTGATTTTTTTGTATTAAGCTTTTCGGCTAACTGTTCTTGTGTTAAACCAGAAGATTGTCTTGCTTGTCGCAAAACTGCACCAATTTTAAAAGCTTGGTAGCCGTCATCAAACTCATTAGCAAATTCGCTATCTCTTTCTTTTCTTTTAGCAATGTACTTTTTTAAGTCACTCATAAAATCACCTTCTAGTCAAATAATCCTTCTTTCGTTTTTCTGCTATTTTGATTTCTTTCTTTGGTGTTTTTTGTGTCTTTTTTTCAAAAGGCATGATTCAAAACAACTAAACGTGCATCATCAAGAAACCCTAATATTCTGAAGATATTGCTACCTATCTGGATTCTGACTTCCCAAATATCATCTGTGTTTACCAATTTTTTTAAGTATTGAACAGGAACAACTTCAATTTCCTCAATGAGTTGTAAAACCCAGGCCACTTTTTGAGCTTGTTTGGGCGTTAATGAATCGAGGAAATCTTCAACTGGGCATAAACCAGATTCGGTTCGATAAAAATGAACTTCTCTCATGTACTAGGTTAACAAATTTGTGAACCTTATGCAAAATGGTAAAGTTTTTTACCTGTTAATCGACTGTTGACTAGTTTTCGTTTAATTATGTATTAATTAGGATTATTGCTCAAGAATGAAGTTTACAGCCTACAATTACTTTCTAGACAGTATAAATTTATAAAAAAACCAATAGTTTATTATGAATTATCGGGGTGTGACTGGTAATTGAGTGTTCTAGGATAAATATTACCCTGTATTCCCACTGGTATTGGGAATACAGGTCTAAGAAAAAACTTACTCCACCAGGGTCAAATTAACAGCACAATATTTAAACTCCGGAATTTTTGCAAATGGGTCCAGGGCTTCATTGGTAATTAAATTGGCAGCTGCATCGGCATAACAAAAAGCCATAAATAGAGTCCCTTCTTGTGTTCCCATATCTTGTCGGGCACGGGCAATAATTTCACCACGCCGAGAGCCAATATTTACGCGTTGACCCGCTTTTATATTGAACTTCTGCAAATCTGCCGGATGGATGCATACGATTGGTTCAGGTTCGAGTGCATCTAATACCGAGGCATGTCTGGTCATACTCCCCGTGTGCCAATGTTCCAATTGTCTACCCGTAGTAAATACTAAGGGAAATTCTGTATCCGGTAGTTCATCAGCTTGAGTATACTTGGCTGGAACAAACTTTCCTCGACCCGATTCAGTGGGGAAGCCGCCAATAAAGATAGTACCTTGTCCTGGATCGCCTTCTTTTTGTAATGGATAAGTTAAGCTATCGTATTGTTCCAACCTTTCCCAAGTCATACCGGCTAAACTGGGCATGGCTTGACGTATTTCGGTAAATACATCGGCCGGTCCATTATATTGCCAATCCAACCCCATCCGACGAGCAATTTCTTGAATTATCCATAAGTCTTGTCGAGCTTCACCCGGTGGTTCCACTGCCTGTCGTCCCATTTGCACCCGTCTATCCGTATTGGTGAAGGTGCCATTTTTTTCCGGAAAAGCAGAGGCAGGAAGAATTACATCGGCATAAGAAGCCGTTTCAGTAAAGAAAATATCCTGTACCACTAAATGTTCTAAGCGGGATAAGGCCTCACGGGCATGATTAAGATTGGGATCAGACATGGCAGGGTTTTCTCCTTCCACATACAGACCTTTAATTTCTTTATCATGAATGGCATGAATAATTTCGACTACCGTTAGACCGGGCTTACCATCCAATGGCGTATTCCAGAGTTGTTCAAAATTGGCTTTAACCTCAGGATTATCGACGCGTTGATAGTCTGGAAAAACCATAGGAATTAAGCCTACATCAGAAGCGCCTTGGACATTATTTTGACCTCGTAGGGGATGTAAGCCACAACCATCACGTCCGATTTGCCCCGTCATTAGTGCTAAAGCAATCAGACAGCGAGCATTATCAGTACCATGAATATGCTGAGAAACTCCCATTCCCCAGAAAATAATAGAGCCATTCGACGTCGCATATAAGCGAGCCACTTCTCTGAGCATGTTAGCATCTATACCGCAAATAGGAGCGACTTTTTCCGGGCTATAGTCTTTTACATTTTCTTTTAAGGCCGCATAACCCTCTGTATATTTTTCAATAAACTCATCATTTTGCAGTCCTTCTTCAATAATACAATGCATCATGGCATTGAGCATAGGGACATCCGTATCGGAACGAAATTGCAGATAATGCGTCGCATGTTTGGCAATTTCAGATTTATAGGGATCCATGACAATGAGTTTTTTTCCGGCTGCCACTTCATTTTTCATAAAGGTTGCTGCAACCGGATGATTTACCGTGGGTTTAGCACCAATCACCAGGATCACTTCAGCCTTAGAAACATCTGCAACTTGATTGGATACAGCGCCGGAACCTATTCCTTCTAATAAAGCGACTACCGATGAGGCATGACACATGCGAGTACAATGGTCTACATTATTGCTACCAAATCCCGTGCGTACTAATTTCTGAAATAAATAAGCTTCTTCATTACTGCCTTTGGCCGAGCCAAACCCAGCAAGGCCTGCAGCCCCTTTATCCGCTTTAATTTGGATAAAACCATTGGCAGCCATGTCTAAAGCTTCCTCCCAGCTTGCCTCTCGAAAGACTTCAGAAAGTTTTTCATAGGGCAAGACGTCCTTGCTCTTGGCAACACCTTCGCGACGAATTAAGGGCTTCGTCAATCGTCGTTCATTATGAATATAATCAAAACCATAACGTCCTTTGACACAAAGGCGACTCTTATTGGTTGGACTGTCTCGTCCATCCACATGAGTAATCATCCCATCTTTAACATGGTAGCTTAGTAAGCAACCTACCCCACAATAAGGACAGGTCGTATTCACTGATTTATCCGGGATTTGATTACTACCGACATGGGTTGGCATTAAAGCACCGGTGGGACAAGCCTGGACACATTCTCCACAAGACACACAGGAGCTATGCCCCATATCGTCAGCCAGATCAAAAACGATTTGCGCTTTTTCACCGCGATAAGCATAACCAATGACATTGTTAACTTGCTCTTCGCGACAGGCTCGCACGCAACGGGTACATTGAATACAAGCATCAAGGTTGACCGCAATTGCGGGGTTCGAACTATCGCTTTGGGTTTGTCTGCGCTCTGGAAATCGAGCCTTCCCAAGATTTAATTTATCACTCCAATAATCAAGCTCAGACTTGGGAGAATAAGGAGACTCATTTTGGTCCGGCATGTCGGATTTCAAAAGCTCCAAAACCATTTTTTGTGATTGACGGGCACGTTTACCCTGGCTATCTACCTTCATATTTGCCGTGGGTTGACGGCAGCATGATGGAGCTAACACTCGCTCTCCTTCAATTTCGACCACACAGGCCCGACAATTACCATCAGCTCGCATTCCCTCTTTATAACATAGATGGGGTATTTCCGTGCCCATTCGTTTTGCGGCCTGCAAAATGGTTTCACCCGGTAAGGCTTCGATATTTTGTCCATCCAGCTCAAATAGAACAGTTTCAGTAGTCATATTTAAGCCTCCCTGCCAAATTCTTGTGGAAAATATTTAATCGCACAGCGAAACGGGTTTGGTGCAGCCTGTCCTAAGCCGCAAATAGAGGCGTCGACCATGACACTAGATAATTCTTCCAATAAATCCACATCCCACTCTTTTTGCTCCATCAACACCGCTGCTTTAGCAGTCCCCACTCGACACGGGGTACATTGACCACAGGATTCTTCGGCAAAAAATCGCATGGCATTTAGAGCCAATTTGCGCGCCGAATCCTGCTCCGACATGACCACAATTGCGGCTGAACCAATAAAGCAACCATACTCATTCAAGGTATCAAAATCTAGAGGAATATCTCCCAAAGAAGCTGGAAGGATACCACCTGAGGCACCACCGGGAAAATAGCCATAAAATTGATGGCCATCTTGCATACCACCACAATATTCATCAATCAATTCCCGCATACTGATTCCAGCAGGAGCCAAATGTACCCCAGGATTATTAACCCGGCCACTAACCGAAAAAGACCGTAAACCTTTGCGATTATTGCGACCATGCTGGGTAAACCATTGCGGTCCCTTTTCTACAATATCCCGCACCCAATGCATGGTTTCCATATTCTGTTCCAGTGTTGGCTGACCGAATAAACCGACTTCGGCCAAATAAGGCGGACGCAAGCGCGGCATTCCACGCTTACCTTCTAGGGATTCAACCATCGCGGATTCTTCACCACATACATAAGCACCGGCTCCACGTCTTAGGTGAATAGTGGGTAACTTACAAGGCGGATTAGCCTGTAAAGCCGCTAATTCTTGTTCTAAAAGTGCTCGACAACCAGCATACTCATCTCGCAAATAAATATATACCGACTCTGCTTCGATCGCCCAAGCAGCGATTAAAGAGCCTTCAATAAAGCGATGGGGGTCACGCTCCAAATAGTAGCGATCTTTCATGGTTCCTGGTTCACCTTCGTCAATATTGATGGCAACTAAGCGAGGTTGTGTTTGTTCCCGTAAAATTCGCCATTTGCGCCCCGTTGGAAAACCAGCTCCTCCTAAACCACGTAAGTTGGAGTCTTCCAATTGTTTTAATACAGACTCAACATCTTTCTCACCATTGAGACATTGCTGCAATAATTGATATCCCTGCTGCTTAAGATAATTGTCATAATTACAATAGTCATCAGGAAGTTGTGCTGTAATTTGTTTATTTTTAACCGCTTGAATTACTTTATTAGAATCCGCTTTGGCGATGGGATTAGTACCAACCACAGCAATTGGTGCTTGATCACAACGTCCTACACAGGGGACTTTTTGGATTCGGATTGGTATTTCTTGCTGGCCAATCAAAGTATGTAATTGTTGCAATAACTCGGTCGAGCCATTCATTTCACAACTCAGTGATTCACAGACCCGAATCGTTAATGGAGGAGGGATATCTTTATGTTCAGCGATGACATCAAAATGATGGTAAAAAGTCGCAACTTCAAAGGCCTCAGCAGGGGCCAGATTCATTTCTTCAGCCAAAGCCACTAGATGAGCAGCGGAAATATATTGATAACGATCTTGGATCTTATGTAAATGCTCAATTAATAAATCGGCTTGCCGTGACTGCTCTCCTAAAAGATCTTGAATTTCTTCCAATGCCTGAGGCTCAACCTGCCTGCCTCGCCATTGGCCTTTTTTGCGCTTAAACTTTTTATCACTTTTCAAACTGTTTTTCCTTTATTTTGGCGATGTCATAGACTTATTATTATTGCTTTTGCCATGTTGTACACATGACAAATCAGCTGATTTTATTTTGCGATTGGTCAATTTTACCGTCTAGATGATACTTGAGTCTATGCTAACACCAACTAAAATGAACATTCATTCTATTTCTATATTTAATATAAATTCAATAGTCATTATTGTCAATATTTGAAAACCAAGAAATTTGTAGTCTTTCCGAGTACAATTTATAAATTTTATGCCATCTAGTCTTCTTGTCACCTAGCCAAACAGAATAAATATGGAACAAATTATTCAAGTAATTCTCGAGTCCGGACGCAGTGCGATTGATATCGCCCTCTATATCCTGCTACCCATTATGGTTGTGATGATGGCAATTATGAAGCTCTTAGATCATTATGGTTTTCTTGCCTGGGTAGCCAGAACCGTATCTCCTATTTTAACCCCGTTAGGTATTCCCGGAATAGGTGTGTTTGCGGCAATAAAAATTCTACTGGTTAGTTTTGCAGCCCCCGTCGCATCATTTACCATAATGGATCAAGATGGCACTTCAAAACGTTATATTGCCGCAGCCCTGGCAATGATTATGACCATGTCACAAGCCAATGTAGTGTTTCCCATGATAGCCGTTGGATTGGATTTACAAGTGGTTTTAGTCAGTTCTATTATTGGTGGACTAGTGGCCGCTATTACCACCTTTCATTTATTGGCTCGGAAACTACAGGCTGATGTAGTACACAATATTGAACCTAATCCCTTTGAAAGCAATAAAAATCCCATTCAGATTATGATTGATGGTGGTACGGAAGGTACTAAGGTGGTATTAGCCGCCATTCCCATGCTGATTTTAGCCTTGTGTTTTGTAAATACTTTAAAAGCCACGGATGCCATTTCTGCAATTAGCTTTCTATTAGCAACGCCTCTTTCTTGGGTGGGCCTTCCCGAAGCAGCAGTACTACCTATCGTTACTAAGGTAATTGCCGGTGGAACGGCTTACATGGGAGTTACCATGGATCTATTAAACCAGGGCAAATTAACGGCTTTGGAGCTTAACCGAATGGCAGGTTTGGTGATTCATCCACTAGATATTGTTGGAGTGGCAATTTATGCCTTGGCGGGTAGTCGCGTTGCCAGTATTATGAAAATGGCCATAGCTGGCGCATTAGTTGGAATTACAGTTCGGGCGATTATTCATTTGTTATGGTTTTAATCTTGTTCTAAATACTGGTTTTATCGTGTCCGACATCCTGTGAACACGATAAATATCAATGCTTAGAATTAATTTATTGCTGATAGATATCTTCACCTAATAAATCGACTGATATGGTTCTACCTTGATAACCAGCAGCTGTTGGGCTTTGTTCTAAACTGTCTTGAACCTCAGCAATACTACGAAAAGATTGGCTGGTTGATGTATCAGTTGGCCAGGCTCCGCTATTGACGTAACTTTCATAATCATACTTTGTTAATGAACCTGCATTGGTGTTTAAAGAAAATAAGCCAGCAAGTGTTATAGCAGTAATCGTTGTTAAAATTTTCATAATCATTCTCCAGATATTAAGTACATACAGTTTTTATCGATGGTTGAACCTAGAAAACCATGGAGCTACTATACATAAACTGAAATAAACCTAGCATGACAGAAACATTAACTAAATTTAATATCCGAGTTTTTTACTATATTATTTAACAAAATAGTTTTGTTCAGGATCATAATTCATTTGCAGCCATAATCAGGCCTGGATCGGGGGTTACTCTTAATACTTCTTCTAAAGTGGTTTTTCCGGCAATAACTTTAAGAAGGCCATTGCTCCGAAGCGGTTGATAATTTTCTTTTTTGGCCTGCTCATAAAGCTCATTAATGTCGGTGGAGATTTTAATTAAGCTTTTCATCGGATTGGTAATTGGTAGCATTTCATAAATACCGACACGTCCCATATAGCCTGTATAACGACACTTGGTGCAACCTTTAGCTACGTATACAGATTCGGGTATTGGTAGCTCAGTACCCAGTAATAAATCCTGCCAAACGGTTTTATCTGTCATTTCTTCCTGCTTACAATGAGGACACAAGGTTCGCACTAAGCGTTGGGCCATAATCCCCAATAAACAAGTGTGCATTAAGTAGGCAGGAATTCCAATATCTAATAAACGTACTATTGCCGATAGTGTATCGTTGGTATGCAAAGTAGAAAGGACCAAATGGCCGGTTAAAGACGCCTGAATGGCCATATCAGCCGTATCCTGATCGCGGATCTCTCCAACCATAATAATGTCGGGATCTTGTCTTAAAAGGGTTCGAATACCACTGGCAAATGTGAGATCAATTTTTTCATGTACCTGCATTTGATTAAATACTGGCTCAATCATTTCAATGGGATCTTCTACCGTACAAACATTCACTTCAGGTTTAGCCAATTGTCTCAGTGTGGTATACAGGGTACTGGTTTTACCCGAACCAGTGGGTCCTGTAACCAAAATCAATCCATTCGGCTGACCGATGAGTTGATTCCAAATTTGTTCATGCTGAGGTGAAAAGCCTAATTTTGCATAGCTTAATTGCAGGACTTGGGGATCAAAAATCCGCATTACTAGTTTTTCACCAAAGGCCGTTGGCATGGTTGATAAACGCAGTTCGATTTCATTTTGCTCGGGATCTCGGGTTTTTATCCGTCCATCTTGAGGTCGTCGTTTTTCCGCTACATTCATCCTCGCTAAAATTTTAATTCGACTAGACACTGCGGTCATTACTACTGCGGGTATATCGTATACTTGCTGCATTACTCCATCAATACGAAAACGCACATTGCCTTTATCTCGACGTGGTTCTAAATGAATATCACTAGCTCTTTGTTCAAATGCATACTGTAGTAACCAATCCACGATACTTACGACATGATGATCATTGCTATCCAGCTCACCACGCCGACTCAACTCCATGAGTTGTTCAAAATTCTGTATTCCTACTCCCGCTTGCTCATTTCCTTGCTTTTTGGCCCCGATGACAGACTTGGCAACATTATAAAAGTCAATAATATAGCGGTTTAAGTCAATTGGATTAGCGAGTACGGTTTGAACGGCTTTACCGGTGATACGGGCAACCTCTTGTTTCCAACCGGTTTGAAAAGGTTCAGCAGTAGCAATAACCACCACCGTAGAAGTTATTTTAATCGGAAGAATTTTAAAAAATTGGGCATAGGATAAGGAAATGACATCGGTGACTTGTTGCACATTGATTTTAAGCGGATCAATTCGAACAATTTTCATTCCCGATTTTATCGATAACCAATGCATTAGGTCATCCATGGTCAATTTACTACCGGCTTTTTGGGCGTTTTCCCATCCTCGCTGAGTAATGTAGACAAAGGGATGTTCATCCTTTTCTGAAGAGCTAATGGCATTTCGAGCCATGCTCAATACCATATCGATTTTATCTTGCCTTACTAAACCATCAGTGGCCAACCATCTCACGACTTGAGATAGCTCCATATTTCCATTAATTACATTGTTGGTACTTGTTTTCATTAGCAATTCTTATTTTAATACTTCGACAATACGGAAACCCAAATCATCATTCATAAAATTAGGATAATTATTGTAACGTATGTAAGGTCTTAATGTACGTGTATTACTTCGCCAAGAACCGCCCCTGACAGCAACCGTTCTTCCTTCCATTTTACTTGAAGCTAAACAACGAGTTTCGTTGCCATCATATTTACGGGTATAAGCTGAGCAGGTCCATTCCCATACATTACCAAAAACATCATGTACTCCAACTGGGTTAGGATCATAACTGCCAACTTCTTTGGTTTTAGCTGCTTCCCAAAAATAGCGTCCCCCTTCACAATTTGCATCGCCTCGACCAATTAAATTTTTGTGTCCATAGGTTTTATCTTTTTGTTTCACTTTTGCTTTAGCAACATATTCCCATTCCGCTTCGGTTGGTAGTCGATAGTTGCGATTATTTTTTTCGCTTAACCATTGAGTATAGGCAATGGCATCCAGTAAAGACACATTAATAACAGGCCGTTTCCCACGCCCCCAGCCTTTATCATCAGGCAATTTACGTCCAGTTTCCTTGGCGAACCGGTCATATTCTGCAAAAGTGACTTCATGTTTACTTATAGCAAAATCATGATTAATTTTCATTTCAAAAGGCGGTTTTTGATCTTCGTCTCCCCATTTGGCGCCCATAATAAACTTACCCTTTTTTATCTTTACCATTTTAGGGGTACCTATGGCTAGGACTGGTTTTCCTTTTTTATTCGCTTTTTTTCGTTTTTCTTTATTGTCTTGCCTAGCACTGTCTTGCCGAGCGTTGTCTTGCTGAACTTGTTTTTGGTTTTGTTGTCGTTGGAGTTTGTTGGATAGAGATTTGGCTTTTTTATAAAAACGACCTTCTTTACCCGCTTTCTGCATATACAGGTTTAAACTCTCTAAAGCACCATCGGGATGACGATTTTTTAATTGCACACGACCATATTGATAGTAAAATTCTGGATTTAAGGGGACCCCCATTTTTAGGACTTTTTGAAAGGCTTGTTCAGCTTTGCCGAATTTTTTATTATTATAATATTGCGCGGCCCGTTTTAAATATAGCTCAGCTTGGTCTGATTTTTTATCCGCCCAGCTTTTTTCAGCCCACAAAGGATTAGCAAAAATTAAAAAAAGTAGTATGAATGATATACTTCGTTGCATTAGTTCTCCATTGAGGGCTTATATACTTTAGTCTCTTTTTCCTAAATAATATTCTTCATAGCAATATTTAGTCGCTTCCATAAAACCACTCACACTGCCACAATCGAAGCGTTTCCCTCTAAACTTATAACCTAAAACACAGCCTTGCTTGGCTTGCTCATTTAATGCGTCAGTAATTTGCATTTCACCGTTTTTGCCAGGAGGAGTACGACGAATAATATCAAAAATATCCGGGGTTAATATATAACGTCCTATAATGGCAAGATTACTCGGTGCTTCTTCTGGCTTGGGCTTTTCCACCATTTCACTGATTTGAAAAATGTCGTCTCGAATCGGGCTTCCTTTGATTACACCATAGCGGTGCGTTTCATTTGCCGGTACTTCTTCTATAGCCACTATGCTACAACGAAATTGATTATACAAGGTAATCATTTGTGCCAACACACCATCATCCCCATTATTACCTAAACAGAGATCATCCGCTAATAACACCGCAAAGGCTTCATCACCAATCAGGGTTTCTCCCGTTAAAATAGCATGTCCCAAACCCAACATCTTTCGTTGCCGCGTATAAGAAAAGGTACATTCTTCCATAATTCGATTAACATCGGTCAAATATTCCTGTTTTTCACTACCTTCCAATTGATGTTCTAACTCGTAGTGATGATCAAAATGATCTTCAATCGCTCGTTTGCTACGACCAGTAACCAAGGCAATTTCTTTAACTCCTGCATCCAGGGCTTCTTCAACACCATATTGGATTAAGGGCTTGTTAACGATGGGCAACATCTCTTTAGGCATGGCCTTGGTAGCAGGTAGAAATCGGGTGCCATAGCCAGCAGCAGGAAATAGGCATTTTTTTATCATTATTACTCCAGAGAATTTTAATTAAATAAATTTAAACTTTTTTTAGGCGAATTTTTCCTTTTCGATTACCTTTTTTTGCTTCTAATACCGCTTGATTAATCTGTCTTAATATATATTCCACAACAACTTGGGTCAAAGCATGTGGAATTAACCAGCCCCAATTACCCATGGCTTTTTTCCGCGCCAAAGATTCGCTCATTTGGGGATTTTGTGTAATGGTATGCATCTCTAGTTTATTCGCGATGACTTTATCCAAACCTTTGCCATAAACCTCTTTTTCAATATATCCATATAGTTCTTCTTCCAAATCAATCAATTCTTTACGATTAAAATGATCCGGCAAAGTTTTAAAAATAAGTGCTGAAACAAAAGCTTCATAGTCCGCACCTAAATTAATAATCTTCGAAGCGACAACGTCTAACTTATATTCATCCACATTCGGTTTATTCAGATATTTTTTTATTCGTTGTATTAATTCTTTATAATCTGAGTCTTTTAGTTGACCATTAGTTTGATGTTCAATCAGTTTTTCCAAATTGGTAAATCTTTTCCCCAGCCCGTTCAACAACTATCCCCTTTTATAAATTTTTTTCAGTTCGTATTTTTCTTGATTAATTTAGGTTGTATCACTTTAGTATATTTTCATATTGAATATACCATTCACCGGTAATATTTTTCCATGTCATTTTTTTAATTACCGTATCACTATAGGACTGCGATGTATAATTTTGTTCAAAAATAACGATAATATTTTGATTTGTTGGTGTAAAAAAAATATTTTTTATTAATATATCCACTTGAATTTTGCGTTCTGGTTTTATTAGTTGCTGCCGCTGCAATATCCATTTTTTTCTGCTTTTCTCATTATTATCAATAGGATAATCATCAACATAATAAGCAATGACTGCATTAGCATCTCCACGACTCCAATCTAGTGCCCACTCCAATAATCGTTGACGCACTGTATTCAATTCTTTGAACTGAACAACACCTACTTCTTCCCGGTTACTGGAAGCATCGACATTTATTAACCATGCTAGACAAAAAATACTGGCCAGCAGTCTAGGTATCATTTTTATCAAATATTACAAATTTATAGTTGTGCGGATTTTTTTCATCCGCCAAACATTCCTGTCTAAAGTTTTCAGTCCATTGGTTGACATCAAATTGCGGAAATTTGGCATCTCCACTTATATCCTCATCGATGATAGTTAGGTACATCCTATCGCACAATTCCAGAGTTTCTGCATAAATCGTCGCCCCCCCCATAATAATTAATTCATTGATTTCTTCAGCATGGCTTTCAGCGCTATTTTGGCAATATGTTTTAGCCTGAGCTATGGCTTCATTTACTGAACTTAATACACTAACTTCCGCAACAAATGTACCATCAGGCTTTTTTGCCTGGTAGTCTGGGTTACGCGTAATAACAAAATGTTTACGCCCAGGAAGCGGGCGAAATGGTAAAGATTCCCAGGTTTTTCGTCCCATTAACAAAGGCTTACCCATACTGTTTTTTTTAAACCAGGCTAAGTCTGCGGGCAGTTTCCATGGTAATTGATTGTCTATACCAATAATATGATTACGGGCCATTGCTACAATAAGAGAGATTTTCATATACGACTCTTGTTTAATTTTTAAATAACCAAGCTACCTGAAAATACCAGATTCAGCAAGTCGAAAAGGGAGTCTGTGAGTTAAATTATCGACTGAACTATAAACCTAAAAAACTCAGCTGCCATCTACTACGGCCCCCTTAAGCACTCAATCTCAAGCGCTTAGGGGGCCGCCCAGGCTGAACCTCGCTACGAAGTCAACTGAGTTTTTTAGGATAAAACCTGCATTTCCAGATACTCAGAGCAAAGGAATAACTACTTTTTTATACCCAATTTTTTCATTCTGGAACGTAAGGTACTGGTCGGAACCCCTAACATTTCGGCCGCCCCTTTTTTCCCACCAACCACCCAATCAAGTTGTTCAAGGGTATTAATGATGTGTTGGCGCTCATTTTCCGCTAGAGTTAATATTTTTCCATCAGAGTGCACAACTCCAGTGCTTAAATAACTAGTCGAAGTGCTATTATTGACAGGTACAATTGCATCATCCACATCAATAACTGCGCTGGTGGCCAGAATAGCCGAGCGCTCTATAACATTTTGCAATTCCCGGATATTACCAGGCCAATCATAGTCCAGCAATAAATCCATACTTTCATCAGATACTGAAACTAGTGATTTATTCAATTTCTTCGAAAGTCGATTAAGAAAACTGCTAACCAATAAGGGAATATCCGATTTACGTTCACGCAAAGGTGGAATTAACAACGGAAAGACATTCAGCCGATAATATAAATCCATCCGAAATTCATTATTATCCACCATTTGTTTTAAATCGCGATTAGTCGCTGCAATAAAACGCACATCAACTTTAGTTATTTTACTACTACCGACACGTTGTACTTCTTGCTCCTGCAAAACACGCAATAATTTAACCTGCATATCCATTGACAATTCGCCGACTTCATCCAAAAAGATGGTTCCACCATCAGCTAATTCAAAATGTCCCGCACGTTCTCCTACCGCCCCAGTAAAAGCCCCTTTTACATGTCCAAAGAGTTCGCTTTCAACCAATGATTCGGCAATTGCTCCACAATTGACTTTGATAAGCGGACGTTCCTTACGTAAGCTATATTCGTGAATAGCTCTAGCAATGGCTTCCTTTCCAGTACCGGATTCACCATTGATTAAAACCGTCGTGTCAGTAGCAGCTACCTGTTCTACCTCGGCCAGGACTTTTTTAAGTAAGGGATTTTCGCCAACAATCCCGCAGGTATTTTGTTCGGATTTAAGTTCTTGTTGTAAATAGGTATTTTCAGCTTCCAATCGTGAGGTGAGTTTTTTAACGGTTTTTAAAGCTTGTTTTAATTTTTCGTCATTTTTTTTACGAATCGAAATATCTTTAAAGACCAGAACTGCGCCGGCAACCGGATTATTTTCTTCCAAAGGAGTCAGGGAGAATTCAACCGCATAGTACTGTCCCGATTGATTCCAAAACACCTCTCTATCACTGGAATAGGATTGCCCTTTTTCCAAGGCTTGATAGATTTTCGATTGGCTACTTGAACAACGCTCACCATTAATTAAGCTATGTTGCATTAATTGATGAAAATCTTTCCCTAGTATCTTCTCCAAAGGCCAGCTTGAGATTTTGGTAGCAGTAGGATTGGCATATAAAATCTCACCATTTTCCTTTAATTGAATCAAGCCCTCGCCCATGGCTTGCAATATATAGGTATTGTCCGCTTGTAGTTGTTGATTTTTTTCTTCTAAAGAACGTTCCAGATGATAAATTTTTAAATGGGTATTAACACGCGCTAATACTTCGGTGGATTGAAACGGTTTCTCAATGTAATCGACTGCACCTAATTGCAATCCTTTGACTTTATGTTTGGCTTCGCCAAGAGCAGAAAGGAAAATAACAGCAGACCGCTTGGTATGAGTATTTGCTTTAAGTTTCTCAATAACTTCATAGCCATTCATATCTGGCATCATAATATCGAGTAAAATTAAAGCCGGAGAAGCTTTTTCCGCCACTTCAATGGCATCTACCCCATTTTTTGCAATTAATAACTTGCAATCCATATCTTGCAAGGTTTGGTACAATACCTGCAAATTAGTGGGATTATCGTCGACTAACAGAATAACATCTTGTTCACCCTGCCGTTGTGGATGTGTAATCATACTATATTAATCCGTCAGCAAATTTCTTAATCTTGTCAAACTCAAAGTTTTTAATCAACTTTTCCAGGGCATTGCTAACATTCAAAGGCGCCTGAATTTCTTCTTTAAAAACAACTAGTAAACGGTCCAATTCGGCAATATCCCCTAATTCACTTGCCGCTCTTAACAATTGTAAAAACTCTTTTAATTCAGGAGATGCCTGAATTAATTCTCGATAGCCCGTATTCTGACTATCAGCATGAGTCAAATCAATCGTTTTTTCTTGTAAGGGCTGAAATTCTAAATGCATATTTTGAGCTACTTTATCAAACAATTCATTGACCCGAATAGGTTTTGAAATTAAGGCATTGCAACCAACTTCTGTCACCTTTTCCTGCATTTTTATGGCGACATTAGCACTAACTGCAATAATAGGCACGTGTTTATAATTTTCTTTAGCACGTAATAATTTTGTAGCTTGAAGCCCATCCATCTCAGGCATCATCAAATCCATAAGGATCAAATTAAACGATATTTTATCGGCTAAGTTTATTGCTTCATATCCATTTTCAGCTTTTTCAACTTTAAATCCAGCTGTTAATAATATTTCAGTTAAAATATCTCGATTGGTTTCTCTGTCATCAACCACTAATACCCATAAGTCTTGTCCCGCTGCTAAACGAGGTATTTCCTGCCCACTATAATCACTCTCATCTTCCAGCTCTTGCTCTTGATCAACTTTTTCTAACGGCATACTAAATTCAAAGGTACTTCCTTTGCCAACTTCACTCATAACCCCAATTTCTGAACACCCCAATGCTTTAGTTAAATGTCGACTAATCGCTAGGCCCAATCCTGTGCCCCCCGCATCAAAACCTTCTTGAGCTTGTTTAAAAGCATCAAAAATATGATGGAGTTTATCTTTTTCAATACCTATTCCGGTATCTACAACTGAGAACAAAATATGCTCTAAGGTTTGGCCATCTTGTTTAAATGGTTTAACCCGCAATAAGACCTGACCTTTAGCGGTAAATTTAATCGCATTACCCATTAAATTAACCAATATTTGACGTAATTTTGTCGCATCACTCCGGATAATCCGTGGTACCCGCAAATCAATATCAAGTTGGAGCTCTAGGCCTTTCTTTTCCGCTCTTGGTGAAACAATATTATAAACCCCCTGCAAGAACTTTTTTAACTCGAAGTCACTTAAGTTAAGCTCTAAATTACCACTTTCAATTTTTGATAAATCTAATACATCATTTATTAGGGTTAATAAATGTTGTCCACAACTTTCAATCGCAACCAAGCTTTCCGATTGCTTGGGAGTATTATTTGAATCATTTTGCAACAATTGAGCATATCCCAATACCCCATTTAATGGAGTACGAAGTTCGTGAGACATATTGGAAAGAAATTCAGACTTAGCTCGATTGGCTTCTTCTGCAGCTTCTTTAGCTCGAATAATTTCTTGTTCTGCCTTTTTTCGAGCAGTTAGATCATGGATAATGCCAATATAAAATTGCGAGTCACTAATAGTAAGGGCTGTAATACTAATTTCAGCCGGAAACAATTCACCATTGCAGCGTTTTTGGGTAATCAATAATTTTTGTCCCTGCTGATTAAAAGCATTAGACATTGTATCAGCTAGCAATTGCTTGGATATAATTCCATCGGGTTGAAATTCGGGACAAAGATCACTGGTGGGCTGCCCAACGATATCTTTTTTGCTTTGATAAGCAAACAATTCGAGAAAAGCATGATTACAATCTAAAATGCTCAGCTCATCAAATAAAATATTGGCTTCCGACGAGCTTTCAAATAAAACCCGAAACTTTTCTTCTTCTTTTTTTCGTTCAGTAATATCATGTGCCATACCTTCAATGGCAATAATACTATTATTTTCATCCACCACTGGGACTTCGATAATTTCCAGATGATGGAGTTTTCCATGGCGACACAAAATCTCGATTTCAGAAGTATCCTGTTGATGCCCTTTCAATAATAATTGAGTACTATTTTTCGCCTGATTATTAATCACATTATCGGTTAAATAATTTTTATAGTTGGCAAGATAATCTTCCGTGTCATAGCCTAAAATTTCTTCAACCTCGGGACTAACGAAGGTCATTTTACCATCACGATCATGGGTATAATAAAAATATTTACCACTTAATTGTTGTACAATACGACTAAATCCTCTAGAGCGAGCCTTACGTAATTCATCTTCTCGTTTACCCAAGTCTTTAGCCATTTGTGAAAAGTTTTGTGAAAGCAAACCTATTTCATCATCACGCTCAATCTTTATTACCGTATCCATGTGCCCCAATGAAATATCTTTAACATTTCGGGTAAGGCTGGCCAAAGGTGCCGTTACTCGACCAATCACTAACCAGATAACAGCGACAATCACGATTAAAGACAAGAGCAGAATCAAAGCAATATTGATTCCTTCTTCGCGAACACGTTTAAGAATTTTTTCTTCGTCTACACGAACAGCAAAACTCCAATGAGTTAAGGGAATCGGGCGATAAAAGATCCATTGAGCTTTATCTTTATCTCCCCATCCAGAAACCTTAACCATACCTGTTTTTCCGGCAATCATCAGTTCACCTAATTGAGCAATCTCCGGCTGTTGAAATTGTTTGGCATCATCAAATATGGAACGACTTAAAATTTGTTGTTGATCTTTATGGTATAAGTATTCCCCTGCTTTAGTAACTATCATCAATTCTAAATCAGTTGGCAGCAGTTCTGACACACTTTGTTCTAATGGCTTTAGCTCCAAATCAACAGTGGTGACCCCGGTAAATACGCCTTGATCGAATATTGGTACCGCATAAGTCGCCATCAATATATTGCCGGATTCCCGACTATAATAGGGATCTGTCCAAATGGCTTGATTTTCTTTTCGAGCCCGATTCCACCATTGCCAATCTGTCCGCGTATAGTCAGTAACGGTGGCAATGTCTATAGTGACAATTTCATTTTTCGAACGATACGCATAGGGGGCAAAAAATGCTTCTTGCCGATCCAGTTTAATGTAGTCAAAGGCAACCGCACTGCCAAATACCAACTTACTTAATTTGACATTATTTAAAACAATATCAAAAAGTTGTTTTTTTGTCATACGTGAATTATTTTGTAAGAATGCCGCTGTAGAACGGGCAATTTGCATCGTTTCGCGCAAGTAGCTGGCATAATGTGTGGCATAATTTTGGGTGTACTGAATCATCTCTTTTTTTACATCATCATAGGCATGACTCTGTATCCGATACATACTAAATAATAAAATACTAAAATAGATAATACCCGTGGGAAGTACGGTTAAAAAAATTATTTTATATCGTAAAGAAGAACGCAAGATGACAACTCAATAACAGTTATGACAATAAAATGATAAGCCTTTATTTTATCAGAAAAACTTTTTAATTATCAGAACATTTTGGGAAACTTAAATTATTCTTTTATTAAGACTTAAGACTTAAGACATTGAAAATTAATCCACTGTTTTCTATTCTTATCATAACAACTGGGGGAATATCATGAATAATATAATTAAAATTAAAGGCCAAGAAATCCACATCAATAAAGACGGTTATTTGATTAATTTTGACGATTGGAATGAAGATATTGCTAAGGAAATGGCAGCAACCGATCAACTTGAGCTTTCAGAATGCCATTGGCTAACCTTAAATTTTCTACGCGACTTTTTCCGCGAATATGAAGTACCTCCTTCACCTCATATTGTGAAAAAAGAAATTGGAGAGAAAATTAGTTCATGGGGCTGTACCAATAAAACCCTTGAAAAAGCTTTTCCAATGGGGGGATGTAAACAAGCTTGTCGTTTGGCTGGGTTACCTGAGCATTATTGCCACGCCTGTTAAAATTTAACTTCCAACAAGCTTAACCACATTAACTGACAACGAAAAAATACCCTAATTCTTGCATAATCCATACTGCCTTGGTATGCTTAATACTTAATTATTCTTAATATATGAAAATTTTATGGTCCGAATTGGAAAATTAACCGACTATGCTTTAGTCATCACCAATCATCTGGTTGCTACCGCTAATCAACTTTGTACCATTGATGAGATAGGTCAAGCGACTCATATTCCCCTCGCCACCAATAGAAAATTATTGAAAAAATTAGTTGATGCAGGAATTGTAAGCTCTTTTCGCGGTTCCCGAGGAGGATATAAGCTATCTAAACCAGCCAATTCAATCTCTGTTGCCGATGTCATAAATGCCGTAGAAGGTCCAATTTCTCTTACCGAATGCGCCACTAAGAAAAGTGCTTGTAAAATTTCACAAAGTTGCAGTCTAAAAGAGAATTGGCGTTTTTTAAATAATTTTTTTCTTCAAAATTTACAAAAAATATCCTTATACGATATGTCTCAAAACCAGTTAAAACAATCGCTTGATTTAGATTCTATCGTTTAACCTGAATTATTTTTAACTCATGTTAAGCATCTTAAAATACATACCAATTTAGTATTGTATTAATTTTAATTAACTGATATAGTATATTTAACCTAGTATTTAACTAAGGTATTTTTTTAATTAAGCGCTAGACCAGGGAGAAAACAAATGCATAAGTTAAGTCACCACCAACATGACCATGATGATTCTTTGTGGCCGGCAGTAATATTTGTCATATTGGGCATGTCTTTCTTGATTCTGTCATTTGGAGTTTCCGGGATAGTAGAGAACAAAACACCAGAAAGTATGGCAACTATAGGGACACTTACGAGTAGTTTTTTTCAGTACATTGAATACCATGCACTAATTGTCACTGGAGCCTTAGGCTTCATTTTCGCCGCATGGCTTATGGAACGCGATTAAAATATTGATACCCCCCTTATCTCTGAAATCTAGACAAACTAGGCTTCAGAGATTTTTTTTGCTTATACTTTAAAGCGATTAATCGATTGATTTAACGATTCGAATTGCCCACTCGTTTGCTCAAATAGTGTTAACATCTTTTGGATAGATTGGGCACTATTAAGGCTCAATTCACTACAAGAACGAATTGACTCGTTAATATTTTCAATTTTGCTCACCACCACATTCATATTATCCATATTGTCGTTAAATGAAGCGGTTGATTCATCCAAAATTTCCGAATTACGAGTAATTTGCTCAGAAACCTGATTGGTCGTATCAATTAAATCAGATAATTCATCGACCGTTGCTTGCATTTCCTGATTAATACCATGGATCTGGGAAGTAACTCTAGAAACCGTGCTATTCACTTCATCCAAGGACTCCTGTGTACGAACCGAAAGGTTTCTTACTTCATCCGCTACTACAGCAAATCCCCGTCCCTGTTCCCCGGCACGAGCTGCCTCAATAGCAGCATTTAATGCCAAAAGGTTGGTCTGTTCGGCAACCGCCTTAATTACATCTAAAATACCATTAATTTTTTCGATATCCGTCGCTAATACCCCTAATTTATGATTGAGCTCATTTTCTGTATCAACATTGGTACGGATTTTTCGTTTGAGGTGATCCATTGATTTTTTTGCCTGTCCAACCAGTTGGTTAGCATCTTGGGTTTGGGCTAAATTTTCACGGGTATTACTCACGGCTTGATTAGAAAAGTTATTGACCTGATGCACCTCGTCACTCGAGGATAATAAGCGTTCATTGGAAGTATTAGAATCAGTCACAATCTGTTGTGAAAAATTTTGTAGGGTTTGAATATTTTTTAAGGTTTCTTGGGTTCCAGATTGTACATCAGAAACAATACTATGGACCTTTTCGATGAATTTATTAAAGTATACCGCCACTTCAGCAATTTCATCCTGACTATCTATCTGTAAACGTTTATTTAAATCACCATCACCTTCTGATATATCCTGAGCGATGAGCTTTAACTGTTTTATTGGATTTACTACCGCTCGATTAATGGTGACTAAAAGTAAAATAATAATCACGATATCCAAAGCAACCATAATCAAGGCTTGATTTAATAAGGCTGATTTAGCATTGCCAATTACCTGTTTAACTTGTTCCAATTCTTTAGCAACAATCGCGTAACCAACTATATTGCCCTTAAAATCTTTAATAGGTTGGCTGGTATAATAGTAGCTATCACTAGTACCGGACATTGAGATATCAACATTTTTCATCTCTTCAAAAAAACCGGCATTGAGATCGGATTGTTTGGAAGCTAAAACAAATTGATCATTTAATTTCGGCGCTTTTTGTAATTTACTGGCAATATTGAGATAGCGATTATCCATAACAATAAAGATCTCAATTCCCTTTTTTCGTCCATCACGAATGATTGAATTTAGACCTTGCATAAATTCTACGCTCCCCAAATATTGCCCCTTTTCAATAATGGGTGATAGACCTCTTAGGATTAGACCTGCACGACCAATTTCTATCGCTACTAATGGTTTTTTAGTTCGTTTAACTTCTACAATCGTCTGGCGAAAACCACTTAAATCATCACCATTTTTTTTAGGTTTCCACAAGCGTAAAAAACTATGTACTTTACTATCATGAATATGGATTTTAATATTGTGAAATTTTGTATTCTCTTTAAAATCTTTAACAACGGTTTTTAAACCATTAAGCGCAATTTCCCGATCATTATTTTGTAATGCAGACACAATAGAAACATTTTTAGAAAGATTAATGACATTAGAAATAGCTACATCACTTTTTGCCTGAAATTTTTGGGAATAATAATCTAAAAGTAGTTTTTTTTCTTTTTCATAGACATCTTCTGTGATTTTATTGATACCTTGTAAAGAAACAAAGAAGATTACCACCAAACCGATAACAAGGGCAGTTATCATAGGGATGTGAATTTTTTTACTTATTGTCATGTTTTATTAACCCGATTATTTTAATTATTTTGACTCTAATAAATACTCAGTAGTAAATTTTAATGCTCTTTTAACTCTTGAATAAAAATACTGGCTGCTGATTTTATTCAAATTTATTTTCTGGGCCTTAATCTTTGTTAAGAAAAGCCTAAAATTTTTCCAATCGGCCCCTTTCCGATTAAAAAAATAAGGCTTCAGGTTAGAGACAGTCAGTCTTGTGGAAAAGAGACTAGAGAAGACTTAAAAGGATTTGAATGTAATAATAAAGTGGTAGGATTAGTCTTGTAGGGAACGCAAAAAAGCAATCAATTTGGCACGAACCGCATCTCTTCGAATACCTCGAAAATTCATTATCCGACCAGGTACAGCAATTTCAGTATTAGTTAAATAATAGTTTAGTGTTGCTTCTGTCCAAACATGTCCGGATTGGCTCATCGCCTCTGAATATTCAAATCCATCTTGACTACCGGCTATACGCCCCATTAAATTCCACAAATGAGGCCCTTTGCCGTGTCCTCCTTGTTTTTCATGATCATGGCAAGAGGAACATTTACGCATAAACACAATTTCACCATCCGAAGGCTTATAATTGCTTAACAAAGTCTTAAATTTTTCATCTAAAGTTGGCTGAAAGTTGGCCAAAGAGCTACCCTTGCCATCTGCATGGGTTATTGACGACAAAAGTAGGGTGAAAAGAGTCAATAGGAAAAATTTGTTCATATTAATAAACCAGAGATTTGCTTTAGCCTATGATTTGTAACTTACTGGCCTTTTCCCACTCTTCCGGAGTATAGGCTTTAATGCCCAGGGCATGAATTTCTCCACTGGTAATATAATCATTGACTAGAGCATAGACCATTTGTTGTTTTTTTACCGGAGTTTTGCCGGCAAAAGCATCGGCGACAACACGGACGTCAAACATATTGCCTTCGCCGCTGACAGCAACGTCTTTAACATCCATTTTTTCTTCAATAATCGATTTAAGTTGTTCTGGGGTCATACTTAATCCTTAAACAAATCGTCCAACGAGCTTAATTTTGCTAAGTCAATAATTTGCTGTGGAACGTGGGTAAAAACTAAAGGTCGATCGAGCTGTTGAGCACATCTTAACCATTCTATAATAAGCGCCAAACCTGAGCTGTCAGCACGTTGAACTCCTGCGAAACTGATTTCAATAGCATTTTCATTGTTTTCAAACAAGCGTTTATGTTGCTCATATATGGCCCCCACGGTACTAAATATCAAGTCTCCATTAATAACAAATTGATTTTCTGAAGCCTGTTCGATTGCTGTATGCATAGCTACTTCTAGTTGATAATAGGGTATGAAACGTTTAATTATTGGCTGGTGTCTTCTGTTTTACTAAATAAAAACTGAGAAATCAGCTTTTCTAGCACCAATGAAGATTGGGTTAAGTTAATGACACTATCTTGTTCCAAAAATTCAGGAGCGCCACCGGGTTCTATTCCAATGTACTTCTCCCCTAATAATCCAGCCGTATAAATTCCCGCCGATGAATCTAAAGGAATTTGGTTATAGTGTTTATCAATCTCAATTTCGACTACGGCTTCAAAGGTTTCCGGATCAACGATAATTTTCCCCACTCGTCCGATAGTTACCCCGGCGATAGTCACCGCTGAACGTTCTTTTAAACCACTAATATTTTCAAAAGAGGCCTTGACTGTATAGCCATTGCTACTATATATGCTTCCAAAATTGCTCACTTTAAAGGTCAAAGCTACCAATGCAATAATCCCAAGGACTATAAATATTCCAACACTCACTTCGACTAAACGAGAATTTACCATTCTATTTACCTTAAAATTTTACCCAATCAACGACCGCTTTATAACATAATAGCGGTTAATAAAAAGTCCAAGCCTAAAACGGATAAAGCCGAATAAACAACTGTTTTTGTTGTGGCTTTACTCACACCTTCAGAAGTCGGAATACAATCATAACCTTCAAAAATAGCAATCCAGGTACAGATGACACCAAACACAATACTTTTTATCACACCACTTATAATATCATGATTAAAATCAACTTTTTCTTGGATCTGAGACCAATAGGCGCCTGTGTCCACCCCTAAAAGCTCCACCCCGACAAAATATCCCCCTAAAACGCCAATCATACTAAAAATGGCCACCAATAGCGGTAGAGAAATAATTCCTGCCAATAAACGAGGAGCTAATATTTGTTTAATCGGATCGATGGCCATCATTTCCATCCCAGACAGCTGTTCAGTTGCTTTCATTAAACCGATTTCAGCGGTCAATGCAGAACCCGCTCGTCCTGCAAATAAAAGTGCGCCGACCACTGGACCAAGTTCTCTCACTAATGACATTGCAACGACGACACCCAGCGATTCCTCAGCACCAAAATCAACGAGAGTATTATAACCTTGTAATCCCATCACCATCCCGACAAATAATCCGGACACTAATATGATAATGACTGAAAGCACTCCTACCGAGTACAATTGTTTGATTAGAAGTTGAGGACGTTTGAATAAATGGAAGAAACCAAATACGGTATGTAGAAAAAGGATAAAGCTTCTTCCAAAAACGGAAAAAAATAAAATTCCTTGTTGTCCCAATATTGCCAATTTATTTATCATATAGCGTGTTCTTGCCTATTATTTTTTATTACTTATGTGTTTCTTTTGTCATTTATTTTTTGTCACCGAGAAGGTCATCCAACAGATTATCGGTAGAAAAATGAAACGGGACGGGACCATCATCATAACCATGAATAAATTGTTCCACCCAAGGAGAACTCGAGCGATTTAATTGCTCAGGATCACCCTGCCCAACAATTTTTCCCTGGGAAATCAAATAAATTTTATCTGCAATATCCAACGTTTCATGAATATCGTGAGAAACAATAATGGAAGTAATACCTAATAATTGATTCACTTTTTTAATGAGTTTTACCAATACTCCCATTGAAATCGGGTCTTGTCCGGTAAACGGTTCATCATACATAATCAAGCTAGGGTCAAGGGCCATCGCTCTAGCTAAGGCCACCCGCCTTGCCATACCACCGGATAATTGAGCAGGCCTTAAATTTCTAGCGCCTCGTAATCCCACCGTATGTAATTTTATTAAGACCAAATCACGGATCATGGTTTCAGGTAAATTGGTATGTTCTCGCAAGGGGAAGGCGACATTCTCGAATACATTCATATCCGTCAGGAGAGCCCCACTTTGGAACAACATGCCCATTTGCTTACGTACGTTATACAATTGACGGGAAGACAGTTTTGGTATGTTTTGCCCGTTAAAATCAATACTTCCTCGGGCTGGCTTTAATTGTCCCCCAATGAGTTTCAACAAGGTCGTTTTACCAGTGCCGCTAGGCCCCATAATCGCTGTAATCTTACCGCGAGGGATATCCATGTCCACTCCGGAAAAAATCATCTGGCTACCCCGCGAGAAGTGCAAATCTCTAATACAAATATGGTTGTCGCTTATCACACTATAATCTTACAGTTTGTTTTAAAAAGAGACCATTGTAACATTTTTTGTTAGCACCTAATACCAACAAACTTTCAACCCCCTTAGACAGTCCTTTTAATTAAATGTTCAATGAAAGGTGTTATTTTTAATTTTTTATAACATTTGACTCAGTAATTGAAGATTTCGACTATTTTCTATTGCATGTCGACTATCTGAAAAGAATAAATAAATCTCGCCTGTATCACCGGCCGAATGTTGTAATAAAAATTCAGCCAAAGTACGTAACTCTTTGGGAGTTAACAGCCTGTCGGCTTGATATAAATAAAACCCGGTCGAATAATATTCAGCACTTTCATCGAAAGAATTCGTGCAAGATAATCCAGGATAGTTAGCAACATCGTGAAAATCATTTAGCTTAACCAAATTTAAATCTTGGTCTAGACATTGTAAATCCTGTTCTAAATTAAAGTTAGCGAAAAAAAGATGAAAGTCTTCATTTAAATTATCTTCAAGACATTCATATAGTTCGTCATTCACTTGCTCAGGGGAAAGCAACAATAGTGCAGAAAATTCGTTGCTATAATAATCCAGTTTCCAATCAACCGGTAAATCTTCTGGATAAAAGGACCCTTCCCACTGAGTATTGTGCCATTGACTACAGGCGGATTTTATTTCTGCTTTCATTTTTTAAAATTTATTTACTTTCTTTTTTCATTATTTTATATACAATATTAGCGATTTTAAACATAATTCGAATTTTTAAGCTTCTCATAAAGTATACGACTCAACAGACATGTTGAGCGAAATTATCAAAAAATAGGTAAACCGTGAAAAAATATCCCTTTTCTTTTAGGCAACTCTTAAAAATTATAGTCATCGCTCTATTACTTGGCCTGAATAACCATACTTTTGCCGGTGATGATAATAATAAATATAACAATCGCGGAATTCCTGATCCATTTGAGCCATTAAATCGACAATTTTTTGAATTTAATGAAGTAGTAGACGAACACATTGCTATACCAGTTGCCGAAACCTGGCAAAAAGTTCCATCACCGATCCGCACCGGAGTTGATAATTTTTTTAGTAATTTGGACAATATTATGGTTATTGTCAATGATTTGTTGCAACTAAAATTCGAACAATCAGTTTCTGATACCTGCCGTTTAGTCACTAATACCAGTTTTGGTCTTTTGGGTTTCTTTGATGTCGCCACGGGATGGGGTATGCCTAAACATGATGAACGTTTTGCCGATACTTTGGGATATTGGGGAGTTGGCCCGGGAGCTTATCTAGTCATTCCTTTCTGGGGACCGAGTAGCGTACGCGATGGCCTCGCATTATTTGGAGATGCCCAAGTTTATCCTCTAGCGTATTATTATCCCGTAGCACACAGAAATTCTCTACAAGTATTAAAAATGGTTAATACCCGAGCCAACCTGCTCAGTGCAACCAATCTCACTCAACAAATGGCTATTGATCCTTACACATTCACTCGTGATTCCTACCACCAATTTCGCCAAAACAGAATCTATGACGGCAACCCTCCAGTTGAACGTCTTAATGACGCCGAAATTGAAGATATAGAATAACAAAAAAAATCCTTATGTTAGTATCAACAATTGCTATACTAGCTGGATTTGTTTTGCTTATTTGGGGTGCCGATAAGTTTGTATTAGGAGCTTCAGGAACAGCGTCCAATCTCGGTATCTCTCCCTTAGTCATTGGCCTTACAGTCGTCGGTTTTGGAACTTCTGCTCCAGAAATGACAGTTTCATTTATGGCCGCTCTGAATGGAAATCCCGAATTAGCCGTGGGCAATGCCATTGGCTCTAATATTACCAATATTGGTTTAGTGCTTGGTATCACGGCTATAGTTGTTCCCTTATCCGTACATTCCAAGGTATTAAAGCGAGAATATCCTTTAATGTTTGCCATTATGCTTTTGGCTTGGTACTTATTATACGACCAGTATTTGACATTTCTTGATGGTGTAATTTTGCTATCTTCTATGGTCCTAGTTTTGGCTATTATTACTTTCTTAGGTATCAACGATCAAAAAAACTCAGATGAACCTCTAACTTCTGAATTTTCGGATGCAATTCCTACTGACATCTCGACCAAAGAAGCCATATTCTGGTTATTAGCAGGTCTAATTATATTATTAATCAGTTCAAAAATGTTAGTTTGGGGTGCTGTAAATGTTGCCCGGGAACTTGGTGTTAGCGATTTAATTATCGGATTGACTATCGTCGCAATTGGTACAAGCTTACCCGAATTAGCAGCGTCCATTGCAGGAGCCTTAAAAGGCGAGCATGACATTGCCATCGGTAATGTGATTGGTTCAAATATGTTTAACTTACTGGGAGTACTTGGTATCCCTGCGATCGTACACCCCCATCATTTATCTGCAACTGTTTTAAGTCGTGACTACCCGCTAATGATCGGCCTAAGTATTGCCTTATTTATATTTGCCTACGGTTTTAAAGGCCAAGGTAAAATCAATCGTTTAGAAGGAAGCTTATTATTAATAACATATTTTGCATATATGTATGTTATCTACATTTCGATTTAATACTTTCTAAAACGACTCGTAATTAATAAACTTAATCGTTCTCACATTTCCATCGATTAATTTATTAATTTCTACTCTTAAAAAAAAATCCTGATTGGGGGTATAAAAATGGAAGAAGTAATCAAAAAAGCCGCAAAAATTCGCTTATTAATTTGCGATGTTGATGGTGTTTTAACCGATGGCAGTCTTTTTTTTGGTGATGATGGCCAAGAATATAAGGCCTTTAATTCTCGCGACGGCCATGGGATGAAAATGTTGCAAGAAGCTGGTGTAGATATAGCTATCATTACCGGAAGAACGTCGAATGTGGTATCGTTAAGAATGAAAAACTTGGGTATCAAACACCTATACCAAGGCCAGCATGACAAAAGATTGGCCTTTAATGAGCTGCTCAAAGAGTTTAAACTAAGTGCCGAAGAAGTTGCCTATATGGGTGATGACGTCGTTGATTTACCCGTTATGACAAAAGTAGGATTGGCCATAACGGTTGCCGACGGCCATGAATTAGTCCAACAACATTCCCATTGGTGCACTCAAAATAAAGGTGGTAAAGGTGCAGCAAGAGAAGTTTGTGAGCTATTAATGAAAGCTCAAAATAAATACGAAGAAATGATGCAGACTTATTTCGACTGAAATGCTATCAAATTAAAAATGACTTATACTATAGACCATGATATCGGAGCGTAATAAATATATTCTAGCCATCCTTGGATTTTTAGCTATCGCAGCTATCACTGGTTATTATATCAGCCATTCGCCTGCTCTGAATATTTTAACTCTACCATCGATAACCACGCCAGAAGACCTTCCCGACACTTATGTCAACCACGCCAATATCACCAGCTATAATTTGAATGGTTCTCCAAAGTATCGAATGACCAGTGCCCAAATTACTCATTATCCTGGAGAAAAGGACGCAGAGGTACATAAACCCCTGGTTTTTATTTTTCAAGAACAAGGTAATCCTTGGCAAATTCAGGCCCAAAAAGGCTGGGTAACATCTGATGGCGAACGTGTTAAGTTAGAAGAAAACGTGGTTATTTCGCGTCAAGCAAGTGCTCAAAATACCTATAGTCAACTGGAATCAGAGCAATTATTTATTTGGCCAAAACAAGAATATGCAGAATCTGACAAAGCAGTTAAAATAACCACTGAAGATACCATAGTAAATGCTATCGGGTTTGAGGCAGATTTATATGAGCAGCAATATCGTCTGCTTACCCAGGTCAAAGTAAAACATCTTATAGGTAAAAAGGAATGATTATAAAAAATGGGTTTATAACTCACTATTGGGGAAGTGTTCTTGTCGTTTTGGGATTATTATCGCTTCCCATACAGTCATGGGCTTTATCCAATGATCGGGATCAACCTGTTAATCTCGAAGCAGATAGCGCCGATATAGATGATAAACAAGGAGTTAGTGTATATCGTGGAAATGTTATTCTTTCACAAGGCTCGATGGTATTAAATGCCCAAATATTAACCCTTTATCACAACAAAAAAAGAGAGTTAACCAAGGCCATTGCTACTGGGGCTCCGGCTAAATTTAAACAGCGTCCAGATGGTAAAGACGCCGACATGAATGCAACCGCGAAAAAAATGATTTACTTTGTCCTCGAAGACAAAATTCATCTCATTGATGATGCCGTATTATGGCAAAATAAAGACTCTTTCCGGGGCAATAAAATAATCTATGATACTAAGGCAGGAACCGTTAAAGCGACCGGCGGAGTTAAAGTTAAAGGCGATAAGAAAAAATCCAATGAGCGTATTCGAGTAACCATTCAACCTCGAAAGAAAAGCAGTAACTAAAATTTATAAATTAAGTTAATAAAATAAATGTCAGGCATACAGGTTAAAAACCTCCAAAAATCATATAAGTCACGAATGGTTGTCGATGATGTTTCTTTTCATGTCGAGAAAGGAGAAGTCGTCGGTTTATTAGGTCCAAATGGAGCTGGTAAAACAACCAGTTTTTATATGGTGGTAGGACTGATTCATCCGGAACGAGGTGAAATCCTATTTCATGATCAAGATATCACTCGCACTCCCATTCACAAACGAGCCCAACACGGGATAGGATACTTACCCCAAGAAGCTTCCGTTTTTCGTCAAATGAGTGTCGAAGATAATATCTTGGCAGTACTGCAAAACCGTAAAGAACTCAATAACTCTGACCGCCAGTCCAAACTTGAAGAACTTTTAAATGAGTTCAACATTAGTCATATTCGAAAATCAACCGGTATTAGCTTATCCGGTGGCGAAAGGCGACGAGTAGAAATCGCACGAGCCTTAGCGCTGGAGCCTGAATTTATTTTATTAGATGAACCCTTTGCCGGAGTTGATCCCATTTCGGTAATCGATATTCAAAAAATAATTAGTCACTTGGTTGAAAACGGCATCGGTCTATTAATCACCGATCACAATGTGCGTGAGACCCTTTCCATCTGTCAACGGGCCTATATCCTCAATGAGGGCAAAGTCATAAAATCAGGAACACCGGATGTTTTGCTGGAAGACAAAAAGGTAAGAGAAGTCTATTTGGGTAATAATTTTAGCATGTAAATTTGACGAAGAACCGGTTAACAATATCTACTGAATTATGCTAAAATCAGGCCAACTTTTATCAATTATAAGTAATAGATTTTACTAATTTGGTAAATATTAACTGTAAATCAAGTCAAATTAAGCTAAAATTCTATTATAAAGATAATATAATGGAATCAGCCTGAAAAAGCTTGAATAAGTATTTTTCGGAATAACAATAGTAATATATGAAACAGGCTTTACACCTCAAAATCGGTCAGCAATTAACGATGACCCCACAGCTGCAGCAGGCCATACGCCTTTTACAGTTATCTAGCCTTGATCTACAACAGGAAATCCAGGAAGCCTTAGAAAGCAATGTCATGCTCGAGCTTGATGAGACAGACAAAGTATCAGAATCTTCGTCAGATGAACCTTTAAATGGTGAAGTCAAAGAACTCACCAAACAAATCGACGATGGAATTAATACGCTAGAACCTTCTGCTCCCGATTCAACGGCATCGCAAGAATCAACCGTTGAAGCCAAAAGCGCTGACAATGATCAAATTGACTTTGACGAAATCCAAAATACGATCCCCGAAGATCTCCCGACCGACAGTAGCTGGGATGAGGTGTTTGATTCAAACCCAGTACAAGCCACTAACAGCTCCACCCAATATTCGGGCGAGGATAGCAATTTTCTCGAAAATAGCGGTAAGCTTGAAGACAATATTCAAGAACATCTACAATGGCAATTAGAGCTTACTCCAATGACGGAGCAAGATCGTCGTATTGCTGACGCCATTATTGACGCCGTTAACGAAGATGGCTATTTAAGTCAAACCGTAGACGAATTATTGGAAGGTTTTAGTGATGAACCGGATATTGAATCTGAAGAAATTGAAGCGGTTTTACACTTAATACACAACTTCGATCCCCCCGGTGTTGCTGCCAGAGATTTACAAGAAAATTTAGCCATACAACTTAGGTTTTTAGACGATGCCTGTGTCTGGAAAAAAGAAGCACAAATCCTGGTTGACCGACATCTTAATCTATTGGCTAATCGAGATTTTGCGACCCTTAAACGTCGTATGAAACTGGATGAAGATAGCCTAGCGGAGGTTATTCGCTTAATAAAATCCTTAAATCCGCGTCCTGGTGGCCAAATATCAGATACCAAAACTCAATACATCGTTCCTGACGTCATTGTAAAAAAAGTAAAAGGTGTCTGGCATGCTGAGTTAAATATCGATTCTATGCCGCCCTTGGCTATTAATAAGCATTATATGAACCTTGCCAAGGAAATGAAAAAGTCGGCAGATGCACAATCACTAAAAGATCACTTACAAGAAGCACGTTGGTTTATAAAAAGCCTACAATCAAGAAATGATACCTTATTAAAAGTTGCCCGTTGTATATTAGATTTTCAACGTGACTTTTTCGATTATGGTGACGAATATATGAAAGCATTGGTACTTGCAGATGTTGCCAATGTGGTCGAGATGCACGAATCCACTATATCTCGAGTAACAACACAGAAATACATGCACACCCCAAAGGGTATTTTCGAGTTAAAATACTTTTTTTCTAGTCATGTAAGTACGGCCAGTGGCGGGGAGGTGTCAGCCACTGCAATCCGAGCGGTTATCCGCAAATTAATTAGTAATGAAGATAGCCGTAAACCACTTAGTGATAATAAACTATCCAAACTACTAGAGGCCCAAAATTACAAAGTAGCACGAAGAACAATCGCAAAATACCGCGAATCGATGTCTATACCACCATCTAATGAGAGGAAAAGTATTGTATAGCTTGTCAATGGCTTTTCAAACTTACTGCAAATTAAGGCAGTAATCGTGAAAATTTGCTGAATTTTGAATAGCTAGAGGAAACATTTTCTTGAAATTTAAGCAGAGACGGATATAATTTCGTCCTTTAAAAAGGAGTCAACTTATGCAAACAGATATTACCGGCCATCATATTGATGTCACCGATTCATTACGTGATTATGTTAACCAAAAAATGGAGCGTGTCGAACGCCATTTTGACATTATCAGCAATGCTCATGTCGTTTTGAGTGTTGAAAAACAACGCCAAAAAGCTGAAGCAACACTGCAAGTTAAAGGCAATAGAGTTTTTGCAGAATCTGTAGAAGAAGATATGTATGCTGCCATCGACAGCCTAGTTGATAAGCTGGACCGTCAAGTGAAAAAGCATAAGGAAAAAATTACGGATCATCATCGCAATAGTGCGAGCCTTAAACATCAGGAAGTCTAATTTCTGAATCAATATGATTCTTAGCCGACTATTTTTTTCAATTTTTAATATGATTGTTCAATTAAGATTAAATAATATTAAAAAAAATCGAATAGTAAATAGTCGGCTATCTATTCTAAATATCTATCTTTTTGAGATTTTCTAATGAACATCGATAGCTACCTCAGGATGGATCTTATCTCGACTAACGAAACGCTTAGTAGTAAGAAAAAAGTTTTAGAACGTCTTAGTGAACTGGCACGTAATACCTTTCCAGAATTTTCAGAAAAGGAAATTTTCGATAGTTTTATACAACGAGAAAGACTTGGTAGTACGGGTATTGGTCATGGCATTGCATTACCTCATGGACGCCTAGAAAGTAATGAACAGACCATCGGAATTTTTCTTTCTTTAACAGAAGGGATTAATTTTGATGCCATTGATAATGAACCTGTAAGGATTTTCTTTGCGTTACTCATCCCACATGACTCTAGTAAAGAACATCTTCAAGTTTTAGCCAAACTGGCTGAATTCTTTCGAGTTGAAGAAAATAGAAATGCATTATTGGATGCAAGTTCGAATGAAACGGCTTACAATATTTTAAGCAAAATTTAAGTATGTCAGTAACCTCAATATCACATGGAGTACTGCTATCTTATGCCAATATTGGTGTGCTACTTGCGGGGGCTAGTGGTATTGGTAAATCAGATAGTGCCCTTGAGCTTATTCAACAAGGTGCTAAGTTAATTTGCGATGATGCTCCGAGTTTTAATATCCAAAATGATCAAATCATTGGGAGTTGTCAGAACCAGTATACCGGTGTAATGCATATCAGAGGATTGGGGTTTATCCATATCCCTTCTATATTTGGTCAGCATTCGATACAAGTTCAAAGCAAGCTAAATTTAATCATCGAACTATGTCCAAAATCAGAAACCCCTTCCCAATCAATTGCTCAAATGCCTATGGTAGAATACACGCACTTTAATTTTCATCATATTAGTATTCCAATTTTAACCCTGGAAAAATCAGCCGATCGCCCGATGGGTCTATTACTAAGTACCGCAATCAAACAATTCAAATTACGAATGGCTAATAATGATCCTTGTAAAAAACTGATTCAAAGAGAAAGTTAAATGCAAGAAAAAACACTCTTGATTATTAATAAACTGGGTTTACACGCCCGTGCTGCGGCCAAATTAGTCCGATTAAGTAGCCAGTTTGAAGCCAATATAAAAGTACAATACAACGACAAATCCGCCAATGCTAAAAGCATTATGAGTGTAATGATGTTAGCTGCGGCAATTGGCAGCGAGATTCTGATCAGCACAGATGGAGAAGACGAACAGGCGGCAATCGATGCAGTAGAAGCATTGATAAACAACCGTTTCGATGAAGAAGAATAAGTATTGCAACAACTCTAAATAAACCAGTACAATTCTTCACAACATATACAAAGACTCGACATCCTTTTATAATCAATAAAAAATATATGAGATCCTGATATGCAAGAAGAAATGCTCAATATTTCCGATTTATATATCCTGCTTGTGGAATCATCATCGACCCAAGCCAAAATCATTACTAAACAATTACAAAGCCTCAATGTTGCTGCAGTGGAATATGCTCAAAGTGCCCAGCAAGCCCTTGATATGATGCAAGAGAATATTCCCGACCTGGTTATTTCGTCATTCTATCTTTCAGATATGACCGGAACAGATTTGGTAACACAAATGCGCTCCACTCCAAATTTGGCAGACACCTATTTCATGCTAGTCTCTAGTGAGACTTCATTTAAAATGCTCGATCCTGTTCGTCAAGCAGGTGTCGTAGCTATATTGCCAAAGCCTTTCACTCCTCAAGATCTGAAAACAGCCTTAAATACAACATTAGACTTTATTAATGTTGATGAAGAAGTTGGTGAAGAAGTTGATTTAATGGAAATTAAAGTACTATTAGTTGATGATAGTAAGCTGGCTCGCAAGCATATTCGTCGAGTATTGACCAATCTTGGAATGGAGCAGATTGAAGAAGCCGTAAATGGCAAAGATGCCGTTGCTAAAGTTGAGGCCAACTTTTATGACCTGGTAGTCACTGATTATAATATGCCCGAAATGGATGGACAGGAACTAACTCGCTACATACGTGAGAAAAGTGCCCAAAGCAGTATCCCTATTTTAATGGTTACTAGTGAAAATGACGATAGTCGTTTGTCAGCTGTACAACAAGCTGGCGTATCTGGTATATGTGATAAACCTTTTGAACCTGAAACGGTAAAAGCTTATTTGAAAAAAATATTGGCTAGTTAAACCTACTGCGACTGATTAATTTAGATTAAACAATATTTTTCCAATTTTTAGTAAATAGTTTTGTCCTTATTTTGTAACCATAATTGAAAAATTTCCTTCGCGCTAGTTAAAATTTCTGGCGCCAGACATTGTTCAATTGCGAGTTGTTTTTCCTGATGGGGTTGGTTTAATTCCTGATAAATAAAACTATCATCAAATCCGGCTTCACTCGCCTGCACATGGCTATTCGCATAATAAACGTGCTCAATGTGTGCCCAATATATGGCAGCTAGACACATTGGACAGGGTTCACTACTGGTATACAATACACAGCCTTTCAATTCAAAATTTTGTAATTTTCGCGCAGCTTGGCGAATAGCAACAATCTCGGCATGAGCTGTTGGATCATTATTTTTGGTAACACAATTTCCACCTTCGGCAATGATGTGATTATCTTTAACAATAACCGCACCAAAAGGTCCGCCATGGTCCTGAATTGACTGCTTGGCTAAGTGTATAGCCCTTAACATATATTGGTTATTCATATCAGTCTAACTGTGTTACAAAATCAAATTTAAAAAATGTTTCTTTTGCCACTTGGTTGCTAAAATGCGCTTTAATTTGTTGCTCCATGAGTAGTTTATAATGTTTTTTTTGGACAATATCCAAGTTATAAACCTGCTCCATTAATAGAGCTAATTGATTACTTTCTCCAATATCAAATAAAAAACCACTGTCGGCCACAACTTCTCCAGCACCGCCGGCTGCAGTAGAAATCGTCGGTAGTCCTGTCGTCATAGCTTCCAATAATACCATCCCAAATGGTTCATGATCGGAGGATAAAACAAAACTATCATAGGCCTTTAATAAATTGGCGATACAGGGATAGTTACCTTTTAAAATAACCATGTCAGTCAATCCTAGCTCTACAATTTGTTCTTGTAACCGGGACTCTAACCGTCCTTTGCCATAAATATGCAGTTGTAGTTGTTTAGAATTTTTACCTAGATTATTTTTTAGCGCCTTAAAAGCAGTTATTAGAGTTTTTTGATCTTTATCGGGATGTAGACGACCAATATTCACAAAATAAAAACACTTTTCTTCAAGTTTCAGGATGTTTTTTGCCTCTGATCGGCTTAATTGCTGTTGCTTTAATTGCTCATAATCAATTCGATTGTATAAGGTTTGAATCTGCCCAGACGGAAAACGCGGTATGGATTGTCGAATATCATCACGAATAGCATTTGAGACCCCAAGTAATGCTAGACGTTTTTTATAATAGGACACAAAAAAACGTCGACCAAAGCGTTGATAATCCCCATAGGCATGATGGATGCCGATAACATATAAATTTTTAATGTGTAGAGCAATATAGATGGATTTATAACGATGTGCGATGGCATAGCAAAACCGGTGCTCTACGCATATTTTTTTTAGCTGTTGTATCTGTTTAAGTTTTAAACCACGGAGTTCTTTTGAGTTATTTTCTAAGAAAATGACCTCATCGTTAGGCAAGTAGGCAGAGACCGAAGAATCAGCTACCCCCGTTAAAAAAACCGTGGTAACTTTAAAACTAGAATCTTGGAATAAGGCTGAATATTGGCGCGCCACATCTAGAAATGGCGAATCATACCCATGACATAGCTGCAAAATCTGTTTCGACATATAAATTTAGCTTAATAGAACTCATTTAATTTCTATTCATCATCTAATACTTTTACCAATCCTGCAACTATATCATCAAAAACCTTATCAATTTCGATTCCTTGTTTAAATAATTGGTCAGAATCTCGTTCTGTTTTCGCTATAATACCGAGCATTTCATTTTCTTGTTTTTCATCCAAACCAAGATAAATAAAAGATTTTTCAATTTCTTCCCCCATTTTAGAAAGTAATTGAGCATTATTAAAACGTTGCTGACGGTGTTTTTCATCAATCACATTCAATTGATTTTTCGTTTTTTCAATAACATCTGCTAAGGCCATTTGTTTTTTCGCTACCACTTGTTCAGCCAAAATGGCTTTAATCCTAGAATCGACGCCATCAATTAATACGGCTAAATGATCCCGTAGACGCCCTGATTTTCCTTCATCTTCAGGCATAGTTCGAATCAATAGTCCGACCCGAGGGGTATTAAAAATGGCGCGATTACCAAAAGTATATATTCTTTCCGAACTATGAAATTGTTGCAAAACTGATTTTTCCAGAGGCTTTTCTTCTCCTCGAACAAAATAAAAATGTTGCTGATTATTTTCCAGAAACATAAGAGTTCCATGTAAATTATAAGCAGCCAAACATTCAAACACTTTTTCACTTAATTTTTTAAAATCGGCACACATGAAACTATCTTGTAAAAAACGTAAAATAACTCCAAGTTCAGAAGCTCCCATCATTGCCGTCATGGCAGTACTCATGGCTTCTTGAGAATCATGTTTGAGAGATTTCTTTTCATGAGAATTATCCAAAGCAAGATTGATTTTTTTAGAGAGTTCATTGAAATCAAATGGTTTAGAAATATAATCATTTCCTCCCGCTTCATATCCAGCCAGTCGGTCTTCAGCAGAGACTAATGCAGAAACAAAAATAATTGGAATATCCTGATGTTTAGGATGCTGTCGTAGCTGACGACAAGCTTCTAAACCAGTCATATCAGGCATACTAACATCAAGTAAAATTAGGTCCGGGGCACGCTCTTGAACCGCCTTAAGACAACTTTTTCCACTATCAACACAGTTGACCTCATAATCATCCCCCAAACTATCTTCCATAATATATCGATTCAGGGATTCATCATCTACCCCAAGAATATAGGCCTTATTGTTATCCATTTCCTTTCCTCTCACTCTATACGCCTATTAGGCTATTTTTTTCTCGAATAGCAATAAGTTTTCGCAATTCCACAAGAATATCCACTGCCACTCCATTTTAATAATGACTAAATGCAATAGTTCTCGCTGTTTAATTTATTACTATTCTGGCTATGAATTTCACCACTAAATAGTGGTATGAGTTTTCATAATTTCCCATTCATGTTTTTTCCTGTCCCCTAATTTCGAAGGTTTCGCCATAATTCCATAGGCTACGCTGAGATAAGTGTATATTCAGTAAATTATTAATACGATATAAGATACTTTCATAGCCAAATGGTTTGGTAACGAAATTTTTAACTCCCATAGCAATGGCGCGATGGCAGATTTCTTGGTTGTGTAAGGCGGTTATTACTATTATTGGTGGGGGTAATTCAAGATGAGTTTGGGAAAACTTAGCCATTACTTGGAAGTTATCCATAATTGGCATATTGATACCTACTAAAACCAGATCAAATTGCAATTCGTTATAAAACTCTACAGTATTTAAGGCACTGGTGGTTGCAATCAGGCTTCCATAACCCTCAACTTCTAGAATACCTTTAAGCAATGATATATTGATAGGCTCATCATCAATGATAAGTATGTGTGCTTTTTTTAGTGTTTCCTCATCGACAAGTAATGATTTGTTGTCCAATCTTATGCCCCCCCGAAAATGCCGCCATTTGGTATTATATTACTGGTATTTTACCTTTAGGTTTCATTATTTAAAGCACCCCGAATAGTGGTCAACAATAAGTCGAAGTCAAATGGTTTGGTAATATAGGCATCGCAGTTTGCAGCTAAACCAGCTTCTCGCTCTTCTTTAGTAGCGAGTGCAGTCACCATAATAATCGGAATATCTTTAGTATTTTCGTCGGCTTTTAATCGCTGACAAACTTCAATTCCACTCATCACCGGCATATTAATATCTAATAAAATCAAATCCGGTTTGTCTTCTCTCACTGAATCAAGACATGCTTGACCATTATCAACTGTTTTTAGTTCATATTCGTCTTCTAAAAAGTCTACTAAAATTTGTTGATTTAATGGTTCATCATCTACACACAATAAGAAACTTCGTCCTTTCACCCACTACTCTCCTGAGATTGGAATTCTCTTTTTTCAACTTTAGCATAGTCGATAAATACAAATTATCCATATTATAAAACTACAAAATTAAAAAATTGGCCAATAAAGCCTAACAAATCCAGCAAGCATTACTCTGTTTTTTTAGGTTAATCGCATAAACACTGATAGAAAAAAAATTTTATACTAAGTAGAACACAAAAAAGAAATAATAAAGGATCCATGCCATAATCCCATAAATTATTAGATTCTAATAAATTTAAGGAATAAGCAATTAAAACAGAAGAAAATACCATACTTAGGAGTGTATTTTTTTTCCAAAGAAAATAACCAGCCATAGCACTAAACACAATAAGTAAGCTCCAATGCGCATAGCCTAAAGTATAAGAATCAAATCTGCTAAGCCCCAAGGCAAAAGGGTATAAAAACAATCCCATGGGGATAAATACCCAACAGATTTCCGGCCAATTAATCGCTAAAGTTGGAGTATCTTTTTCAGAGGATTTTTTTCCTCGCCACTTTCCTCGCCACTTTCCTCGCCATATAGTTTGATTAATCAATTCTATGAATAAATACCAAGCACAAATTATGCTGGAACTAATACTCAAGTCTCCAATTATTCCTCTTAAATAAAACCACAGAGGTAGTTGCTTTACAGGGATTAATAATACGCCCAGGCATAATATAAATATAATTAGATGATATTTTTGAAATCGAAATAGTTGATTGCTAATTGCTATAACCAAGGCTGCTAAAATCAAGCCCTGGCTAATAATGGGATATAAAGCTTGGTTCACTTTTTATCGCCTCCTGCATGGCATGATTAAGCTGTTTGTTTTCAATCCAACGAACCAATTGCTGCTGATTGAATACAATATATTTAATTTTTTTCCTTTTCCAGGTATAAAATAAATGGAATAATTTATTTTCCGTTTGCACTAAAAAAGGATAAGAAAATGGATTATGTTCTTCAAGATCCGTACTTTGTTCGAATACGGTCAAGTTTTTCCAAGTCTTCCCCGCATCTAGCGACAAGCCTAGCGTTAAGTCATTTCTTTCGGTAGGGTGATTATTAAACGCCATTAATAAAATATGTGGCTTTTCTAATGCAATAGCCGATATTGCAGCATTGGGATTGGGGATTGCTAAAGCAGAAATATTTTGCCATGAATGTCCACTGTCAATTGTTTCACTATACCAAAGTCTCCGAGTACTTTGTTTATCAACATTACGCATTAGAGCAACCATACGCGAATCACTCAATGCTATCAACATGGGTTGGATAGCTTGACGTTTAGTACTAATTCGATATTTATTAATTACCTCACCCTGAGCATCCAAGTGCAGTAATTCGGCAAACTTTCCCAAAAATTCATGGTACACAGGAAGTCCAACACTGCCATCTTGATATCGAATAGGACGCTCTTTAACCAAGGTACTAACATTAAAAAAAGGCGAGCTAATCAATCGCCGTGGCTTTTCCCAAGTCAGACCATTATCAAAAGATTTTTGTAGATTAATCGCACTACCTGCCCAGCCACCTAATGATACGCTCACATAAAATAACCATATTTCATTTTTCCGATATTCAAAAGCAATTGGATTACCTAATTTTCGAATATTACGATTCAAATTTTTAGCAGTATCTAGACGCTCAACCAGCTTGGTGACAGTCCCCCATTGACCCGATTTACTATCTAATCGACGAGAATAAATGGCGACATCAGAACTCCCTTCTCGTTCACCACCATACCAGAATAAAAGCAAATCCCCATCACTCAAGGGAGCTGCAGTGGCACTATGTACTTCTTTGGTTAAATCATCCGAAACGAACTTACTATGAAAAAAAAGCTCATTGGCATTTGCTTTAGGATGGAATTCCTGAGCATCAATATGAATCTTACTCGTATTGGCAGATTTATGATTAATTTGAGTATATAAAACCAAAGTAATCGCAATAGCTAAGTAGGCAACTAGCCAATACGATTTACTCATTGTTATCTTTCACGTTTTTTGGTTTAACCTTGTTATTGTATCGAATATATCGGGCCGTTTCATAATAGGCTTGCACCAGTTGCTCCATTTTTATCGCTTCGGGAATATTTTTGGAGAATAGGTTTTGTTTCGGAGTAGCAGAATTGACATTAAAAACCCGCTTTTGATCGCCTCTAGCATTCATTCGAAATACATATTTATCACCAATTAAACCAATATCTGGTGACTGACCATGGGCGATAGTAAAAGCATAACGGGATTGATCAAAATTAGGATTAAATAGATCGCGCCCAAAGCTGGTATTTTTATAATCCAATCCAGCCAAACTCGCCAGTGTTGGCAATACGTCAACTTCGCTAGCTACCTTGTGAATAATTTCTGGTTGCTTAATTAATCCCGGTGAATAAATCACAAAAGGTACATGATATTCGGTGAGCATCAATTGTTCTTCGGCAGGATACATATGTTTTGCTTGACGATCATTACCATGATCGCCAAAAAAAACAAATAAAGTGTTTCGCGCGTATTTTTCTTGCTTAATTGAATCGAAAAAGACACCCAGACTATGGTCTAGAAAACGAAATGAATTGTAGTCTCCGACCGAACGAAAGCCATAAGGTTCCACCTCATCAAGTTCTTTGTCATAACTTTCAAATCCCCTTTTGTCATCAGGAATCGTATAGGGACGGTGATTACCTGAAGTTTGGATAATAGCAAAAAAAGGCTTGTCTTGCTGACGTAAAACAGCATTGGCTTCCTCAAACAAATGTAAATCGCTAATCCCCCAAACATCCTCTCGAGGTGACTGATAACTGCCCTCTTCATAAATTTTCAGGTTCGGAATATTTTTGGACAATAAACCACGGATATTTCCCCAACTGACGCTGCCCCCCAAAAAATAAAATTTTTCATAATCCTTAAACGCATTAATGATGGTTTGTTGTTCTACAATGAGCGGATTACGAGTTGATGTCTTTTTTAATTCAATATCAGGGATACCGGTAATGGCGGTAAAAACTGAACGAGCGGTTCCACCATGCGGCGTGTAGAATCGATCAAATAAAATTCCTTGATTAGCAATTTGATCAAAAAAAGGGGTTGGGTTTAAGGGATTTTTCGACAATCCTGATTTATAAAAACCAAAAGATTCCAAAAATACCATCACTATATTCGGTTGTTTAAAAGCATAGGGACTATAGGAAGTTTCCTGACGGGTATAATTGAGGTTCTGTGTATCTGGATATTTAATCCCCAGATAATCGACCATAATCGGATAAGCCTGTTCTGCAGATTTAATATCATAACCGGAATCACGATTTTTAAAGGTTTCGGCAAAATATAAAACGGGATTACTCGCTAACGCTGAAACAAAACTATTCGTGGAAAAAAAAGCATCACTCCAACGCAAGGGATAATAGGATAGCTTGCCATAAATACCAAACAAGTAGCACAACACTAAGATGCCTATTAAAGTATATTTTTGAATCTTGGAAGAATAGAAGACTTGCGGCTTTAACTTGCCATAATAAGCCAATATTTGGCTATTAAAGTGATAGATAAAGTAAACTAGAAGAATAAAACCCGCCAAGATTTTTAAAACGGGATAGCTTTCCCAAACCATATTTGCCGATATTAGAGGATCTTCCATAAATCGTAACACCGTGGCATCGATACGAATGTTTAAATAGTCAAAGTGACCAAAATCAAGGAAATAGAGAATAATTAAAAAGCTATTCGCCAGGGTTAAATATATTTTCCAGAACTTAATCGCAACTTGTCCAGAATAAGGGTTAAACCACTTGAACCAAGCGATTAGAAATACGGGCAGATTCACTAATAAGGCTAAACGTATATCAAACTTCAAACCTAAATAAAACGCCTGAATAACGTCATGCGAATTTAAGCTACCATCATCTATGGCAAACCAAAAGTAAAAAACGGCTCTAAATAGGCTAAAAAGTAAGAGATTTAAAATACATAAAGCCAGGACTAAATTAATATTGATGGGTAGTTTTTTGATAAACACTTTTAATAAACACTTATTGTGATTAGTTCTTTAGAATCTGTAGTTTTTTCTGATATAGAAAAAACAAAAAGGGGCAATTATAGCCGATTTAATCGCGTATAAGTATTGCCCCTTCATTTTAAATTGAAATTATGCCGACACAATTCAAAATCTAATTAGGATTTTCATAAAAGATATATGGGGTTGCATAACCGCTAATTTCAAAATAAGATTTTTTTTCTCCACTATCGACCTTAAAATTTAGGTTAGTATCAATATAACCATATCCATAACGATAATCTCGCGCTTTATTACCATCAGTACTTTGGGCTGTAGACATTTTGTCAATTTTAATAAATCGTTTAACCAACTTATCCCCCATATAAATATCTAAAACTCCATTAGTACCCGTCCAGTTTTGCAGAGAACGGCTGAGTTTATTTTGTGATTCTTGTGTACAAGCACTCATCAATAGAGTAATTCCTAAAGCCACGATGATTCGATACATAAATGTTCTCCTAAGTAATATCAATTAGAGCTTTCCTGCAAAGCGAGATTTAAGGGAATAATTACTTTCAATATGTGGGCGTACAATATATCCCTTTCCGGGTTCTTTACCCAAATACAAAGCACTATCTGCCCGAGCTATCGTATTATTCACATTTTCATTAATATGATATTCGGCGATCCCCATAGTTGTCGAGACGTATAACGTTTGGTTTCGATATTTAAAGGGAAAACCTTTTAGTCGATCCAAAATAAGCTCATTAACTTTGTAGGCTTGATCAGCATTTGCCTTTGGGAGCAAAATTATAAACTTATCATTATCCCAACGTGCTGTAATATCAATTTTTCGCACCTTGGTTTGTAAAATTCCCGCGACTGTTTTTAATACATAATCCCTACTTTCGGAACCAAAATTTTTTTCAATATCTCCAAGGTTATCCAGATGCACAATAATGACACTAAAAGGATCACCAAAACGATTAACCCTTGCCACTTCATCCTCGATGCTTTTAAGTATCGAGTGTTTATTTTCAAGATTCGTCAATGCATCTTTAGAGACATAGTTTTTTTGAAGCTCATCATTTTCCCGTTCACAAGTATTGTCGCAAAAAGTAACAAAATAAAAACCCGGGAAAATTTTCTTTTTTAATTCCGTATAAATTTTAAACCAACGTTCTTCACGGTTTTTACAACGAATTTTTACTGCCTTCGGAAGATAATCACCGGCCTTATCCAGTGGCTTATCCAGATTATGCAACCATTGTTGCATAACTTCCTGACGATAGGGTATATCGGGAAAAGCCCGCTGAAACAAAACTTGATGATTAGGAATATCGATGACATCATAACCTAAAACTTCAACAAAACGTTTATTAGCATAGTGAGTAATATGGGAAGCATCAGTATATGGTGTTTCTGGTAAACGAAAAATTAACGTCGGCAATGGGATAAAATCTATTAAAGAATAGAGTTCATCCACTGCATTATCCACCTCTTCCATTTCTACTGTTCCAATCGCCATCACATCAATCCACTATAAAACCAAGGTTAATTCCAAGTCAAAAAAAACATTTCTATAAGTTTATATAAGTCTATTAGCGGCTAAAAAAAAGATTTTCTTCAGTAAAAGCCACAACATTCTTGACTTTTTTACTTGGTTATTATTAAATTCTTTATACCTAAGTTTAAGGAGTCAATTAATGCAAGAGTTCAGTGCTCAGCAAGTACACGAGCATATTCAGTCCACGAATAATCCTCCCCTTCTCTTAGATGTTAGAGAACCTTGGGAATATCAAATTTGCCATATTGAAGGTTCTAAGCTTATTCCAATGAATAATATAGCCACAGAAATCGGTCGCTTTGATCCCGAACAGGAAACCATTGTTATTTGCCATCATGGTATTAGAAGCCGTATGGTGGCCAATTACCTGGTCCGAAATGGGTTTAAAAATGTCATAAATTTAAGTGGTGGAGTAAAATCTTGGGCCGAGCAGGTTGACCCGAATATGCCTGTATATTAATTAATTTTGCCAAGATGATTATAGTTGAATCGCTCCCTTCTCAAACAGTATACTGCTCTCCATTACCCTAATGGGATTAACCCGAGAAGTATTTATGCCGAATAGTAAGCAAAAAAAAATTGCCCAGCCCATTCCTACCAATATTATCACCGGTTTTCTCGGGGTAGGAAAAACCACGCTAATTTTAGAATTACTTAAACAAAAACCAAAGCATGAAACTTGGGCGGTTTTAGTTAATGAATTTGGTGAGGTTGGAATTGATGGCAATATTTTAAGCCACTCCCAAATCAATCAGAAACAAATCAGTATTCGTGAAGTTCCGGGTGGTTGTATGTGTTGTACTTCCGGACTACCTATGCAAATTGCATTGAACCAACTGATTGCCCAAAGTAATCCAAGCCGTTTATTAATTGAACCCACTGGGTTAGGGCATCCCCGGGAAGTAATACAGAGTCTTAGCCAAGAACATTACCAAAATACTATCGATTTAAAGGCAACGTTAACCTTACTCGATGCTAGAAAACTCAATGATTCACGTTATACCGAACATGATATTTTTCAACAACAAATCCAAGTAGCCGATCTAATTATTGCGACAAAATCAGATTTATATCAACAACATGATTCACATTTATTAGAACAATATATCCAGCAACAAGAAAAACCAAATACTCCTATTCATTTTTCTGAATACGGCCGAATTGATTCCAAGCTTTTAGATCAGCTCTGTACTAATTGGCAACAAAATCCGGAAAATACTTCCCATGTGCATTCAGAACAACACTCGCAAGAGCAGCAAGTAGCTGAACCAAGTAGCGACAACGAGCATGGCCATGAACAAAATGAAGAATTGTACCTACGTCGAGAGAATCAAGGCAAAGGATATTATAGCTGTGGCTGGATTTTCGATCCGGTTATTACCTTTGACTACCAAAAATTACAGCAATTTTTATCTTCTTTAAATTTTGAGCGAAGCAAAGCCATCGCTATTACCCAAGAAGGTGTTTTTGGTTTTAATAAAGAAGGGAAGCAATTAAGCCAGGTGGACTTGAATGATTGTATGGACAGCCGATTGGAAATTATTAGCTTAGAAAAAGGAGATTGGGACCAGTTGGAAATTCAGCTTTTGGATTGTTGCGACTATAAACCTAGAAAACGTAGTTGACTTCGTAGCGAGGCTCAGCCTGGGCGGCCCCCGTAAGTGCTGAAGATTAAGGATTTTATGGGTTATTTTGGTGCGGCTGGCCAGGCTTTACCTGTAGTCACCCTACAGGTCATTCAAAATATTTCAGAAAGTCCTTAAGATTGAGTGCTTAAGGGAGTCGCAGCAGATGGCAACTGATTTTTCTAGGATTATCTTTACCGTTCCATGATTTTATCATTACTACAACTTTTTCCAGTATTCTTCATAAGGTGTTCCACTTAGATCACCCCCACATTGTTTCCATGTATTAAGATCAAGTTCTTTTATATTAAATGTTTTTTCTCTAGAAATTGCATTCATTACAGTTTCGCCCATTGGCTCCATCAGTGCCTTTTCTTTCGAATCTAAGTTTTGTACCCAAGGTGGAAATTGTTCAATACGATAAGGACGTTTAACATCCCTTGGAGATGATGCGATAAAGCGATTACCGTCCATGGTTTCTTTAAAACCATTAGTGCGCTCCCAGCTAATTAATTTTTTAATATATTTTTTAGTCAGTTTAGGCTTAATTCTGGCAATATTATATCGTTCTTCAGGGTCATTCTTTAGATCATAGAGTTCAATAGTTCCTCCCTCTTGCCAAAAATTACATTTATACTGATGATCCCTTATCGAGAGCCATCGATAAGGCGGAGCCTCATGTTCAATAATAACTTCACTTCTCGAGGACAATGGAGCATTGTGGGAAGATAGTAGACTTTTGCCATCTAACTTATGTACCCCTGGATAGGTAAGATTACTAGCATCTAAACAAGTTGGCAATATATCAAGCAAAGTTGCAAAATGTTGACTCACATGCCCAGCTTCAATTTTCCCTGGCCAGCGCATAACTAATGGAACACGCACTGCTCCTTCGTATGGTATACCTTTTTGACATAAATTATGATCTCCTAGCATTTCACCATGGTCAGATGTAAATATAACAAGCGTATCATTAACTAAATTGCGATTCTCGAGTTCAGTAAGTATCCTTCCAATCCCTTTATCAACCAATGAAACTTGGGCATAATACAGTGCCTTAACACGTTTTAGCCTTTCGGAAGATGCGTTTTCAGTATTTGCAATATCCCGTAAATATTTACATAGATGAGGCAAGCTTTGTTCATCTCTTTCATAAAAAATCGGTAATGTCATGTCTTTAAGTTGATACAACTCGTCATAAGGAGGGGGAACATTCCACGGTGGATGGGGTGCTATCCACGATGCCCATAGAAAAAAAGGCTGTTTTCGTTGATAATTTTTGATGAATTTTACTGCTTGATTCGCAACCCAGGTAGAGCCAACATGTTCCTCGGGTATACTAGAAGTTTGCGGCTGCTGATAAAGTAAATTTCGAACTCCGTGTACTTCTCGACAATGACCATATCCGACACTTTTTAAATACATCAGGTAGTCATCATCTTCTCTATAATCGGGTAATTCCTCCATCGACTCAATCGTCCTAAAGCCATGATGTCGACCATGTGAAAAATGAAATTTTCCAATACCATGCGTGTAATAACCGTGTTCCGATAGAATAGTCATCAATGTAGGAAGTTCTGGCGTTGGCCCCTTTAATTTTTCATTAGAAACCCAGTGTGTTTTGCGTGGTCTTAATCCAGTAATAAGTCCATAACGAGCCGCTTTGCAGATAGGGATATGAGTTACGGCATGTGAAAATCGTATGCCTTCATCAGCTAAAGCATCTAAATGAGGTGTTTTAATGATGTCATTTCCCGCACAATGTAGGGCGTCAGCACGCTGCTGATCTGTAAATAAAAGTAGTATATTAGGCCTTTTTTTATTCATTATAATCTTGATTTTTAGTATTTTAAAAATAACAGCTATCTACGTAACTAATCAGCTCTAAAAAATATAACAGAACCATTACCTCACATTAAAGTATCAATGAAACTGGACTAGGATCAGCATCCCACTTGCTCACCATACTGTCTAATAACTAATCACCAAAACTCAACAGCCCCTCTACTCCTTTTTATAGATTATTGATAAATTTTATATAAGTTTATCGTAAAAACTTATACTCTTTTAATAATAATGACACTAATTATAGCTCAGCATTGTCCCCATGCTGTTCTAACCAATTTTTGCGATCTGCGGCACGTTTTTTGGCTAATAGCATATCCATCATTTGGGTAGTTGCTTCATTGGACTCCATGGTTAACCGAACCAGCCGACGCGTATCAGGAGCAATTGTTGTTTCGCGTAATTGCAAGGGATTCATTTCGCCCAGACCTTTAAAACGTTGTACGCTTACCTTCCCTTTCATTTTTTCGGCTTCAATTCGATCTTCAATTCCTTGCTTTTCTGAATCATCCAAGGCATAAAATACGCGCTTACCTACATCAATCCGATACAATGGCGGCATCGCCACATAAATATGTCCGGCTTTTATTAAGGGGGCAAAATGTTTAACAAATAGAGCGCATAATAAGGTCGCAATATGTAAACCATCGGAGTCAGCATCGGCAAGAATACAAATTTTGCCATAGCGCAAACCATCCAGGTTGTCACTGCCGGGATCAACGCCGATTGCTACGGAAATATCGTGAACTTCTTGGGAAGATAAAACCTGAGTTGATTCCACTTCCCAGGTATTTAAGATTTTACCACGCAAGGGCATAATGGCCTGAAAGTTTTTATCACGGGCTTGTTTGGCCGAACCACCAGCCGAATCCCCTTCCACCAAAAATAATTCGGTTTCAGAAAAATCAGACGAGGCACAATCCGCTAATTTACCGGGTAGGGCTGGTCCTTGTGTCACCTTTTTACGAACGACTTTTTTACCGGCCCGGATCCGTAAACTGGCTTTATTAATAACCTGCTCGGCAATCTGTTGTCCTAAATCCACATGTTGGTTTAGCCATAAACCGAAGGCGTCTTTGACCACCCCGGAAACAAAAGGGGCACAGGCCCTTGATGACAAGCGTTCCTTGGTTTGGCCGGAAAATTGAGGATCATTAAGTTTAGTCGATAATATGTAGCAACAATTATCCCAAACATCGTCGGGCGCAATTTTAACCCCACGGGGTAATAAATTATGAAATTCACAAAATTCCCGAATGGCTTCCGTCAGCCCGGTCCGTAATCCATTCACATGGGTCCCACCAAGTGGGGTAGGAATTAGGTTGGCATAGCTTTCGGTAATCATTTTGCTACCAACACCACCCTCGGCCAGCCAGAATAAGGCCCACTCCACCTTTTCATCATTACCGCTAAAATCACCTAAAAAAGGTTCTTCGGGAATGGTTTCTTGCTCTCCGATTTCATCAAGCAAGTAATCTTGCAGACCATTTTCAAACTGCCAATGTTCTTTTTCACCCGTATTTTCATCTAAAAAATTAATTTCCAAGCCGGGTGATAAAACCGCCTTTGCCCGCAGCGCATGTTTTAAACGCGGAACCGAAAACTTAGTACTGTCAAAATATTTTGCTTCAGGCCAAAAACGAATCGTAGTTCCTGTATTCCGTTGTCCGACCGTGCCAATTACTGCTAAATCTTGTTGTTTTTCACCATGTGCAAAGGACATAAAATATTCTTGGGCATTACGACGCACCCATAATTCCAATTTATTGGAGAGAGCATTTACCACCGAAACCCCTACACCATGTAAACCACCTGAAAATTGGTAATTATCATTATTGAACTTACCACCCGCATGTAATTTGGTCAGAATCAATTCAACTCCGGGCATATTTTCTTCCGGATGAATATCTACTGGCATACCTCGACCATCGTCTTTTACACTCAGCGAATCGTCCCTATACAAAGTCACATCAATACGTCGAGCATGTCCTGCAATTGCCTCATCCACACTATTGTCAATGACTTCTTGAGCCAGATGATTAGGACGTTCTGTTTGAGTATACATACCAGGACGTTTTTGTACTGGTTCTAAACCATTTAATACTTCGATGTCTTTTGCGTTATAAGATGATGTTGTCATAGGTTTATTGCGCGTACCTTTTGTTGCGATAGTATGGATGAATAAAAAACACTATTTTATAGGATTTTTTCATTCGGTGGTAAATAAAAACACAAATAGCCGTTTAAGGTTTTATAAAAAAAATAGAAGAAATCAAAAAAAAATACCCAAACAGGCAAAAATTTTCATATAATAGCTAAAAACTATAATTATATGAATAATAAACAGAATATCACTAACTTATAAAATACTTATATTTTAGTTATGAGGTTATGCAAAAGACTTTTTAATCAATGAAAACAGAATATATAAGCACTAGCGAACAATTAGAAAAGATTTGCCTACAATTTCAGGAAAGTGAATATTTAGTCATTGATACGGAATTTATTCGGCAAACCACTTATTATCCCATACTAGCCCTATTACAAGTAACTGACGGTAAAACCATCGCCATTATTGATCCGGTGGCGATTGATGATCTCAAGCCATTATTTAGGGTTTGTTTTGATCCAAATATCGTTAAAGTATTACATTCTGCTCGCCAAGATATGGAAATTTTTTACCATATTTGCGGTAAATTACCGAGTCCAATCTTTGATACTCAAATTGCAGCCGCACTATTGGGATATGGTAGTCAAATCGGTTATGCCAACTTGGTTAAAAATCTACTCGGTGTCGAGTTAGATAAGTCTCAAACAAGAACCAACTGGTTAAAACGGCCCTTAACTCAAAAACAATTAGAGTATGCGGGAAATGATGTCCTTTATCTTGAGCAAATTTATAAAATTCAACGGGAAGATTTAATCAAAAAAGAACGCCTGGAATGGCTGCAAAACGATTTTAAATTTTTATGCGAACATTCCACTTATGAAGTGGAAAAAATGTCACTTTGGAAAAAAGTTCGTGGCAATACCCGCTTAAAAGAAAAACGCCTCGCCATTCTCCAATATTTAGCCGCTTGGAGAGAAGACTTGGCGATCTCCAAAAATGTCCCCCGTAAACGGGTATTGAGTGACGATGTTTTATTGGAACTGGCGAATCAAATTCCAAAACAATTATCTGATTTAAGTAATTGCCAATATTTTTCCAAAAAACAATTTGAAAGTTATGCTAAGCAGATAATCGAAGCAACCCAAAAAGCTCTCCAACTTTCTCCTGAAGAATGGCCCAAACACCCAACTCACTATAATTTAACACAACAGCAAGATGCTATGGCCGATTGTTTAATGGCTATCAATCACCTATCTGCGGCACAAAATAATATTAGCCCTAATTGTTTATGCAATCGCAAAGAATTGGAGCAATTAGTGATGGGCAAGCGCGAACTGAATATATTAAGTGGTTGGCGTTATGAGCTGGCGGGGAAAGATCTATTAAGCTTTATTAATGGTGAAAGTTCTCTGAGTATTAATAGTGATTCCCTTTTTTTAGAAAAAACTAATTGAAAAAGGTTATTGCAAAAAAGCTATTATTAACAGCTCTTACTAAACAGATTCGTGGTAAAATTAGCTTTCTTATAGGCTTTTCTCAAAAACATTTTCCATGCAAATTAATATAAATACCCTGGCCGAGCTGATTACTTTCTTTTCTCAAAAACAGGAAGAAGGTAGCTCAGACATTGAAAGTAATTCTCCAGCCCACTTCCATATTTATGAAATGGGACGTAGTATCCGTAAAATATCGGCACAAGAATTTGCTGATTTTGAAGATACGTTAATTCCTTGGTCCTATCCCTTTTTAAAACAAGCCTGGTTTGCCCTAGTATTTACCGAACCCAAACAGCCAAACGAATTTACGGTTTGGTTTTTAAAATTTCCCTTAGACGAGCAAGCCAAATTAGTACAAGTCGCTAGGAATGATTATTTAAAACAATTTATCGATTCGATTTATATCGATAAAACAGAGAATATCAGCCAAGAAAGCCCCTATGGATTTACTCCAAATGAAGAAAAACGGGCCAATTTTAATGCCATCGTAACAAAACAACTCACCGGAACAGCTTCCAGCTTTTATCCTGCTTGTTTGGATTATGTACACGCAAAAACAGAATTAGACCAATGGCCGGAACTGGGATATCAAGGTATTGCCGATGTATGTGCCCGTTTAGATGAAAAACATCACGGCAAAAGTAATTTACAGGCCCTTTATGAAATCATTCCACAATTGCCAGATGAGCCCTTCCGAGCCTTTTCCTCCTGCTTGGAAAACCATAGTTTAAATTCTAAATTAAGCCAGCAAATCTATAAGCGAGCCATCACTTTAAACAATAACGACAACGATATGGCATGTTTAAGAGCCTTATCACAAGCCTCTTCTGACTCTACCGCTTTATCTCAATTACTGACCAAAATATTACCCCTCAATATCGATAGTTTTGAAGAAATTCAAACCGAGTATCCCATTGAGCTAATGGCTATTTTATCGGGTCGTTGCTGGGAACAACTCAAACAAGAAAAAGTGATGCAAGCCTTTTTAGAAGCATTGGCGAGAGTCCCGGAAGGGCAAGAATCCTTTAATGTGATTGTCTCTGATTTATTATTTATCCCCGGTATGCGTGATTGCGTTTTACAACAAATTCGTAATCCTAATCGAAGTACAAAATTATCCCATGCCATCGGCCATTTTTTTCAAACTATGAAATAGACCGATAGGGCTGCATTTCAATATGTTGTAATCGTTGGCCCTTTAGTTTGAGTTTACCCATATAACGGATTTCACCGTCAGAGCTAAACTCAAACTCATACTCCCGACATAAATGCATATAGCCATGCTCATGCCGACAAAGCCTAATTTTGGTGCGCTCCAGAGTATCGTCTAATAATTGCACATCACCTTCATCACAAGCCTGTTTAGCGTACCGATAAGCACTTTCATAAGCCGAAGCAGAATCCCACCAATAAGCGACAATCGCCACCAATATGGCAAATATAATTAACTCATCCAAAACTCAGTGTGTTCCTATTTTCAATTTTCTTTTATGGTATGATACAGGCTTTAATATTTCACATAAAGCGGCATGTCTATTTCACTGCTAAACCAAGATCCCGATCAACTCGAATATCTGCAAGAAATTTCTCAACGTTGGAATATTCCCTTAATCCAACAAACCTCATCAGAGAAAACAGTCCCATCTAATCGTTTTTTCCTAAAACTAATCGAGGGTAAACTACAACTAATTGATACCTATCCTGATGGACCAGGGCCGTTAACCATTGATTTTGTAACGGGTAGTAGCGCGCATCGACGTTTATATGGGGGTGGTAAAGGCCAAATGATAGCCAAAGCAGTCGGTTTAAATAAAGGCTTTAAAGGCAATATTTTAGATGCCACCGCGGGATTAGGTGGGGATGCTTTTGTCTTGGCTTCTTTGGGTTGCCAAGTGACACTTTTAGAACGCAGTCCAATTATTGCAGCGCTTTTGGATGATGCACTCAAACGAGGAGAAAATGATACTGACACCAGCGAAATTATTGGTCGGATGCAATTAATCCCTCAGGATAGTTTAGAATTTCTAAAGCAAACTGAAATAAAACCACCAATCCATATTATCTATTTGGACCCGATGTTTCCGGAAAAGAAAAACTCAGCATTGGTTAAAAAGGAAATGCAGTATTTACAGCAGATTATTGGGAAAGATGAGGACTCGGACCAGCTTTTAGAACTGGCTATGCAACATGCGGCTTATCGTGTGGTAGTTAAACGACCTAAATCAGCACCTCATTTAAATAATCAAAAACCACAGTTAGAATTGAAAAGCAAAGGACAGCGGTTTGATATTTATATTAGACAAAAGTTGCCGATATAGAGCAATGGATAATTGAAAATGAAAAATGGAAAATGAAGGGCTAAAAAATGACCACGGAAGGCACGGACAAAACAAAAAAACTTATGACTGGATACAATAGCTCCCTGATATACGAAAATACATGACTCCAAGTTTGTAGGGTGGGCATATATTTTTATGCCCACGCGTTTTTGCGTCCCCACATTTTTGTGGGAATATATAGATTGATTGATAAAAATCAGTATTAAACTTATAGTTAATACATAAAAAAATATTTAAATCGGAATGACGATTCAAAATGAGAAGACACTAATCGTTTCGGGGGTATTTTGGAAGTAAAAAAATTAAAAAATATAGATGACCTGATTCAATCGGAAGACCAACGGGTTGAGCTGATTAATGGAGAGATTGTTAAACGTCCGATGGCCCGGTCTGAACACGCACTAATCCAATCAAGTCTTTCTGATGAAGTTTCCTTGTTTAAGCGAAAAAATGGTATCGGTGGATGGTGGATCATGCCTGAAATTAGTGCAAGGTATGGGGAACATCAATGCCCGAGTCACGATTTAGCCGGATGGAGAAAAGAGCGCGTACCTAACAGACCATCAGGAATTATGGAGATTACACCAGATTGGGTTTGTGAAATTACATCACCAGGGCATGAACGAAAGGATTTATTCCATAACTTTATGTTATTGCAGCGACATAAAGTTCCTTATTATTGGGTTATTTCTCCCGAAGACGAAGCGCTTATAGCTTATCATCTCGTTAACAAAACCTATCAAGTTGTCTTTTCTATAGAGAGAAAAGTAGAAAATGATACCGACAAAGTAAGAATACCACCATTTGAAGAGGTTGAGATTGACTTAAATTATGTTTTTGGCGATAGCTAGTAAACACCAACGATGCGCTGGTCCCTAAGCCGAGTTCCCTGGCAAGTCTGGGAATTAAGATTTTATCTGAAAGTACCAAATAGTAACAATCCCATTCTGGATGCTCCTGATAACGTCGGCCTAATGCTTTTAGCAATGAAGATTTTCCGACCTGTCGTCCTCCCACCACCATATAATTAGCTGGATCACGATTGAGGATATGGGAAATCAGTTCGGCACGACCATAAAAGGCAGCTTCTTTATTCACCCCGCCGCCTAATTGATAAGGCGATAATTGTGCCAGGGCGAGTTGCCCAGCCAATACTTGCGCCAGCGCTTCTTCGGGTTCTGGTGAGAGTAATAGTTTTGTGATTTCAGCTCCGACTGGGGCGACATATTGATTGCTCCGGTCTGCGTTTTTTAGGTTTAATCCAAATCACAGCAATTCGCCCTTTATCTTTTTCTGTGAGGTCTGTGTGGTCTGTGGTTAAATTGTCTTTTATCTCTTTTCTTTTCCCTTAACCCTTCCCTCGCCATCCCCAATTAATCTCTATTTGCACAACAAAAATTTGCCAGTCCTCTGTTTTTTTTTCCATTTTTTCAGTGCCTTCCGTGGTTAATATTTTGATTTTTTGGGAACGAGAAATAGTTTTTGGCTGGGTAAATACATGTGAGATATCAATAGAGCCAGATTCAAGGGGTCGGAGTCAGGATAGTATCGATGTCAGTTATCTTTCAATAGCAAAAGGTTGATATCAGCATACCAATTCTACTCATGAGTAAATTGACTCCGACCCCGGATAGCAATAATTTAACCCTAGGTGTCCCTAAGCAAAAATATCCAATTGGGAAACACCTTGACTTGCCGCCGAAGTGCCCTGAATGTTCTTGTAAAAGTCAGTAATCGATGAGGAACTATTTGTCGGGGATGTTCCAGTCGCAGAAGCAGTCCCACTTACTGAAGACGTTTCAGCACCCTCTGTTTTGAGTTCTTTTTGATTTTCTGCCGCTAATTCTTTGCGGGCTTCAGCTTCCATTGCAGAGGCACTGGCTGCGACTGCTCGGTCGGTTGAGGAAGGTTCGGCTGGAGCCTGTGCGGCACGTCTAATCCGTTGTGCTTTTTCAATTGTGGCTGCTGGATCGCCTGCAACTTTGGAAGTATCAATACTGACCTCACCACCAATTGCATAGCTTCCACCATCAGGGCCTTTTTGGTATTCAAAAGAAGCGCCTCCTTGACTTAGCGATCCCGCAGCAGCTAGATGGGCTTGTTCGTGAGCTCGAACTTCTGCATCACGTTCTTTGAGTTCCTGGACTTGTTTTTTTTCTTCTTCGGTTAATTCTTCGCCAGATGGCGCTTTTTCGTCTTCAGAAAGGTTTTGCTTTTCCTTTTCTTTATTTTCAGAACTGTTCGGATCTTGTGTAGTCGAGCTTGAATTTTGTGCGAGATTTGAATAAGTATCGCTTTGTTGAGTCTGATTAAGAAGAGGAGCTTCTGATTTTCCGAACTCAGAACCGATGATTTGAGGTTTTTCCGCATTTGTTTTTTCTTTCAGGGATTCGTCCGCCACCGTACCTTGCTGAGACGAGGAATAACCGCCTTGCAATGGAGGGTATACTGAAAAACCACCAACACCTGAAATCATGCTTCAAAAATCCGAAAAAATTTACTTTACCTACTAATTAGCGTCCGTTTGTTTTTATTTTTTAGAGCACTTGATACAAATATATACATTCTTTTCCTATTATCTATCTCGGGGACTAAAAAAAGTGATGAATATCTGGTAGAATCACAGCACATTTTTTTCTAAGCATAAGAATATGACCAGACAAAGCTCGTTTAATAAAGAAGAATTACGCCAATGTGGCCTTGGGGAGATGTTCGGCCCCGGTAACGCACAGCTTCCCGTAGACAATATGTTAATGATGGATCGCATTATCAAGATCAGCGATACCGGCGGAGCTCACGATAAAGGTGAAATTATTGCCGAATTGGATATTAATCCCGATTTATGGTTTTTTCAATGTCATTTTCCTGGCGACCCAGTTATGCCTGGTTGCCTAGGTTTGGATGCCCTATGGCAATTAATCGGCTTTCATTTGGCTTGGTTGGGAAATCCCGGCCACGGACGCGCATTAGGTGTAGGTGAAGTTAAATTTACCGGACAAGTATTACCTAATGCTGATAAAGTGGTTTATAAAATTGACTTAAAACGAATCATTACCCGCCGTTTAATTATGGGGATTGGTGATGGTACGGTTTCCGTTGATGGCAAAGTCATCTACACCACTAAAGATCTGCGGGTTGGTTTATTTAGCAATACTGACGGCTTCTAATAGTAGTTGAAGGTAACTAGTTAAAAGGCTGTTGATTCATTTTTATTTGTGTAAATTATTATGACAGCCTCTTTTAACTGGCAACAATTTGATCAGGAACATATCTGGCATCCCTATACCAGTATTCAACATCCCACCCCGACATTTCCTGTTATATCAGCTCAAGGTGTTCAGCTAAAACTCGCCGATGAGCAAATCTTAGTCGATGGCATGGCTTCTTGGTGGGCAGCAATCCACGGTTATAATCACCCCGTATTAAATGAAGCCGTTACCACACAATTACAAAACATGTCGCATGTTATGTTTGGTGGGCTAACCCATGAGCCTGCGGTCAACCTTGCCCAAAAACTAATCCAATTAACCGCTGAACCTTTGGAATATGTATTCTTTGCCGATTCCGGTTCAATTGCTGTTGAAGTAGCGATTAAAATGGCCATGCAGTATTGGCTGGCACAAGGTAATACCAACAAGAAACGCTTATTGACCATAAAAAAAGGCTACCATGGCGATACATTTGCCACCATGGCCGTCTGTGATCCCATCAATGGTATGCATCATATGTTTGAGGGATTGCTACCTAAACATCTTTTTGCTGAAGCGCCGCAATGTAAAACCGATGCCGATTGGCATGAGAACGACATCCTGAGCTTCAAACAGTTATTAAAAAGCCATCATAAAAAAATCGCCGCCGTGATATTGGAACCCATAGTACAAGGTGCTGGAGGTATGCGAATCTATAGTCCTGAATATTTACGTCAGGTAAAAAATCTTTGTGAACAATACGATGTTTTATTAATTTTAGATGAAATTGCCACGGGATTTGGCCGTACCGGCACCTTATTTGCTTACCAACATGCCGATATAGTCCCGGATATCCTATGTTTGGGCAAAGCGCTTACCGGTGGATATATGACGTTGGCAGCCACCTTAACGACTAAAAAAGTCAGCCAAGGAATTGCGGCTGATGGTAGTGGCGTGTTAATGCATGGCCCGACCTTTATGGCCAATCCACTGGCCTGTAGTGTGGCTAATGCAAGTATCGAGTTGTTACTAGACTCTCCTTGGCAAGAGCGAATTGCTGGAATAGAACAACAATTACGCATCGAACTAGCCTCTTGTGAAAACTACTCTGCCGTACGAGAAGTAAGAGTAATAGGAGCAATTGGCGTGATTGAATTAAATCGCTCGGTGGATATTCATTGGTTGCAACCCCGTTTAGTGGAGCTAGGCGTTTGGATTAGGCCTTTCAGTAACCTATTGTATATTATGCCAGCTTATATTATGCAGCCCAATGAGTTGAGCCAATTGACCAGCGCAATGCGCACAGTAGTTGAAGAGATGAGCAAGGTAAGAACAATGGAAATTGATAATGGATAATTGAAAATGAAAGGCAAAAAAAAATAATGTGAACTAAACTTATTAATTATCACTATCTATTCGTTTATTTCTGGAAATTGCCATCCCCCGCTTTTTTCTTAAATATTCTCTCCTTTCATTTGCCTTGTCCGCGCTTTCCGTGTCCTCCGTGGTCAGTTCTTTTCTCTTAATTTTTCATTTTCCCTTTTCAATTTTCCCTTTTCAATTGCCTTTCCCAATCTTTCCTTCTGCACCGCTCAATAAATTCTTAATATTAGACTGATGTCGCCAAATCAAAAGGATTGAGATAAAAAAGCCCATATATAAAAATGCATTTTCTGGACTTAACAACCATAGATACAATGGTGCCAACACCGCTGCCGTTAGGGCCGAAAGGGAAGAAATTTTCAAACCATAAGCCATTAACAACCAAGTTGCTAATAAAGCCAAGGCTACTAAAGGACTAATCACTAAAATTACACCAAAAGCAGTGGCTACTCCCTTACCGCCTTTAAAACCAAAAAATATCGGATATAAATGCCCCAGAAACGCAGCACTAGCTACTAAGGCTAAGGTTGTCGCATCTGCATCCATTAAACGAGCAATTAGGACCGGAATAATTCCTTTTAGAGTATCCCCCAATAAAGTAATAGCTGCTGCTTTTTTGCCACCAATTCTAAGCACATTGGTTGCGCCAGGGTTGTTCGAACCTAAAGTTCTGGGGTCAGGTAAGCCCATTATTTTACAGGTAATAATGGCAGCCGATACCGATCCCACTAGGTAGGCAAAAAGAACAAAAAGTGATGTGCTAAGCATAAGCCTTAATTTTCAATAGAAATAAATGGACCATCTTGGCGTTCTAGCAGATAGCCGATGGGTTGGGTAGTCATATTATGATATTTTAATAAATCCAGCAACTTTGACTCACCGGATTCTTCAACAGCGATCAGTAAACCACCACTGGTTTGAGGATCGCATAAGAGTTGTTTCTGAACGTCGCTAATTGGCCCAATTTTATCTCCATAGCTGTCATAATTTCTCTGCGTACCACCGGGAACACAGCCCATATTTCGGTACATTTCTACAGCCTCGAGCTGAGGAACTTGAGAATATTGTACAACGGCATTCACATGGCTACCCTCACAAATTTCGCTCAAGTGGCCTAATAAACCAAACCCCGTTACATCGGTTAGCGCTTTTACCGCTGAAATTTGCGCAATTTCAGTTCCAATTACATTCAGCTTACACATACTATCACGAGCAATAGTCTGGTGTTCTTTTTTTAGTTTTTTCTGTTTTTGCGCCGTGGTTAAAATTCCAATCCCTAAGGGTTTGGTCAAATACAACCGACACCCGGCAGTGGCCGTATTATTTTGTTTTAGTTTATCCGTCGGCACCAGTCCGGTTACGGCTAATCCAAAAATTGGTTCCGGGGCATCAATACTATGTCCGCCAGCCAAACTAATTCCAGCATTCTTACACACGCTGCGACCACCATCGACCACCTGTTGCGCTACTTCGGGAGGTAATTTATCCAGGGGCCAACCTAAAATAGCAATCGCCATTATGGGTTTGCCACCCATCGCATAAATATCGCTAATAGCATTGGTTGCCGCAATCCGACCAAAATCAAAAGGGTCATCCACAATTGGCATAAAAAAATCTGTGGTACTAACCACTCCTTGTCCATTACCAATATTATATACAGCGGCATCATCTCGCGAATCATTGCCCACCAATAAATTGGCATCAAGCATAGGAGTAATATTGGATTTTAATATGGTATCGAGAATTTTTGGGGATATTTTACATCCGCAACCAGCTCCATGGCTGTATTCCGTTAATTTAATCGTATTCATAAAAATGTTTATTGAAACTACTGGGGTTGTTAGCTGAGTTTTAGGTTAGCTGAGTATAAGGAAAAAACGTGAGATTTGAAAGCTGTAGCTGATTATCGGCCATTCAATTTTGAATGACCGAATGTCGATCAAAGGTTTATGAAGATTACCCCATTTGTCCATCTACTCGCACTTGAAAGTACATCTTAGTATAGGTAATAATGAAGAGAACAAACGCCAAACACCATAATATACCTGACAATTGTACCCATAAATTATATGATTCCATGCTCAACATGGGGAAAATAACTCGAATAATGGCAGCAAAAATTATCACTAAAAACCCAAACTCAACTATTTTTGCGGGCTTCATTTCTCGACCAGTATGGCCTAAAGAAACCCTAGCCATCATACCATAGGTTAATAAACCGATGGCACCAACAGTCCAGGCATGAATAGCCAGATTATTTCCAACCATTTCCATGGCCGCTAAAGCTTTTAAAATAAAGCCAATAATCATCCAAACATAACCGGCATGTAATACCCATAAAATAGGTACTCCCAATAACTCTTTGGCAAACCAGGTTCGGATCCGAATCATATGCGCAATTGCGCCCAGCAATGCAAAGAAAGCGACAATAGTTGGAGTAAAGCCAAAACTATCAGTTATGGCTAAAAAAGCTAATTGCACATATAAAAATTTTTCCAGAGCTATGTTTTCTTTTGGCTCTAGCCGTTTAATCACAATTTTGGTGAAAAAGGGCACCACACGCCCGGTCATAATAATCAGTAATAATATAATCGCATAAATGGCCAGCATGTTACCTGCGTATAGCGTATTGGCTATTCCCAGATGAAAAAGATGTACCAGTAAGTTAGCCAGGAAAAAAAACAAAGGAATAATAACCATAATGAGGTTTTTCCATTGTTTTACCTTGACCACCGGCATAGCAATGGCGATGGCTAAAAAGAGGAAAAAAGATAAGTCCACAACTGCAACAACCCATCCGGCGACACTTGTAAAAGGTAGCAACCGAGCGACCAGCCAAATGGCAGCAATCGCTGCTAGAGGGGCTTTAATAATCGTAGGAGCATTGGTCCAATTTCTTACTGCGGTTAATAAAAATCCAGCAATCACCGCAGAGGTATAACCAAATAACATTTCATGACTATGCCAGTTTGTCGTACCGTAATAATTTGAGAGACCAATGACACCACTATATTGCAATAACCACAAAGCAATTAATAGGAATCCAGACAAAGATGCAAAAAGAAAAAATGGTCGAAATCCCAGGTTTAAAAAAGGAAATTTCTGGACAGGTTTTTCGCCAATTTGAAGTAACATAGGGGATATCCTTACATAGAAAAAACTTAATATAAAAAGGTAGCTACTTTATAGTTAGCTACATAAACAATATAAGCAAAACAACCAACAGCGGCACTCGCAGCTATTAACTTATACGGTTTGGTTTTTGCCCAACGCAGGGCAAACATACCAAATAAAATATAACAGACCAATCCTAATATTTTTTCCGCTAACCAAGGCGTACTCAAAGGATTAATCTGCCACTGCCAAACCATTACTAAGGCACTTAATAACAGGATGGTATCCACTTTATGGGGTAATTTTTTAAACCAATATTTGTGTTGATAAGGCGAATCATGCAGCATCAGCCAAACGCGAATAACAAACCCTGAAATGGATAAAGTAACCGCTGTAACATGGATATATTTGGTAATCTCAAATAGCATTTGTAGACAATTTCTGCTAGAAAAACGGCATTATAACCGAATCATTTTTAAATCTATATAATTTAGGTCAAGTATTTCCACAACTAATAATCTTCGGATATTTAATGCTTCTTGAGTTTTATTTGTTACAATAGCCAGCTACCTATTTACTAGCGGTTCATATGGATACCATATACATACACGGCCTACAGTTTGAAACCATTATTGGCATCTATGATTGGGAACAAGCAGCAAAACAGCCGATTATATTAGATATCGATATCGGAACTTCCTTTCAAAAGGCCATACAAAGTGACGATATTAAAGATTGTATTAATTATGCTGAAGTCGCGGATAAAGTCACAAAGATAGCTAAATCACATCACTACAAACTGGTAGAAACATTTGCCGAACATATCGCCCAAATAATACTCAAAGACTATCAGGCCAATTGGGTCAGAATAAAACTGGATAAGCCCAAAGCAATCGGTAGTGCCGTTAGTACTGGGATAATCATCGAAAGAAAGAAAGAGTCAAAATGAAAAACTTACACCAAGTCTATGTGGGAATTGGTAGCAATATCAATCGTCATAAACATATTAGCAATGGCCTTATTCAGCTCAATGAGAAATTTGAACAACTGCATTTATCATCAGTATATATGACCAAGGCAGTCGGTTTTGACGGCGATGATTTTTACAATTTGGTGGCTGGATTTAGAAGTCCGATGAATGCGACTGCAATTGAGCAAATCTTAAAACAGATTGAACGGGAAAATGGTCGTGACCATCAACAGGCTAAATTTTCGGCCCGAACACTGGATATTGATTTATTATTATTCGATGATCTTATTTTACATCAACACGGCATTGCCGTACCGCGTGATGAAATTTTAAAGTATGCCTTTGTATTAAAACCATTGGCGGAGATTGCTGGCGCGGTCATTCATCCAGAAACTGGCCAGTCGATCCAATCCCATTGGGATAGCTTTGATCCAAAAGAGCAGTCCATGCAGAAACTTGAGCTAGACTTTAACCTTAATTAAAGATTACATATTTAAAAGCTTACGTACATGCTCAACTTGTTCAGCGGATTCCTCTAAAATATCCAAACTTAAGGTTGGAGTCAGTTCGCCCAAGGCCATTTTCTTAAACGCAGGTACCGTATCTATCCGTGGCACTGTTTTTTGTTTGGGGGTGCCAATATAACTATGTAAATGCGCCATATTAATCACGTCGACCATGTCCGCTTTCTCTTCATGATCTCTTGGCCAATCCTCAGCACATTCCGCAACATATATTAGGTCCGGGGCAAATTCCCATTTTTTCAGTATCGAACTCCCTAGTTCTGCCCGCATGTTATCAATAAGACCTTCTAATGCTTCGGGATCATCCAAAAGTACCTGGTGTTGGGAAATATTGTTTAAAATGGCAATTACACCGATATCATGCAATAAAGCTGCTAACATCGTTTGCGAAGGTTCAGTTCCTGGGGTTAAGCTCGATAATACAAATGAAATAGCGGCGATATCCAAACTATGCTTCCATAACTCTTGCATGCGTTTTTTCAGCAAAGGAGAGTCGGCCTTAAAAACTTCTTTAACCGCATAGGTGGTAACTAATTGCCCAATAACTTTAGCGCCTAAACGAGAATACGCGGCATGGCTATCTTGAACCGGTTTACCACGCAAATACATGGCACTATTAGCCGTTTTTATAATTTTGGCGGTAATAGCCGGATCCATATTAATAACTTGAGCAATTTCCCTTGCACCATTATCCACATCTTCAATAGCCTCACGTATTTTCACCGCCACATCGGGAAGGCTAGGCAAGACGAGTTGATCATTTTCTAAGGCTGCTCGTAATTCAGCAATAATTTCTTGTTGAATTTCAGTCTGAGGAGTAGAGTCTCCCATTAATCGGTTCCCTTTTTTAGTTTATTTAAATATTCCTGCACATAAACTGGCACAACTTTCACATTGCCCATCTTCCGTTAGCCCCCACTCTCCCAACTGATACCAATCTCGACCAATAAGCAGGTGCCCACAATTGTGGCACCAAGTACTATCCGTTTCGGTATTATGGACATTTCCAGTATACACATAATGTAAACCTTTCGCCAAGGCAATCTCGCGCGCCCGTAACAAAGTTTTTAGTGGGGTACGTGGCTTGTCCTGAATTTTATAGTCGGGATGAAAAGCGCTGAAATGCAAAGGAACATCTGCTCCCAGGTTATTAGCGACCCAATCGGTCAATTCATCTAATTCCTTATCACTATCATTTAAGTCTGGGATTAATAAGGTTGTTAATTCCATCCAAATATTGGTTTCATTGTGCAAATATAATATGGTATCGAGTACTTCAGCCAAATGGCTTCCGGTAATTTTTCGATAAAAATCTTCACTAAAGGATTTTAAGTCGACATTGGCAGCATCCATTTGAGCAAAAAATTCGACACGTGGTTCCGGACAAATAAATCCCGCTGTTACGGCTACAGATTTTAACCCTTGCTCTCTACAGGCTGCAGCGACATCAATCGCATATTCATGAAAAATCACAGGATCATTGTAGGTATAGGCGACACTATTACAGCCATAGGTCTTGGCGTTAAAAGCAATCTGTTCAGGTGAAGCCTGCGCCATTAAAGTATCCATTTCACGGGATTTACTAATATCCCAGTTTTGACAAAATTTGCAACTTAAATTGCATCCAGCCGTCCCGAAAGAATATATTTTTGAACCGGGATAATAATGATTCAAGGGTTTCTTTTCGATGGGATCGATGGCAAAACCACTGGAACGACCATAGCTGGTTAATACAATCTGCTGATCATGGTTGGCACGAATATAACAAAGGCCGCGCTTTCCTTCTTTAATCTGGCAAAAACGAGGACATAAATCACATTGCACACGACTATCATCAATTTTATGCCAATACTTAGTATGGACCACATTTTGTGGAGAAACATTACCATCAAATAGTTCCATTTTTGCCAATCCTAGATTATATTTTATATAACTTAAGTATATAACAAAATTTCTGAGACAAAATACATTATGCCTAATTATCGAAACCCAGCCGTTGCCGGCATGTTTTATCCCAGTGAAGAAAACGAATTACAACAATCAATACAAGCTTTATTGGATAAAGTACCAGAAAAAAAACATGAACAACCACAGGCAATCATTGTTCCACATGCAGGCTATATTTATTCCGGGATGACCGCAGCCCATGCATATAAGCTTTTACAATCTTATCGTAAAACAATAAAACGAGTAGTGGTATTGGGGCCCAGTCACCATGTTGCTTTAAAAGGCCTAGCCGTTCCCAGTTGCGATAGTTTTATGACACCCTTGGGCAATATTCCTTTGGATGTAGATGAAATTGTTCAACTCAGTGAATTTCCTCAAATCATTACCTCCGATATGGCCCATGAACATGAACATAGCTTAGAAGTACAACTTCCTTTTTTACAGACAGTATTGGATGAATTTAAATTGATCCCCATCGTTGTCGGTCAATCTTCTGCCGCTTCAACCAGTATGATTATCGAGAAATACCTTAAGGAACCCACAGATTTAGTTGTCATCAGTACCGATCTCAGTCATTTTTTAGATTATGAACACGCCTTACAAAAAGATCGTAAAACGAACCAAAATATTTTAAAAAAACAGGGAGAAGCCCTGGATTTTGACGATGCTTGTGGGAGAATGCCCGTTATTGGAATGTTATATGCCGCTGTACTACACAACCTAAATGTTGAACTATTAGATTTACGTAACTCAGGTGATACAGCCGGAGATAAACAACGTGTAGTGGGTTATGGTGCGTGGAGTATTAGCCATGTTGAGCACTGAACACCAACAAACATTATTAAATGTTGCCAAACAATCCATCGCTTATGGCTTGGAACACCATAAAGCGCTGCCAATTCAAACAACAGACTATGATAGTGAATTACAAGAATTCAGAGCAAGTTTTGTCACCTTGCATCTCAATGATAATTTACGCGGTTGTATTGGTAGTTTATCCGCACACCAGAGCCTAATTGAAAATATTGCCCACAATGCCTATGCTGCAGCTTTTTCTGATCCCAGGTTTGGTCCTGTAACCACTCAAGAATTTGAACAATTAGACTACCATATTTCAGTATTGAGTGAGAGTTCCCCTATGATTTTTAGCTCTCAAGCCGACTTATTAGAACAAATTCGTCCTGGAATTGATGGCTTAATTCTCGAAGACAATGGACATCGCGGCACTTTTTTACCTTCCGTTTGGGAACAACTACCACGAAGTGCTGATTTTTTCGACCACCTCAAACAAAAAGCCGGCTTTCCCACAAACTATTGGAGTGATACCCTACAAGTTAGTCGGTATACGGTGGAGAGCTTCAGCTAGGTTACGGTTAAAAGCTTCAGCTAGGTTACGGTTAAAAGCTTCAGCTAGGTTACGGTTAAAAACTTCAGCGAAATTATAGCGGAATACTTCAACCATTTAAATTTATGAAATAGCAACTAGAATAAGAGTAAGGCGAACTTTTTTTTATTATAACAGTCTTAATCTAATATAAAGTCTTGTCAATCCTATATATTTAGACTTTAACCAAGTGTAAAACTATAACAGCCACTTGTGAGTATCAACATATAATAAGTTCATAAAAACTCATATCCAACGATTCTTTTTTAATGACAATGGGAGTAAGTAATGAAAATATTTTCATTCTTCCGCTTATTGGTCAGATTATGGGAGCGAATTGGGGAGGGTATTATTCAATGGTTAATAGCCGAAAATGATAAAGTCGAAATTCCTCCTACTGACTTTAAGCAAATGTGTTACGAAATGCGACCCGGCGATGTCATTCTGGTCGAAGGCCGCAGTCGCGTTGCCGAAATTATAAAAATAATCACCCAAAGTTCCTGGACTCATTCTATGCTCTATATCGGTCACTTACACGATATAAAATCAGCAGGGCTTCGAGAAATAGTCGAACATCATTATCAAGGTGATCCGACAGCCGCCTTAGTCGTAGAAAGCCTCTTAGGCGAGGGAACGATGGTAAACCCACTGATCAAGTATCAACACGATCATTTAAGGATCTGTCGTCCCAGCGGCATTACCCCACAAGATGCCAATAAAGTCATTGCGTATAGTATTCGAAAACTCGGCACGTTATATCATGTGAGACAGCTCTTGGATCTGGCTCGGTTTCTATTTCCCTATCAAATCCTGCCTAGACGCTGGCGCTCATCACTATTTCTAGAAAACACCAATATCACCAGCCAAACTGTCTGTTCTACAATGATATCTGAAGCTTTTCAAAGCATTAAGTTTCCCATTTTGCCGGTAAAAGGAACCGATAAAAATGGGGAGGTCAGTTTATATATGCGTAATCCACGTTTATTTACCCCCAAAGACTTTGATTATTCGCCTTATTTTGAAATTATTAAATATCCCGTTTACGGCTTCGACCATCTAGCCAAATATAAACAAATGCCTTGGGACACCGAAGGATTAATCTGTCACGAACCCGGTAATTGTTACTTACCTGAACCCAAAACAGACACGGCAATAGCAGCAAAAGTACCATTTCACCACCGACTTAACTTATTAAACTACATCAAATTGCCGAAATTAAAAAAACTATCAGCTTATCCTGATTATACTCACCTTTGGCATAACCAAATTATTGAAAAGGTAATGAATAAACAAAAAAATATTAGTAATCAAATTAGTTGTTTATTGCATCATAATAATTAAAGAGCAATGGAAAATGGAAAATGGAAAATAAAATTATTGATAGCTTAAACCTAGAAAACGCAGTTGACTTCGTAGCGAGGCTCACTTAAGTGCTGAAGATTAAGGATTTTATGGGTTATTTTGGCTTTACTTGTAGTCACCCTACTGGTGAATTCAAAATGTTCCAGAAAATCCTTAAGATTTAGTGCTTAAGGGGGCCGCAGTAGATGGCAACTGCGTTTTCTAGGTTAAAGCAAAAGGTCAACCATAAGAATTAAAAAACTTTTTTTAACCCGCATGGATATTTGATCTATTAGTTCAAATACCCATGCCAATTAATCATCCTGTCAATCATTAAGTTGTAACGGATTTATGACATTTATTTTTTCTTTTGATAAACGGTTGTACCACTGGAGATACCTGCCATTATCAATAAAAGAAGCTTTCCATTCTTTTGAGCTTTGCATCAATAACTTCGGACATTCAATTCGAAGAAAATCTTCACCGTGACGATCATAAAAATGAATTCGACACGTGTTATCCGGACTGACTTCAAGATAGGCAATATATTGGGCATCTGAGCTAATCGCTGGCCGTAGACTATTGATAACAAGACCATTATCATCGGTATTGAGACTATAACGAGAGGTTATCGCAGATCCCGGATGATATTCATAACCATAAATATGTTGCTGACCACTTGAGTCTTTCCTGCTATAGACGATATGAGGGCCGATATCACTTAACCCCGGCTCTAAAGATGCCAAATTAGTTTCATCACCATTAATTTGCCAGCTTATCCGTGTATTTTCTTCTGAATCAATATGATAAAGGTATATGTCGCTCACTTGATTAATATCTAAATCAGGTAATATAAGATTCTCGGCTTCACTTTGATAAACAACAAATTCTCCAGACCCACTGATTCTTGAATTAAGACTACTTCCGTTTCCAACCTCACCTTGCCAATTCATACTGACCAAAGTCAGTTCTTCTGACTGAGTGTGATATAAGTAAATATCACTATAATCATTACAATCTGAACTCAATAGTTGACTCAGAGTACTAAAGGCAATCAATTTACCTGAACCATCCATTTGAATATCCGTTGCCAGTGCCTCCTGCTCCTCTAGGAGTGTTTGTAATTGAAGGGGTAACTCAGTTTTTTCAAGAAATCGGGGTGTTAATGATTTTTCCGCAATAGTAGACAAATCAACATCAGTAATTTCAAGTTGGCTATCTAATCTAGAACTTAACGGTATATTTAAGGAAGCAGCACTGCAATCGACAGGAATTGAACGGGCCGTAAAATAGCTATTTGGTTCAGCATGAAAACCTGGCTTTAAAGTAATAATTGGCGCAGTAAAGGTGACATTAACCCCATTTTTTACCTTAACAATTCCATTTGTAGATAAACTCACTGACGACCTTTGGGTATTATTAGTGAAATATTGGAAGTCCGTAATTATTTTTGCATTGCTTGAACACTCCGTTGTATTGTAGATATTCGCCGAACAATTGCTATCTGTACCACCATTAGCGCCCAAACAACTCCAAGTCCATGGTCCCAAACCATCAACCACACTGGCGGTCCCCTTTTCACAAAGGTTTTCTGATGGTACGCTATTAAAACTGCTGCCATGACTGCTTCCACAACTGCCATAAACCTTATTATTTGGTCCAAAGCTTAAACCGACTGGAATGCTCGTTTGACCCGAACCATTATCTCCCCAGCAAACCACACCGGTTTCGTCCAAAGCACAACTATGACGACTTCCGACTGCAACCAAGAATGGATTATATAGAACCGGGACCATGGTTTGTCCAGTACCATCATACCCCCAACAAACTA
>Ga0209692_10000572_pt1 | contig 78995 bp, 71 predicted proteins | sample tdDd472_FD_187129 | JGI IMG/M metagenome (GOLD analysis project Ga0209692, IMG submission 187129) | Marine sediment microbial communities from the Atlantic coast under amendment with organic carbon and nitrate - tdDd47.2 (SPAdes)... | ecosystem: Environmental > Aquatic > Marine > Coastal >...
GACCCATTGGATAACCGCATTTATCGGTGATGGGATTTTCCAGCCTGCCTGGGCTTTGCATGGGATGGAAAATATGATGGTGGATATGCTTGCGAATCCCGATTATGCCAATGAGATTTTTGATAAAGTCATGAAATTCTCCATTGATGCCGGTGAGAAAATGATTGATTGCGGCGCCGATATGGTGATGGTCTCCGATGATATGGGTTCTCAGGAAAATATGCTCATATCTCCTGATATGTGGAGAACCTTCATGAAACCGAGAATGGCAGATATGATCTCAACATTTAAAAAAAGAAATCCCAAGATTGTCTTTGCCTATCATAGCTGTGGATACATCATTCCCATTATTGATGAATTGATTGAAATCGGTGTTGATGTAATTCAACCGATACAGCCCCTATCAATGGATCCTGCGGTATTAAAGGAGAAATTCGGAAGCAGAGTATGCTTGTGGGGTGGCATTGATACTCAGAAAACATTACCAATGGGAACGAAGGAACAGATCCGGGAGGAAATTAAACTGCGCCGTGAAACCGTAGGAAACGGCGGAGGTTATATATGCGCTCCAAGTCATGTGGTTCAATCCGATACCAGCATTGACAACATTATGGAGTTCTACGAAGCAGCCAGGACTCTAGGGAAGTATTAGTCTGGCAGGCTGTATATTGACCATGATAGATGAATGGGATTCCCGATGCAACGCTGTGAGAGTTATTGTAATAGGAATTGATTTATACCAAAATCAGGCGGTCTTAAGTCTGCCCCAAGTTTCATCTTGACGATTTTTGAGTTAAGAAATAATTGGAGGAAGGTATGATAGAAAAATTAAAAAGAAGGGAATATATAGGTTACGGAGCGGGGGATGTAGGTATCAACCTTCTGACTTTGACAATGTCGTTATTCGTAACGATTTACTATACCGACAGCGTAGGCATCAGTGCGGCAACAGTCGGTACGATGATGTTTATCACAAGGTTATTCGATGGTGTCAGTGATTTAGGGATGGGATTTGTCGTTGACCGAACACATTCAAAACTTGGAAAAGCAAGACCCTGGATTCTATGGATGGCACTACCGCTTTTTATTCTTTTTGTTCTGATGTTCAATGTACCGATGTCAATGGGGCAAAATGGAAAGGTGGTATTTATGTATATAACCTATTTCCTGTTTACTGTTGTTTTTTTTACAGCCTTTTTTGTCCCCTACAATTCCTTGATTCCCTTAATGGCCGCCTCACAGGATACCCGGAATAAACTGGCAACAGCACGGTTCTTCATGGTTATGATTGCTGCCCTTATAATTGTCGGGGTGACTATTCCATTACAGCAGGCAATTGGGTGGACGGCCCTTTCTTTTCTATACGGTTCATTAGCTGTTGGCTTTTTTCTGTGGACATTCTTTATGGCTAAAGAGCGTCATGGTGCAAAGGAAGTTAAGTATGAAAAAAGCAATGTTCTGGAAGAAGTGAAGAGCCTATTCAAAAATAAATTTTTTCTGCCATTGGTTATATTGTTTGTTTTGAATTATGTTATTATGGGACTTGCCGGCATAGGCGTTTACTATGCAAAGGATGTTGTCGGCAATATTAATATCATGGGTCTTTTTGCCATAGCTAGTATTGTTCCCCAATTGATAGGTTTGCCCCTCTTTCCGGGAATGGCTCGAAAACACGGCAAATATCGTCTTTTTATTATTGGTAGTATCATTCGAGTCTTAGGTAAAGTAATACTTCTAATTGCCCCAACGGATATAAACTTGCTGGTCGCCTCCTCAGTCATTGTGGGTATTGGCGGAATCCCATTTTCCGCAGGTATGTATGCTCTGATCAGCGATGTTATCGACTTTGGAGAATGGAAAACACATAGGCGCACTGAAGGTCTGATTAACAGTGTATCAAGCTTTGGAAACAAAGTCGGGATGGGACTTGGTACTGCTATGGTCGGATGGATTATCGCCTTTGGAGGTTATGATGGAGGTGCTGCCGTTCAAAGTGCCAAGGCTGTTGCTTCTATGAAGTTCGTCAATATTCATCTGCACATCATATTATTTGTTCTGATCCTGATTGTCTCTCTATTTTGTAATATCGATAAGATCTATCCAACGGTTGAAACAGAACTCAAGAAAAGGAGAGTTCCCAATTTAAACAAATTAGCTACTGAGTAAGCATCAGTACCACATGCAATTGAAACATAGGTCAACTACTGAAAATTGTGGTTTCTCTTCGACAAGTAGCCGAATGAGTAGGATAACAGCTTTAGGCTACCTGGATAATATGAGGAATTACAAGTCAATAACGTACCATGCTATGGCTCTTCAGCTAGTATGGAAATGACGCTGATATCGATGCACTTATTATACGAGCCCAGAAGCTTTATATAGAAAGATTACTACATAAGCTCTGATACACGGCTCTATACAGCAATATATGGACGACATAAAGATGGAGATAAAGTTCAAGTCCTTGTGGACCCACAATTAAAGACAATCATTCCGATGATTGTCTTTTTTTATTTATAAGTCCACAAGGACTTGAAGCAGGAGTTTGCGCCGAGTGATAGCGAGGAATAGCTGCAGGGATGCAGCGGCAGCAAACGAAAGTGGCCAGGAAGGAGAAATCAGGAGATTTCGACTGGAAGGCAAGTCCTTGTGGACCCATGAAAGACACTCATTTTGAGTGTCTTTTTTTTGTTCTAAACCCTTTATGGGTAAGAGATTAGGGTGTTTTGGAGAAAAAGGTGAAATATGTCATTTATGGCGTAGTAACAATAAATTACCGCCAAAAGAAAATTCAGGGATTTTATTGCCTTTTTTAACCCGTGCTGACAAATAATTACCGCCATAACAAAATTCAGTGATTCTTCCGACTATATAAGATACCGATTCTATAAATATGCTACTTCTGATCAGGAATATGAAAATTGAAAACTATCTTTGGGGTTGTAAACGCATTCAGGATGAGTTCAACAGTATTTCTTAAATGCCTGCAGTACTATTTATATACTACATTTCAGTCTTAATTTCCTCTTGGCATATTAAATTGCTAGTACCCGACAATACATGATAAAATCATCCGATTGCACTACAAATGGAGTTAATAATATGATATCACAGGATAAAATGAAGATTTCAACCGGTCTAATGGATCTGGACATCCTGTTGGCAGGACTTAATCAGGGTGATAACGTCGTCTGGAGAGTCGATTCTGTTGCCGATTACCGGTTCTATGTTGATCACCTGACCCGCTATCTTAGGGATGTCGGATCGGAGGTCTATTATTTCCGTTTTGCCGATCACCCGCCCCTATTATCTCCAGCTCCGGGCATCACCATAATAGAGATCAATCCACTGAAAGGATTCGAGCAATTTATTGTGAAAATATATAATACCATTTCTCACAGACAGGAAGGTAATTACATATTTGACTCCATATCGGATCTCCCGCACCATTGCTTTAGCGACCGTATGGTAGGTAATTTTTTCAAAGTGATCTGCCCCTACCTCCACAGACTCAACTCCTTTGCTTATTTCAGCTACATGCGCTATAAACACTCTTTTCATGCTGAGCAATTCATCTCCGATACAGCCCAGGTTCTAATTGATATATATTCTCACCACCAAGTTACATATATCAAACCTTTCCAGGTAAAAGATAGATACAGCCCTTGTATGTTTCGACTTCATAAACAGAATAACAAAGAACTAATAATGGTCAAAGAGAGTCTCAGTATTACAGAAGTTCTCACTTCAGCGCCCTGGCCCGGATTACGCTCTGCAAGTTATCGAATGATCGGTTTGTGGGATCGCATGTTTTTACGGGCGGAAGAAGTTTTAGAAGATTCAGAAAGAGATGATTATGTTACACCGAAAACTGAAGAATTGTTTTCCCGGCTTCTGAGAATCATACTTTCCAGGGATGAAAAAGTTCTCTCCATAGCCGGGGACTACATGTCCTTAAAGGATCTCATATACCTCTGGAAACGGATGATAGGTACAGGTTTCATTGGTGGAAAATCAGTTGGAATACTTCTGGCGCACGCAGTTCTCCGCAAAAAGTCACCGGAAATTTTCTCAAAATTAGAAAAGCACGATTCATTTTATATCGGTTCCGATGTCTTTTATACATATCTTATAGACAACGATCTATGGTTGACGAAACAGGAACAAAAAAATCCTGACGCTTTTCTGAGCAAAATTACCGCAGCTAAAAAAAAGATAATGAAGGGGTCATTCCCTTCTTATATCGTTCAACGATTAGCCGATATGCTCGATTATTACGGACAGACTCCGATTATTGTCCGTTCATCAAGTTTATTGGAAGATGCTTTCGGTAATGCCTTTGCTGGCAAATATGAGAGTGTGTTCTGCCCCAATCAGGGGACTCAGAAGAAAAGATTGGAAAACCTACTCAAAGCGATAAAAACAGTTTATGCCAGTGCCATGAGCAGGGAAGCTCTTCTTTACAGAAAATCCCGGGGTGTTCTAGATCAGGATGAACAGATGCCACTCCTGATACAGAGAGTTTCAGGAATCCCCAGAGGTTCTTATTATTACCCTCAGCTTTCGGGTGTTGGTTTTTCCTTTAATCCCTATGCATGGAGCCGGGATATTGATCCTAAAGCGGGAATGTTGCGTCTGGTTTACGGAATGGGGACACGAGCCGTAGATCGATCTGACAATGATTACACACGAGTTATTGCTCTTAATGTTCCCCAAAAAAGGCCGGAATCCGATACTAGTGAGAAAAAAAAGTACTCCCAGAAAAATGTCGATTTAATCAATCTTCAACAAAATATCTTTGAGAAAACCGATTTTCAATCAATTAGTAATCTTGAATCACATTTAAATCTTTTCGCGACTCAAGATTGGCTAGCAGATAGGTATTACAGAGAGAAAGGGATAACCGGAAAATCCTACTGGTTTTTAAGCTTCGAAAAGTTGATAGAGGAAACAGATTTCATTAGCGATATGTCTGAAATTCTGGAAACCATAAAAGACACATACAACTCCAATATTGATATTGAATTCACCTGCAACTTTTTTAATCCAGTGGAATATAAAATATGTCTGGTGCAATGTCGTCCCTTTCAAGTCAACGAACACGATATTATGAATGTCCATATCCCTGATATCGGAAAAAATAACCTCCTAATGAGAGCCTATGGAGCCATTGTAGGTCGGAGCAGTGAAGTGGAAATCGGAAGCATCATATTCGTTGATCCCTTAACCTATGGAATACTACCGGACAATAAACGCTATGATGTAGCCAGAATTATAAGCACCCTGCTTCGACTGAAAAACCGAAATCAAAGAACTGTGCTTATCGGTCCCGGTAGGTGGGGAACAAGTACCCCTTCTCTTGGTGTTCCCGTTACATTTTCTGAAATCAGCTCGGCTTATGCCATATGTGAAATCGATTCAATGCATGAAGGTTTGGTACCTGACCTCTCACTAGGAACCCACTTCTTCAACGAAATGGTTGAAACGGGAATGGTTTATATGGGATATTTTGGAAACAAAGAAGGTAACCTGTTGAGACAGGATAAACTTCGAAACTCAGAAAACAAGATTAATGAGCTACTTCCAGAAAGCAGTGACTGGTCGGATATTATCTATGTGATAGATTACCCAGTCAGTAACACGGCCCTGCTTATGGCTGCCGACCCCATAGATCAGGTTGGCGTACTCTATTACAGGGAATCATAAATTATAGGTAATCTGACGTGTCAAAAGTTCTGTTGTTCTTGATGATTTGAGTATCCTGTGGTTTAATCAACTTTCAGGCACTGCTACAATAATATATATGGTGTAAGCCGCCCAAAACCGGTTCTTTCCTAATTTTCTCAGAGCCAATTTGCTGCTGCGAATCTGGATATTTGTCAATTCCTCGATGGGGCCGTTGATGATTATGATAATGGACATACTCCCTGATGATTTTTCGAACTTGCTTTTCAGAAAAAAGAAGAAAATGGTCTAAAGCTTCTCGGCGGATTGAACCGTTCAATCTTTCCATATATGCATTCATGCCAGGACGCATGGGCGAGCAGAAAGCTTGCTTTCGACCAGCCTTTGGAGCATGGGAGCAGATATTAACTCCCTAAATTCCAAACCAGCTATAGTCGATTGAAGTAAATTGTCCAGCATTGTCATGGATTATTATTACCTTCTGATCTGAAAAATCCTCAGAGAAGACCACAATTCGCTGTTTTACAAATTCTCGACAAGAGGTTTCGCTCAGATCATACCTGATTATCCTTCTAGATTTGAGTTCAAGGATTATCAGAAGGTAAAATCTCTTGCCGAAAAGTGTGTCCACAGTCATGAAATCCAATCCTAATAAAGAATCCCAGTGAGATTTCAAGAATTTCCTCCAGCTTCCATTAGACTGATTCTTCCCCCGTGCTAACAATAAATTATTCCAAAGATTGCTCTTATTTGGCAGGAGAATCAGCCGGTGGTGTAGTTTTATTTTGTATTGACGATAGTCCCGCCATACGTTACTATTATTTATATGATTAGTTCTTTCAAAAACAAGGAAATAGAGAAAATCTGGAATCAGAAATTTTCAAAGAAGTTTCCTATTGATGTGCAGAAAATAGGTTATCGGAAGTTGATAATTTTGCATCGATCAAAAGATATTAACGACCTTCGAATACCTCCTGGTAATCGTCTTGAAAAATTATCTGGAGATAGAAAAGACCAATACAGTATAAGAATCAATGATCAATGGAGAATCTGTTTTTATTGGAATGAAGGAATTGCATCTGATATTGAAATAACTGATTATCATTAAGGGGGGTAAGATGGATAAAATACCTGATGTAACACCTGGAGAAATATTGTTTGAAGAGTTTTTAACACCTATGAATATAAGTGCATACAAGTTGGCAAAAGATACACATATGCCCGCTACTAGAATCTCTGAAATAATAAAGGGTAGACGGAAAATAACAGCTGATACAGCATTGAGGCTTTCACAGTATTTTGGAAACTCAGCAGATTTCTGGCTTGGAATTCAGGATGAATATGATTTAAGAAAAGAAAGAGAAAAACTTAAATCTGAACTAGAAAGCATTCCTAAAGCAATAGCATCATAGTGATATAAAATGACGCTGATATTGACGCTCTTATTATACAGGTCCAGAAGCTTTATATGAAGAAGAGACTACATAAGCTCTGAAATACGGCTCTATATAGCAGTATATGGACGACATAAGGATGATGATAAAGTTCAAGTCCTTGTGGACCCATGAAAAAGATTATTCACTTCGGTGAATAATCTTTTTTTTTGCTTAAAAAATGAACAAGGACTTGATCCAAAACTTGCGCCGAGCAAGAGCGAGCTGAGTTTTACTAAAAAAACGAACATAGACTGCGAACCGGTGAGTAGTCGACCAATCAAGCATGGATGCAGCGGCAACGAGTGTAGATGGCCTGGAAAGAGAAATCAGGAGATTTCGACTGGAAGGCAAGTCCTTGTGGACCCATTAAAACACTCCATTTCGGAGTGTTTTTGCTTTAAACCCTTTCCAGGTAAGAGATTAGGTTGTTTTGGAGATAAAAGTGAAATATGACTTTTTGGTTGTGATTTTGATTTTATACATTACATATCCTCTATGAAATAAGAAGATTATTAGAAATATCTTCATATACAATTTGAGGATTTGACTCATTTGTAAAAGTAATATCGACATCTAACAATTCTTTATTTGGCTTATTTAATTTTTTTATTTTCATATATCCGTTATGAATTAAAATTGTAGCTTTTCCTATTGAAATCGTAGAGTCACAAAGCTCATTATTTTCATAAATATGTAATTTAAAAATACCATCAAAATATCCCGTCCTGTAGTTTAATCAATTTTCAGGCACTGCTACGGTAATAATTATGATGGAGCCCGAGCTATGGCTTTTTAAACTTCAGGCACTAGAATGAAAATAATTATGATTTAGTTGATTTAGATTAAAACTTAATAAACAAAGACAAAATGCTTTACAGGAAATCCTGAAACTGAAAATTAAACAGCCGCCATAAAAGCAGAAACCGTATTGTGTTCTTCATATAAAAAAACATTTTGAGTCACAGCTCTTTATTCTATGCGTCTATATTATATGACGTATAAAAAAGAGGTATATTTATGAAAATTGAAATTGATTCAAATGCATGTAAAAAGTGTCTTACATGTACAAACGTTTGTAATGGTAATCATTTATTTAACAACAATGGTTCACCGGAGGTAGATAATGGTAAAGAGTGCATCAGCTGTCTCCATTGTGTATCATCCTGCACAGAAGGGGCTGTGAAAAGTAAAGGAATACTGGTAAATATTATTCCTGCCGGAAAGGGATCTCCTGTAACTATGAGAAGATCCCACAGACATTACAAAAACAAACCGGTAGATAAGGATACGATTACTGATCTGATTAATAAGGCAAATACTGCTCCGGTAATGGGTGGACTACGGGATGAACGTCTATTTACAGTTGTTTCCGATAAAGAACTTATTCGGGAACTTCGGTCGGAAATATTAGGAATTATTAAAAAGTACAGATCATTATTTAATATTCTTCGGAAGGTATTATTTTTTTATCCCGTACTGACAATAAATTACAGCCAAAAAAAAATCAGCAATTTATCTAACCTTTTTTACATAACGATTCTTATTATATGCTCATGGTGTAGTCTTTTATCGTGGCATTCGGAATTTAATTAATTTATACCCCTGAATTGCTTCTGCGGCTCATGTAGCCAAATATGTACCCCGTGGGTAATTTTTTTTACATCACTAAGCACTTGAGATGATTTACTGCTCTTTTAGAGAGTTTAGAAATCAAGGAGAATAAAAGTCAATCTCTACGTTTTAATGTTGATTGTACTTTTTGCCGACTAATCTGTCGCTTAAAGATCTGATTCTCTTTTTAAGGACCATCAGGGTGAATGTTAAATCTCTTTTCTTTGAGAAAATGATTTTGAAAATGGAATTCAAGAGCGCTGATAGAAAGTAGAACATATTTCAGTATCGGTAGTGTTTAATATGGAAGATTTTCCACATTGGTTGAAAAAGCTATAGTACGGATTCAGGAATGCGAAAAATGGCACAAATCTAATAGCAGAATCGATTTATTATGAAAAATAGGTAAAATTTCCTAGTGAAATAAAATATAATTAGGAAATTTTTCCTATAGTTTAATCCTTTGATTAAGAATAAATTTCTAGTATTACCATATGTCAAAGGAGGGGTACATGAGCTATGCAATGAAAGTTTCTGAGCTTACAAAAAGCTATTCATCAAATATTGTCATAAAAGGAATATCTTTTGAAGTGGAAGAAGGCGAGATATTTGCTCTACTTGGAATCAATGGTGCAGGAAAGACTACAATCTTAGAGTGCATCGAAGGTTTGAGGAAGCATGACAGTGGAACCATTTCTGTTAATGGAAATATTGGTGTGCAGTTACAATCGTCATCTTTGCCTGAAAATATTAAACCGCTTGAAGCGATGAAACTTTTTAGCAAATGGAAGAATGCTGAATATGATGAGGAGTTAATTAATACATTCGAGCTAAGCAAATTATCTGATAAGCAATATAAGCAGCTTTCTACAGGGCAGAAACGAAGAGTTCACCTTGCACTATCACTTATTGGCAATCCGGATATCATCTTCCTGGACGAACCCACTGCAGGATTGGATGTCGAAGGAAGAGCGGCATTGCATGATGAGATTAGAAAGCTAAAAAACATTGGTAAAACTATAATTATGGCAAGCCATGACATGGCAGAAGTTGAAAGTCTGTGTGATAAAATTGCAATTCTAAAAGAGGGCAAACTCGCATTCATTGGTACAGCAAATGAGCTGACAAGAAAAGCGAGCCAGCAGGCAACAATATTATTAAGGACTATCAATCCATTTAAAATGGATAAGCTTAAAGATTGCACATATCAAGGACAACACCAAGGTTATGATATGTATTTGGCTGAAAACCTTGGTGATGTGATGCTTGAACTCTTAGCCTATGCAAAGAAGACAGACAATACTGTTATAGACATTAAGGTTGAGAAATCAACTCTTGAAAAACGATTTATGGATATTGCAAAGGAGGATCTTTCATGAGTGCATTTTTATATGGATTGCTATTAAGAATTCGGTTGGACTTAAGAAATAAGAGCATTCTTCTTACATACTACGTTATTCCATTACTTTTTTTTGCTTTTATGGGCGCGATCTTTTCATCGGTTACTCCTGATTCCAAGGGTACTCTGATACAATCACTCACCATATTCGGTGTTACTATGGGAGCATTTCTGGGAGCACCTCTTCCGCTTGTTGAACTTTATGGAAGTGAAATAAAAAAGGCTTATAAAGTAGGAGGGATTCCGCTCTTTATACCGTCTGTCAATAATTTTCTTTCAGCACTTTTCCATCTGTCTATTCTTGGGGTTGTGATATATTTTGTTGCGCCAATAGCATTTGATGCAAAGGAGCCTTCTAATATTTTAAACTACTTTATATCACTTGAAGTATTTATTATTGTATCGCTTTTGATTGGAACTGTTTTGGGATTGCTGGTAAAAAGTCAATCAAAATTAACTATGTTTGCACAAATAATATTCCTACCATCACTGATGCTTTCGGGTATAATGTTTCCAGCCAATATGCTGCCAAATGTAATAGAAAACGCAGGTACAATTTTTCCTGCCACAATGGGATTTAAAATAATGACTTCAGGAAGATTTGTATTTATGGAATACTTGCCACTTATATTAGTATCCATTGTAGCCTTTATTGTTTGTATTATTGCATTGAGTAAAATAGCTAAAAGGAATTAACATGAAAAAGAATTCAATTGACCTATTTGACCACGAACTGACAATAAATTACCGCTTAAGTCAAAAGGAGTGATTTCAATGCTCAAAGAATAATACCAAAACTTAAAAGATGCAGTTAAAAATAGTTGTGAATCCAGGAAATTCTGACACCGTTATTGATGCTCTTATTATATGAACTCAGAAGCTTTATATAAGGAACATACATCATAAGCCCTGAAACATGGCTCCATACAACAACATATGGACAGCGTAAGTAGGCTGATAAAGTTCATAGGTCCACAAGGACTTGAAGCAGAAGATTGCGTCGAGCAAGATCGAGAATTAGTGGCCGTGGGTTAGTTTTTTACATCACTATGCACTTTAACGGTAATAATGATGATGTAAGCCCGATAAAATTTTCATTTTTTAATAACACCTGATTTTTCCATAATTTCAGCATCGGGGATCTTGTTGATTCCTTGATGCATTCTCTGATTATTATAATATTCTACAAATACATTTATGATAGGCGTCGAAGTACAGATATTAATACCTTTGATGTCATACCCGTACTGACAATAAATTACCGCCAAAATAAAATTCACCAATTTCACCGGTCTTTCAACATGCCGATTCTATAATTATGTTACTTCTAAAATCATTGCTTCATTTACTCGAGTTAGTAGTCTTCTACATCGTCAACAGGAAGTCAATCATTCCCAAAATTGCGCTGCTCTGGCAGGAGAACCAGAGATACAAAAGATATTTTAATGAAAAGAAAATCAAACTTCCCTACTTCATTCAGGAGAAATGGTTTATCCGAACAATGTTTGTCGCAAATCCAAAAGCAAGGAAATATTTGACATTGGTAACACCTGAAGCCGTTTTGTACAGATGGAGGCAAGCTATCAAAGATTACTGGACATATGATAAACCCAAAACCAGGAAGAAAGGCAGACCTCCTATTACCAAAGCAATGAAATTACTGATCAAGAAACTGAAAATTGAAAACTATCTTTGGGCCTGTAAACGTATTCAAGATGAATTAGAGAAGATATCTATCGATATATCCAGAGAGATAATTAGAAAAGTTATTCAGTATTTCAGGAAATCAGGAGAGATAAAACCCAATTACTCATGGAGTATATCTCTTAAATCTCACTGGCAATCTTTGTATGCCTGCGTCTTTTTTACAATCGATATTTTCGGATTCAAGAGATTCTATGTTTTCTTTATAATCAAATTGAAAAGCAGAAAAATTGCCCATTACAATATCACTCAGAATCCGACTATCCGCTTCCTAAGAAGTCAGTTTTCTCATTTTGAAGAGTTGTATCCCAGCTCATATTTACTGCATGACAACTCCGGGGAGCTGAAATACTTCCGATATCAGGAATATGAAATAAATGGAGTTGCGACTTCTCCATACTCCCCGAATTTAAATGCATATGCAGAAAGATTCATCAGATCTGCCAGACAGGAGTGTTTGGACTGGTTTATAATCTTCTCTGGGGGGCAATTGAGGAATATCTTAAAATCCTACATGGAATATTATAATAAAAATCGCCCACATCAAGGTATTAATTCCATTCCAGACGGTAGACCATCGGATGTTTCCGGTAAAATTAAGAAGAAGCCTATCCTCTACGGTTTGCATCATCACTATTACCGAGCCAGTTGAGTTAATATGGAAATCTTTCGTCATTAGCCACAGGAGAGGTGTTCCCGGAGATTGCTAGAAACCAATAATTTGCCGTATTAAATTGTTAGTTCGGGAAACGGAACTGGGAAAACCTGATTACAATCTTCAATTACCCTGATGAGATCCGAAAAGTTATCTATACTACCAACGCTATTGAATCTCTAAATAGTGTTATCAGAAAGGCTATCAGAAATCGGAAAATATTCCCGAATGATCAGTCCGCAACAAAGGTCATTTATCTGGCTATTGATCAGGCTTCCAAGAAATGGATCATGCCTATTCGGAACTGGAAACCAGCATTAAATCATTTTGCTATTAAGTATGAAGGACGGATTTTCTATAGTAAGAAAGGAGCTTTACACAAAGAAATTTACAGGCTCCATTACAGTTGTAACATCTATGTTTACACATTCCATCACCTTCCCATTGTAAATAAGAAGGTGATTTAATAATTAGTATATTATCTGATCTTTTGTAATTTTTGTACCATGGGACAGGTAGATATCTGTTAGGTTGGACTTCTTAAAAACTTTAATACTTCTAATTGCCAGCTCTTCATCGTCATAAATCATTCCAATATTTAACCCTTTTTTTCCATCCCTTAACTGATCGCCAATAAATGTTACTCCATTATTAAACATTATTGTTATTGAACCTTTAGAGTGTCCAGGGCTATGAATGGCTTTTGCATCAATTCCATATACTGTCAAATCTATTTCATCTTTGAAAGTAATATCTACTTTAGCTGGAGTTATCTCTAAACTACCAAAAAATAGATTTAAAATTGAAGCGAATATAGTTCGTGGTGTAGCATCTGAAGCTACTCCTTTTTCTATGCCCTCTTTAATACTCTCGTGACTAATAACTTTGGCACCAGTATATTCCCGTAGCAAATTCAATCCACCAACATGATCAGAATGGCCATGAGTCAAAATTATATTATGTACATTTCCTGGTTCAATATCATTCTCTTTCATTACAGCTTTAATGTTTTCAAAATCTGATTCTCCTGCAACATCAATTAGTATCCAACCATTAGCAGTCTCTACAAAGAAAACATTGACATGACCTTTGTAACCAGAAGGAACTGTAATCACATTTTGTGAATAAACTGTAAAAGTTAGTGTAAGAAATAAAAAAATAAGTACATTTTTCATTATTTGCTCTCCTTAATAATGTTCTTTGTAAATTGTATTAGCTCTTCTAAGTCATTTTCTGATGGTAACCCTATAGACTCATGTCTAAGAGAACCAAATCTTCTAAACTCTTCATTTTCGTGTTTTTTAAGATTTACCGCCAACTCTTCACTCAACTCCCCCTGACAATTGAATACACCTAATAACTCCGTATTATTTGCAACTTCACAGGCTTTGGTAATTAATGTTTGAAGATGTGGTAGTTCTTTAGGCATTGCATGGCTGATATAAAGTACCACTTTTTTATTTTTAGCTTTTTCTTTTATAAACTCTTTTACTCCTTCAGGTATTCTCCTATTCATTATTGGAAATCCAATAAATAAAATGTCATATTCATCAGTATTGTCTACCTGGATCATTTCAAATGAATCAAAAGTTCCATCTACACCTTTTTCTATAGCTTTTGCCATTTTTTTTGTATTACCAGTTATTGTCTTATAAGTTATTAAAGCGTTCATACACTCTCCTCTTCAGATACCTGTCTACCGCAAGTATATCAAGTATACCTTTAGTATACTTGATATACTCAAAGCTTACTGTTATGTTGTATATATGTCAAGAGGAGAAAAATAATTAATGAGTGAATTAACAAGAGGAGAAAGAGAGAAGAAGCTGAGAGAGGGTTATATATTAGATGCAGCATTAAGTGTTTTTTCAGAACATGGTTATGATGGTGCCTCTATGGATGTTATAGCGAAGAAAGCCCAGTTTACCAAGAAAACCGTATATAAATATTTTCCAAATAAGGTCGACTTATATTTTGCTGTTGTATTACAAGAGTTTAAAAATATGAGTAAAGCACCTATTCCAGATGGTAAAACAGCATTTGAAAAAATATACAATAATTCTTTAAGGCAATACCAAAGATCAAAGGAAAACCCAAAATTATATAAAGTATTAAGTGAAATAGGGTATGTTAGAAGAAAAGATGCTATTAGTCCCCATAGAGATGCATGGTATAAATTTGATGATATTATGTTTAACGAATTCTCGAAATTATTCGAAAAAGGGATTAAAGATGGTTCTATAAGATCAGATATAGATCCTACAATGGCTTCCTTTGCTTGTGGTTTCTTAACTTCTGGTCTATTTAAAATGTTAAACGAGGGTGGAGAAAACTTCGCCGATCACTTTGATCTGGATTTAGAAAAGTTCAGCATTTATACCATAGAGTTATTATTATATTCATTTAAGGCGTAGATAATTATTAATTTACTCCTGGATTATTTCCTTCGTTACATCAATGATCCCTCTTAAAATGATGTAAAAGTTGCTAAAGCCCATCCTATATTTTTTTAAACCATCAGGGTGAATATTTAATCTCTTTGCTTTGAGAAAATGATTGTGAATATGGAATCTAGGAGAGCTGATAGAAAGTAGAACATATTTCAGTATCGGCACTGCTTAATGTGGAAGAATTTCTACATTAGTTGAAAAGCCATAGCAAGAGCATACCCATGCTGGACAAAAATCTCAAAGGCAAAATACCACTTTCCATGGATTTACTGACCAATGGGCAGCATAAATACACCATAAGACTGACTGGCGGTCAACAAAACTATCAAGTGCATACTCCATGAATTTTATTCTATGAAGGCAGGGAGAATATCATTAGGAATTTCTAGACAAGGATTTTTCTGATTAATGCGGTGAAGCCAAGAATCATATATTTCTGAACTGATGAAAGAGGAGTCTCGATAAAATACTCTTTATCCTTATAAAACTCATAATCTGCCGGTAGTGTCTTTTTATTCGTATCGTGCAGGGCTTTGAACGATTCTATTTTTTGACGATCATATCCCTGTCGTCATTAAGGGGGCATTTGTCCTCCCCCTTCGATATGCATAAAAAACAGCCGTTGCAACGCTTGAAATTCAGATCCTTTATGAAAAGATATTCATATTCAACATCATCGGAATGGTTTTTATGGGCTTCTTCAAGCTTTTTACAGCTTCAAATGTATTCTTCTTCCTCAGACTGCCAACAATTGCGAGAATTTTCATACAGACTCCTCTGTCAAGACTTTTGAACACTGTTCAACTATGTGAGAATAGCACTATATTGAACGGTGTTCAACCCTATGTTATGCTTTTCATGTGGAAAAGAATACATCATCCAGGGATTTAATCCTGAATACAACAATAGAGCTGCTGCTGGAAAAGATAGACAGTAATGATGAAAAGTCTAAACCTCCCTCGTTCAGGGAGATTGCGTCACATGCCGAGGTTAGCCTGGGATTAATCAATTACTATTTTAAAACCCAGGACAATTTAATTCGTCAGGCGGTCAAATGGTATATAGACACAAATGTAATAGAACCCTTCAATCCATTCCAAAACGACAGTATAAAATCATTAACCGGCAAAGAAATACTAACCAAAGTGATAATGGGTCCTCTTGATTTTATCTATAGGCATCCAAAACTTTCAAAAATTTCAATTAAGAATGATTTTTCACATCCCTCCCCGGAAGATAACAGTTCGGTAACATGGCAGGGTTTCTACCAGACGATAAAAAAAATCCAAATAGGCGGAAATGATCAGGATATACGGTTTGCCGCATGGAGTATTATATCTTCGATTCACGAAGCCTATTTGCGTCCCGAACATTTTAAAGAAAGTTGCGGTTGGGATTTGACTATGCAGGAACAGAGAATCAAATTTGCGACTTTCCTGGCTGATAAACATTTGCGGAATACCCTTCCGGTAGTGAAATAGAGGCCCTTCATCTTAGTACAAGATTTGGGTCTATGTGTTTCGAAAATATTATATCACTACCCAATATCTCTTTTATTGCTGTTTCCACTTCATGTGCAATGGAATAGCCTTTCCCGACTGTAATATTGGTGCCTGAGAATTATACAGACCCACCACAGATTTTTTTTTAGTACCAGATTTATTTACGTTTTAATCGGAAATAGTTGACATTTATTACTTTTCTATTTAGCTTCACTATACCAACTGGTCGGTAAACCTATAAAGTGAGGGGGGAATCCAAAATGAACCAGAAAGAAACCATACTTTTAACTGCCTTTAAGATGTTTGCAGAGAATGGATACGATGGAGTTTCTCTTAATAGTATAATTAAAGAAACAGGCCTCACAAAGGGAGGTGTCTATTACCATTTCAATAGTAAGGATGAACTCTTTAAAGAGGTGGTAGAGACATTTATCCTCAAATATTTCACAAAAAAAGTGAGTGATATCGTCAGAAATACACAAAGAAGTATTGATGAGCGGCTTCGAGATCTCTATCTGGTACCGGCAATGCTTTTGAAAGAAGCTCAACCTCTGAGTCCTAACGCTTCAAATGCATTCATCTTCAACCTAATGTTTGATGCCGCTAGAAAATCTGAAAATATGAAAGAGAAATTAATGAAATGTTATGAAGACACAAACGATTTGATACGCGCTCTCCTTACAGAGGGGATTGAATCAAACAAGATAAAAGAAAGCACCGATGTTGATTCGTTGTCGATAGAAATAGTTTCAATAATCGATGGTATTCAGATATATACAGCCATGGTAAGAAACATATGCATTGAAAGTGTACTCAACAATTTCTTTACAAAAACCTGGGATTGCATAAAGAAATAACAAATTATAAACACATTGGAGAAAAATCATGGAACAACAAATTTCATTCAGAAAAGCAGTCGGATGGCTTACGATTCTTTCAGTACCCTTTGCCTTTGCCAATTTTTCATTAAATGGTATGGCTGGCGGCGCTGAGTTTAATCTTTACAATTATTATACCATCGGCGTTGATGCAGGAAATCTAATGAAATGGTCCTGGCTTGCTGATCTATTGGGTTATTATTTACTTCTGGTGCCAGCGGCATTTCTAATTCATTTCTGGTTAAAGAATAAAAATCCATACTGGATGCCCATTCTTACTTTTTGTGGTCTTGCGTACATCTTCGCCGGATCTGTGGGCGCAGTAATATTGGCGAAAACCTGGCCGGAATTAATATCCGGCTATGCAGGTGCTACCGGTGCAATGAAAGAAGTGTATCGCATTCTGTTTTTCAACTCAGCGCAAACAGTGTACGGAGGGATATGGGGCTATCTTGAATATCTGCTCGCCGGAGTCTGGTGGATCGGAGTGGGCTGTACATTGAAATCCGAGCGAAAGGCTCTGGGGATTGTAACTATTATTCTTGGAGTATTTACATTGACCGCCGTAATGGGTGAAGTTTTTACTCTTCAATATGTCGCTCTAGCAGGTTTGCTGGTCTACCTGCTCCTGGCGCCGGTATGGGCTTTCTGGCTGGGCATAAGTTTGCTAAGAGGAAAAGATATCGAGCTGGCTAATCCATAAGTTATGTGAGCGGAGAGAGGCAAAGGGTGAATAAAAGAAAATTTGCAGAGCAGCCCGTCCTATAGTTTTTCAACTTTCAGGTACTGCTCCGGTAATATGAGTGTTGTAAACCTCCTGATATTGGTTCCTTCATTATTTTTTTGATTCAAGGGATCTAATTTGAATCAGGTATTTTCCTGAACTGATTCTTTGAAAATAGTAAGAAGTGTTGACGGTTTTACAAGAGTTAGGTGATTTGTGACTCTTTTGGAAAGTCGGAAGATCAGGTTTAGAAATAGACGATCATTCTTATAGATGTTTAATTGAACTTTTTGCAGATTCAGCTGGCGATTAAATATTTGATTCCCTTTTTCAGTACCATCATAAAGCTAAACATAATTCATATTCAGTAGTCCTAAATATGGAAAGATTTCCACATTAGTCGAAAAAACTATAGCACGGGGTAATTACATTTCAGTTGGTACACATAGGTTACCGAAAGTTAATAATTCTGTATCACTAAAAAGATATCAATGACCTATGAATATAAGTGCATACTAGTTGGCAAAAGATACACATATGCCCGCTACTAGAATCTCTGAAATAATAAAGGGTTGGCATTCCCCCGAAATCGTAGACACTTGATATACTTAGAAACTAAGGAGAAATTGAGTGGCTAAAAAAAGCTGGATGGAATTCTGGTGAATCAAAAGAATATAGAAAATTATCAGAGACAGAAGCTGAAAATAGAAAACTCAAATCTGAAATTCGTAAGTTAAAAATGGAGAGGGATATTTTAAAAAAGGCCGCAGCGTACTTTGCAAGCGATATCCAGTAAAGTACGCCTTCATTAGAGACTATAGAGAGAAATTCCCTATTCGACTAATGTGTAAGGCGTTAAAAGTGCATCCTTCAGGTTTCTACCGTTGGGTGAAAGAGCCTGAATCACCAAGGAATATTGAGAATAAGAAGATTACAGATCTGATTCGCTTCTATTGGGAGGAAAGCGGTCACGTTTATGGTAGTCCCAACATTTACGAAGATTTCAGAGAAGCTGGATATAGATATAGTAAAAGTAGAATAGCCCGCTTAATGAGAGTTGCAGGCATAAAAGGCGCTCATCGAAGAAAACGTCATCATGTCGCTTGGGTTCCTGGTGATGTTTATCAGGAGAACATTCTAAATCGAGAATTCTCCGTTGATAGGCCTAACCAGGCGTGGTGTACAGACATTACATATATAAGGACCTACGTTTTTATATTTGGCAGTAGTAATTGACCTTTTCAATAGGGGTGTCGTTGGTTGGTCGATGAAGAGTCATCAGAAGACAATTCTTGTGATGGATGCATTGTTTATGGCTGTAAAACGAAGACAACCAGTAGAGCCTGTGTTGATCCATTCTGATCAGGGATGTCAGTTCACCAGCAAGTATTGGGAAGATTTTTATAAGTTTCACTTATTGGACCCAAGTATGAGTCGAAGAGGAAATTGTTGGGATAATTCAGTAGTCGAATCATTCTTCTCAAACCTAAAGAGAGAAAGAATTAGAAATAAAATCTATAATACCAGGGAGGAAGCTAAAAAAGATATTTTTAACTATATTGAATTATTCTACAATCCGAAAAGAAGGCATGGGCATTTAGGTAAAATTAGTCCCATGGAATTTGAGGCAAAATATCAAACGGTATAAGTGTCTACAGATTCGGGGGAATGCCATAATCGGCAGTCTTAAATATGGAAAGATTTCCACATTAATCGAAAAAACTATAGCACGAGCAACATTGTTAAACTTTACAACTTTTTTTATACAAACCGGGGCTCATTTTGGTAACTTTTTTAAAAGCGCTGTAGAAGGCTGATTTAGAATTGAATCCGCAATCGAAAGCCAGAGCGAGAAATGTAACTTTTTCATCTTCGTCATTCTTCATTTTCTTTATGAACTCCTCAACTCTGAGCCGGTTGATATAGTCAAAGAAACCTACCTGGCCTATCTCATTTATAACCTGAGACAGTTCCATAAGAGGGATTTCCAGATCTTCCGACAAATCTTTAATTGTCAGATCCGGATCCAGAAAAATCTGACTTCTATTGAGATAATCATTCATCTTATCAAAATGATTTCTTTTTTTCTGATCGTTTAATCTGGAATGAGAATACTTTGTAGACTCATCATTTTCTATCAAATTGAGAAGTTCAGGTTGCCGGAATCCCCTATACCAAAATGAAAGAATCCATATGGTTATGATCAGAATGGTTAAATCTTCTGAAAAGAAAGAACTCAGTTTGCCATTAGTAATGAGAATAATAGTACCGATCAGCGCAAGGTAAACAAAAGTAGCCAGAAACCATAAAACAAGCCATTTAATCCAGCGCAAATTCCCTCTGGAGAATGAAGAATAGACTTGCTGCATTTTAGTTTCAATTTTTTTCACTCTGATTATAGCGACAATAGAATAGACCAGCACATGAAGTATTTTGAAGACAGAAAGAGTGGATATTAAGATCTCCGGGAAATGAAGGCCTGAAAATAAAATGATGAATAGTGCCGGAGCAAAATGAAGTAGAGAAACTAATGATATTTTTCTGTTTTTATCTATAATATAAGATATATAAAAGAGAAGAAATGGTCCGAAAAATAAGAGAAAAACATTAACTTCAAAAAACTGATCTGCTTGGACTGATAGATTCAGAGAAAAGAAAAAGGGAATTGCTTCTCTTCCTCCTGTACTTAGGGCAACCATGATCAACAGCAACCCTAAAAATGAGTTAGCCTTCTTATTCTTAGAGGGAATGATAAGAAGAAAACAGCCCAATAGGAGATTTAGAACAAAACAGATCAGAAACAATGGAGAATAGGGAGACTCATTCATCCCCTTATATTATATCCAATCAGTTTATATTACCACTCTTCTAACTCTACACGGTTTCTGATATCGATCATATATTCTGTAAACAGTTCCTCTTCCACAATAAAAGAAAAGTGGGCATTGGAAAAATAATCGATCTGAACATGAGGAGCATTTACAGTTTCTGCATATTCTTCAACATAAACTCCAGGTGTAGTAAAGTCCTGTTCTCCTATAAAAAAGAAGAGAGGAACTTCGCATCGGGGAAACTGAGTTAAAAGATCGTAACCGGAAGTATTTATTTCCTCTGTTAGATTTTTGTCGGAATAGGCCATACCCCTTAACCACAAAAGCATATCTGCAGGAGAATATTCAGGAGTTTTCCCACCCATGGATTTTATTTTATCCCATTCATCCTTATCGGCGATCTGTCCTCCGAACTCATCCTGCCATTTGTTTTTGATTTTTATCTCCCTGGTGATGGAAGGATCGAAGGGCTTCAATTTCTCAAGCTGTTTTACGGCTTTTATATTTTCTCTTTTATATGCCTGCTCAAGAGTCCATTCAAAAGATCGTTCATGACGCCTGACCAGGTTCACAGCTTCACCGGCTGAGATATAAGCTTCTATTAATTGAGGATAATCTTCATGTTCCATCATAGTCAAGAAACCGAGCCCGCTGCCCCAGGAATGTCCCATGAGGTAGATTTTTTCTTTTTTGAATCGGTCTCTTAGATAATTGATGAGACTATAAGTATCTTCTACAAGAATATCTACGGAAAGATCTTCCGAAGACAGTTTCCCTGAAAAAGATCGGCCGGCTCCTCTCTGATCCCAAAGTACGACTGTATAATATTTTTCCAACTCTTCGGTAATGAAAGTTTCTCTCCATCCGGTAAGAGCAAAACCAGGTCCCCCGTGCAGGATGAGAAGTATGGGGTTTTCAGTTGAATATCCACGAATACAGAGGCTCTGATCCACTCCGTTTATTTCAACAGATTCAAGTGAAGCTATACTGTCTTCAATAATCTCTCCCTGAGCATTGGTAATAGCTGGCGTATAAGTTTCTCTCTCTGGAAAAACGATTGTACAGGAAAAAAAAGTGGTAAGCAGAAACAGTTTCACAACCATCATTTTTATATTGTTTCGCATAATAGACTCCTTTGGTATTAACTATCTGAAATCTACTACCATTTTATTCACCGGTCGTCCGTCCATCGATAAACGGACAAAGTTTTATCTAATACTGTGCGAAAAAGATTAATTATTTTTCGATTCCTAAACATTTAATTGGGTAATTACATTTCAGTTGGTACACATAGGTTACCGAAAGTTAATAATTCTGCATCACTCAGTGACAATAAATTACCGCCAAAATAGAATTCAGAAATTTCATCACCTATTCCTCATGTCGATTCTGAATTTATTTAAGAATGAAGATAAGTTAACATTGGAACCATGAAAGATCATCAGATGTATCTTAAAAATGGATTTATTGGATGTTGTATGAAACCATTTCCTTTCTCCAAGATTTCTTCTGGTATTCTCCCAAGACCTTGATGCGGGTTAAATGAATATAATAATCTGCATAATTTTTGATGATATTCTGAAATTGCCTTACTGATATCATAAGAAAATCAAGGTAAGAACTGAATGGATATATTGTCTACGGCACGGGTTTAAATAAGTAAGACATTATGGAATATCCAGTCCAGAAAAGAGGAATCAAGTTAAGCAGAAAATGGGGAATAAATGTATAGGTCATACGATAACTCTGGCGCCAGACTATGATATGAAGATATCCTGAAATTGTAGTTCCAATTATAAAAAGAATACCAAAGATAATTTTAGGATTTACTGTATGGAGAAATTTAGCCCAATACATCGTATGGATTGTTCCTACAAAAATTGAAAAAAGAATTAATCCGACTACAATCATAAGTAGTTGTCTTCTCTTAGATAGAGAATCCCTCTTATATAACCCCCATGTATCAAAAATGTACAACCAAAGTAACTGCTCTGAGGAAGCATTACAAACAGCCCAGACAATTCCAGTAAAAAAACACCTAAGATATTTGGATTATCAACAGGAATTCGGGAAAAGTAGGCAAGAATAAGAATAAGAACAATGATTCCGATATGAATATAAAAAGAGGCTGGAGGTGGTGTTAAATTTTTTAATGAGTATCCGGTATTTTCCCTTTAACAGATAATGTATAACAGCCAATATAGTTTAGTATAAAGTAAAATATTATAAGATCATATTATTATCTATTCAATAAATATGAGGAGGTGGAAAATGACTTATTTCATCTTCGTCGGTAATTTATTGTCACTAGGGGACGAAAGTAAAAGTAATATTTTCAGAATCAGCGAAAGTTTTTAAAATATCAGCAGCCAGTCCGATATAGTCTCCATTTTCACTTATGCCGTAATAAGGCATGTAATTAATGTTCTCTACGCCAACTGTAAATGTTTGAGTTAATATATCAAAAGAAAGCAACATGATAAGTACAAATGCAAATAGAGTTCTCATATCTGCCCCCAATGGAAGACCCCACTATTAAGTATATGCAAAATTTGAAAAATTTCGTAAGTGACAATAAATTATCGCCAAAACAAAATCCAGCAATTTTTCCGATTGGAATGTTTAGACTGGTTTATTATCTTCTCAGAGAAGTGTTGAGAGAATGCTTAGATGCAATTATTATTTAAAGAATATAAATCTTAAAGTAGGAGCTAATCTATGAAAATCATTGAATACTATGGTTGGTTGAAAGCAAACTGGGCAAAAGTCGGACTGATACTTTCATTGTATCTATTTATTTTTCTGATTATTTTTGTCCGAAAAACTAATTTTTTCGCTTTTCTTATTCTACTTCAGACCCCTCTTTATATGATTCATGAGGCTGAGGAATATATTTTCCCCGGAGGTTTCGGAAAATTTTTTAATATGGATATTTTCAAACTGAAAACTGAGAATGAACCTATGGATGAGAACTTCATATTCTTTGTAAATGTAGGACTGGTTTGGGTGATACTGCCGTTTTTTGGACTACTTTCTCTGATAGATATTCAATATGGTTTATGGGTTCCTTATTTTTCCCTATTTGCTGGTGTAGCTCATATTCCCTTGGCAATAAAAGCAAGAAAAATCTACAACCCGGGATTAGTTGTCAGTCTACTGCTGAATATTCCAGTTGGAACCGGTGTAATATTGTTTTTTGTGAAGCAGCAGATTATTCAGAATGCAATTTTGAATCCTCATCTGTTAATCGGTCTTGGAGCAAATCTTCTTCTTCCTGTGGCGGGAACCATTCTTTATAGAAAACACATTGCAAGGAATATTTGACTTGAAGTAGCCTGTAATGATTATAGAAAATCTAATATTTTCTGGTTTACTATTTCAGTTTGCGAATGGGTTATATCATGACAGGCATCAGGGATCACAATGGTCTCAATAGAAGGATTTAAGAGATTTATCCTCTCGACCGCTTTATCTGCAGAGTACACAACTTCTTCTTCTCCCACCATGAAAAGAACGGGCATTTCTAATTCTTTCCACTCCTGATCGGTAAAATAGGTAGGATTTACAAATTTTCTGGATTTGAAAAGCTTCGCATAAAGAGTGGCGTCTTTGATCAAATCCTCCAGAATCAGCTGCTCCCGTTCTCCTTTATCAAGCAGGCATTTTCTTTCCCAATATATTTGACTTTTAATAAGCGATGGAGTCGGAATCAAATGTGTCGTGATTGCACGGATCAGATACCCAATTTTAGGTGATACTACCGGTGATGATATGAGGATGAGTTTTTCTAAGCGTTCCGGTTTGGCAACTGCATAAATGCCGGACACCCAACCCCCATATGAAAAACCTACCAGATTGATATTATTTTCCAATCCCAACTGAGTATATAGTTCATCAAGCCAATCAATATAATCCTGAGGTTTCTGAATAGGGCGGGAATAGACACTTCGTCCGTTATTATAAATATTGTCAACCGCAAAGACTCTGTAGTGATTTGAAAAATCTTCAATTTGCGGAATCCAGGAAAGAGAACTTTCAGTATCCCCTGGGAGCAGTACCATAGGCGGTGCGTCCTGAGGGCCACAGACTCTTACAAAAGTTTCTCCAAATGCAGTCGGAACCATCATTGTTTCCGATTCCACCGGCCACAATTCTGCCCGAGTATCATAATAAGAGAGGAACTGCTCCTGTGCTTCCTGTGAACGAAATGGATGATAAAGTTGATTCATTTGACTTTCTCCTATAGTTGTTCCACATGATAAAATTATAAGAGAAACTACTAACCCAAACATATTTTTTTCTCCTTGAAATACCCGACAAGCTGTCGGATAATCAAAATATAGACTGATTCCATTTCCTGAACAACCAACAACTTTATGGAATTTGTCGGAATTGAGTACGAATGAAGAACCATGAATAAACGGCCCGAAGTAGTTGCACAAACCAAAGAAAATTTTCTCCAGTCCTTCTGGAAGCTTTACAAACAAAAAGGGATAGAAAGGATAAGCGTATCAGAGCTTGTAAAAAGTGCAGGATATAACCGCAGCACATTCTACGAATATTTTTCAAACATACGAGATCTGCTTGATGGAATCGAGGATTCTCTACTAGAGGAGATTGAAGGACAGATAATAAACCATATTGAGAATGATTTAAATGATAAAGATGCGATCCGATTACTGGCTGTTCTTTATCAAGAGAAGGGTGAATATCTAAGTGTTCTTCTTTCAGAGAATGGAGACCCACGATTTGTGAAAAAGATAAAAGACGTCATGAGGCCTCAGATTGCAGAAATATATGGATTAAATGCCGAAAATCTTCGAACAAAATATATTATTGAATTAGGTATGTCCTCCATTATTGGAACCCTTACTCATTGGTATACCAACGGTATGGATTTACCGGCTGAGGAATTGGCGGCTTTGTTCCACACCATGATATTACCCGCTGTTATTCCTTTTATTTCCCAATTAGATAATTGATCTACCCAAAATAGATGTCGGGAACCTAGTGCCGATTTAAGAAAATCAATACTCAACTTATTGATCACTTCTTTTTAGGTTTTATATAACTGCTGACATTTCCCCGGCTTCTCCCTTGCAGTACAGCAATAACATGATTGATTATTTGCAGGTATTTAGTTTCAGGAACTCTAATTCTTCCTTTTAGTAGTCGCATTTCCTCTCTGATACGTTCGGATTTACCAGGCGGCAATATATTTAAAACGTTATCTCGAATCTCCTCATCCAGACGACGAATCGATACTGCAACTTCTTTATCTGTAAGACGCATAAAAGTATTCTGCAGATTAGCTTTAGATTGAGATCGTATAAGTGCTGTCAAAGTGTCTTCTGGAATCATAATTCTATTATACGATTAACTTTTCTTATGTAACAAGGCAGATAATATATCTTTCACTCAGCTATTTGAGCAAAGTATATAGGGTGTGATGTCTCTATTTTGTATCCAATTTTTTCAGCTAATTTAATAGATATCGCATTCTCACTAAAACAAGACCAAACAGAAATAAGGTCATTCATTAAACACTCTTCAATATAAGCAGAAGCAGTTAAATAAGCCAAACCTTTTCTTTGATAACCGGGAAATGTTTTAATCCCCACTTCTCGCTCATTTTCAGAGGCAAATACGGAAATACAAATGGCGGCAAAATCATTTTCAGTTACAGCACAATACCCCAGGCCTTTTTCAAAATAACGATCAAGTGTTGTCCAGGCAAATTTGATGTAGTCAACAAACTCTTTATTATCTTTGATTGAATCTACAATGTCCTGATCAATTCTCTTTATGCTGAAACCTTCAGGGATACTTTCTCTCCAGTTTTTGTTGAAACGATTTTTATTAAAATTGAAATAGGTTTTCAAGAAATTCAATTAAAAAAGTATTAAAATCAGTATTCTCAGAGTCTCCTGCAAGATAATAGTATGCCCAGGAATTTAGAACAAAGACACTTCCTGGATTACAGATATTATCGACAAACAAGCGTGCTTCGTTTTTAAAGTTAAAATTGACTCAATAGCTGTATTTGTTTTGAGCCGATTAAATTGGTTCTCGGCTTTAGGGTAATCCTTTCTATCTAATTCAAATATCATATTGTTCCTTTTCTGTCTAAACAGTTACAAAAAAGATAGCAGAATATTGTTTGTTTTTATAGCATGAAAATTGTCATCCCTGTGAGAACTGAACCGATGTATTAAAATACACCACGATTCAAAATTGAATTATAATAAATGGTATATGAGTCCCCCTTAAGTGAGTATTTGATGAAAAAAAGAATCAACATATTGTGTATATTCCTTTTAATTACAGGAACTATAAGATTGTATGCAGGAGAAGGCGATCTGATACATATAACAAATGATCTTTATTTAGAAGAAATAGCAGATAACATATGGGTTCATGTTTCTTTTACAGATTTTCCTGCTTGGGGTAGAATCAGTGCAAACGGGCTTGCCATTCTTACGGACAATCAGATTTTATTAATAGATACTCCATTTAATAATTCGCAGATGCAATAACCGTTATCCCTGGTCATGGTAAGGCTGGAACTTTAGAACTGATTAATCACACACTGACTCTCTTTTAGTTGTAAAATTTGAATAAATAAGACAAATTCATCATTGGATAAATTGAAGCTTGAAGAACAATAGTTCCTGTTTTATTAAATATGAAATCCTGCCAACTTAAAAAATGACCAACTATAATACTGATAAAAATTGACAGCTTCTTTGGAATCAGCTATTTTTGAAATTATGTTTGATGCCGTAAATTTTATACTTCAGCTATTTGTTGTACAGCTGGGAATTCTCAGTTTTACACTTCTTCTTCTGGTCGGCTGGAAGTTTCATCTAAAGCAGTTCAATTACGCAGTGTTATTTCTTCTACCTTCTTTCCTTGCCTGTTTTATGAATTTCTTAAGTGACTATCTTCAAATTTTCCGAATTATTGATAACATCCCGATAATTGTCCATTACAAATATTACATTACAAATGTTCTGGCTTATATATTAATTCCCTATAGTATCTTTATGATTGTTGAAAACAAAATCAGGCTTAAACGATTATTTCCATTTCTTTTAATTGCTTTTTTATTCATATCCGGAGAAGTTATAAAAAGATATATTGACCTTCCTTTTATTCATTTTCTTTTTCCTGTTTTAAACATCGTTTTTGGAGTCTGGGTTATCTACCTTATTTTTCGCAATGTTCCGAAAGTAAAGATTCCCATCCTCCAGAAATTTCTGTTATTTGCCGGCTGGTTTAACATTACAGCTCTTGTAGTTTCAATGTTTATAAGTTTGTTCTCTTTTTCTTTTGATAATAGGATTTTCGATGCTGTATATTTTATCCCGATCTGCTCAGCTGCCTTTGCCGTTTCCGCCGTCTATTTCTTTAAGCCGATGAATATAGATCCCATAAAAATATCAGATAGAATAGTCGAACTTTACGGAATATCGGAGAGGGAAAGAGAAGTGATAAATTATGTACTTGAAGGTTTTACAGCCCGTGAAATCAGTGATAAAGTTTTTCTTTCTCACCAGGTTGTAAAAAACTATCTGTCTAAAATATACAAAAAGGTCAGTGTAAAAAATAAAATGGAATTGATCAGCATTATCCGGCAGGACCGTTACCCCATATAAGCCCTCCAACAGTATGGTTACTTAAGTAACATCGAACGATTGTTACCTTTGTTATCTATCTTTTAAACAAAAGCCTCCCTATATTAAATATAGTTTTTCATTGGAGGTAAAATAATGAACAAAGTAACCAGATTTATTACAGCGAGTTTCACCATAACAATCCTATTTTCCTGCAGCAAAGGATCAATCTATAATTTTGATGATCATAATAATATTTCGGAACCCGAGGCCGGGAATTATTATCATAAAACAGAGCTAATGGTAATAAGAGATGTCGAATATGTAGTGGATACAGGATTTTTAGCAAACAACGAAACAATGTCTAAACCCGATTCTAATCTTATAAAATTACCCATGGTCAGAATCCACAGTCTTTCTGATACACCGGAGAATCCGATTTTTCTTCTTGCGGGAGGACCGGGAAATTCAAATATATGGGAATACCCACCGACCTGGTTATTGGAAGATCATGACATTGTGATGGTAGGATTCCGCGGTGTGGATGGCTCCGTTTCTTTTAGGGCACCTGAAGTATCTAAAGCACTAAAACAAGCGAATGTCTATTCTGATGAATCAATTTCCAACCTGGGTACAGCTTACTTCTCTGCTTTTTCCAGACTAAAAGAGTCTGGTGTAGATATGGATTCATATACGATGGAAGAGGTTATATATGATTTTGAAATTGCCCGAAAAGTTTTTGGCTATGATAAAATCAATTTGTATTCCGCCAGTTACGGAACGAGATTAGCCTATCTATACGGTATAACACATCCCGAGTCTATAAACCGTTCATTTATGTATTCCGCGAATCCTCCCGGCGGATTTATTTATGATGGAGAAGTTCTCGATGATATGCTTGAAAAATATGGTGACTGGTGGAATCAAAACCCTGAATTAAAGAAAAGAACACCGGACCTGACGAATACCATAAAAAGCGTGCTTTCTGACATGCCAAAACGCTGGTTGCTGTTTTCTATAGATTCCGATAAAGTGCGTTTCCTTACTCACGCCCTTCTAATGAACACGGACATGGCCGCAATGGTATTCGACGCTTATGTTTCAGCTTCAGAAGGTGATTCAAGCGGTCTTGCACTGATGACTCTCATGTATGATTTAATGATACCAAATACAACTAATTGGGGAGACAATATTTCCAAAGTTGTCAGCTCGGATTATGATCCCGGATACAATTATAAAAAAACAAAAGAATCAATAATCGGATCACCTTTTTCAGAGTTTATTGAATCTATGAAATACAGTGGGTGGCCATCGAGAATGATTTCTGAACATTTGCGAAAACCTCAGATTTCACACGTTGAAACTCTAATCCTTCAGGGAGAGCTTGATTTTTCCACACCACTTGTCAATGTACAGAATAATTTAATCCCCTATCTGACTAATGGAAAACTTATAGTTCTCCCCTATCACGGTCATACAGGAGATCTCATACGTAATAGAAATGCATTTCGCCCATTGGTAGCGGCGTTCTTTAAAGAGGGGAAAACCGATGGTTCAGCATTTGATATTTCCCCGAGAATGTTCGTTCTCGAACAATCACCAGCTAAAATGGCAAAACAGTATCTTCTTTATGCGGTATTGGCAGTTCTGGTATTTATAGCATTAATACTATTAATCATTTATGTTCTGAGAAAAAAAAGGAGAGGAAATAGGCCAGATGTAGTAAAGCTACAGCACGGGATTTAAAGCTTTACATTCATAGTTTAGAGCAGAGTTATTGATAAAAGAGTCTAATAACAAATTATTTTTAATAGACCTTGCTCATTATTTTATAAATCTTGGGCATTTTTATGAAAAATAATATTATGATTTATATTATGAAGATAAGGAGTGATTATAATGGCTAAAAATCAAGAAGCAGAATTCAAAAACTTTCTTTCAGAAAAATCCTATGAAGATTTATTAGTTATAAGGAAACTGGTTAATATTGAAATCACTAATATGCTTAACAACGAAATAGCGATCGGCGCCGATGTCACGATCGCTGATAAAACCGGTAAAGAGACAATAGAGGCTAAAATCTACGGAGTTACAGAGGATTACATTATCTTGAAAGAGGGTGATAACGTCCTGAAAAAACAGTATTCGGTGGAAGATTTACTTTCGATCAATGGGAAAGAGATCTAAAGAATAGTATCCTCAATTTAGCTCGTCGTGTATTCTGACACTCGTGCTAACAATAAATTATCATCAATAGAAAATCAATGATACAAACGGTTCATATAATATCTGGGGGCTGCATGGGTCACTTTGGATGGGCTTGATGTTTCAAAGGGTATCGAGAGGATTAATGATATCTGTTTTGGCTGTAATATTGTGTTAGTACGGGGATAATATATCCATTACTCAGCTATTTGAGCAAAGTATATAGGGTGTGATGCCTCTATTTTGAATCCAATTTTTTCAGCTAATTTAATAGATATCGCATTCTCACTAAAACAAGACCAAACAGGAATAAGGTCATTCATTAAACACTCTTCAATATAAGCAGAAGCAGTTAAATAAGCCAAACCCTTCCTTTGATAACCGGGAAATGTTTTAATCCCCACTTCTCGCTCATTTTCAGAGGCAAATACGGAAATACAAATGGCGGCAAAATCATTTTCAGTTACAGCACAATACCCCAGGCCTTTTTCAAAATAACTATCAAGTGTTGTCCAGGCAAATTTGATGTAGTCAACAAACTCTTTATTATCTTTGATTGAATCAACAATGTCCTGATCAATCCTCTTTATGCTGAAACCTTCAGGGATACTTTCTCTCCAGTTTTTGTTGAAACGATTTCTATTAAAATTGAAATAGGTTTTCCCTGATTTTTGAAGGTTTAAATGTGAAAATATTTCTTCTATTTTAATACTCCATTCTTCAGAGTCTGGATAAAATGCAAAAGAAGTATTGCAATTATTCTTGATACTTTCAGGGAAAAAATCGTTTTCAAGAAATTCAATTAATGATGTATTAAAATCAGTATTCTCAGAGTCTCCTGCAAGATAATAGTATGCCCAGGAATTTAGAACAAAGACACTTTCTGGATTACTGATATTATCGACAAACAAGCGTGCTTCGTTTTTAAAGTTAAAAATAGACTCAATAGCTGTATTTGCTTTGAGCCGATTAAATAGGTTCTCGGCTTTAGGGTAATCCTTTCTATCTAATTCAAATATCATATTGTTCCTTTTCTGTCTAAACAGTTACAAAAAAGATAGCAGAATATAAATCGATTGGAAAGATAAATCGCGCTGATAGTATTATTAAAGGAGTGGAGGAAATCAAATTGAAAAAAAAAGTTATAGCTTTTATTTGTCTGTTTCTGTCAGTACCTGCTTTTGCTCAATGGAAGGAACTTGAAATCCCGTCAGGAGAATCGCATTGGGCGTCTTCAGTCTTTAAAGAAACCCTGAACGGAAAAGAGGTTGTTTATGGGCCGCAGTCACTCTTTGATAAGGACAATTCAACACCTTGGGTAGAGGCTGAATCAGGTGACGGTATTGGTGAGAGTATAACCATACTTCTACAGAAAGCCCTAACCGACTTAACAATTACTAATGGGTTTGCATCTTCTACCAGGTTATTCAATCTCAATAACCGGGTAAAAACGATGGATTTAACATTAATTTCCGGTTTAACGGCACCGGGACTTGTAACTGAAAATGATTATTATCTTTATTTCGTAAAAGAGATCCCCCTGAGTAAAGGATTGATTATTGAAGATTCTTCTGAGGAGCAGAACTTATCATTCCCAATGAGTATTATGGATCAATTTGAGCTCAATCGCACAGTAGTACTTCAGTTTCAGAAAGAGTTTCCTGAATTCTTTAAAATGATACTGGTAGAATTAAATCTGGAGAAAAAAAATCAACTAGGTGATGATGATATAAAACAAATCATGGAAATTTTTGGTTTCTATTCTCTTAAATTGACTATAACTGAAGTGTATAAAGGAGATCGCTATAGCGACACATGCATTTCAGAATTACATCTCGATTTGGCAGAATTTTAAAAAAGCATATCAACAGATCATTTGATTCTCTTTTCTATTCCTTGACTTTTATATATAAACATCAGTATTATTTTCTTATTAAGGGATCAGGTGGTTTTGTTTAATTAAAATAAAACTAATCGGGCATTAGCAGCGAGTATTTCGCGGGACCCATCGAATAATTATTGAATGGAGCTCTCAACATGCGAAATACAAATTCATCAACCAATTCTAAAGAACGTTTAAAACAGGCTAACAAAACAACAGGTATCGGAGCAATTTTAAATATTGCCTTAAGTCTTGCTAAAATTATTGCCGGAATATACGGACACAGTCAGGCTATGGTCGCTGACGGGATCCACTCTCTATCAGACCTGGGTTCAGATATTGTCGTAATAATCGGTATGTTTTTAGCTTCCCGCCCGAAGGACTCGTCACACAATTACGGACATGGTAAATTTGAAACTCTTTCTGCTTTGATTATTGCTGTTTTTCTTTCAACAGTCGGTTTCGGGATTGCATATTCAGGTGTAACCACTGCAATGGGGATTTTACTGGAAGATCAGATTATAAAACCTCATATTGTAACCTTTATTGCAGCCATTATTTCTATAATTGTAAAAGAAGGTCTTTTTCGTTATACAATTAAAAAAGGTAGGAAAATAAACAGTTCTGCAGTCATTGCCAATGCCTATCATCACAGATCGGATGCATTTTCATCACTGGGAGCGGCTCTAGGTATAGGGGGCGCAATCCTATTAGGTAATAAATGGGTTATTTTAGATCCGATTGCCTGTGTAATCGTAAGCTTATTTATCATCAAAGAAGCATTTCATATTGGAAAAATCAGTATAAACGAACTTTTAGAGGTCGCATTACCGGAAGAGATTCAAGACAAGATTCTACAGATAGCAGCTTTGATACCTGAAGTGGATAAACCTCATAATTTAAAAACAAGACGAATTGGAAATATATCTGCAGTGGATCTGCATATTTTAGTAGACTCTGATACTACAGTTGAGAATGGCCATTCCATAGCTCATAAGGTCGAAGCGGCGATAAAAGAGAAATTGGGTAATGATATGATATTTTCAATCCATATAGAACCAAATCACAGGCAAATTCAGGGGAGTGAATCATGGAAAAATCAGTAGTTCTTATCACTGGTGCCAGTACAGGAATTGGATACAGTACCTCTCTGTTTCTGAGTAAAATGGGTTGGCATGTTTATGCTGGTGTCAGAAAACCGGCAGATCTGGATAAATTAAATAAGCTGGAATCTGTGACTGCTGTAATTCTGGATGTAAACAATGAACTTGAAATTGAAGAAGCTATAAATCTAATTGATAAAAATGAGGGCAGATTAGATGGTTTGGTAAATAATGCCGGGATTTCTGTCTCAGGACCATTAATGCTGTTGGATAAAAAGGACATACAAAAACAGTTTGATACAAATGTTATTGGCTTACATATGATTACAAAAGCTGCTTTCCAATTACTCAGGAAATCAAAGGGACGGATTATTAATATTTCCAGTGTGGCTGGAAAATTGAGCTTTCCTTTTATGGGTCCATACTGCATGAGTAAGCATGCAGTAGAAGCATATAGTGATGCATTAAGGAGAGAACTTTATTCTTTGGGAATTAAAGTGGTTTTAATTGAACCAGGATCTGTAAAAACTCCAATGTTTTCTAAAGGTCGTAAAGGTCGAGAGGAGGATCCGAGACTAAAGGGAACTATTTTTGAAATGATGGCTAATAATTTTATGAAAAGTGCTAATGAAGATGGCGAGAAGAATGGATTAGATCCTGTTGTTATTTCCCAATTGATCTTGAAAGGGCTTATTCATAAAAATCCAAAAGATCGTTATACGAAAACAGAAAATAACTTTAAAACATATTTAATGAGAAAGATGTCACCTAAAATATTGGATAAAATCCTTAATAAAATGATAACGAACTAATCAAGTTCCTTCTGAATCCATAGAAATAACAATCTTACCTCTGGCAAGCCCATCGTCAAGATATTTGATGGCATCAGGGGTCTTCTCAAGCGGAAATACCTTATCGACAACAGGTTTGATGTCTCCTGATTCCATCATCTTCCTGAGGATATTAAAATCCCTGTTGTTGAGATCGGCTATCTTCATTCCACCAATTTTCTTCGAAAATGGAGCAAGAGCAAACGCTTTGAAAACATAGCTCATACCTCCATGTCCACTGTTAGGGATAATCATACCATGGGCAGACAATACTCTTTTCAAGTCCGAGAAGGATCGATTCCCGGTATTATCCAGGATCAAGTCAAATCTAAGATCACTCCCGGTAAAATCATCTTTCTTGTAATCTATCACATGATCAGCACCTATAGATCTTACCATCTCGACCTTTTCCGTACTGCACAATCCTGTAACCTCTGCTCCCATGGATTTTGCAATCTGTACTGCAAATGATCCCACGCCACCGGAAGCACCGGTTATCAGGACCTTTTGACCTTTACTGATATGACCTCCATCCCTGAGTCTTTGAAGTGCAGTGATGGCCGCTGTTGGTACTGCGGCAGCTTCTACAAAACTCAAATTGGAAGGCTTCATTGCAAGTTTTTCAAAGTCCATGACTACATATTCTGCAAAAGCACTTTCTGTGGAGCCGAAGATCTCATCACCGACCTTAATTTCTGTAATATTCTTGCCAACTTCCACTATTTTACCGGCTACATCCCATCCGGGAATAAAGTCCTTTGGTTTTGGAAACCCCACAGAAAATCTGACTAGAAAGGGAGTACCTTTCAGCGAGAACAGATCCCCTGCATTGACAGAGGAGGCAATAACCTTCACAAGGACTTCATTCTCCTTGATCTTTGGTTTCTCTACTTCTTTAACTTTTAAAGCATCTGCTGACTTGTAATCATTCTGTACGATAGCTTTCATTAGATCTCTCCTTCTATGATGACTAATGATAGGAAACAGTATTGAAAATTAGTCTTCATTATATTATTGACCTCTAGAATCAGAAAAATCTACTCTAATCGTAACTGCCCTGAACAAAGTGATCAACGGGAATATGCTCAATGGGGTCAAAACATAAAACGAGTAGAGTTTTCCCTCATATCCCAGAATGATCCCGAAAATATTGAGGCTAAAAAGAGCGACTAAGATTAAGAAAAGCTCATTAAAATCCCCAATGAAACTACGATGCTTATGTTTATCAAATCCAGATAATGGCTTTTTACTGCGATAATCGCAGAATCTCTGAAATAAAAATCTGAAGAAAGCAAGCTTACTAATGAAGCGATGGCTGTCAGTACTAATATGGGAAGAAAAACGATAACCCAATTTTTTTTGTTCATAAGAAATCTATGACAATATAGAATTGTCCGCTATCCAGTGACTCAAAGTCTAAAAAATGATTGCTACTTCTTTATAATTTTCCGCTGATTTCTGTACTCTTTCGGCGTACAATTGAATTTTTTCTTAAATAAACGATTAAAGGTTGAGAGACTCTCAAAGCCCGATGAGAATGCCACATCGATAACCGAGTCATTTTGCAAAACCAATAATTCAGATACCTTTTGCAAACGGACTTCATTTATATACTCATTAATTTTTTTTCCGGTATATATATTAAATAATGAACTAAAGTAATTCGAATTGACACCAACCGTTTGTGCCAGCTCCTCTCTGGATATAGAGGCTGAATAATTCTCTCTGATAAATACAATGATTTCCTCTAGTTTATTTTCCAGTGCTGGTGAAATATTGTACTTTTGAATATTTTTAGATTCGTCTTCAATTTTTTTCAATCTGGCTAATAGACTGTCCATCTTCAATTTTTGCAATCCATCCCTTCTTGCAAAATAAATTGAAAACAGTATTGTCAGAAACAAACTACTGAATATGCTCAGAAAGCTTGGATCTATCACTGCTGTATCAAAAAATAAAAATATGGCCACATTTACAATATTGAACGAAATGATTACTGCATCAGAGAAAACTAATGCCAACTTAAAATCACGTTGCCTATTTCTAAGGATTTTTTTGAATATATAGCAAATGAAAACCAGTGCTGTTACAAGTGAAAAACCAACTAATATATGAGAAAAAGGCAAAACAATGTTGGAAAATGTCAGAAAGAATACAACAGCTGAAATACCGGCTAGAAATGGAATTATCAACAGATTGATCTTTTCAAAATGGATTTTATATATTTCCTGATAAAACAAAATCATGCTGATAAAAAACAGAGGAAGCACCATATTCCAGATAGCAATAATCGCCCTAATGGAAAAAATGGGAATGGGTGAGTAAAATGTTAAATAGCATACTATTACAATTAATAATCGAAAAGCTAATATTAGGTACTCTTTTTTCCACCTCTCATTAGCTGATTTGAATAGAAGAGAAAAGAATGTGCCTATAATTAGAGTTAATATTGATATAGGTATGATTTCAGAATTAAGCTGATATTGTTTTCTCGTACTTCTGAAATTATCTGCATCTTGTATCAATACTCTTTCTGTAATTTCTACATCCCATTCATCGTAAGTACCAGCCCTGATATACACATAGTTCGTTCCGTGGCTTATTATCCCTGATGGGATGGAATAATTTCGGGGACTATCCAAAATGCGGACCTCTTCTTCATTCAGATATCCTACCAAGTTCCCATTTATATAAACTCGATCAACCATAGATAATTTTAAAATAGAAATTCCATATAAAGTTTCATAATCCTGGTTTACAGTAAAACTCCCTTTTAACCAGACGTATTGAAATGTTTGCTTTTGTGGGTATGGAAGACTTATTGGCTTTCCAACATCAATATTAAGCCAGTCTTGTAATAAATATACATCTTCAATATTTTCATTTTGGGAGTAGAGAGCCTGCCAATTGGAAACAGAAATTGAATCATGATTTTCACTGCACGAAACAAGGAAAAATAATGCGGCAATATATATCAATCCCTTTCTATTCATCCTAAAATAATAAGTTTATTTCTATGTGCAGTCAAAATATATTTATTTGAACTTCGTGGTTCATTTTTTTACCATGAACGCTTTAATCGAAATCAAGTGTTCATGAGAGGGCTTTCTCAATTAGCAGATCCGCCAGCTGTACAGGTAACAGGTCAATAATCCTGCGGGGCAGATCGCACTTCACGAGATATGCTGTCCTGGGACGTTTTGAGTGTAGGACTTTGACGAGGATCCTCGCTATAATAAACGGATCACTGGCATTCTTGTACACCTTTGGGAGATAACTGATTCCCGCAGATAAATTTTCTTTAAAGTAAACCGAATCCATCTGTGCTTTTTTAAACATTTCCTTGGCATTTTTTGTCATTCTTGTCTTGAAAGGACCGGGCTGAATCTTCACGACCTTGATTCCCAGGAAGGAAAGCTCCCTTCTCAGAGCATCGGAATAGGCCTCCAGAGCATGTTTCGATATGGAGTAAATCCCATTGAAAGGAGCTGCTGTCTGTCTCCCTACCTCGGAACTAAAGATGACAATTCTCCCCTTTCGCCGAAGCAACAGAGGGAGGAAACGCTTGTTTACCCGATAGATACCCAGCAAATTGACTTCGAGAGCTCTTTCCAGGTCCGATATGGGAAGCTCGACTAGGGAACCTATGACGAGCATCCCCGCCATACTGACTACTGCATCAAGACTATCTGTTCTGTCTGAGATGAATTGAAAGGCTTCTTCTACAGAGTTGCTGGAGGTGATATCCATCTTCAGTGGGGTCACATCTTCATTCTTCTCATAGCAAGTGAAGACCTCATCTCTCATATCTGCTGCGAATACGTGCCAGCCCTCCCGAACAAGTTGCTCAGTCGCCACAGAACCCAGACCTCCCATTACACCGATGAGTAGAAGCTGTTTTTTTGCGGTTCTTTTTTCCATATCGGCTAATTGTAAACTCGCGATTGTGAATTAACCAGCACATTATAATACCTGAACTAAAGACTCGAAGTGAAAATCAGTGATTAATTCCATATTAGATAAAAGACATAGCATAACCGAGAATGATCCCACATTTCATTTACATCAACCTCTACCTTGCAAAGAAACTTATAAGGCTTCAATATAGATATAGGAGATGACTACTTTCATGTTAAATAATATGCACCGTATAAGAAAAATCGTCCTGACCCTGTCTCTGTTCCTGATACTGGGCAGTCAACTGGATGCACAGAACAATAGGGCAACGGAAACAGACCCCAATTCGGTTATTTTTCCCGGACCGGCTCCTTTTTCGCTTGATGCGACAAGCGCGATTTACTGTATAGATCTTCTAAAGAATAATCGGTTTATCGAAATAAAAAACGATTCCGGCAAAACTGAAATTGTTGAAGTTCATAGTGTATGGTCTTTCTTTCTCGGTCTAGACGAAAACTATCCCGCTGGACACCACCGTCGCTATGACATCATCGTGAATGATACCCCTCTGGATTGGGATAAAAGCTTTATCGAGTACGGGGGAGAGATGGTCAACCTTCACCTACTATTTCTCTACAGGAACCAGTATCCTCCCCAGGATCTCGAGTACAACAACAATCCCTGACAATGCATAAGATCAATCTTTTCTGAAAAGCGACTTTTCTTTTAAGAATGAAGCATTCATACTAATTTACGATGAAATAACCACCAAATGGATTTTCATGGAGAGCAAATGAATTTTGATAACCTGGCAAAGAATTGGGATACCGATAGAAGAATTAAAAGAGCAGAATTAATTTCAAATGAAATACAAAAAGCAGTTTGCATAGACAAAAATCAGAGAGCTTTAGAATTTGGAGCTGGTACAGGATTGATAAGCTTTAATCTTCACAATAGTCTCAAAAGCGTAGATCTTCTTGATTCGTCAAAAAGAATGATTGAAGTAGTAGAAGATAAAATCACAACTAATAAAATATCAAATATGAAGACAATTCATATAGATATTGAAACTAAACATAAATTGAGCTCAAAATACAATGTTATTTATAGCTCAATGGTTTTGCACCATATAAAGAATGTAAAATCTATAATTTCCCAATTTTCTGAAGTACTTCAAGACCATGGGGAATTATGTATCATTGATTTAAATGAAGTTGATGAAGCCTTTCACAAAGAAGAATCAGATTTTGAAGGTCATCATGGATTTAATCTCTCAGAATTAGAAAAATTATTAATGGATAATGGATTTTGTAATATAAAAACAAATACATTTTATCACTCAATTAAAAAAGTAGAATCAATTGAGATTCCTTATTCATTATTTATTATGAGTGCTAAAAAATGAGAACTTACAGATTGTTTATGTAGCTTTTGAATCGGGGTATGAAACCCACGAATCAATTTCACGGGCATTTAAAAATGAGTTTGGAGTATCACCTGTTGACTTTAGAAAAAGACTACAGAAATTGAAAGGGGTCAAAAAATTAAAAATCATAAAGGATATATATGGGTGTTATAGTTAAAACTGAAGTTATCAAAGCCGGGCAATTTGAGACTCGATCTTTACTTAGAGATTGAGTAAATATGAAAATTGATAGACTACTGGGTATTTTAATGATGCTAATAAATAAAAAGAAAGTTACTGCAAAGCAGTTATCAGAATACTTCGAAGTTTCAGTTCGTACAATTCAAAGAGACATGGATATATTAAATATGGCGGGTATCCCCTTATATGCAGACGTCGGTGTAAATGGTGGTTATCAGCTGCAGGAAAATTTCAGGTTAGAGAAGGGCTTTTTGAACAAAGATGAAGCTGGTATTCTCTTTTCTTTCCTGAAAGAGCTTAAAAGTGTGACGCCCCACTCTGAAGTGAAATCAATTTATAATAAATTTTCCAGCATAGATTACCATGAATTAGACAATAATAAATTAATTGTCAAATTGAATCCTGCTTTTAACACAAGCAGATTCAGAGATCATTTGTCGTTACTTTCAAAGGCAAGAGATAAGCAGCTGAAAATAAAAATGACTTATTACGATGTGAATTTCGATATCACAACCAGAATAATAAGCTCTTATTCATTAGTTTTAATAAGCTCTACCTGGTATGTCTATGCTTATTGTGATTTACGTTCTGATTTCAGAATGTTTAAGGTAAACAGAATCGCAGATTGTGAACTTATGGCTGAATCTTTCGAAATAAAAGAAATTCCGAAACAGCTGCCTTGGGAAACTGATAGTGGTAGCGACAGAGAAAGCGAAGAAATTATTCTGGAAATAGACAGGAATCTGCAAAATATACTTCCTGATTATTTTGAACCTTCTAACTGCCAGGTATTTGAAGACAAAATCATAGTGCATTTAAATTTTGCCATAGACGAGTGGGTATATTCTCAAATAATGGGTTTAGTACCACATGTAAAAATAATTAAGCCCGAATCTCTTAAAAAAGGTTTTGTTGAAAGGCTAAAAAAATCAATTAGAAATAATTCTCATGAATAATTTTATAACTACGACATACAGATGTCGTAGTTTTTTGTTTATGCTTACCTATCAGATATAAAGAAACAATATGATATGGAGGGGATTTAAGATGAGAAACGAAATAATAAATCAATATTCACATTTCTGGAGAACGTACCGGAGTATTTGCAAAGCTTTTGATAGGGACTCCTGGGAAAAACTGGGCTTTGGAATTACACAACCAGACAGGTTGGCATTACATATTCTACAAAGTACTATTTTCTATATTGAAGGCAAGACTCCATTTGTCTGCATTGATGGTACTTTGATAAACACCCATTCTACAGAACTGGATAAAAAGGATTTGCCGGATTTGGAGAATATTCTCTTTATTCTTGAAGATGTTGAGAAGAAAACTGAAACTTGGGTAAAGAATCTCGATTTTGATCGCAAAAATGAGGAGTTTCCCTGGACAGGAGAAAGTGCAGCCAGCGTAGTTCTCTTTGTGTTAAGGCACAGCCAGTATCATCTGGGAGAAATGAATGCCTTACTAAATGAACAATTAAATGGGAACGCTGAAGATAACTTTGCAAAACAATTATAAAGGAGAGAATAGTGGCAGAACCTTTGAAGGACAAAGACCGGTTTTTTACGACCCATTCTTTGAATACAATGATGTCAGTATTGTCCAACTACTACCGGAAGCTAGATATTGAAAAGTTCAAAACACTGATCTATGACTCAGAATGGAAAAATCGGGAGCTTAAGGAAAAAATGCATCACGTAACAGAATGCATGCACAAAGTTTTACCCGATTCATTTGACGAGTCCGTTGAAATCCTTTTAAAAGCGGCTCCGGAAATACACAAAATTAAAGGATGGGAATGCATGACATTACCTGATTATATTGAGATATATGGTCAGAAGTTTTGGGATAAATCTATGTCGGCACTAACTGAATTCACTAAGTTTGGTTCTTCCGAGTTTGGCATACGACCTTTTTTGATAAATGAACCCGAAAAAACAACGGCATTTCTTGAACGTTTAACCAATGATGAAAATGAAGAAGTCCGTCGTTTTGCCAGCGAAGGTTGCAGACCCAGACATCCCTGGGCCATGGCATTACCTGCATTTAAAAAAGATCCTTCTTTAATTCTCCCTATCCTTGAAAAATTAAAAAATGATGAGTCACTGTATGTAAGGAGAAGTGTTGCCAATAATCTAAATGATATATCTAAGGACAATCCTGCCATTGTATTGACGATAGCAGAACAATGGTATGGTAAAAATGAAAATACAGATTGGCTAGTCAAACATGCCTGCAGAACTCTTTTAAAGATAGGTAACCGCCGTGCATTGGAGCTGTTTGGTTTTGGAAATACCAATAATCTGGAGGTTTCTGATTTCCAGTTGGATAAAGAATCAATTACTCTCGGAGAAAAGATGACTTTTACCTATTGCCTGAATGTAAAGACAGAAGAAGATACAAAGGTTCGATTAGAATATGGCATTTACTACATGAAGGCAAAGGGAGAACAAAGAAGAAAAGTATGGAAGATATCTGAAAAATCATATCAACCCGGCTCTCATATAATTGTTAAAAATCATAAGTTTGTCGACAGAACAACCAGGAAACACTATGAAGGAGAACACTGCGTTTCTATAATTGTAAATGGAGAGGAAAAGGATAAACTTGAGCTTATGTTAAAAATATAATAGATCTGATTCTCTTTCTGATTATTCCATATATCATGTTCTATGTTAAAATATTGTGTAAAATCTTCATAAAGCTAAAAAAGAGAGTTTATATGTATGAATTTCAAATTAACCAAGTTGGAAATAAAATAAGATATTTGGATTTCCCAGGTGAAAAGACACCGATTTTATTTATTCATGGATTAGGTTGTGCATCTTCTTATGATTATCCCAATGTGGTGACTCAGTCTGTTTTATCAATGCATCGCAGAATATTAGTCGATCTGATTGGTTATGGATTTAGTGATAAACCTGATGACCATGATTATTCTATCAAGAATCATGTAAAGAACCTCATTAGATTAATCGAGTATTTAGAGATCGATCGGTTATTCTTATTTGGGCACAGCATGGGTGGTGCTGTAGCAATTGATCTGGCAAATTCTATTGTTGATAAAGTGGCTGGATTAATCATTACTGAAGGGAATTTAGATGTTGGGGGTGGTTTTTACAGTCGGAAAATAGCCAATCAATCTCAAGACGATTACAAAGAAAAAGGTCATGAAAAAATAATCAGAAGAAATAAGAGTAATAATTGGTCTCTTACTTTAAAAATGTGTGCCCCGGAGTCGATTCATAAGAATTCTAGTGATTTGGTAGAGGGATGTGAACCAAGCTGGCGCGATATACTTTATTCTTTAAATATGAAAAGAGCCTTTATTTTTGGGGAGAAATCTTTACCTGATAAAGATGAAGTCGATTTAACTAACAATGGTATTCAGGTAGAAATCGTAAAAGGAGCGGGGCATAATATGGCTATTGAGAATCCCAAGGGATTGTCCCAGGCTATTTTAAATTGTTTATAGATCAGATCGTTGTGGAGTTTGGTACATCCGGTCAATATTAAAAATAGAAAAAATATATATAAAAAAGAAACAGGTTTCTCAATAAATCTTGTTACAAATAATAGATAATACATAGGAGTCATTATGAAAATATCCACTAGAATCATCATTCTTCTCCTGACTCTTTTCATATCAGCTAATCTTTTGGCTAAGGGACAGGGAGAGATTAACAAAGGCAGTGCAGATTTCAAAGAAAAGGATTTTCATTCCATCCGCAATACTCTCTCGGCCGATCTGGAAATCAGAATCAGTGAGAATTGGTCTGTTGAAGCTATCGGTGATGAGAAGAGTTTGAGACAACTCAGAATATATAAAAGAAACGGAGTATTGGTGATCCGTAGAAAATTTTCTATAAATCCATTCATCAGTTTCCAATCAGTACAGATAAAGATATCCATGCCGGGAACCGAATTGAAGGCCCTCACCCTTTCTTCATCGGGCAATGCGGAAATACTGGGACAACTAAATACAGAAGAGACGAAACTTTCAACATCTTCCAGAGGTTCAATCACAGCTGAAGGTGATGTGGAATATTTGAATGTACGCAGTTCGTCATCGGGTAACATCTCTTTTTCAGGAAACTGCCGTCAGATGAATATCAGACTCAGTTCTTCCGGAGATACCCGAATACAGGCAAACATTCTAAATCTGGAAGCAACTATCAGTGGTTCAGGCAATATCTATATCGATGGTGGCGCTGTCGAAACAACTCTGAAGATTTCCTCCAGCGGTGAGTTCTATGGTGAAAATTTTATTACCGAAGCAGCAGAGGTAACTTTGTCAAGTTCCGGTAATGTCGAGATGACTATAATGAAGAATCTCGATGCCAGACTATCGGGCAGCGGTAATCTGAACTACAAGGGGAATCCGACCATTGGAAATATCCGCGAGAGTGGCAGCGGACGGATTTTAACGCAGTAGAACTGTTGGGACCAAGTATTAAGAATCGGTGTTAAGGTCATTATTTATAGGTAAGGATATGGTAAATGTTGTCCCTTCACCGAGTACGCTGGAACATTGAATAGTCCCTTTAAATAGTTGCGTGACAATGTTATAAACAATATTCAGGCCAAGTCCGGTTCCTCCTCTATTCCTTTTTGTCGTATAAAAAGGATCGAATACCTTTGGAATCTCAGATTCGGGTATTCCTTTACCATTATCTGAAATATTCAATTCTATGGTGGAGTCAAATTCTTTCAGTGAAATTTTAATAGTTCCTTTTTCGTCCGGTTCGAAAGCATGTAAAAGAGCATTGAGAATAATGTTGGTTGTAACCTGCCAGATTGCACCGGGATAACTGTATAGTTCCAGTTTGGGATCAGCTTCAATTGATGTAGAAATCCTGGTTTTTTTTAGATTGGGTTTCAACGTCAATAATACGATTTCCATTTGCTCTTTCATATTTATCAGAGATTTTTCTTCAAGATGCTGGTCTACAGCCACTTTTTTAAAGGAGGATACAAGCTTTCCAGCCCGCTGTAAACTGCTAAGAGCTATTGATGAAGATTCCATACATTTTACAAACATGTCATCAAACTCAGATTTTTTTAAGGTCCCTTGTAAAAATTGTTTATGAACTTTTTTTGAAACTCCTTCCAGATAAGATATTGCTGTAATTCCAATTCCGATTGGAGTATTTATTTCATGGGAGATCCCAGCAACCAGAGATCCCAGATAGGCCATTTTTTCAGCTTCAACCAGTTGTTTCTGTGCCATTTGCAATTCATTTAAGGAATTGCTAAGTTCTTTTGTCCTTATTTCAACTTTATCTTCCAGATCTTTTGTCGACTCTTCCAGTCTTTCTACCATGATATTAAAATTCTCAGATAAAAGACCTATTTCATCATTGCTACTGATTTCGGCCCGGACTGAGAGGTTGTGATTTGCCATCTCTTTTGCCAGAAGCGTTAGCTTTTCCATTGGTTTTGTTATTCTGTTCGAAATAACAAAAACAATAAATATAGAAAATAAAAGATTGCCCAGAGAGAAAAGGATAAATAATCTCGTTGCATTATCAATGGATGTATAGATAGATTTTTCTTCCGTGGCAGAGATCAGAATCATTTTCCAGTCGGCCAATTTTCTGTAATAATAAAAATAAGTGATTATATCGTTCTGTAAGATTTCTAATTGTCCCTTTTTGAAACCAGTTTCTCCCGATAAATCGAGTAGACTTTCTTCTTCTCTGATAATAAATAAAGGGTCTCCCGGGGCCTGTAATTGAGTTGCAAACTGCTCAACTGATTTCCAGGATTTATCATTAAAGAAATTAGTATTGGCCAGCCCGAGATCGTTTAGAGATGAATACTCATTCTCTGCAAAGCGATATAAAGAGTCCAGTCGCAGTTGAAGTATTTCAGACTTTCTTTCTCTTAACATTTGACGGCCAATACTTGAGTAAAGAAAACCTGCCAGGATTATTGGTAAAATGATAATGGGAAGAACTGTCAGCTGGAGTTTTATTCTGAATTTCATTTATTCTCATTATTCCTTTATCAGATTCAGATAATAATCGAAATCAACTCCACTATTTTCTTTCCAGAGTCTTCCGAAACTTCCGTTGGCTAAGGAATTATTGATATATTTTTCCAGTATAGTAACAAGCGCCCTGTTATCTTTGCGAACTGCCCATCCTACTGTTACAAGATCTATTTTTATAGGAGAAACTGCCATTCCTTCAAGATTAGTCATCCCCTTTGCCATATAAACAGCAGCATCTATCAGGTAATCCGCTTTTCCAGCTTTTACAAAATCAAGAGGATCATCAGTACTTTCCATATAGGAAAATATTACAGAAAAATCCTCTTCCTCCATTAATCGGGAAATTAAAGTCTCCTGATATGAACCTGCCAGAACGGCGAGCCTTTTTCCATCAAGTTCTGTAATATCATATATCTCTTCACCAGCTCTTCCGGCCAGAACCTGTCCCATGGGCATCATCGGAACCATTGCCATTAATTTCTCCCGCCATGGGACAATAGAGAAAGGTCCTGCATATATATCAACTTCATTGAGTAGGTCTGGAGTGTAGTTTATAGTTGGATCTGTAGTTACGTCGGGGTTAAAAACACCATCCTTAGCAAAGAAGCCCGTAACATCTTCCTGTACACGAATATCTAATTGTAAGCCGAGTATCTGTGCAAGATTATTGACTAAATCGTAATCAAAACCAGTAATTGATCCATCTTCTTGAACCATATACACATCTTTTGCATTAACAGTTGCAATTGCCAGATGTCCTATTTTCCTTTTATCGTTTAGCCACGCCATTTCAGGCGGTGTAAGATCCAGCTGATGTAATTCTACACCATCAAAATCGATTAAAGAGTAGTAGTTTTCCAGACTGATAGTGTATCTCATCCTGAACAGCCCTTCTATAATACCAGTCTCATGGGCATATTTTAAGAACTTTTGAACTATTCCCGCAAGCACTGTATTTCCTTTTTGGACACTCCATGCGACATGTTCAATGTCGGCAGCAGGAAGTTCTGCTACAAGATTCGGATAATTTTTTAATGAAAGAAGCAGGTATTGCAGATCAATAACCGTGCCATCAATATCCCCCTCACTAACATCGTTAAGTAAATTTTCCTCGAAGGCAAAGGACTCTAGTTTAAAAGAGTTATTCTGCTGTTCCATTAATTTTATCATGGTATTTTCATAGGAGGTTCCGCTCCCATAACCTATCGTTTTTCCCTTCAGATCGGAAAACTGCTTTATCGGATTATCTTCTCTACTGATAAGCATTTCCCTTACAGGCAGATATGAAATCATTTCCATAATCTGCAGCCTCCAGGGAAGAACTGTTAAAAACCCTGCGCAGAGATCTGCCGTATTAAAAATATCTGGAACATATGTATAAGATGGATCTGTTTTCAATTCATCAGGAATAATCCCATCCCTGGAGAAGAGTTCTGAAAAAAGAACTGTTTTTATTTCAACTTCAAGATCTAAAAAGTCAGCAAACTCTAATATTAAGTCATATTGAAATCCGGAAAATCCTCCATCAGAATCAACTTCAAAACTTCCCGGGCTTTCATAGGATACGATATTGAGATGGTCATTCATTTTTAGTTTTTTAATATATGCCTTTTCTTCAGCAGTGAAAATCGAGGAGGAAATCTCTTCCGTAGTTAACTTAGATGGCTCTTCTTCTACTTCAACTATAGGTTTTTTATTGCATGATAAAAAATGAAGCATAAGAAGCATAGTGATACTGAATAGAAATAATTTTCTGAAATTCATATAAGAACCTCTTATCCAATTAATTATAAGCCTCTGTCCTTATTTTATCAAATCTGTATGAATCAATTTAGGTGAATTGGAGAGCATTAAGTTGTCATCAGCAATAAACTCATCTATAGTATCTCACGACGTTTTTGTGCTCTTATTTAGAAAGCAGATCTGATTTGAAAGGCAACCAACTACCATAAAGTGGATGTGGCTCAGGATTATAATACTGGGCGATGTCCTTCCCAAGAAACAATTTATAATCCATCTTCCGATTTCCCTGAATAACATAACCGGGATAATACCATTCAATACCCCGAAGCCTACAGTAATCCATAGTCTTGAGAATGAGATATTTACCAGGACTGAAACGTTTATATTCAGGATCAAAAAAATGTAGAACAGAAGCAGCGGAAATAATTCCCTCATGGAAAATCCCACAGGAAACAATCCGTTCACCATCGCGGATAATAATCGCTTTGGTGTCGTAGATATTCATCTCTTTACCAATAAAGGTTGCTTTTTCAATAGAAGAATAGCCATTAAAATCGACTGAATCCAGATATTTTTCATACAATGTATCCAGTTCGGTTCTATGGACAAAGGGATCAGCCATTTCCATCTCAAAGATTCTGTTCCTGTTTCGGATTCTGCGATGGGAGGCTCTCTCTCCGACAGAAACCACAGGATAACGAAGCCAGTGAACCCTCTTCGGGGAGGTGTTTTCATCACTATAAAGGTGGGATGTGGTGAATATGGTCTGCTCCATAGGATACCATCCCAGGGACAGTAGAATATCAAATTCTTCTCGGGTACACCCCATTGGCTTCAGTACGTCGTAATAATGCATAAGGTTATTATATAACATGATCGTTTTATTTGAAATTCATAGTAAATATCGAAGATTATGCTCAATCGTCAATCAGTTTCTGAAGATTCATTATATTTCTGATCCGGACTCCTGGATATCCCGTCCCGATGGTATTCTCTACTATCAATTCCCTAAGAACTCTGTTCAGGTGCCTGTATGTGGTGCCCAGCATTGAAGCCAGAGCCTCCTTTTCTGGAAAAACGATTATGTTTCCATCAACTGCATCGGGTTTTGAAACTACGTAAAGCGCAAGTCTCGATTTGACAGGAAGCAGATGGCCAAGTCTCAAAGCTGTTGAATCGTGTAGTTTTTTAACCAGCTCTTTACTAATGAATTGAAGAAAAAGAGGATCATTCATTCCCTCTTCTCTAACTGTCGATGTCCGTATTCCCAGAGCAATTGAGGGGCGGGTCGCAACGGCGGCAGTGATAGTAAGGTTGTTATTGATCAGCTCGACATCTCCCAACGCCGAAAATGGATGCATTATCTGCACTACCGCCAAAGTTCCGTTCGAATGGTAATGAGCACATTTTATCTGTCCTTCGACAAGCAGATAGAAATAATCCGGTATCGATTGTTCGGCGATTAATGTTTCGTAAGCTTCCAAAGGGAATATTTCAATGTGACTAAGCAATCTATCATTCAGAAAACTGTCGATATTGAACTTTTTTATATAGTGTTCGAGATTGTCTTCACTTATAGATCTCACAGACATAGATATTCTCCCCCATGGATTTTTTCATAGATGTACATCGGAATTGTAACAAAAAATTATTGCGCTTTCCTCTTAAGCTTCATCTTCACGATTGAACAGCCCCATCAATCCGATAAAAGCCGCAAAGGCAATTCCGGCAACCGGCCATACAATCCAGGTTAGGTGCCAATCCATTGACCAAAGGCTCCATCCTATATAAATGGCTGTGACAAGCGGCCAATAGAAGGCACCAAACTTTTCTGTGCGTCTGGTATCAATTCTTTTCTTTGGTGAATAGTCTCCTTCTCCAATTATAAAATTGTAGACATTGTTCTCCGCTACTGTCGGAATCAATAAATAAAGGCCCGCACCAATCATGACAAACATAAGAACCAGCATCAGAAGCAGTATCATATCAGATTCTGAAAACAAGCTAACAAGAATCAATGGAACAACACTGATGATAATCATGGAAATACATAATGAAAGTCTCTGAATATAAAAACTTTGATACTTCTCTGATTTTTCCTTAAAGACACTTCGAACACCATATGCAAGTTCAAAAAACTCCTCCTCCAAATCGATAAATCCGCTTCCATGGCGAATGCTCTGCAAAAAGAAGTTGACTCCAATAGAAACAGAAACGAGAAGCAGTACAAGACCTATTCCCGTCGCCATATTAGAGGTCAGAAACAATTGCTCACCTTCAGCTAAAGCCAGTAAAAAAAACAATGGAATTACTGAGGAGATACACAAAAGAACACCTTTTGATGTATGTTTTGACATTTCGATTTTAGTTTCCGCATATTTCGTAACGTCCTCTAAAGAGACTTTAACGATACCGGGTTCTTTATCTTCGCCAATTGTATCGACTATCTCAATTTCATCTTTCACCAGATAGTCTGTTGTAACTCCGAATAATTCTGCTAAAAGAATAATCTTATTTAAGTCAGGTATGCTTCCAGCGCTTTCCCACTTTGACACAGATTGCCTGGAGACGTTCACTTTTTCCGCAAGGTCCTCCTGGGACCATCCGACCTGTTTTCTTAGTTTAATGATTTTATCAGCTAATATCATTTTTTTATATTTCCTTTCACTATTTGATGAGATGAATATAACCGTATCGGCATTTGCATACTATCAATCTGACTTTTAAATTTGTCAACCACCAGTTGCAAATCGCAGAATTCCGATCAGAATCTACTCTTTATAGTTCTTTCTGTAATCGCTCGGAGACATTCCCGTGATTTTGGAAAAGCATAAATTGAATGTTCTTAGATTTTCAAATCCAACATCAAAAGCAATATCTATGATCTTGTACTGGTTCTTATTCAGTCGTCTGCAGGCTTCTTCAATCCGAAGTCGATTGATGTAATCTGAAATTTTTTCTCCTGTCAATCGTTTGAACATTCTGCCTAAATGATCCCCACTCAAATCAACTGAGACAGCTAAGTCATTCCTGTATAATGGCTCTGTATAGTTCTTCTCAATCAGATCTTTAACCGCTTCCACTTTAATTAAAGTTTTATCTGTCAAAACTTTCTGATGTGATTCCAGTGATTTACCCGCAATAATCTCTTCAAGTTTCTTTCGAAGTGAGTGAACAGTCTTCTCCAGCAAACGCATTTTAAATCTCACCCCACCCAACATCACCAGAACGAAACCGATACTTCGAATATGGAGAAAGTCAATCATTCCCAGCGGGATGAAATTAAACCGGCTTAACCAAAACTCCAGATAAGAGAGAAGCTGGAAACTAATAGCTATCAACATATACAAGGATGACCTGTTACCTCTGACTTCTTTCCGAAATGAAACAATGGCTGCAATCAGGAGAGGTATAACGGAAAGATAATCCAAAACAACAGCTATACCTGTAAAAATAAATCGAGTATTCAGAGGAACAAAAAACTGGAATATCAACAGTAATCCGGAAGTGAAAAGGATGATTTTTATGATCTTGTCCGTAAAGGGTGTCCGCTTATGAATTTGAAGATAATACCGGCAAAATATAAGATTCACAATGATGGTAAGAGGAAAGGCAATGCTGAATAGAACGACACTTCCCATTGGTTTTTCCGGCCAGAAAAAGTTCATAGCCAGGCCGGATTCAGAAATATGAACCAAATACCCCGTCAGAATCAGAAAGGCGAGATAGAGATAACCTCTTTCCTTGAGTGAGTAAGCTAAAAACAAAGCGTAAACAAATAATAACAATGATGCTCCGCTGGTAAGTCCATGGAGAAAATTCTCTTTATTATTCTGGCGATAATACTCATCTGCAGTCCATAATCTGATTGGTACCGTATCGATCAGCTGACTATCCATTCTCAGATAAATATCCTGTTCGCCGGGGAGCAACTCTAAGGGGAAAAGGATTTTACTATCCTGGATGACTCTAAGACTCATAGGATCTTCATAAGATCCATTCATCGATACATATGAGCCATTTCTGAAATGTATAAGATCAAACCAGGAAAAAGTATTCTTGTCTAATTCAATCACTATTTCTATGGGCTTTTCCAAAATATTGTGAAGCGGAAGTCGAAACCAGTAAGCATGACCTGTAAAATCAAGAACAGGGATTTCATCAGACGAAGGTTTGAATTTTGTGAAATTTTCTTCTTTGAGAACATCTTCAATCCCCCAATTGATAATTGACTCCTCATCAGAGTTTTTATCTCTAAGAGTTATACTATAAACTCCTATTTGTTCCCGATGGATATTTACCAGTATATTGGGGTCAGAACCCATCTTTCCTGAAAGAAGAACCTTTTGGAAATCTATTGGCAATTCCTCTAATTGTTCCAGGTTTTCGAAGATTGAACGCTCGCTTAAAATTTCTAAACTTTTTCCAATATACTTGCTTTTTCCCTGATAACCTTCCTGTCCAATCGTGATTGGATTTGCCACCAGAGGCATAGCTGAACAGATGCAAAGAATCAGAAGCCTGAGAGATGTTTGTTTTGTAGAAAAAATCTGTCTGAACATAATCTTACCAGAAGACAAAGTCTCAATAATATATTTTTGAAGAAGATAAACATACAAAAGGAGATTAATAATGTTTAACCAATCAATAAAAAATAAGTATAAACCGTTGCTCTGGTTTTTGGTAGGCTGCGGATCATTTGTTTTCACACGCGTCGGCAATTACATTCCCTATGCTCTGCCCATTGCGGCAATATTCATTCTCAGATTTTCAAGATCCCAAAAACCCTTGAAATCCATTTTACTGCTGTCACTGGGTTTTCCATTGGCCGGCATGATGAGCCAGTTGTCCTTTCACGGTTCAAGCTTTCAGATAATCTACAGTATCATATCGCTTACAATCAAAGGTTTGGCTTTTATGATTCCATATGCTTTAGACCGCCTTCTGTACAAAAAAGTCAAAGGCTTCGGAGAAACTCTTGTATTCCCGGTTTCAGCTGTGGCCGCTTATTTTCTAATAACTACATATGTTCTGCAGGAGGGAACAGCCTATTACTACGCCTTTGTACAGTATGGAAATCTTCCTATGATGCAGCTCCTTTCCCTTGCGGGGATTTGGGGTGCGGGATTCTTCCTGCTTTGGACCGCTTCAGTAATCAACTGGATATGGGAAAGGGGTTTTGATTGGAGCCGGATCAAAGGGGGAGTAATATCCTATGTTTGTATAACATTGACCTTATTCGCCTATGGAGGATTAAAGTCATCGCCCCTTTTCTATTCTTATGAAGAGAGAACAGTGAAAGTAGCAACAATCAATTACGATAACCTTTCACCGGGAGATGTAATGAACATGTTGAAAAACAGGGAATTTACAAATTTGAGCAAATCAATTTCTATTATAAAAAACAGAGTCCATGAGGCAGCTGAAGCAGGAGCGAATATTGTTGCCCTTCAGGAATATGCCATTCTCATCCCACAGAAGCAGGAAGAATTTCTAGTTGAAGAGATGAAGAAAATCGCTCTGGAAAATAACATTTATTTTTGTGTGAATTACAGTTATCTGCCTCCGATGCAGCAGGAAAGTTATGAATATACATTCGGTTTTATTGAACTGCCCGATGAAGAAGAGGGAAGAAATAAAGCTTTGCTGATCGACGACAAGGGGGAAGTGAGAATTGAATATGTGAAGCGTCATTTGCCTCAGCTGGAAGGTAACTACATCCTTAATTCTGATTCCGACCAGTTTCCTGTAGTGGATACTCCATACGGAAGAATTGGATTGGTTATCTGTAAAGACATGGCATACTCTGGCTATATGAAGCAGGCGGCTGAAAAGAAAGCAGATATCATCATAGCGCCTTCATCAGAAGCGGCGAAAGCTCTTGCCATTACTTACAGCCAGATGCTCAGATCAGTAGAGTACGGCTTTTCTTTCATCCGGCCCTGCAATTATGGACTTTCGGTTGCAGTTGATTACCATGGCAATATATTGAGTTCCATGAACTCATTTACAACGCCAATGGATACGATGTATGCCCATGTTCCGATAAAGGGGATTTCAACCATCTACGGTCGCATAGGAGACCTCTTCGCCTGGTTGTGTTGCCTTGCTCTTCTCGGGATTATTTCATTTAGCATTATTGATAATCTAAGAAGAAATAAAGGGGTTTAAGACGTTCTCTGATTAATAGTTTATTAAGAGCAGTACGGTTAATAAGGTGCAGATTCAATCGTTCTGCCCTTATTATCAAAAAAATGAACTCCTGTAGCATAACGATACAGATGAATCTACTACTGACCTCACAATATATACATTGTAGACATTCTGAAATATTGGGAAATTACAGATTAACCAAAACTTGTTTTTATTCTTTTCTTGAACTACCTGATTTCATATGTTATCATTTTCACGTAAAAATGAAAATATTCATTCAAATAACAAATTTTTTATCATACAGGGACAAATTATGTATTTAAACAATATCATGCGGAACAATCCACAATTACTGGAGACAATCTTTGATAACCATCAGAAAGGATTAATACCTCCAAACACATGGGTAATCGATCTCGATACTATAGTGAAGAATGCTAGAATACTTTCAAATAAAGCAAAAGAGCTGGGATTAAGGACTTATTTAATGTCCAAACAACACAATAGAAATCCTTATATCAACAAACTGGCACTGGCTAATGGACTTGAAAAACTGGTGGCCGTTGATATGCAGGGCGTACTGTCAGCCAGGAGATATAACATGGCACTTGGTCATGCCGGTCATTTGAATCAGATTCCCAAACAGTTTATACCCCTTCTAATTTCTATGAAACCGGAGATTGTAACTGTTTACAATCTCGATCATGCCCAATGGATCAATGATGCGGCTGGAGAATTGAACCTTCATCAGGAGATAATGCTGAGGATCTATGATCAGGGAGATGTCTGTTTCGATGGACAGGAAGGTGGTTTCAGCCTTTCTGAAATTCCATCATTTGTTGAATCTATAAATCTATTAAAAAATGTGTCAATTACTGGAGTAACCGCTTTTCCCTGTGTAACATACAATGAAAGAGCCGATGAGAAAGTTACTCTGACATCCAATATAAAAACTCTCCATAAGGCTGTGAAGATTTTGAGAGACCTGGGACAGAACATTACACAGATCAATACTCCCGGTAATACAGCAAGCAGTACAATGTCATTATTAAAGGAAAATGGATCGACTCATGTAGAGCCTGGAAATAGTCTGATCGGGACAACTCCCGATAATGCATTCCATTCTGATACGAAAGAAAAAACAGCATTCGCTTATGTAACAGAGATTTCTCATTTCTATGATGGAACAGCTTTTGCCTATGGCGGAGGAGTCTATCATACAAATTATAGTGATAAGATCTACGGTCTGGTGGGAACCAATTATAATGATGCAAAAAATAATAAAATTGATTATGATTTCGATATAGTACAGGATATCGATTACCACATGCAGCTAAAACCATCAGACGGGCAAAGATGTAAAGTGGGAGACAGTGCCGTATTCGCTTATAGAACTCAGATGCATATGACAAGATCCTATGTACTGCCTATTTCAGGTATTTCCGGTAAAAGGGATCTCAAACTTCATTATTTATTTGATAATGCCAATAATGCCTTTGATTCAAACTATGATTCTGTTTCACCTGAACTGGTCTGCAGGGACATTGATCAATTGATTCAGAGTTATGCTTAACTTAATCAAAGTTATCAACAATAAAATCAGGAAAATGGGGATCAGTACCAGGATCACCATTTTCTATTCTATCTTATTGTTGACAACATTATTGTTCAGCGGAATTTTTTATCAGAAAATCTATTCGGAAATAATGCTGAAGAAAGTCAGTTCTGTTTCCATGCAGACTCTTCATTCGGTCAGCTCCAATATTGGATCTCTATTGAAAACGGTCAATAACTACTCCAAAATGATATTGGGAAATCCGTCAGTTCAAACAGCTCTGAAATCTGCTCAGGGCTATGAAGATGTTGATAACCAGCGACAGATTTATGAGTATATGGAAACTGTTATGAGCAGTACTTCAGAAATAGTATCTCTATATATTGTTGACAATAACGGGAATCGTTTTTTCAGAGATAAGCTCCCCAATTTTTATCAGTATTTCAATGCCGAAAGGGATAGTGAGTGGTGGGCAAAAGCACTAAGACTGAGAGGCAGTTCTTATGTTATCTTAAATGGTGGTGATGCATTCTCCAGAGATGCAAATGAAACATTTATATCCAACATTAGAATTGTTAATGATCTGGAGAGTCAGAAACCGATAGGTGCCGCAATAATAAATATATCTGAGGATATGTTCGTTAAAGCCTATTCGGAAATTGCTAAAAATTATGAAACGGAAATCATTATTGTCGATGAAAATAACCACATTGTGATTTCCAGCAATCCTTTGTTTAATAATAAAATTACAGACTTCATTAAAAATGGTGAAGATCAGAACAGTTTTTCAGAGCTTAATAAAGAGGATAATGTTCTTTATTCCTATATAAAAATCGAAGAGTACAACTGGAAAGTTCTCAGTATGATACCATATGTTGAGGTAAAACGGGAATCTCAGATCTTTATGCTCGTAACCTTTATAATCATTCTGGTTATCGCTTTATTGATTTTAACCGGTTCAATTATTATTGCCGGGATGATAACCAAGCCGATTAATATTCTTGTAAAATCCATGAAGAATATCAAGAGCGGAGTACTGGAAGAAGTTCACTTTGAGACATCAATTCACGAGTTCATTCGCCTCCGCGATGGATACAATTTAATGACTGAAGAGATTCAATCTCTTGTTATAAAAGCCATTAAAGAAGAAAAAATTAAAAGAAAAGCTGAGATGAATATTCTTCAGGCGCAGATTAAACCTCATTTTCTCTATAATACTTTTGATTCGATCAGTTCTCTTGCTTTGATGGGAAGAAATGAAGATGTATATAAAATGATGTCCGCTTTAGGCAGTTTTTATAGGATAAGTCTGAGTAAGGGAAAAGAGATTATTACCATCAAAGAAGAGCTGGAAACTGTAAAAAACTATCTCGAAATATTAAAAGTCCGGTATGAGAATCTTTTCACAGTCAGCTATTCTCTTGATTCGAAAACAACAGAGAAAACAATAGTAAAACTGGTAATGCAGCCCTTTATTGAAAATGCCCTTTATCATGGTATAAAACCAAAAGATGAACCCGGTCATATTGAAGTAAAAACTTATATGGAAAATGAAAGAATCATTTTAATGATAAAAGATGACGGTGTCGGAATTGGTCAGGAACAGTTGAATTCCATATTGAATGATTCTCCTGAATCTAATAATTCCAGTAGTTTTGGAATATGGGGAACTGTTCAGCGTTTAAAACTCTATTACAGCGAAGATAATATAGTTTCCATAAGAAGCAAAAAAGGTATTGGAACAACCGTTATAATCTCAATACCCGATAAAATGGCAGGTGAATAATGGCAGAAAGATTGAATTGTCTGATTCTCGATGATGAACTACTTCTCAGGGAATTACTAAAAAGATCTATTGGCTGGGATCATTTTCATTTAAAACTCATGGCGGAAGCATCATCAGCAATGGAAGCACTAGATTTAGTAGATACTGAACAACCGGATTTGATATTTGTCGATATCTGTATGCCCATTATGAACGGAATTGAGTTCAGTTCAATAGTATTAAATAAATATCCACACATCAAAATCATTATCCTAACAGGCCATGATGAATTCAATTATGCAAGGCAGAGCCTCAAAATTGGTGTTTCCGATTTTTTACTGAAACCGATTAATTCTTTGGAGATCAATAAAACGCTGACAAATCTATGCAGGGAAATCAGAGAAAACAAAAATAAACTAAAAGAGCATTGGTTATTGAAGAAACAACTCGATGAGAATCTTCCTCTGTTAAAAAAGCGTTTTCTGGAAGATCTGGTTTCAGGAACTTTGTCACCGGTTGAGATTAAAAATAAACTGGAATATTACAACATTAATTTCCAATCGGAAACTTTCCAGGTCTCTCTTACAGAACCCTCGACTAAGAATAAAAATGAATCGGAAGAGGAAAATTTATTTCTTCAGTTTCAGTGCATAGAGTATATCAACCAGAATCTTTACAGGCACAATGATATTCTGGCTTTTTTAGGAAACAAAAATAAAATCGTCCTTATAAATAGTAATCCTGACTTCTTTCATTCAGATTATTACGAATCAATTAAAGAGAATCTTAGTAGGAGTTTTGACTGTTCCATATCCATAGGCGTAGGGATGGAGAAGCAGGGGATTGATTACATTGCCTCCTCTTATAATGAAGCCTGTACAGCTTTGAATTATAAAGTGGTTGAAGGAAAGAACAATGTAATAAGTTATTCTGATATAAATTTAAAACCTGATGCGGAGAATAGAGATATTTCCGATTCTCTAAATGAGTTCTCTTTTTATTTAAAAGCAGGGATCTTCGACCGTTCTGTACAAGTGATTTCTGAACTTTTAGAAGAAATATGCACTAATGCGGCACCGGATCTCTCTTCCCTTCAAATACCTGCTGTGAATATTCTTTCCCGAATACTCAACATAGTAAGAGAACTGGATTTTGAAATGAAAGTATTTCAGCGAGATATAACCGAACTGTATAATCTTGTGTTTAAAATCGAGACTTTGCCGGAGATGATAAAATACTTGTCAGAACTGGCTGCTATGGTTACTGATAGGATAAATAAGAATAACTCACAGAGAACCGGTCAGCTGATAAGTGATGTAAAAAAATATCTTAAAGAAAATTATAGTAATCACGAATTATCTCAGAATATGGTTGCGGAAAAATTCCATGTTAATTCCAGTTATCTAAGCAGAAAATTTAAAGAAGATACCAGTCAGTCATTTATTGATTTTATATCGAAAATCAGACTGAAAAAAGCTATAACTTTGCTACAGGAAACTGACAAGCGAAATTATGAAATCTCTGAAGAAATAGGTATTGCCGATCCCCATTATTTCAGCATTTTTTTTAAAAAGTATATGAATATGTCTATCAGCGATTATCGGAAAGAGATTAAGTAAAAATTGTTACTATTATAGTAAAAAATGTAAATTCACTTCTCACTGTTCGTACCTGATAATAACCTCATCTAGTTCAAAAGGAGAATAAGAGATGAAAAAAATCTTACTGATTGGATTTCTGGCACTTACTGCTTCAATTCTATTTGCAGCGGGTAATCAGGATTCAGCTAATGATGCTAAGGAAGAGGTTATTACTCTTACATTATGGGATATTATGGTTAATGCTGAAGAAGAAAGAGCAATTAAACCAGCTGTTGAGCAATGGAATGCTGATAATCCCAATGTTCAAATCGTTCGTGATTCACTAGATGATGAATCATACAAAATCAAACTGAAAACAGCCATCGCCGCTAACGAAACTCCAGACCTGTTTTTTTCATGGGGTGGCGGATTTTCCAAACCTTTCGTCGATGCGGGAAAAGTCCTGCCTTTAGATGATTATATCTCGCAGGATTTACTGGATAGAACTATTGAAGGTGTCCTTGATTATGCTACTTATGATGATACTTTATACGGACTGGCTTACAGTCAGTGGGTTGGTGTTCTTTACTGCAACCAGGAAATGTTTGATCAGTACAATGTGAAAATACCTGAGACATATTCTGAACTACTCAATGCTATTGAAGTATTCAAGAATAATGGAGTTGATCCAATTGGTGTTGGTGCCAGCGAAAGATGGACTTCTATGTTTTATCACAATGTGCTTGCTTTGAGAACTGCCGGTGCTGATAAAGTGAATAGAGCTTTAGAAGGAAATGAAAACTTTACTGATGGGGATTTCCAGGAAGCTGCAGAGAAATTGAGTGAATTGGTAGAAGCAGGTGCATTTAATAATGGTTTTATGGGAATGAATTTTGATGAGTTCAAAGCTCTGTTTCTTGCAGGTAGAATTCCTATGATTTATCAGGGAGACTGGGTAGCCGGTGAATGTGAACTGGAAGACAGTCTTGTAAAAGGTAAAATTATTGCAACTCACTTCCCGGCAATTGAAGGTTCAGCTGCATCTCCAAAAGATTTCCTCGGTGGCGCTCTTGACACATTTATGGTCAGTGCCAATACAAAACATAAAGAGGAAGCGGTAAAAGCTCTTGAATTCCTCTGTGAATATCAGTCGACTGCAGGTTTCGAAGCCGGAATGGGACTTCCTGTATTTAAAGGGGAACTGGATTTCTCAAAAACCAATCCTCTTACAGCCCAGATTGTCGGTTTAGCTAAAGAGGCTACAGGATTTACTCTTGCCTGGGATACATTCTTCACAGGCCAGGATACTGAACTCCACCTGGATCTTGTGCAGGAATTGTTCGCCGGAATGATATCACCGGTTGAGTTCTCTGCTCAGATGCAGACTATCAACGAATAATTTAATATATGCCGGGCAGTACGTGATTCCTGTCCGGTTTTTAGGAGTTTATATGGATAAGGTTCTGGGAGACAAAAAGGCTATTTCAGTATTTGTTCTCCCTGCTTTCTTAGTATATGCAGCTATAGTTATTATCCCTCTCTTTATTTCTGCTTATTACAGTACATTTGAATGGGATGGTATCGGGGAAAAAATAGCAATCGGCCTGGAGAACTATAGGATTTTATTTTTTGAAGACCGCCATTTTATTAAATCAATCGGCAATTCATTAACATTGACAATTTTAACTCTTCTGATTCAGCTTCCATTGGCCATCATTCTTGCTTTGATTCTGGCAAACGGGATAAAAGGTGAGGGCTTTTACAGAACTGTTTTGTTCATCCCTGTAATGCTTTCAGCTGTTGTAATCGGCCATTTGTTCAGGAGAATTTATGAGCCGAATTTCGGTTTAATCAATGTATTCCTTAATAGTATAGGTTTAGGGAAACTGGCTAAACCATGGCTGGGTAATATGAATACTGCTCTCTATGCTGCAACTGCTCCAATCATCTGGCAATGGATCGGATACCATATGCTTTTATTATACGCTGCAGCAAAATCTGTTCCTCAGGAATTGAGAGAGGCAGCAAAGCTCGATGGAGCCAACGGTATTCAGAGAGCTTTCAAGATCGTACTGCCATTAATGACTCCTGTTATAAAAATCTGTGTAATCATGCTGATCATCGGATCTTTGAGAGAGTTTGATATGATATTTACCATGACTGGCGGAGGGCCGGCTCATGCAAGTGAAATGCCCAGTACTTTAATGATCAGTACATTATTTTCCAGATATCAGTATGGATATGGCAGCTCCATGGCTGTGTTTATTGTGATCGAATGTCTTCTTTTGACTTTGATTATCCAGAAAGTTTTTAAAACTTCTGATGTTACTTATTAAGGAGTGGAATATGAGTGATACTCTAGCAGTCAAAATGAGAAGAGAATTCTCCAATTTCAAGTTCAATCCGGGAAATATGGCAATACTTCTGTTTTTAAGTTTATTTACATTTATCCAGATATATCCATTAATATACCTGTTTCTGTTTTCATTGAAATCAAATAATGAAATTTTTCTCGGGAATGTTATGGGCCTGCCGGAAACATGGTTATGGAAGAACTATTCCAGGGTATTAGCTAATAGCGACTTACCTTTATATTTACTCAATAGCATTATTGTCACTTCGGCAACAATTCTTCTGGTTATATTGCTGGGAAGTTCAGCTGCATATGCTATACAGAGAATGAGATGGAAACTAAGCAAAGCTACGCTGGTGATATTTCTTCTGGGCATAATGGTCCCCTACCACGCCGCGTTATTGCCACTATTTGTAATCCTGAGGAATTTGAAAATACTTGATTCCTATGCTGCTTTAATAATCCCCTATGTTGCTTTTGGTCTGCCTGCGGCCATATTCATTTTTACAGGTTTTTTCAAATCAGTACCTTATGAGCTGGAAGAGTCAGCCTGTCTCGACGGCTGTTCGATATATAAAACTTTTTACTATATAATTCTCCCTATGGTGAAGCCGGCAATAGCGACGATCGCTATTTTCACATACAGAAGTGCCTGGAATGAATTAATGTTTGCAGTGTCTTTTATTAGCAAAAAGGCATTTAAGACAATTCCAATCGGTTTAATGTCTTTAAATGGCAGGTTTGTAACCGACTGGGGAGCCATTGGAGCTGCCTTGTTCATGGCGTCTTTGCCCAGTCTGCTGATTTATCTCTTTTTGAGTCAGAGAGTACAGGATAGTGTACGTGCCGGAGCAGTAAAGGGATAGAATAAATTATTTCTGATCCAATACCTTCTTCTATACAGATATTTTCTAATATCTTATCAGCTTTCGTCCTGTTACAGTTACAGAATCAATTGCTCTTTCTCTCATCAGCTGATAGAGAGCATCATGAACTAGAGATCCACGCAAAAACAGTTGATTATTGGTTTTCGGACTAGATGGAGATGAACTGGAAGAATATGATATATATCTGATAGAAAAGCGGGAGCACTGATGATAGGACTGATAGCTGGAGATATAATAGGATCTGTATATGAAAGGCATATTGCCAGTACGAAAGATTTCCCCCTATTCCATCCCTCCAGTACATATACAGATGATTCAGTTCTGGCATTGGCCGTAGCAGAAGCCATTTTATCAAATAAACCTTATGATGAACTGATCCGGGAATATGGAAGAAAATATCCCGATGCCTGTTATGGTGCGAGTTTTTACAGATGGATGAAAGAGGACAATGCCCCGCCATACAATAGCTGGGGTAATGGATCTGCAATGCGGGTTGCATCAGTTGGATATGCCTCTGATACCATTACAGAAGTGATGTCGGAAGCAAAAAAAAGTGCAGAAGTAACTCACAATCACCCTGAGGGAATTAAAGGTGCTCAAGCCATTGCCCTTTCAGTATTTCTAGCTCGCAAAAGTTATTGCAAAATCGAAATCCGAAATAAAATATCCGATCTGTTTCATTACGATATGATTCGAACAGTCGACGATATTCGGAAAACTTACCACTTTGATGTCTCATGTCAGGGATCAGTACCGGAGGCAATCATCAGCTTTCTCGATTCTAATTCTTATGAAGAAGCTATAAGAAATGCCGTATTTCTAGGAGGAGACAGTGATACAATAGGTGCTATGGCCGGTGCAATTGCAGAAGCCTATTACGGTGGTGTTCCGGAAAAAATCAAATCCAGAGTAATTCAAATACTTCCAGATGATCTTCTGGATATCCTAAATAGATTTAACAGAAAGTATATCCCAACTTCATAGAAAGGATGCTCTACTGTTTCATGGATAAGACCATTAGAGTTGAAGATGGAATCTGGAATAAAATCGATATTGAAAGAGATGGTAGTTTATATAGATTTACTAATGTTCTGCTGATGTCTCTCCATAATTTTTTATGGCCTGAGTCAGCACTTTCCGGGCATCTTTTATCGCTTTTGATCTCCATTCTTCAGAAGAGGGATAATAACCTTCAAGAAATCTGGATTTGATCTTAGCTTCATCATTATCTGATTTATATCCGTTCTGAAAACCCTGATTTTCAATAACCATATTATGCAAAGCTCTTATGGACCCCATAGTGGATTGCGTCCCTAAAGTTCCATATTCAAAGGTCATCGTCAGGTAGTATTTATCTGGTAAACTTTCACCCAGGTACGTTGCAAGGTCCCCGGTAAATGTATAAAAATCGTCGCTATCTCCCCAATCGATATGATACCCTGAAAAGATGTTCTCTATTTTTGCCTTTTTTTTCTGATCTTCAAGAGGTTTCGGAAAAAGATGGAGAACTCCATTTTCACCATAACCCGAATGCAAATCGATATTGAACACCATCTTATAAGGCTTAGCTATATTACTGATAAGAGGAGTAATAGCCTCTATTGATGGTTCAAGGGCAAAGCCTCCGAAAACAACCCCTTTTTCATAATTATACTGCCCTTGTAGAGTGGCTTGTCTCAAAGCACCCATGGAATGTTTAATAATCTTCTGAATAGCACTGACCTGAAAGGAGGAATTCCTCACACTGCTCAAGTTCACCGGTTTTGGAGGATTCAACCAGGAATCAAGGGTTATGTACCCCTGATTCACCGATTCAAACATTCTGTCGTCAATAGTACAATTCCGGTTTAAATCAACATTATTTTCTGTTACCCGTCTCTTATATTTAAAACCGAAAGGATTGATTCCGTGAATTATCAATACGCCTAGATTATCCAGGTTGAAATCCTGAATCAGCTCTCTCATAAACATCTGTTGTACAGCACTGCCGACATAACCCTCAATCCCATGTACTGCAGAGGTCAATATTAAAAGTCGATCAGGTGTTTTCCTAGCCGGAATAAAACAGTAATCAATAAATAAATCCGATTTTCCAGAATTCTCTATGGGCAAAGATGAGATCTGAATACCCTCATAATATTCTTTTAGCTTTTCAGCTTCTGATAGGAAATGGCTACGGCAGTCTTCATAGGACTCCTGAAAATAAACAAGGTTATCCGGTGATGGATTAACAGAAATGCCCTGAGGCTTGTATGTATTAAACTGAATCGTAGTAAAGATGATTAATGCAGTAAAAACTACCACGATGATGATAAGGAATCGGGAAAATATTTTTACAAATCGCTTCATGTAAGTCCCCCAAGAAACTATTACTGTCACAGTTTTAAACCGTTTCAACAATTAATTATTGCAAAAAAATTATATAATTCAATAGATCAGAGAGTATTGTTTATTAATATCTATTAACGAAGAATTTTCAAGAAAAATAGAGTTAGCAACTATTTGCATTAGAAAACACTTTGTCTTAGAATTTAGCCATGATATCCACTATATCTATTAGAAGTATTTTGGAACATAAGTTGATTTGGTTTCTCCATCTCATCACCTGTCTTGTCCTGACACTTGCATCATGCGGTTCAACTCCCTCCTCATTAAAAGAAACAGAAGAAATGGGTATAAAAATCGGTGTACTTGTTCCTCTCAGTGGTATTTTTGCTCAATACATGGAACCTTTACAAAAAGGTATCAATTCTTTTCAGCAAAGATACCTTGATTCTTCAGATTTCGAGCTGATATATTACGACAATGAAAGTGACCTTGCTAAAAGTATAGAAGGATGTGAATATCTTATAAATAAGGTTGGAGTTGATTTGATTCTCGGTCCATTGACCAGTCAAATAGCTTCCGAAATCATTCCTATTTGTGATAAGGCTGGTATTCCTATTATCCCGTTGTGGGCAACCAGGCCGGATCTGACATCACTGTCATCATCAGCTTTCAGGATTGTCTTTTCAGACCGGCACACTGGTTATCTACTGGCCAAATTCTGTGTCGAAAACCTGAATAGTACCAGAGTTGCCGTCATTTCCGGAGATCACCAGTATCAGGAAGACTGCTATAAGGGATTCACAGAGACATTCTCTCAGTTAAATGGTGGTCAAGGAGAAGTCCGTAGGATTCAATACGATAACAATCCTTCGGGAATTGCTGATCAGATTGCTGATTTCAGGCCAGATGTTGTGTATATGAACATCGTTAATGCAGTTTCCGGATCAGCCGAAAATTTCGAAGTCATCAGCGAGATAGAATCCAGAGGTTTTGATGGCGTTTATATTGGAGATATGACCTGGTCTGCAATAAACCGTGATCAATTCTACAAAACCATTAATCCTGAAATCTACTATATTAATCATTTTTCTGCCGATTCCTACGAACAGAGCAGCAGGGATTTTGCAGAATATTATAAGACCCTGACAGGCAGCACACCTGATTCTCTTGTTGCTTTGGGATACGAGACGATCAGTATTGTCCATTCATTGCCAAAAGAACGAATCATAGAAGCATTGCAAACCGGCACTTTCCAGGGACTCCTTGGGCAGATTAAATTCGATGCGAATGGTGATGCTTTTAAATCCGCTGCAATCCTACGCCATTCCGCCGATTCTGAAAATGAATATATTACGACGATCAAACCGGAGATTTTCTCCATCGAAAAATTTGAGGAACAACAGAAAGATTTCGAGACAACTGCTTTAGAGGATAGAAAACGATTGGCTGTCCTCGAGCTGGAAAATATCAATGTTGACACGGTAGAATTGGAAATCATCAGCAAATTGATAGGTAGTGCCATCACACAGACAAATCAGTATATCGTTATAGAGGAAAGCCATCGAGATGAGATTCTCGGTGAATGGGAGACATCGTTAACAGGCATCACCGAAGAGCAAGCTCCTTTCGAGATCGGCAACCTTCTTCAAGCCCGGAATGTAATAACCGGTAGTGTTGCCAGAAGCACCTCAAGAATCATCGTGAATTTGAGCTTTTTAGACATTGAAACGGGTGTGACACTTTACTCATCTTTTAAAATTTACAATTCCTTCGATATTCTACTGGAAGATTGTAGGAATCTCACTTATGAATTACTGGAACAGGATATCTGAAAATCTACCTCCTCCAGATACAGAAATCGGAGGAGGATGTATATTATTTTATTTTTCTGAAACCGGCGGATTCCCAGATTCGATGACCTCGGTATCCATCATTTTCTTAAGCTCTCTGCGACGCCGTCGATCTCCTCTTTTTCCGCTTTCATTACTACCACCGGAAGGGAAGCTCTTAAAGAGAATAGAACTCAGAACCAGTAGCCCCCAGGCCTGCCAGTAAGTAACTTGCTGCAAACCGAAGATTTCCGGCATAAGCCAGTTCCACAGAAGCATGACAACCCATCCGAATAAAAATATCAGACCGATAAAACCTATTGCCATTAGAAAACCCAGGAAGAACTTCATCCCCAGTCTCCGTTCCTCCCACCAGGAATCATGATCTGCTCCCGGATTCTTTCTCTTCTCTTTCTCCCAATCCTTCTGAAATTCTTTCTTAATTTCCTCTTTTATTTCATTTTTTATCTCATCCATCATCTTCTTTCCTCCGTAAAAATCTTCTCTTTCTCCAAATCAGTCACCGATCCAGTGCTTAAGGGTCCGCGAGAGGTTCTTCACCGCATAGCGTTTCCTCGCTTTCAGGGTGTCGATACTCTCTCCTGTGGATTTTGCAAGTTCGGCGAATGTCTTTCCTCCGAACACCTGCGCTTCCACGACCTTCCGCTGGTCGACGGGAAGGGACTTAATAGCTTCGTCCAAAGCTTCCACCATACAACGACGAACATACGCATCGAGGGGATCCAATCCTACTCCGGCTATTACCTCTCGAAGAGTTTCCTCTGCAACATTGGTTTCCCCAGCCTTTTTCCGGACATTCTCATGCCGCCAGGCATCGATTAAACGCCTGGAGACCAATGTGTTCAGCCAAGCTGGCAGATTAATAATATTCGCCAACCGGTCCAGCTTTCCCCAGGTTTCAGTGTAGACATCGTGTATCAGATCCTCTGTGTCCTCCAGAGATTTACCTGCTGCACGAACCCTGGCCATCAATTTGGGCCTCTCGGCCTCGTATGCCCTGGAGAGTCGTTCCTGTGAATCTTGATTGTACAATCGTTCTTCTTTATTCATCGCAACCTATATGACGTATGATTTTGATTCCGGGTGTAAAATTCTGATTTTTTTTCTAAATAATAATCGGCCAATAATCGGGAGGGGACGAAGTGAATGTTTTTTTCTCTCCATTCACCATTGGGATTGTTGTTTTAAAACTGTGCAAAGCCTGATTACTTATAACAAGATTAGTCCATTCATCGATTGTTATTGTATTATTTATAAATTTTAAGAATAAACTGTCATCGAGTCCATAAATTTTATCTCCCACAACAGGATACCCCAATGAACAGATTGTAGCCCTGATCTGGTGCGTTCTGCCTGTAAATATTTTACATTTTAACAATGAGTATTTATCGGTGTATTTGATTGTAGTAAAAGATGAATGAGAAAACTCCCTTTCTGGATCTCCAGCACGTTCTTCCTGAACTGCATTAACATCACGAATGAATTTCCTCTTTTTTCTGATTTTACTATTACTGTCTTTTATCAGCCAACCTCTTGCATCGATATCATCTTTCAATAACCCATGAACTAAAACCAGATACTCTTTTTCAATTTCCCGTTCCCTCATTTTGCTAAAATAAAATGATGCACTCTCTTTATTCTTAGCTATGAGCAATATGCCTGAAGTTTCTCTGTCCAGTCGATTGACCAGTGAGATATACTTATATTTCTGCTTAAGTATGTACCAAAGTGTATTTTCAAAATAAATACCTCCTGGATGGCATGGGAGATCTGGTGGTTTATTTATTACGAGGAGGTCACTATCTTCATAGACTGCGTTGTAGTCTCTATTGATATGGGGTTCAATTACTGGTTCGGGATAGTACGTTATTATGTCCCCTTTGCATAAAACTGTTTCAGGATCAATCTTACAATTATTTATTTTAATTCTTTCATCATTTATTTTCTGTGCCCATTTTTCCATGGAAAGATATGTGTACCGGGCTGCTATCCATGGGAGTAATATCAAACCATTTTCATGCGTCTGTATTATGATTTCCTGTTTTCTATCCAACTAGGTTATTATCTCCTTCTCAAACATTGCTATAGAGATAAGTAATATTTTTGTCCTGGAGAATCTCGATTTCATGATATTAGTATATGATACTGCTAATCTTAATGCAGTAGATATTGATGCAGCTGTACGTACTTTAATAAAAAAGTAGACAGCTGCAATGACATAAATAATCTAACTATATTGAATCCAGAGCTCTTCTAAGATCACTTATAATATCTGCAGGATCCTCTACTCCACAGGATATTCGACAGGTTGAAGCTTTTATATCTGCTAGTTTTCGTCCTTCTTCCCCCTGTTGTTGATGAGTGGAAATAGCATTTAAAGTTGCGACTGTTTTAACCCGGCCGAGGTCTGTAGCTCTCCAGATCATATCGAGGTTGTCGTAAAACTTCCTGGCATTCTTTGAATCGTCAGATCTGCTTTCTTTGACTTCAATAGAAAGCATATGGCCGAACAAAGGTTCGCCGTTATCAACAAGTCTCATATATTTTTCTGCTAACTTTTTATCTGCAAAACTATCCAGTCCCGGATAATTAACTTTCTCAACTTTTGGATGTTCTTCGAGGAATTTTGCAACTATCATAGTTGTTCGACTCATCTGAGCAACTCTCATACGCAGAGTTCGCATATCATTGAGTATCAAAATCGCAGCCATTGGATTTATATTGGGACCATTATCCCTGAATGGCCAGAATTTTGTCCAAGTCGCAAAGTCTGCTCGCATATCATCACTGCCCACTTTACAGGGAATATTTTTTTTAGCTATCAGCAATCCGCAAATTGAGGTTCCGCTGGCTCCCATTACTTTAGAAGCCGAGTGAACCACAATATCCGCACCATTTGTAAGTGGTCTTGTCAGTGCGGGAGAAGCACAGGTAGAATCAACTATAAGAGGAATACCAAACTTGTGTGCCAAATCGGCTACTTTCTCAATATCGAATATGGACAAAGATGGGTTTGATGGAAATTCCCCATATACAAAACGGGTGTTTTCATCAACTTTTGATTCCCAATCATCAATATTAGTCGGATCTGTTACCCATCGAACTTCAACACCCTCCTCTTCTTTACGCCGAACAGAAAACTGCTGAAATGTTCCACCGTAAACCTTTGCAGAAGTGACAATATTGGGATTTGGATAACGGGAGTCTTTCACAAGAAAAGGATCAGTTGCTGTTCTTATGGCAGACATTCCACTGGAAGTAGCAATGGCGCCAGCTTCAATAGATGTGCCGTATGTTTCCAGTAATGCCGCAGTTTCTTCAAGGAAATAAGATGAAGGATTGGCAATTCTTGAATAACACCAATTGGGCATTTCATAAGCCAGTCCCGCTTCCATTTCCGCACTGTTATGATAAGCCTGAGCCGGACTCAGATAAACAGGTTCCATAATTGAGCCATTATTGTATTCCAAAGCCTGTTGAAGATCATATAAACCATGAGTGGCAACTGTATCAAACTTCCATTTTTTAGCTCTGTCGACCCTCCTCTGGCGATCCTTGACCATATCCTGTCCCTTATCTACCCAATAAGCTTTTTCCTGAATATCATGCCCTTTATCATTCTTCATTCTTAACTCCTTCCAGATTGTATGCTGTTTCATTTTTGACTGTGGAAAGTACGACCATAGTTTTCAGATTCCCCACATGAGGCAATGCAGTCAGCTTGTGGAGAACAAGATCTTCAAATGCTGAAATATCTTTTACTGCTATTTTAAGTAAAAAGTCTGCATCTCCCGTAACATGATGGCATTCCATAATCTCATCAACACTCTTAATAGCATCAAAAAAACTGGAGACTGATTCTCTCGAATGTTTCAACAATTTAACTTCAACAAAAGTGTGCAAACCAACTCCGACAGAAGAAGGTTCCACCAGGGCAACATATTTTCTGATAACACCATTGTTTTCCAATTTCTTCACCCGCTCCAGTGTTGGAGGTGGAGAAATGTTGATCTTCTTGGCAAGTGCAACATTCGTCATATTTCCATCATGCTGTAAATGCTTTAGTATCTCCAAATCAATTTTATCTAAACTCATAATATTATACCGCTCTTTTATATTTATAAATTATATTATACTCCATTTTACAATTTAATAGTAACTTTATAAGTTTTGTGGACAAATTGATGATCCGTTTAATAGAGTTTATTTCCTGAAGAGTAATATTCAAGTTGCAAATAGAATAGTTCCGTGCTCAAATTAAGTGTGGAAAAAGAAAGAATATCCAGAGTTTATCGAAGTAAAAATGAAGCAGAAAAAGCTTACACCAAGATGAGCAGGACATATGATCTCTTTGCGGGAACTTTCGAAGCCAGGTACAGTGATATGGCGTTAAAGTACCTGGATATAAAAACAGGAGAGCACGTTCTAGAGATTGGATTTGGAACCGGCTGCAATCTTAGCAAGATGGCAAAATCTGTCGGTGATACAGGTAAAATCTATGGTATAGATCTCTCTTCAGGTATGTTGGGAGTGGCAGAGAAAAGACTCAGCAGAACAGGACTGCTGGACAGGGTGGAATTAATATGCGGAGATGCAGCAAAGATTCCCTATGATTCAGGTAATTTTGATGCCGTTTTTATTAGCTTTACACTCGAGCTTTTTGATACACCTGAAATCCCGGTTGTTCTCAATGAGATTAAACGCGTTCTAAAACCAAATGGAAGGTTTGGAATTATAAGTATGTCAAAAGAGAGTAGAACTACACCATTAATAAAATTATACGAATGGGCTCACAGAAAATTTCCCCAATATGCCGATTGCAGACCTATTTACGTTGAACAATCAGTCCGAGATGCAGGCTTTACAATTTCTTTTAGTGAGACACATAAACTGTCAGGCCTACCTGTCAAAATAGTACTTGCCCAATGAAAATACATAAGAAAACAGACTTTCAGCATACTATCAGGCAACTCAATATTGATACAGAATATGTAATAATCAAGCCGAACTGGGTTTGTAATCAGATTGGAAGATATACTGATGCTACATTGCTTGAATGGTTATTTGAAGTACTGCCTCAAAAGAAAATACTAATTGAAAGTTATACTCCCTGGCGTGGACTTGAATATACAAGCGGTGAAAACGATTGTCTCGAAACTGATTTAGAGAAAGGTAAAAATTACTGGGATTTTTATAAACAACAGGATCAAAACTTTTTAAAAGAAACCCAAATAGATCAAGTTATGAAGAAAAATGAAGTTGAATATCTGAATATAACCAATGAAGTTTGGGACAACAAATGTGTAAATCCTGATCTAATTGAAAGGGAATTTATCAAGAAATATAAATCCATTTTTTGGAAAGAACTCTTTTCATATATTCCCAGGGAACTTTATGATAAAAAGAATAAGGCAACTTTCATCAGTTTTTCGAAAATCAAAACAGAAAACAGTTTAAAGAAAATATTTGTTTCAGGTGTAATAAAAAACTTATTCGGATTAATCCCCCACCCTTCGCGATATCAGCCCTTTCACGGTATGAACCATGAAATGGTTCATCAATCTATTGTGGACATTTTTTGTCTCTATGATTCTCTGTTTGCAAAGAAAGTCTGGATAAGCGAAGGGATACATTCCATTGTTCGGAATAATGTTTGTGATAATGAATATATCGAAAAAGACAAAGCATTGTTTTTTTCAGGAACAGATCCTATCGAAGTTGATTCGGCAATATGCGGTTATTACAATATAAATGCCAATGATATTGAATATTTGAATTTGATAAAAAGAAATATAAAGTAACAAGTTCAACTTCAGTGTTTTATTCAGTACTTATCCGAAAGTCGTTTTTGCCGGATACCTTGACTTCATACATGGCTGAATCTGCTTTTTTCAATAATTCTTCTACTGAATCATCATGGGGCGGTTTTGATATTTTGATCCCAAGACTCCCCTGGATTTCAGCGATGCCCTCGTGGAGATCGTATTCAATAGACAAATTTTTCAGTATTTTCCGGGCAAGGATACTGCAGTTCTCAGCATTTTGAACCTGTGTTAAAAGAATAACAAATTCATCTCCTCCGATTCTCGAAACGATGTCTGATGTTCTGACACTATCAATCAATCTGAGAGCGACCATTTTCAGCAACTGGTCACCGGCTTTATGTCCGAGAGAATCATTAACGGCTTTGAAGCCATCGAGATCTATATAGATCAATGCAAAAGTATACTCATATCTTTGGGACTGTATAATATTGGTATTAATCTGTTCATATAAATATCTTCTGTTTGGTAAATTCGTCAGAGGATCATAAAGTGCAAGTTCTTTTAACTCATCTTGAAGTTTATTTCTCTGTATAACAATTTTTGACAAAATATATGCCAGTATAATATCGATGAATAGTATAAATAACCCTATAAACCGGAGGTTTTTCAATATCAGAAACCAGTTGACTCCTATTTCTTCACAAGAGATCGTATTTAATAAAATCCACGATTCATCGCTTTCCTCATCTGTTTCGGGAAAAGGAGAGATCGTCATGGAAGTAATTAAACTTGTTCCTGTCATTATCTGATTGAATGAATGATTTGATATTTGCTCCCAAATTTCAGGAGATTGAATTGCATAGTTATGGTCTCTCCTTTCATGGAACATAAAACCCCATTCTTCTTCCCGGTCTATGTTAAAAATCCAGAAACCATCTGTATTGAGAAGAGAAAACGATCCCGGTTCATTAAGAGTTGCATCGTGTAAATCCTCTAGTAGAGTATTTCCAAGGTAATTTAATATGATTATTCCCTTTTTGATATTTTGGCTATCAAAAACAGGTGTCGCGAAACGAATCATCGGCTTAAAAGGTTCTTCAATATGATCCAATTCCATATTCAGATCAAAAGGAGAGATATAAATTCCTTTATATTTACAGGACATTGTTTCGGAAAAATAATATCTATCGGATTTATTCTGAAGAAGATCTCTACTGACAACAACAGGATCTCCTCTATTATAATTAATACGGACAACTTCCTGTCCTCGCTCATCTATGTAACGGATTTGATCGTATACTTTTCTGCTTTTGGTAAATTCATAAAATTCATTCTCTATTAGAACTCTTTCAGCTTCATTATTAAATTCTCTATAACTTAGGAGCTCATTCAGTTGGGGAAGAAACAATATATCTGATCTTATATTATCAAAGTGGCTCAACATAAGATTCTTTTGATATTCCAATTGAATCCTGGACTTTTCTTTTATGTTTTTTATCTTGTTATATCTATCAAATTGCAGAAATAGAGCTGCAATTGCAACAGTAGTAAAAGCTAATATTAAAAGATATATCAAAAAAAGTCGTATATTGTATTTTCTATTGCTCATGATATTTGAATTATACATGATATTGCCCTAAAAAAACATCTATCCCCAGGCAGCGAGTTCTTTCAGTCTGTTTATTATCGGAAGATGTTGTGTGCACTCGCCCTCACATAGACCACAGGCTGTACAATCTGACGCTGTACCTTTTTTACCGGCTAAAATGCCCCACTCATAGGCATCGCCCATCATGTTTTTCATCTCATTATCACTCTTGTGAAATACATTCTTTTCGTTATATACCTGCATAAAGCTCGGAATAGCAATACCCTGGGGACACATATCGCAATAACCGCAACCGGTGCAGGCTTCATTCATTGAGGTCCCGACTTTCTCGCGGATTTCATTTATTTTCTCCTCTGTGAAAGGTTGAGCTTTATCTGCAATTCTACAGGCGATATCAATGTGTTCTTTTGTTGTAAAACCATTTAATGCTATTGTTATCTGAGGACAGGAAATGACAAAACGCAAGGCTGCTTCAGTTGCTGTTTCTTCACCTTCTGTTAAAAAATTCAATTCTTTTTCATGAGTTGGAATGGAACCGCCACCAAGGGGATTCATAGCTACAACACCATAGCCCATTTCAGAAGCCGTTTCAACACCTTCCCAACGATAGGGAAAGTTCAGAATATTTACTCCAAGCAGAATCCCGTCAATCTTTCCTTCTTCCAGGATATTTTTTACTTCGTTTCCTGTCTGATGAGATGATAGGACTATATGATCAATCAATCCCTCTTTCTTGCACTGTAGGAGTCCTTCGTACTGTCCTCCCGGCTTCATGGCAAGCTCATAGTGATCCATCTTTCGAACACACCAGATATGATAGAAATCTATTTTTTTTACACCTAATCTTCTAATGGATTTTTTAACAGCTCTTATAGCTTTTTCCGCAGTATCAAATGTTGTAGGCATTCCCTTAGTTGATACATAATACTGTCCGGGCATATTTTTGAAAGCTTCACCGAAAATATCTTCACTTTTATCACCACAATAGCCAGGTGCGGTATCAAAATAGTTGATGCCTTTGCTATTTGCATATTTTATTAATTCCGCATTTTCCTCATTGGATTTACTCTCATCAAAGCGCATACCGCCAAATCCAACTGCCGATACTTTTTTTCCTGTTTTCCCATAAGTCTTATATAACATAATCATTTCCTCTCACATGCAAAAATCAGATCTAAATGTACAACCTGAAGAGAACTCCAAGTCAAGACCTATATCTTACAATTTTATAAATAAATATTTCTCCAATTGGAAATTTTGATTACAAATTCCCGAATTCACTGTCATAATCAATTAACTATATAAAAATTCTGAACTATTCAATTATTAGAATCTATCAGGGAGTGATTTATACATTATCATGGACCGGTCCGAAAAAAAGAATAACAGCCGATTTCAGAAACGAATACTTCATTTGAATATTATTTCTGTTGTGGTTCTGGCCGTTGTTCTTACGTCATTTATCACTTTTATTTATATAAGAGGAAGTGCAATTCAGTTTGAAGAGCAGAAAAAACTGCTCTCAGAGAGAATTATTGATCAGAAGAAATTTTATTTAAAAGAAATAATCTCAATGTGCATCCAGGATATAGATTCAAATAGAGAATCGTACATAAGAGAAATTCTCGCGATACAAAAGCAATTGAAAGAATCGGGATATGAGGTCTCTATAGAGCAGTTATACGACGAGAAAACTCTTATGGAGAGAATTACTATAGATATTCGCAATCTCAGACTGGCGGATAATGGATACGTATGGGTTAATGAAGTCCTCAACTATGAAGGTGGAGAAAACTATGCGATTCGAAGAATTCATCCAAACCTGATTGAAACGGAAAATTCATTTTTATCGACAACAATGGAAGATATAAAGGGCAATACTCCCTACCTCACTGAGCTGAATGGAATAAACAAAAACGGCTCAATATTTTTTACATATTGGTTTAAGAAAATGGACAGCGATAAAATTGTTGAAAAGTTATCATATGCTCAGCATTATGAAGATTTTAATTGGATAATTGCAGCGGGAGTCTATCTTGATGATATTGAGCTGATCATAAAAAGCGAAGAGTATAAGATTCACGAATCCCTAAAAAGAACGACTTTGATTTCCCTGACGATTAGTTTCCTCATCACAATAATCGCTACAATGATTGCTATTCTAATAAGCGGACGGATGAAAAAAATCTTTAATTACTATGAGGAAAAAGTAAAAAAACGGGAATATTCTCTTGAATCCTTAGTAGAAGAAAGAACAGAAGAAATCAAAACTTCAAAAGCTCTGTACCAGAATCTCTATAACAATTCACCTGATATGTATTTTACTGCTTCAGCCCTGACTGGAATTATTGAAATGTGTAATAAAACATTAACCGGGATATATAATTCAGATGAAAACAAACTAATTGGAATGTCCTTCTACAATTTGTTCTCACCTGATGAGAAAGAAAAGATAGATTATGCGTTGAAGACCTTTGAATCTGATGGATTCGCAGAACATATTGAACTTAATCTTATGTTATCTAAAACGGATTCCCTGCCGGTAACCATGAACATAAGAGCTCTCGAAGGATCAGTAAAACCATATAATCTTTTTCAGGCCAATCTTCGGGATATAACAGAGTTAGTTGCAATCCATTATGAAAATGTCGAGTTGGAAAGACAGATAATGAGTTCTCAGAAAATGGAAGCTGTAGGAACACTGGCAGCGGGAATTGCGCACGATTTTAATAATCTTCTCGGCGCTATAATGAGCTCTGCTCAATTACTGCAGCGCCGCATTGGAAAAGATGATGATAAAACCTCTCAATTTACAGAAGTAATCATGCAGGCATCACGGCAGGCTGCAGATTTGATAAAGAAATTAATGACCTTTACCCGAAAAGAAAAGAATGTATCCAAATCAATAGATCTCTTTGAATTAATTGAAGCCACTATAGTCATGCTTTCAAGAACTATTGATAAAAAGGTCTCTATTGTATTTAAGCATGAAGCAGAACAATACAAGATAATCGGAAATTATTCGGCAATACAAAGTGTCCTGATTAACCTGAGCATCAATGCCAGCCAGGCAATGCCCAATGGTGGAAAAATAAAAATAAAGACAGAGAACATACTTCTGACAGATATAGAATGTGAAAAAATCAAATATAATATATCCCCTGGATCATTTATCCGGATCACCGTATCAGATTCAGGAGAAGGGATCTCTTCAGATATTATCAGTAAGATTTTCGAACCTTTTTTTACTACAAAAGAAATTGGAAAAGGTACTGGGTTCGGGCTATCGACAGCTTTTCGAACAATCGAAAAACACAAGGGTGTCATAAATGTTCAAAGTGAAGTCGGAATAGGTTCTGCATTTCAGATTCTTCTTCCCACAACCGATGAAATATCATTGCCAATAGGGACAAAAAGCAAACTCATAGAGGGAAAAGGGAAAATACTCATTGTTGATGATGAAAAGCTTATTCGAGATTCTCTTCAGAACCTATTGAACTCTATGGGATACGAAGTGTTAACAGCAGAAAATGGACAACAGGCTTTATCGATTTACAGCCAGTGCCATAAAGATATAGATATAGTTCTTCTAGACATGATAATGCCGGAAATGAATGGCAGCGACACATTCTATGAAATGAAGAAGATCAATGAGGACTGCAAAGTAATAGTTTCTTCAGGTTTTACAGACAGTGCAAATATCGAAGAGCTCAAAGAATCCGATTTATCGGGAATTATTAATAAACCATACAATGATTATGAACTCAGTCAGCTGATCCATCAGGTTTTGACAGTCAACTGACTGCTGGATTAATACAGAAAAGGTATAATCCGGAATTTCACCTTTGCGACATATTCGTCCCATAACTTCCCGTATTTAACAGTACAACGCTTATCATCTGAATATTGTCTGGTAAATAATAAAGCTACATAATAAAGTGGATATAACCATCCCCATATATTTGCCGGAAATCCAACACTGAGCACTATTCCTACAGCCATTAGAATCTCTCCCAAATAGTTGATATGTCTGCTTGCTCCCCAGAATCCATTCACAAGAAGTGTTTTCTCTCCATCCGTCACTACTTCCGGTTTAATTCCGAGAAATATCTTTTCCGGTTTCGTTTTAAAATAAAACTTCTGCATATTCGCCCCTCTAGCTAACATCCATCCTGAAATAAATATCACTGAATATGCAATCATCAGCCAAAGAGGTGTTTCGGGATTGGGAAGATGTGCCGTTGTAAAAAGAGGAATCGTATAAAAAAAGGGATAAAAGACCAGACATCCCCACCCGAGTTTGAAACCCACATTCTCTGCAAAAAAATCATATGTATAGAGATGGACCTCTTCAAAAGTCAGATAATCGAAAACAAAATATGTGATCATTGCAGCATTGAGCAATACACCGGGAGAAGATAGATTCCCAAAGGTGATGTAGTGATGAGATGCAAAACTGAGAATATTCAGCTCAAGCATAACTGCACCGATCAGATAAAGCCACATTTTGGCATCAATTTGACCACCTCTATATTGGGGGTTTTCAAGTCTGCCAAAAAAAAGATCAATAATAAGACCTTTGCCCTTAGAAGGAAATGGAAGAACAATAGCAAGTGAGAAAATCACTCCGATTGTAAAAGCGCCGGCAAGACTGTAGTAGCGACCGAATAAAGCCATCCAAAAGGAACAATATTCAAAAATCCCAAAACTGCCCAGATTATTATGGAACAGATCAGGACGAGTCTGCCGTTTAAACGGTATGTGAGTTTCTCTCCTGTTTTTGCATGACTTACATAACCGATAACTTTTCGGCTCGGCACGATGAGGTGGAGAAGAGTGATAAATGCATAGATAATAAATGGTGTTGCAAATCCCAATAATGTTTTCATGATAAATCCTTTGTATTATTATACATTATATTGATGGCAGTCTTTTTAGGGACTAATCTTGTTAAAATAAAATTGAAAAAATTATTCAGTAAACCGGGAATATGGATTGGCCCTTTCCCCAATGATGATAAAGCCTGCCCGGCGACTACTGAAGCATCAAGAATTCCCGGAGCCTCTTTCCGGTTTTGTGCCTGCTGATAACCGGGAGTTCTGACTGCTCCGGCGCAACAGGCCAGAATATCAATATTGTTGCCTTTCATCTCTTTCCACAACCCTTCTGCCAGAATGGTATTAAATGCCTTAGTCGCTGCATATGTCGATATTTTCGGACTTCCCTGAAATCCCGACAATGAAGACATCAATATAATTCCACCCTTTTTCCGCAAGATCATCTTTTCAGACATCAGCTTAATCATAAGTAAAGGTGCTTTGACATTGACATCTGCAATCTTCAGGATCTGATCCAGAGCTATATCCTGAAAATTACCGATAGGTGCAGAAGCTGC
>Ga0209692_10000577_pt1 | contig 78351 bp, 69 predicted proteins | sample tdDd472_FD_187129 | JGI IMG/M metagenome (GOLD analysis project Ga0209692, IMG submission 187129) | Marine sediment microbial communities from the Atlantic coast under amendment with organic carbon and nitrate - tdDd47.2 (SPAdes)... | ecosystem: Environmental > Aquatic > Marine > Coastal >...
GAGCGGCAAACGAATGAGTAGGAGTGGCAGTTTCGTGCGTCTGGCATCGGCGATGTCGGTGAGCCTTCTTCTGACCGGATGCTGGTCCGCCTGGCAGGATGCCGGCTCCGACGGGGTGTCGTTGGGCGATACACCTGCGGTGTCCGGAAACACGTTCGACCGGTACAACGATCTGTCCGTGATCCCGCCCCATTCCGAGAATTTGAGCGTCAGCTACCGTTATCAATTGGAAAGCCCGCCGCGGGGCGAAACCGTTGCCGGCATTGACGGTCCGGTCTGGCTCTATTCGGAACGCTCGGCCGCCGTGCCGGAATCCTTCTTCCAGATCGGTCTGGTTTCCGGTGCGGCTGTTGAAAAGGTGGCGGCGTCGGAGCCTGCCGAAGTGCCGATCGTGGAGACGATCCGCCTCGGGTCGATCCGGTACCGTTCGACGCTGTATTGCGTGGAGCCTGGAAACGATGCCGTGCCGGCGGAAGTCGCGGGCTTCGTTCGCAATATCGCCGCACATGGCTATGGCCTGTCGAGCAGCTTGTTCGTCCGGCACTACGAAGGCGAAAAACCGGGGCTGGACGGCCGATGGCTGACCATGGCCTTCGTGCTGGACATCACCCGCATGGGCTATGATTGCGGCATGATTGGCGACCCGAACTCGCCCGAGGATGGCTACAGCGACGCCGTGGACGACTTCAAGGATGCGGGCGCGCGGGCTTTCGAAGTCGTGCGCTGAGCAGGATGCCGACCAATTGGTAGACTGGGCCGCGCAGCCAATCGCGCAGCATTATTAGTTACACTTGAAACTAAATTCATCGGCCTATATGGTTCCGGAAAGCCTAGCGATGCGCCGATTTGCGGTTCCGCGCGGCATTCTTATTCATGTCATTGGGAGGACTTCTGGCCATGACAGCGGCAGCGACCGGCAATGGATTTCAACCGGGCGTCATCAATGACGCCAACCCGATGGGTACGGACGGGTTCGAATTCGTCGAATACACGGCGACGGATACCGAAGCGCTCAAGAAACTCTTCGAAACGATGGGGTTCACGGCGGTCGCCCGGCACCGCTCGAAGGACGTTACCTTGTTCCGGCAGGGCGGGGTGAATTTCATCGTCAACGCGGAACCCACCAGCTTCGCGCAATCCTTCGCCAGCGTGCATGGACCGTCGGCCTGCGCCATCGCCTTCCGGGTGAAGGATGCTGCCAAGGCCTATCAGCGGGCCATCCAGCTGGGCGCGAAACCCTTCCACGGGCAGGTCGGCCCGATGGAGTTGAACATTCCGGCCATCCACGGCATCGGCGACAGCCTGATCTACCTGGTGGACCGCTACGATACGCCGAACATCTACGACATCGACTTCAAACCGATCGAGGGCGTCGATCAGAAACCGGCCGGCAACGGGCTGGTCGAGATCGACCACCTGACGCACAACGTCTTCCGGGGGCGGATGGACACCTGGGCGCATTTCTACGAAAAGCTCTTCAACTTCCGGGAACTGCGCTATTTCGACATCGAAGGAAAGCTGACCGGCCTGCACAGCAAGGCGATGACCAGTCCCTGCGGCAAGATCCGCATCCCGATCAACGAGTCGGCGGACGACAAGTCGCAAATCGAGGAATATCTGAACGCCTATAACGGCGAAGGCATCCAGCACATCGCGCTCAGCACCAACGACATCCAGGCGACGGTCGATGGGCTGCGCGCTGCCGGCGTCTCGTTCATGACGCCGCCGCCGGACACCTATTATGAAATGCTGGATGGCCGGGTCCCGGGCCACGGCGAAAACGCCGCCGAACTGAAGGCCCGCGGCATCCTGCTGGACGGCGCGCCGACCGAAGGCGGCGGCATCCTGCTGCAGATCTTCACCGAAACGGTCATCGGCCCGATCTTCTTCGAGATCATTCAGCGCAAGGGCGACGAAGGCTTCGGCGAAGGAAACTTCAAGGCGCTCTTCGAAAGCATGGAACGCGACCAGATCCGCCGCGGCGTGCTTGAAGAAACCTGAACCCCCGCATCCACCCCTAATCGTGAAGCCGTTGAAGCCGCCTCAGCGCTGAACGGCTTCGCGCGGGGTTGTGTCCGGGCCGGTCGATGCCGCCCTGACCCGCTGTTCCAGTTTCGCGATGTGGCCGTCCAGGAGGGACGGCACCAGCGCCTGGGCGATGACGGCGAGGCGCTCTCCCAGTCCGGGATAGACGCGCGCCTTGCCGGATGCGGCGGCTTTCCAGATCTGACGCGCGACTTTTTCCGGCGGATCCAGGACCATCTGCATGGGTTTGGCGAGCGCCATGAAACTGTCCGCCGCCGGAGTGCGCGTGGCGCGCGGCGCGGCATAGGTCACGCCGATCCCGTCGGGGGCGAATTCCCGGCGCAGGCCGTCGGACAATCCCCGCAAGGCGAACTTGCTGGCGGAATAGGCGGCGAAGCGCGGAAAGGCGATATCGCCGAACATGGAGCCGACATTGACGATCCTGCCCTTGGCCGCGACGCGGAGCAGGGGCAGGGCCTCCCGCGACAGCATGGCGGGGGCGGCGACATTGACGGTGAAGAGGTACATCAGCTCCTCTTCGTTCAAGGCCTGGAACCGGCCGACGGCGACGGAACCCGCATTGTTGACCAGATAGTCGAGGCGCCCGAATTCTTCCTGAATCCGGCTGACGATTGCGGCGCGGTCCTCCGGCGCGGTCACGTCCGCCTGAAGGATCATGACGGCGGCGGCCTCGCCCATGGCGGCGGCCGTTTCCCGCAAAGGCTCCTTCCGGCGCCCGGCGATGGCGACGCGCATGCCGCGCCTCGCCGCCTCGACGGCGAGCGCGCGGCCGATGCCGCTGCCGGCGCCGGTGATCAGAACGGTTTGCGGATCACGCTGCATGACGCTGTTCCTTGCTTTCACCGAGGGTCCGGAAGATGTCCCCGAACAGGCGGTACATGGTCTTCGCGGTGTCGATCACGGCCTCTTCCGCATCCTCGTTCGGAAGCCCGTTGACGAGGTTCTCGAAGAAACGGACATGATCCTGGTCCAGACTTCCGTGGGACAGCAGATAGGAGAAGCCTGCGTTTCCCGACCCGCTGCCTGCATTGGCGCCGATGGATTGGGCGATACCTTGGGCGGCCTTGTCGGCCAGGGCGACCGACATGCCTTCCAGGACATGCACCATGCCCAGCAGGGCATAGGGGCTGACGCGATCGATGGCGTAATAGGCGTATCCGACCATGATCCGCGTGGCCAGTGCGCCCCGGCCGGCGCGCACCGCCTCGGCATCGCCGCCAAGCGCGGCAATGTCGTTGAGGATCCATTCCTCGTGCCCGCGTTCTTCGTCCAGGTATTCCAGCAAGGCTTCCCGGTACCGGTGATCGCCGATGCCGCAATGCGCCAGGGCCGCGCCCATCAAGGGGCAGGTGAAGCGCACATGATGATAGGCTTCGGCCAGGTATCGCAGGTAAAGCGGCAGGTCGACATTGCCGGCCATCGCGTCGCGGATGACGGGGATGGAAACGAACGAAATCCTGTCGGCTTCGGTCTCGGCCAAAAGCCGCTGGTAGAAGGATTGCTGGGACATAAGAAGGAATACCCTTTGTGTTTCGGATACCGGGTTTGGCGCGCGGTTACGCCACGTTCGTGTTCGGCCGGTGCAGGCCGAGAGGGATGACGCGCACCCGGCCGGATGCGCGCGGCGGGGACAATTCCACCCTGGCCGGCCGGGCATAGTCGGGGAGGTCGGCGAACACGGCGTTCAACTGCCGGGCGAATTCGGTATCCGGCGTCGCGTGCAGCCACTGCTCGTCCAGCAGTCTCGCTTTCAGGTGCAAGGTGACCTGCGGCTCGCCATGGCCCATCGCGACCGCGTCGCCGACCCAGGGAAGGCCCTGGGCCAGGCTTTCGATCCATTCGGGCGAGACGTTCCGGCCGTTCGACAGGATCAACCGCCGGTCCTTCCGGCCCAACACCGTGATCCGACCGTCAGGTTCGATCCGGCCCAGGTCGCCGGTGCGCCATTCATCGGTGCCGATCTCCGGATGGTTCAGATAGCCGATCATGACGCCGGGGCTGCGCACCACGATCTCTCCGTCATCGATGCGGATCTCGGTTCCGGGCAGGGGGCGCCCGGTCGGACGGACCGGGCCGGTATCCGGCGCCGTGTTCGCGAAACCATCGACGGAGACGACGGAACAGCATTCCGACAGCCCGTATCCGAAACGCACGGGCAGGCCGAGCGCGTCGGCGGCGTCCAGAACGCTTGGGGCGATCGGGGCGCCGCCGACGGCGGCGATGCGAAGGCTCGTCGGGGGGCGCCAGCCAGTCGCATCGGAAAAGCGGACAAGGGCGGAAACCAGTTGCGGCACCAGGACCGTCGTCGTCGGAGACGATTCCGACAGGGCCTTGGCCATCGGGGCGATATCCCCGGTCAGGGCGGCGATGGCGGCGCCGGGCGCCAACACGGTCTGCGCCCCGGCCGCGATCGGCAGGAAGAAACCGGCGATCTGTTCGAGGAGCAGCGCCGGGGGCAGCACGCTCAGATGTATGTCCTGCGGCGTGGCGGCGACGGCGTCGCCGATGGCGGAAATGGCGAAATTCAATTGGCGGTCGCCATGGCGCACGCCTTTCGGCCGGCCTGTCGTGCCGGACGTGTAGATGACGCGCTCCGCCCCGCCGCCATAGACGGGCAGGCGGAGACCGAGTTCGGCCGGGACGATCCCGGCATCGTTCAACCGCATCCACCGGATACCGGGCGCCGGTCTTTGGGGGTCCTCGGGCAGGTCGCAGTCGATGACCAGGTCGCACCCAGCGTCCTGCAGGATGAAGGCGGACTGTTCCCTGCTGAAGAACATGGGAATCGGAACGACGCGCCGGCCGGCGAGGGAGGCCGCCAAATCCGCGACGATCCAGGCGAAGGACGGGATGCCGCGCAGGGCGACCGTGCGCGCGTCACTGGGCAAGGCGGCGTCGAACGCCGCGACGGCCGAGGCCAGCTGACCATAGGTCAAACAGCTTCCGTCGGTCTTGCGGAAGGCGGGTTTGTCGGGCGTGCTGTCTGCGTGATGTACCAGCGCGGCAAAGACTTCATGCATGACCGGTCCGCGCCTCTTTCGATTGCTCGATTTTCGTACTGCGGCGCGCGGAAGCGGCGGCGGAATCGCCATAACCCTCGCCGGAAACGGCACAGACGATCGGGTTCGTATCGTAGTAACTGCCCCATTGTTCGAAATTGGATATGCGGTGCCGTTCGGCCCGCGCAATTTCCAGCACCCCGGCGCCGCTGCGCCGCAAGCCGACCCGCAAGGGGCGCGTGGCGGTGAACAAGCCCCACCGCATGCCGCGCGCCTCGCCGTCCGCGACGATGCGGTCGACCAGTTTCAGCGCGTGGCCCGGATGGGATGCGGCAAGCGTCGTGACTTCCATGATCGACGTTCTGGCGACGGGTTCCCGCGCCAGCCGCGCGATGGCCGCCTCGACGCTTTGGTCCAGATAGATTTCGGAAAAGAACCCGCTGTCGTCGTCGCGCAGGCCGGCGGCGCATAGCGGGGTGCCGTCGGCGCTGAAAAAGGCCGCCAGACGGGGAGGGAAATCCGCGATGGTTGCGCCGTAGCGGTCACGGTAAACGGACCGGATCATGGTTTCGACGGCGCTGCGGCGCCGGTCGCCCGGCTCGATGAAAGCAAATGACATGGACGGCGATCGCTCCAAAAATGAGGGCCCGGACTCGGGCCATTGGGGCAAAATCACCTGTCTCGCTTACAGGAACCTTACACCGCCGGGCCTGCCGTCGCAGGCCATGCGATGTCAGGCCTGGTGGGCGTCCTGCGCCGTCGTGACGCCCTGGAAAGTCATGGAGAAAACGGTTCCGCCGCCGGGGCGTGCGTCGATGCCGAGCGCCGCGCGATGGGCGGCGGCGATCCGCGATACGATGGACAGGCCGAGGCCCGCGCCGGTATCGAGATTGCGTTCCTTGCGCCAGAAACGGTCGAACAGATGTTCGCGGTCTTCCGCCGAAATGCCGGGGCCGCGATCCAGTACCTGAATGCAGGGCGGCGCGTCGGTAATCCGAATGACGACCTCTTCGCCGGCGGGCGTCTGCACCAGCGCATTCTCGATCAGGTTTCGGATCGCGACTTCCAGGGCGTCCGGGTCGCCCGGCACGGTGATCCGGTCATCGCCTTCCAAGGCGATATACTTGCCGTCGCGGACCGCCTTGGGCCCCAGGAAAGCCGCGGCATTGGCCGCAACTTCGCACAGATCCGCCCGGCTGCCTTCCGGAACCACCAGCGAATCCACCTGCGCCAGCTTGAGCAGTTGCGCCACTACCCGTTCCAACTGGTTCAGATCTTCCCGAAGGGCGGTGGCCCGGTCCGGTTCCAGGTTGTCCAGATGCGTGCGCAGCAGGGCGATCGGCGTGCGCATTTCATGCGCGGCGTCGGCGGTGAAGCGGCGTTGAACCTGAAATCCCGTTTCCACCCTGTCCAACGCGCTGTTCACCGCGTTCACGAAGGGCAGGATTTCCCGTGGCATCCGGTCCGGCTTCAGCCGCCGTTCCAAGGTGGACGGTCCGATGGCCGCGGCCTGCGCCGAGGCCTCGCTCAAAGGCGCAAGCGCGGACCGCAGCGTGACATAGGTGACGGCCAGGATCGCGGCGAAGATCAGCACGATCACCCAGAGGTATTCGTCCACCGCCTCATCCAGCAGGGTGTCGGCCAGAACGTCGTGATGCGACGCGTTCTGTGTCACCTGGACCGTAATCGCACCGCCGAGCACCGCCGGCTTCATCGCAAGGCCGTAAACCAACTCCCCGTTCTGCGGGTCGTGCGTTTCGAAGGTTTGGGGCTCTCCGTCTTCGCCGACAGACCCGCCCCATAGCGGTTCGGCGACATTGGGTGAGGCGGCCAGGACGCTGCCGTCCTGCGCCAGGACCGCGAAACGCGGCATGTCTTCGGGGATATGATAGGCCGCCGCCAGGGAGGGCGGCAGGTCGAGTTCGACGGTATCGGGATCGACAATGGTGAGATGGCGCGCAATGTCCATCGCCTGACCGTTCAGGGACCGGTCGCGCATATCGTCGATATGGCCGGTGAACTCGTACAGCAGCAGGCCCGAGACCAGGGCGATCGCCAGCAGCATGGTCAGGCCGACGCGCCAGAAGACGGCCGCCAGCAGTGACCCGCGATCCGCCCCCAGCCGCTTCATGGCTGGAGCAGGTATCCGACGCCGCGCAACGTGTGGATCGCGACATTGGCCTTGGCGTTCTCCAGGCTCTTCCGCAACCGGTGAACCGCGACTTCGACGCTGTTGGACGATATTTCCTCATCGAAGCCGTAAAGGGCCTCTTCCAGCCATTCCTTGCTGACGACCCGGCCCACGCGCCGCATCAGATATTCCAGAATATCGAGCTCCCGACGGGACAGGCGGAGCGGTTCGTCACCGACCTTCACATCGCGCCCGACGGTGTCGAAGCTGAGGTTGCCGGCGGTCAAGCAAAGGCCCAGCACCGCGCCCGGCCGCCGCAACAGCGCCTTCAGCCGGGCGACCAGTTCCTCGACCTCGAACGGTTTCAACAGATAGTCGTCCGCGCCCGAATTCAGTCCCTCGACCCTGTCCTTCAAGCCGTCCCTTGCCGTCAGGATCAGGATCGGCGTTTCGGAGCCTTGGCCGCGCGCTTTCTTCAACACATCCAAACCGTCGCCGTCAGGCAGGCCCAAATCAAGGATCGCGGCGTCATAGCGCACCGTTTCGAGCGCCAGCGCGCCGTCTTCGGCGGTGCCGAAACGATCCACGGTCATGCCTTCCTTTGCCAGGCAATCGGCAATGTGGCCGGCGATCCGGGTGTTGTCTTCCACAAGTAGAATGCGCATCGATCGGGATACTCAGGCAAAGCACCGGCGCGGCTGATTCCGCGCCGATGCCTTCAGTTTAGCGGTTCGGACGGATCAACGCAGCACGTATTCGATTTTCGAACCGTCCTTGGCGGCGAAGCTGACCCTGACCAACGATCCTTCCGGCGTGTACCACAGGTCCCGTTCCAGGCCGCCGGTAACGCGGATATGCTTCGCGTCCCGTTTGGCGCCTTTCACGTCGACGGGCTCCATCCCGACGGTTTCGATCTGGACCGGCATTTCGTGGCCGTCCAGCGTGTTCAGCAGGACGCTTTGCTGCATCAGGGCCGGATTCCACAGACTGGCGGGGATGATGGTCGCGGCGCTCGTCTGGTCGACGATATCGCTTTTGACCGCCAGGGCGGCGCCATCGGCGGCGGCGTCCACCTTATGGTCGGTGCCGTCGTCATAGGTCTTGCTGGTGAGCGCGGCGAGCTGCCCGTTGCGCCAGACCTCATGCCCCTCATGCTCGAACCGGTAAACGGCGATGCCGATCAGCGGCAGCGTAACCTTGATATCGGTGTTGATGTCGACCTGAAGGTCGCCGCCGGTTTGGTTGAAGGTGATCTTGTGTTCGCCGATTTCCGAACCGTCGCGCAGGACGGTGAAGGTCAACGCGCCGTCCTGCGGCACGCCTTCGATGCCGGCGAATGCCGCGATGGGGAGGGCGGCGGCCAAAGCCAGTCCGGCCAAAATCGGCCGCGCCGCGCGAAATATGGAACGGGTGCAAGACATCTATCGATGGTCCTTCCGTGGGTTGAATACCGTGCCCGCGCGGGAATTGCGCGACTTTGCCGGGCAGGGTGCCACTGGAACCTTACGGCTGCCTTACGGAAGGGAAGGCGCCGGGCATGACGGGTCAACGCTCGTTCAACAGCGCCAATTCCCTTTCGATGATCGGGATTGCCGAGCCGGGGAGGTCGAGCCAGGCGGCCGCAGGGGGCAGAGCGGGGAACAGGCACAGGGTCTCTTTTTGATAGAGGTCGGCGACCGCGCCATACAGTTTAGATACGCTTCGGTTCGGTGCGCTGCCCTCGATGACGGCTGTCCGCATCAAGAAAGCGGTCTCCCCGATCGCCTGCGCGACCATCTCCGCAACGGCCCGGATTGCAGGCAGTTGAACGTCGAACGCATCCATCGAGCGCGTATCGGCAAGTTCGTGCATGGTCGGGCGGTAGTCGGAACTCTCGAAAATGGTCCGATAGCATTCGAGGTAGTCGTCCGCGGTCACCACCCCATAATACGATGTGACGATCAGCGGCTGTTCCTGAAGGAGTTGGAGGGCAATCGGCATGCTAAATTTTGTTTCCCTTAGCGTGTCGTTCCCAGTCCGGCGGCTTCACGCAATGATCGGGCGCGGATGGATGACAAGAATTCGCGGCGGCAACGCTAACAAGCTCTTCGAAGGGGAGCAATCGACACCGCATTGAACGATCCGCGCGGCGTTGCCGTTTCAATAGGATTTCGGCAGGTTCAGCACTCGTTCGGCAATATAGGACAGCGCCAGCTGCGGGCTGATCGGCGCGATCCGTGGGACGAAGGATTCCCGCAGGTAGCGCTCGACATGATATTCCTTGGCATAGCCGAAGCCGCCATGGGCCATCACCGCCGTCTGGCAGGCCTCGAAACACGCTTCGCCGGCAAGGTATTTCGCCGCATTCGCCGCCGCGCCGCAGGGCATGCCCTGGTCGTATTGCCACGCCGCCGAGAGGACCATCAGCCAGGCCGCTTCCAGTTCCGCCCAGCATTTCGCCAGCGGATGTTGGATCGCCTGGTTCTGGCCGATGGGGCGGTCGAAGACAATGCGCTCCCTGGCGTATTCCGTGGCCTTGCGGACGGCGACCATGCCTAGCCCCACGGCCTCCGCCGCGATCAGGATCCGTTCCGGGTTCATGCCGTGCAGGATATATTCGAAGCCGCGCCCTTCCTCGCCGATCAGGTTCGCCGCCGGGATCTCGAAATCCTCGAAGAACAGCTCGTTGGAATCGACCGCCTTGCGGCCCATTTTCTCTATCTCGTGCACCGTGATGCGGTCGCGGTCGAAGGGCGTGTAAAACAGGCTCAAGCCGCGCGCCGGCTTGCTGACCTCTTCCAGCGGGGTCGTCCGGGCCAGCAGCAGGATGTTGTCGGCGACCTGGGCGGTGGAGATCCAGACCTTCTGTCCGTTCACCACGTATTTGTCGCCGGTCTTCTCGGCCCGCAGTTTCAGCCGCGTCGTGTTCAACCCCGTATTCGGTTCGGTGACCGCGAAGCAGGCCTTCTCTCGGCCCTGCGCCATCGGCGTGATCATGCGGTGCTTCTGGTCCTCCGTTCCGAAAACCGCGACGGGGTTGAGGCCGAATATGTTTATGTGGAGCGCCGAGGCCCCCGACATGCCGGCCCCGGATTCGGCGATGGTCCGCATCATCAGCGCGGCTTCTGTGATGCCAAGTCCGGCCCCGCCATAGGCTTCGGCGGTGCAGATGCCGAGCCAGCCCTCCGCCGCCAGCGCATCGTAGAAGTCGTTCGGAAACCCGCCCTCGCGGTCCTTCTTCAGCCAATAGGCGTCGTCGAAATCCGCGCAGATCCGCCCCACCGAGTCCTGGATGGCGCGCTGTTCTTCGTTAAGGCCGAAATCCATTCCCGTTTCCTCGATGCTTCCTTTTTGCGGGCGCGGCTAATTCTGGGACTGCAGCATTCCCCGGGCGACGACATGGGCCTGGATTTCTCCCGCGCCCTCGAAAATATTCAGGATGCGGGCATCGCACAGGACGCGGCTGATCGGCGTTTCCAGCGCGTAGCCGATCCCGCCATGAACCTGGACCGCGTTGTCCGCATTCGCCCAGGCGACCCTGGCGGCCAGCAGCTTGGCCATGCCGGCGTCGATGTCGCAGCGCCGGCCGAGATCCTTCTCGCGCGCCGCGGCATAGGTCAGTTCCCGCGCCATGGTCGTTTCGGCCAGCATCATGGTCAATTTGTCGGCGACGCGCGGAAACTCCCCGATCGGCCGGCCGAACTGCTTGCGGTCCTGCGCATAGGTCCGGGCGAGTTCGAAAGCGTTGCGGGCGACGCCGATGGCGCGCGCCGCGGTCTGGATCCGGGCGCCCTCGAAGGTCTGCATCAACTGCTTGAAGCCCTGGCCTTCCTGCGCGCCCAACAGGGCGTCGGCATCGACGGCGAAATCCTCGAAAGCGATGTCGTATTCATGCATGCCGCGATAGCCGAGCACCTTGATCTCGCTGCCGCTCATGCCTTGGGCCGGGAAGGGGGTCGCCTCGGTCCCGCGCGGCTTCGGCGCCAGGAACATGGAGAGCCCGGAATAGCCGGGCTTCGACGGGTCGGTCCGTACCAGCAGCGTCATCAGGTCAGACCGCGCCGCATGGGTGATCCAGGTTTTCGCGCCGTTCACCCGCCAGGAGCCGTCCGCCTGCTTGACCGCCCGTGTCTTCAGCGATCCCAGGTCGGACCCGGTATCGGGTTCTGTGAAGACGGCGGTGGGCAGGATTTCACCGGTCGCGATCTTGGGCAGCCAGGCCTGTTTCTGCCGGTCGGTGCCCGCCATAGAAATCAGTTCGCCGGCGATTTCGGACCGGGTGCCGAGCGACCCGGCGGCGATCCAGCCGCGGCTCAATTCCTCTGTCACGATGCACATGGCGAGTTTGCCCATGCCCAGCCCGTCATATTCCGGCGCGATGCAGATGCCGAAAACGCCCAGTTCCGCCAGTTCCGTGACGACGGAATCCGGGATTAGCCTGTTTTCCAGGTGCCATTGATGCGCATGTGGGGCGATGCGGTCGTCGGTGAAGCGCCGCATTTGGTCGCGGATCATCTCCAACTCGTCCTCGCCGGTGGCGCAATCCGGTTCCGTGCCCTGATAGAGGATCGACGCCATGTCCCGGCGCAGGGCGACCCCGCCGTCATCGCCCAACAGACGGTCCGCGAGAGCCAGGAATTCGGCCGACCCGCCCGCCACGCCGATATCGGACGGCCGGGCGATTTCGTTCTGGCTCATCGGGATGCCGCCGCTCAACTGCTGCAGGTATTCCGCGAAGCCCAGGCGCAGAACCATCTCTTCGATATCGCCGAGCTTGCCGGCCGCCTGCAGCCGTTCCGCCCAGCCGAGCGTCGCGGCGAGCGCGCCCACCGTGGTCGCGGTCCAGGAAAACGCGTGCAGGGCGCGTTGATGCCGGTCGGCCAGCGCCGCGTCCAGCTTGCCGTCCGGCGCCGCAAGTTTGGCAGCCGCCGCCTTGGCGCGGGTCAGATAGGCCTGCGCTCTTTCGACGCTTTCGCGCGCCAGTGCCAGTGTGTCGGTCATTGTGGGTCACTCATGTCCGCTGTCTCCGGCGACGATGCCTGTATCGTGGAGTTTCGCAATCTCATTGTCCGGAAGGCCGAGCAGGTCGGCCAGGACTTCCTCTGTATTCTCACCCAGCCGCGGCGCGCGACGCGGCGATTGGCGCATGCTGCTGACGAAATCGGCCGCCGCACCGGGCGTCGGATAGGTATAGCCCGAATTGTGGGCTACGGGCGCGAAGAGCGGGCTGTCGCCGAACATGCCTTTTTCTTCCATGGCCTCGCTCACCGTCAGATAGGGGCTCCAGCAAACGCGGGTTCCGGCGAAGAGGTTCCGCAGGGAGGCCAGACTGTGCCGCGCGACGGCGGGGGCGACGATGTCGTTGATCGCATCACGATGAGTGAACCGCAGGCCGTCATCCGTCGCCAGGGACAGGCCCAGCCTTTCCTCCAACCCGCCGATGGCGTCTGTGATATCGAGTGTCTTGAGCAGGTCCGACCATTGCGGGCGCGTGATCGCGACCAGCATGACCTGCTTGCCGTCACCGGTCGCGAAATTCCGGCCCCAGGATCCGAACAGGTCGTTGCCGTAGCGCGGGCGGTCCTGTCCGTTGCCGGCGACTTCGCCGACCATGCCGAGATGCCCGGCAAACGCCATCGCGACATCGGCAAGCGGCACGCGGATCTCACCGCCTTCGCCCGTGCGCAGGCGCTTGCGTTCGGCGGCAACCAGCGCGAAGGCGGCATAGAGCCCGGCAGCGATGTCCCAGGCGGGAAGGACATGGTTCACCGGCTCTTTCCCCAGGGTGGGCGGACCTGTCACCAGCGGAATGCCGACGGCGGCGTTCACGGTGTAGTCCAGCGCCGTCTGGCCGTCCGCCCAGCCCATGATGCGCGCCGTGATCAGGTCCGGCCGCCGCTCCGCCAGGCGGTCGTGGGCGAGAAAGCCGGAGGCCGGGAAATTCGTCACGAACAGGCCCGCGTCTTCGCCGGGGGCGGTGATCAGGGCGGCGGCCAAGTCGCGGCCTTCCGGGCTGGAAAGGTCGATGGCGATGGATTTCTTGCCCTTGTTGAGGCCTTCCCAATAGAAGCTGTTCCCGTCTTTCGACAGGGGCCAGCGCTTGAAATCGGGCCCGCCGCCGATCTGATCGATGCGGATGACTTCCGCCCCCAGTTGTGCGGCATGCAGCGCGCAGCTCGGCGCCGCGATGAAGGAGGCCGCTTCGACGATCCTGAGGCCGGCGAGTATGTCGAACATTGCCGATCCGACTCTGTGTTAGTTTCCCCAACGTGCCCCTTGGTTCAATTGAAGCGCGGGCGTGCTGTCAATGTCCGCGCGTGTCGTTCCCGGGATATTCTGTTTTGACCAAGGCTGGACGGTGGAACGGACCGACCACAACGCTGCGTCCGAAGGGTTCTATGGACCTGTCCGGCGCTCCTCGGTCTCGATAGCCCGCGCCGCGGCGCTTGACACTTGCGTTGACGTGGTGGAACTCGTTCTGAAGGATCGTACGACCGTCCCGGGACAACCGGGCGGAAGGAACAGGGGGAATTGAGTATGGACAAGTCACTCGCGAACCTCGCCCAGGCGGTGTCCGGGATCGAGGACGGGATGACCGTGATGATCGGCGGTTTCGGGGGCTCCGGCTCGCCGATCGAATTGATCCACGCCCTGATCGACCGGTTTCATGAAACCGGACACCCGAAAGATCTGACCGTGGTCAACAACAATGCCGGCAACGGGCATATCGGTCTGGCGGCGCTGATTGAGGCGGGGATGGTGCGGAAGATCATCTGTTCCTTCCCGCGCTCGTCGAATGCGGAAGTCTTCACGGATGCCTACCGCCGCGGGGCTATCGAGCTGGAAATCGTGCCGCAGGGAACGCTCGCGGAGCGGATCCGGGCCGGCGGGGCGGGCATTCCCGCCTTCTATACGCCGGCAGGGGTCGGTACGATCATCGCGGAGGGCAAGCCGACCGGCGAGTTCGACGGCAAGCAATATGTTCAGGAACGCTGGCTGAAGGCGGATGTCGCCCTGGTGAAGGCGGAGCTGGGTGATCCCCATGGCAATTTGACCTACCGGATGGCGGCGCGGAATTTCAACCCCATCATGTGCATGGCGGCGTCTCATACGGTGGCGCAGGTCCGCCGCCTCGTCCCGCTGGGCGGTATCGACCCGGAAGCGGTCGTGACGCCGGGAATTTTCGTGAAATCGGTGGTCGAGGTCGCTGACCCGCAGCAGGAGGAAGTCCTGTGCCGGTCCAAAGCCGCCTACCAGTGGGGAGGGTGAGATGGAAAGGCTTTCGAACAACCAGATAGCCTGGCGCGCCGCGCAGGACATCGCCGACGGCGCTTATGTCAATTTGGGGATTGGCCTTCCGGAAAAGGTCGCCGAGTTCCAGCCCCCCGGGCGGGAGGCGATTTTCCATACCGAGAACGGCGTGCTGAACTTCGGCCCCGCGCCGGCCGAGGGCGAAGAGGACTGGGACCTGATCAACGCCGGGAAGAAGGCGGTCACGCTGCGGCCGGGCGCCTCCTTCTTCCATCATGCGGACAGTTTCTCGATGGTGCGGGGCGGGCATCTGGATGTCGCCATTCTGGGCGCCTATGAGGTGGCGGAAAACGGCGATATCGCCAACTGGTCGACGGGTCCGAAGGGCGTTCCCGCGGTGGGCGGAGCGATGGACCTCGTCCACGGCGCCAAACGCATCGCGGTGATCACCGACCATGTGACCAAGGACGGACGGCCGAAACTGGTGAAGCACTGCACGCTGCCGCTGACCGGCCTGAAATGCGTCACGCGCATCTACACGTCCCTGGCCGTGGTCGATGTGGTGGACGAGCATTTCGTGTTGCGGGAGAAACTGCCCTCGATGTCGTTCGACGATCTGCAGGGCGTGACCGGCGCGGAACTGCACACGGAAGGCTCCGTCGCCGATCTGATCTGTCCCGCACTCTAGCGCGGCAGGCCGGCGGACAGGAAAAACAAGACGGTACCGAACTTGCTCGGTTCCGCCTTGCCGCCGAGCCAAAGCCGGGACACGCCGTCAGGCGCGGGCCAGCACGAAATCGACGGACGCCGTGTTGAACGGTCCCTCGAATGACGAAAATGCAGCCAGTTCTTCATCAGTCGGTTCGTGGTCGTAGGGGACGGCGAGCCCTTCGCGGACCCCGAAGACCGCGTCCTGATCGATATAGGCGTCGTTCAGGTCGAAGATCTGACTGATATGGCGTTTGTGACCGTCGGCCGTGACCATGACGTGGATATGGGCGGGCCGCCAGCAATGACGGCCGCCGGCATGTATCAACTCGCCGCCCGCGGCGTCGTCGGGGACCTCGTAGGAAATCGGCTTGGCTGTCAGGAAGGCGTAGTTGCCGTTCTCGTCGGCATGCAATGTGCCGCGCAGATTGTGCTCCGGCTGGTTCGGGTCCTGAACCGTATAGAGGCCATTGGGGCCGTTCTGCCAGACCTCGATCTTCGCGCCGCTCAGCGGCGCGCCATCCACGCTTCTGATTTGGCCGTGAACGAGGATGCGCTCACCCGGATTGTCGCCGGTCAGATCCGCGCCGTTCGGCAGTTCCGGCGTGCCCGGGACGTAGAACGGTCCCATCAGGGTCGTGACCGACGCCCCGGCGTCGTCATGGCCATCCACTAGATCGACCAGGGCCGATACGCCGAGCAGGTCCGAGAGCAGGATGAATTCATTGCGCTCGTTATCCGTGACCGCCGCCGCGCGCGCCAGCAGACCCATCGCCGCCTCCCATTCCTGCGGGGTCAGCTTCACCTCGCGGACGAAATCGTGCAGCCGCTGAATGAGGGTCGTCAGAATTTCCTTGGTTCGCGGATCCTTCGTGCCTGAATAGGCGTTGATGACGGTCTCTGTGATGTTGTCATAGGAAATATTGCGCATTTTTCGTCCTCCCGACATACGTTCTTGGTGTTCATTCAGCGGGCGCCGCCGGTTCGGTTTCGTTTCGCCGCCCGGTCCCGCCGTTCAGAGTATCTGGCAGATTTCCTCGAACTCGAAACGGGGACTGCGATCGAACAATTTGCTCGTATCACCATAGCCCAGGTTGCACAGGAAATTCGATTTGATATGCGTGCCGGCGAAGAATTCCTTGTCCACGGCCGCGTTGTCGAAACCCGACAGCGGACCGCAATCCAGGCCGGCGGCGCGCGCCGCCAGAATGAAATATCCGCCCTGCAGGCTGCCGTTGCGAAAGGCCGCGACTTGGGCCGCGGTCTCGTTCTTCTCGAATACCGCCTTGATGTCCTTGTGAGGGAACAGGCGCGGCAGATGATCCCAGAATTCCAGGTCGTAGCCGACGATGGCGGTGACCGGCGCCGATCGTACCTTTTCGCGGTTCCCTTCGAAAACACAGGGCTCCAGCCGGGACTTCGCGTCGGGCGTGGTGACGAAGACGAGGCGGACCGGATTGCAGTTCGCTGAGGTCGGCGCCCATTTCATCAGGTCGTACAGTTTGCGAAGCTGTTCCTCGGGAACCGGTTCGTCGAGAAAACCGTTCTGCGTGCGGGCCTCATAGAACAGAAGGTCTTCGGCGGTTTTGTCGATGCTGGGCTTTGTTCTGGAGTCCATGGTTCAGTCTGCTATCTCGGTTTGTCGGCGACTAAAGTAGCCCGACGGTGATCTGCGGAAAGGCGATCAGGATAATCGTGACGACGATCATGATGATCACGAAGGGGAAGGCGCCTCTGAAAATGTCGCCCAGGGTCACTTGGCTGTTCCCAAGACTGGCCTTGACCACATAGACGGTGAGCCCGAGCGGCGGGGTCAGCAGTCCGATCTCCACTGCGATGACCGTCACGACGCCGAACCAGACCAGCAAGTCCGGCGTCACGCCAACGCCCAGAACGGCAATCACGGGCAGGATCAAGGGAAGCGTGATCAGCATGATCGAGATCGAATCCAGAATCATGCCGAGGAACAGGATCACGATGACATAGACCATCATCGTGCTGTAGAAGCCGAGCTCGGCGGAGGCGGTATATCCCATCATGTTGGCGGGCAGACCGGACAGCGTCAGCATGCGGCCGTACAAATTGGCCGCTATGATCAAAAACAGAATTGAAACCGAGATGTGACCTGTTTCGACCAGGACGCGCCAGAACACCTTGAGCGACAGGCTGCGCCGCACCAGGGCGATGACCAGCGCGAAGAATGCCCCCGCCGCGCCGGATTCCGTCGGCGTGAATATCCCGCCATAGATGCCGCCAAGGACGACGGCCACCAGAAAGACAATCGGCATCAGCTTGCGGACCGCGCTGCCGATCGTTTCGTGCGGATTGCCCTTGCGTGACCATGCCGCGGGATAGGCGGCGACAATCTCGGGAGCGGGGCCGACCGCCCCGCCGACATAGGACGGCCAGAGATAGGCCATGGCGACGATGGCGAGCGCAAAGGCCGTGGCCAGCAGCAGCCCCGGTATGATCGCAGCGGTGAACAGCGCGCCGACGGATACTTCCGCGACCAGTCCGTAGACGATCAGCAGCAGGCTCGGCGGGATCAGCATTCCCAGCACCGAACTGCCCGCGACGACCCCCACCGCGAAACGCGTCGTATAACCGTGTTCCAGCATCGGCGGAACGGCGACGCGGGCAAAGACGGAGGCGGAGGCGATTGAAATGCCGGTGATCGCGGCAAACACCGCATTCGCGGCCACGGTCGCCACGCCAAGCCCGCCCTTGACCCGGTAGAGCATCCACTGGGCGACCTCGAAGGTTTCCTTGCCGATATTCGCGGCGCTGACCACCAAGCCCATCAACACGAAGAGCGGAACGACGCCGAACAATTGGCTCTGAATGGCGCTGCCGGCAGCGAGGGCTAGAAACTTGATGCCGATCGTGGTGCTGCCCTTCAGGACCCAAAGGCCCAGGAAGGAGAGGATCGTCAGCGTTATGCCGACATGCATGCCGGCATAGATCAGAACCAGCATCGCGGCGATCGACAACAGACCGACCTGCGCATTCGAAAGGTCGAACATGACGACCCAGAGCCCCGTGAGGATCAGCGCGCCTAGGATCGCCAGGAATCCCCAACCGAAAGGCGCATCCTTGTTGGCCTCCGGGTGTTCATATTCCCGGGTTCGGAGCGAGCGAAGATCCATGAGTGCCAGAAGAAGAAATTCCAGCGCGGCAACGGCTGAGCCGAACATGATCAAGAACTTTACCGGCCAGACCTTGAAGGTGAACTGGTCGGGAATGCCGAAATAGGTTCCGTTTTCCAGGGCACGCAGAAATACCGGCCAGATGCCCCATGCGATCAGAATGAAAACGATTGCGCCGACCAGGTGGAACAGGAAATCGAACACGGCCGCCGCTTTTGGGCGTTCCCGTTGCAACCACCCGAAGAACGCGTCCGCCCGGGTGATGCGCCGAACGTGGACGGTATTGGCCAATTGCAGAAAGACGGAGCAGACGATCGATGTGCCGACGATTTCCGTCACCCCGTAGATCGGGGCGTTGAACAAACCCCGTGCCGTGATGTCGGCGCAAATGATCCCCATAAGGAACAGGATCCAAACGGTTCCGATCGAGTTCAAAACGGTCGTGAAAACGATAAAGAGGTGGGCGGGTTCTCTCCCCGCCCACCACACGTTACGAGACCAGGCGCCGGGTGTCGCCGTCGGTGGGACTCTCGTCATCGGATATGAGTTCTGTAATGCAACTCGCGGCTATTTGTTAAGCCAGTTGACGGGCGGAGCCGCGCCTGCGGCGGTCATTTCGTCCAGATAGGCCTGCAGGAACTTCTTCGCCGGCAGACCGCTGGCGTCGAGGTTGCGCATCCAATCCCCGCCGATATCCGGCAAGGCGTCCGCCCATTTCTTACGCTCGGCTGCCGGAAATTCGATGACCGTCGCGCCGGCTTCGACCATTTTCTGTTCGAACACATTCGCGAGCTGCATCAGTTTTTCCGAGTGAACGACCGAATACTCACGCCCGAGGGTCTTGAAAACGCCCTGCACGTCGGGCGGCAGGCTTTTCCAGGTGTCAAGGTTCATCGCCATGCCGCCGGTATACTGGGCGCCCAGGCTGACCTTGGTGATATAGGGTGCGACTTCATGCAGTTTGAACGGGAAGCCGCCCGACATCGAAATCAACGCACCGTCGGCGACGCCGGTCTTGATATTGTTGTAATACACCGGAAGCCCGCCATCGACCGGCACGGCGCCGGTTCCGCGCAGCCAGGATCCGACAGCGCCCGCCGCCATGAACTTCTTGCCCGCCAGATCCTCGAAAGTGCGAATGGGGGTCGTCGAGAACACGTGATAGGTCTCGATGCCGCTGGCGCCAAGGTAGATCTGATTGTGGTTGGTCCAAGCCTGGGTGAGTTCCGGCATCTTGTCATGCAGATCGTTCATGACCTTCATCACGGTCGGCAGATCGTCTGAGACGAAGGGTGTGTTGTAGGTGATGTTCTGCAACGGCATCTTCGAGTTTTCCCAAAGCGTACCGACCCAGCCTACATCCGTGATGCCTTCCTCCACGGCTTCCAGCGTGTCCTGGAACTTGTACAGGGACCCGGCATAGGCTTCCGTCCATTCGATCGTGACCGAACTTCCCGCTTCCTTCAGCAGAATGTTCGATTGCGGGACGACATGGTCCTTCAGGGCCGCAACCCAGGCCACGACGGGCGGATGGCTGGACGCCATCGTCATCTTGATTGTTTCGGCCCGTGCCAACCCGCCGGCAAACAGAAGGCCGGCCACGGCGCCGACGGCGATTGCATTCCTGATTTTCATTTTTCCATCCCCATTCGAGCAACAATATTGCTTCATTTTTGTATTTTATGTTGTTTTCGGAATAGATCATGGCAGATGTCGATACCGCCTTCCACAAAAAATTCCGGCCCGTCGATAGTCTATTTGTCGAACAGACAGTTTGGCTGCTTGCTCGTAAGTTGTTGAGAAATAAAAAAAGGGATGGAATAAATACATATACAAGCGCACGGAATTGCGGAATTGGGCGTGCCGCCTGCAGATGGTCCCGGCAGCAGGTCAGCGGCAGGTTGGGGGCAGCTCGGCGGCAGGGCGGGGGCCGAGGGACGGCCGGGCAACGGCGCTGCGTCATTGGATCCGTGCGCTGCAAAAATAAGGGGTTGGGGAGCATGTTTGACAGATTGATACCGACGACGCTTGTGGGCAGCTATCCGCAACCGGATTGGCTGGTCGACAAGAAGATCCTGCTCGGCAGCGGTCCGCCACGGGTTCGCATGCGAGACGTCTGGCGGCCGGAACCGGACCTGTTGGAACAGGCGCAAGACGATGCCGCCCTGGTCGTGTTGCATGACCAGGAACGCGTGGATATCGACATCGTCTGCGACGGCGAGGTGCGCCGCGAAAGCTACTTCAACCACTTCGCGAACGCGCTGGGCGGCATCGACATCGACAACCCCGGCGTGGTGCCGGGGCGCACCGGCAAGGAGACAAAGGTCCCGCGCGTGGTCGGGCCGATCCGCCACGAAAACCCGGTTCAGGCCCGCGACGTGGAATTCCTCAAGCAGCATACGAACCGCCCGGTCAAGATCACCGTTCCCGGCGCGTTCACCATGGCGAAAATGGCGCTTGATGAATATTACAACGACCAGGAAGCGCTGATCGCCGCCTATGCCGATGTGCTGAACGCGGAATTGCGCGCCCTGAAGGCGGCCGGCGCCGATGTGGTCCAGATCGACGAACCGCATATGCAGGCGCATCCGATAGAGGCGGGCAAATATGCCGTGGCCGCCATCAACAGGGCGCTAGACGGCATCGCCGGTCCGACCGTCGTGCATATGTGCTTCGGATACGCCTACGTCGTCGCGGACAAGCCGTCCGGCTATTCCTTTCTGTCCCAGTTGAGCGACTGCAACGCGACGGCGATCTCGATCGAGGCGGCGCAGCCGAACCTCGACCCGTCCATTCTCGAACAGCTTCCGGGCAAGGACGTCCTGTTCGGCGTGATCAACCTCGGCACGGAAGAGGTCGAAACACCGGAACTGGTGGCGGAGCGCCTGCGCGGGGCACTCCGTCATATCAGTCCGGAACGGCTTGTCGCGGCGCCGGATTGCGGCATGAAATACCTGCCGCGCGAGGTGGCCTTCGGCAAACTCCGTTCGCTCGCCGAAGGTGCGGCGATCGTGCGGCGCGAACTGGGGCAGGGATAACCGTCCGCGATTGGCGGGGGGCGGGCGTTATTCCCGCTCGTCCTCCACCGGATTGCGCAACACGCCGATGCCCTCGATCTCGACCTCGACGGTGTCGCCCGGCTTCATCCAGACCGGCGGTTTGCGCGCATATCCCACGCCCGACGGCGTACCCGTCGCAAGCAGGTCGCCGGGCTCCACGCTCATCGCCTGCGTGATGTATGCGATCGCGGTCGCGACCGGAAACACCATGTCGTCGGTCGAAGTGTCCTGCATTATGGCGCCGTTCAGCCTTGTTTGCAGGCGCAGGCCTTGGCAGCCGGGCGGCAGTTCGTCTGCGGTGACGAATTCGGGGCCGAAGGCGCCGGTATTGTCGAAGTTCTTGCCGACCGTCCATTGCCCGGTGCGCCGTTGAAAGTCCCGCAGGGTCGCGTCGTTGAAGATCGCATATCCGGCCACGCAGTCGAGCGCGTTGTCCAGCGTCGCCCGATGCGCCTTCTTGCCGATGACGGCCAGCAGTTCGCCCTCGAAATCGAGCTTGTCGGATACCGGCGGGCGGAGAATGGGCTGGCCGTGTCCCACCAGGGACAACCGGGAGCGCATGAAGATATCGGGATATTCCGGAACGTCCGCGCCGCCTTCCTTGGCGTGTTCGGCATAGTTCCGTCCGATGCACATGATTTTCGGCGGATCGCCGATCGGCGGTAGAAGCGAAAGACCGCCATAGGGCAATCGGCTGCCCGCGCCGGCGGAACGCGCCAGGCTTTCGACCGCCGCCATGGCGTCCGGTCCGGCCGCCAGCAGTTCTCTCAAGCTCTGCGGCAAATGGGGTGCCGCGGCGGACAGGTCCACGACCTCGTCATCCAGGCGAACGCCGATTGCTTGCCCGCCATTTTTCTTGAACGCCACTATTCTCATGTTTCCCCCCGGATCGTCAGTGCCGGCATTTCCCGGGACATCCCGGCAAACCCTCGATCATGTTGTTACAGGCCTGGCATCGACCGCCTGTGCCCGGCCCGCTATCCTGCCAGAAAACGGGTCATGTCGACATCGGGCGGAACAGTCCCGCGGTCGAGCAGAATGCAGTCCGGCGGAAATTCCTGTCGAACTTCGAAATCCCCCGCACCGAGCCAGGACAGGAATTCATCCAGCCGCTTCAGGCAAGCCCCTTCGATATCGTGGAGCACCACGAGCGGCCAGTCTTGTCCGTCGATTTGATCCCGCGCGCGTTCGACCCAGCCATGATGCGTGTCGTCCGGTACCGGCCAGTCGCCCGGCACCGAATTCCAGATCACGCAGGTGTAGTTATCCCGTTGCAGCAACGCCAGCGCTTCGCGGTTGAGAAGCCCGGGGCCCAGTTTGCCGCCGCCGCCGAAAGGGCGGAACAGCTTGTTCGGGCGGGCGCGGGACCCGATCGCCTTCTGGGCCTCGCGTATTTCGTCGCAGGCTTCCTCCGGCCGATCCATTCTGCCGAAGGGAATTCGGTGCGTATCGGAATGATTGCCGATCCAGTGGCCCGCCGCATGGGCGCGGTCGACAAGGCGGGAAGCCGCCTCGGACGCCCTGACTTTTTCACCGACAACGAAAAAGGTGCTGAGAATGCCGTGGTCGGAGAGAACGTCCAGGACCCGGTCCGTGATCCCCGTTGTCGGGCCGTTGTCGAAGGAAAGCGTGACGGGTTTCACGGCGTGGGGCACCAATCGGTCGGGTCTGGAGGAAACTCAGCAGGCATATTGTCAGCCGAAACTAGGTCCCGGACCTTTATGCGGCAAGGGCCGGCCTGGATTCGCCGATGGGCGCCCCGGTCAACTTGCCTTGCGTCCCGCCATCAGCCGGAGCGGGGTATAGGTGATGACGGTTTCGCCGCGCTGATTGACGATTCGGTTCGTCGTGCGGACAAGGCCGCGGCCGTCTTTCTTGGCGGGCCGGACCTCCGTCACCTCGACCTCGACATGGATCGTATCGCCTTGCAGGACGGGGCCATGCACGTCGAGTTCCATCTTGAGGAAGGCGAGGCCCGTACCCTGGCCGGTGGCGTTCAGAACCAGACCCTCGGCGAGGGAAAAAACAAGCGCTGCGGGCGCGGGCCGGCCGGCAATGGCCGAATGCTCCTTGATGAATTCCATGTCGACGAACAGCGATTCAAGCATGCCGGCGCAGGAGACGAAGTTGACGATATCCGTCTCGGTTATCGTCCTGCCGAATGTCTTGAACCGGTCGCCTTCACGCAGATCGTTCCAATAAAAGCCTTCGCCGACGAGTTTCATCCTGGTTCCTTTCCTGCCGTGCCGGGGTGACCGGCCGGACCTCGGGTGACGTCGCGCAAGGCTGTCGTGTCACCCATGTTTGATCACTATGTCGAGGCGGGGCGAAATCCGCCCACACCTTGATGAGACTGGTTCAATCTTCCCGCCGCAAGATCCAACGCAGGACGGTCGCGGTGCCTTTGGGGGCTCCCTCGGTCCCGCCATCGACCAAGCCGCCGCGGGAAGCGGCCTCGTTGCCAGCCGATGCTATCAATGCGCCATAACCGGCCAGTCTCGAGCCACGGGCAGGCGCGGCGCCAACACCCTCGGCGAGGAACCGGAAATCGGCTTCGGGATATCCCGGTTTCGCCTCCTGAGCCAGCACGATCAGCCTTTCCGACACATCGCGCGGGCCGGACGCGCCATCGACATAGGCGGCGAATTGCAGGGGGCTCAGCCGGTCGCCCGCGTGGATGCGGTTGCTTTGGCCGACCGGTGGGAAAAGCACCGCCAGATCGTTCCGTGCGCCGACGAAGAGTATTGTGACGTCCCAATCCTTTTCGCTGCGGTTGATGATCTGAAGCGACAGCAGGTCGCAATGGCGCAGAACGGTCACGCCGTTCACGAACTCCTCCCGTTCCATGCGGGAAACCCGCCCGCAGTTCAGGTCGGCGCGGTTCGCCGCCCGGTCGAGCGATTCCGGGGCGACCCGGGCGACCTGGAGCCGCAGGGAGATCGCCTGGTCGAAGGGAAGGGATGCCGCCTCCAACGCAACCGTCATGACCCGCAACGCCTGTGCGGCACCGAGGATGGCGCTGTGCAGCGCGTCGGCATCCCGGTCGACCTCTCCGGTCAACGGTATTTCCACCGGAGACGCGCCCTCGCCATCCAATACGGCATCCGCCGCACTCAGCACCGCATTCGCGCCGCGCGGCAGCAACCGCAGCGCGGCGGGCGCATCGGATGTCACCCATCTGATCCGGGGCGCTTGGTTTTCGGCCGTCCCGGTTTGCAGTTTCTCGGCGGCCCGGGTCAGCCTGATCGGGGAACCGGGCGGGGGCAGGGCGACGGCCGTTTCGGTTCGGAACCGCCTTTCGGATATTTCGCCCCACAGAACCGCGTCGTCCGGCGCCTGCGACAAAGCCCGGACGACCGCATCCTCCAGCGGGTCGAGCCGGCTTCGAAACGCCGTTGCCGACGTGATGGCGGCTTGCCCCAGTTCCACCGTTCCGCCGCGGCTGACGCGCGATACGGTAATCCTGTCGCCCGGACCGAGGCCCTGCAGCCGGCCCGCGGCAAGGAAATGGGCCTGTGGCGCGGTACCGGACCCCGCCGCGCCTTCCGTCACGATCGGCCAGGAAAGGCGCATGTCGACCTCGGCCTGTCCCAGCACGGCCTTGTCCAGGCCGGTGCCCTCGAATTTCGGGACGGCGGAAGCCTCGCCCTGTGCGGCGTAGGCGGCGACGAGCGCGTTGGCGGCCTGGCGGTAGCTGAGGGCCGCGCTGCGGTTCAGGACAGCGAACAGGTTGAAACTGAAGACCCCGAAGAAACGGTCGTCCTCGGCCAGCATGCGGCGCTCCAGCGTGGCCTGATGGTCCTGCGCCGCGAAGAAGGCGGCAAATCCGCCCGCGTCCGGCGCAAGGTCCGGAATGGAAGGCGGGGGCGGCAGTCCGATGCCGTCGCTCGCCGCCAACCGGCGGCGCAGGCTGCGCAATTCGCGGGGGTCCAGGGCAAGCCGGATTCGTCTTTCGCTGCCGCCGCCCGCGCCCCGGGTCATGCCGCCGGAATGGCATGAATCGAAGACCAGCCAGACGAAGGCGCCGGTATTGCGCAGCCGGGTGACGTGGCGCCGCAGAAGACCGTCGCTCAGCGCGTTCGGAAACACGCCGCGCGTCTCGTCCATCGGCTGCGTGTCCATCGGCAGGAAGACTTCATCCAGGGCGTCCGCTTCGTCGTCCAAGTCTGCACCCAGTTGCTGACTGCCGTGACCCGCGAAATGAAGATAGACGGTGTCGCCGGGACCGACTTGGCGCCGAAGCGCCTCGAAGGCGGCCTCGATCGCCGCCAGGGTCGGGTCGCCGGATGCCCCGGCCAGGCCGTCGGCGAGCACGGTGATCCTGCCGGGCTCGATTCCCCGCGACAGCAGGAAGTCCCGCGCGGCGGCGATGTCGTTGCCGGGGCCGCGCAAGGCGAATTCCGGCCCGAGGGCGGGATAGCTGTTGACGCCGACCAGCAGGGCATGGACCGCGGCGGCGGCCGGATTCGGCATGCCGAAACACGCGGCCGACAGCAGAACGGCGCAGATCATCGCGTCGAGGCGCAAGCCGCGCCGGACACGGGGGAATTGCCGGAAAAGGACCTTCATGACCACGCACTTGTCTAATGAAATGTGAGGCTTAGACTTCTGTTCGTGAAACTAGCACAGTCCGTTTGTTATAAAAGGTAGGTCCAATGCCGTTTCGATTCCCGCGCCTGAAGGCCATGTTCGCCGCCGTCTTGCTGATTGTCTGCCTCGCGCCGGGGCTTTCAAGAGCACTCGACAGCACTCTCGCGCAGGCCCTCGAGCAGCATGTCGCGGGCATGGCCACCGTCACGGAGCAGAATTACTACGACACCTATCGTCCATTTCTTGAACGCAGCTGGAATCTGATCCGCGCGCTGCACGATGCACGCGCCCCGGCGGAACGGATTCGTCTGGCCGAGCAGACGGTAGCGATGTTGCGCAAAACCCCTTACCCGGACACGGAAACCATTCAGAAGTTCGACTTCGAGCGCTTCTTCGCCTTGTATCAGCTGGGCCGCGGGCCGGAGGCGGAGAAAATGCTTGGCGTGGAACTGTTCGGGCAATTCCTGCGCAACTACCTGCCGCAAGACATGCAGGACATCACCGCCCGTGCCGCATTCCGGCAGGGGGAGATTTCACTGGAGAACGGCAATCTGGAGGGAGCTCCCTGGATTTTCGCCGAGGCGGCGCGGGACTACCAGAAACTGGAAGGCGACAATTCCGCCAACCGGATCGCCGCAATCGCGAAAGGTGTCCTGAGTTCGGCCATGAACGGGCGCCTGTCGCATGCAGGCGAGGCCCTGAATCAAGCCTTGGGCCGGGGCAATCTGTCACCGGAATCGGCGGGCGCGCTGGCGGCCGCCGCCGGCCAGGTGGCGTTGCTCGCCGGCGACGCCGAAAAAGCAGCGGCCTATTTCGATCAAGCTCTGCCGGCGAAACAAAGAAATACGCCGCCGCATGACGGCGAAGCCTTCGGAATTCGGCTGGCCGCGGCGCATGCCTATCTGAACGCCGGTCAGACGGGCAAGGCGGGGGAGATCGTCACCACCCTGTATCCCTTTACGCCGAGCCTGGAATTGCTGGCGCGCATGCATCGGCTGGCGGGGCGGATCGCGCTTGCCGAGAACAATGCCCCAGGTGCGAAAGCGTCCATCCTGGAGGCGCTGAAATCCATCGACCCGGACCCCTTCAGAAATTTCGCCCTGCGCGGCGCCCTGCTGTCGGACTATGCCGCGGTCGGCGGCGGCGCGGATTTGAGCGACCCGTTCCCGATGGTCGGCAGCGGCACGGAAAGCCTGATCAACGTGGCGGAAAGATTGATAGCTGAGCGGCGCTATCAAGCCGCCCTCGATACGCTGGCCCCGCTCTCCGCCGCGGGCCACCTGTCCCTCTCTCAGCAGGGGCGTCTGTCCCTGGCGCTGTCGCGCGCGGAATTCGGGCTGCACGGTCCGACGCCGGAATTTGAGGCAGGTCTGCAGGGAAGGGTGGAAGCCGGATCGTCATTCCCCGATTCCGTCAGGGCGGGATTGCTGGACCTTGCCTTCGAAACGGCGATGCGCAACAGGCATTGGGATGCCGCCGGCGCCCTTCTCGGTCAGTTGGAGGAACTGGTCTTCGCGCATCGCCCGGAGGGGCATCCCGACCTGTTCAGGGTCGCCAGTCTGAACGCGGCCCTCTACTACAAGCTTTATGCGACCAACGATTTCTATGGTGAAACCGGTCAGCAGATTGCGATGGAATACGGGAAACTCGTGGTGGCTGCATCGCGGGATTTCGGCCTGATTTCGCCGGTGGGCGGCGCGCTCCTGATGCCGCAAGTCACCTTCGGCATTTGGGAAGGCTCGGAATGGGTGTCCGATTTTGTCGATGGCGTCGCGCGTGTGCCGCATACGGATCTTCTGATCGCCTTTCTGACCCTTCACGACGGGGCGAACAGCAGCGGATCGCTGGCCATCAAATACGAAAGAGCCCTGGCCATACTGGCCAATCTGGCACAAAGCCAGGGCGAGGATTATCAGCCGCAGCTGAATGCGGGCCTCGCTTTGCTGAATGAAATTCTGGCCGCACAGGAAGGCCGCGGTCCGTCACATCTGGCGGCGGAAGCGGCGTATCTGCGGTCCCTGTTCAATGGCGGGGCGCCCCGGGATACGGACATCATCCGGGCCAAGAAGGCGTTGGACGCGCGCGGATTCGACCCGCGCGCGGTGATGGCGATCCTCTTCGGCGCCCCGACGGCGGAAACGCCGCATATGGCGAATGTACTGCGAGCGGTGATCGAGGCCGAATACGGGATCGCGCACGGCGACGACAGCTGGGGCGGGTTCGCGGCATCGATGATGGCCGATCTGGCTTTCGATCCGGAAACCGGAACGCATTTCGGCTTTGCTCCGTTCGATGCGCAATCCTATCCGCAGACACGGAGCGTCCTGGAACGCAGCGCCGCGATATCGGATTGCTTCCGGAACGCGCGGCCCTGGGCGGATTGCACGCTGACCTATGCACCGCTGGCCGGTTACGATCTGACCGCCGCCGAGGCGGAGGAATGCCGGGTGCAGGCATTGCAGGCGGAACAGCATTCGGAAATCTACGCCCGCTATGAACCGCAGGCCTTCGCGGCCGAGGCGCAGGAAAAATACGACCTCGCCAACGCGATCCGCGAAAAACGCGACGCGGAACTGCAGCAGTCGGGATTGATGTCGATTTTCCCTTCCTGCTGGGTCTATGAAAAGGGGCCGGGGGTGATCGATCCCGAAGCCGGGAAGGTCAAACCTCAGATCGACCTCACCCGCGTCATCCTGAAAAAGAAGAAGAAAGAGGAATAGGCGCCATGAGGCGGTGGCTATCCCATGCCGGGAATCCCTTCGTCCTGCTGGCGATCCAGATTCTCGTGCTGGCCTTCGTCCCGCCGGGATATGCGCAGACGGCGGGCAATGACGTCTTCAACCGGAATATCCGCAAGGTGGCGCTGGTCATCGGCGCGGCCGATTATCTGGACCAGCAGCCGCTCGCGAACCCGGTGCGGGATGCGGCTGCTGTGGCAGGGAAATTGAAAGGGATCGGCTTCGACGTCATCGAGGTCGTCAATCCGACGGTCGACAATCTGCGCGATGCGGAGGACGATTTCCTGGATGCCGCGCTCGATGCCGATATCGCGCTTTTCTATTTCGCCGGTCACAGTATTCAGATCGGAGACGTGAACTACCTGATCCCGGTGGATGCGCGCCTTGAAGATCCCAGAAGCGTCCGGCGGGAACTGGTCGACGTTTCCCGCCTGGTGTCGCGGCTCGACCGGCTTGCGAAGGCGAAGATCATCATCCTCGATGCCTGCCGCAACAATCCCTTCCTGGACCGCGTCGCGGAGGTCGCGGACGCGACCGCGACGGGGAATGCGCAATCCGGACCGGTTCAGACGGCCAGCCGGGGGCTGGCACCCTTGTCGACCTTCTCCGAGGCGGTGGAGGTTAAGCAGGCCGAGGAGGGGGAGGCCTATGGCACGGTCATCGCCTATGCCGCGGCGGCGGGGCGGACCGCATCCGACGGCGACGGAGAGCACAGCCCCTATACGACGGCCCTGCTGACCCGGTTGGACGAGCCGGGATTGGAAGTCGGCCGGATGTTCCGGGCGGTCGCCGGCGACGTCCTGAAAAACACCAACGGGGCGCAGCGGCCCGAATATCTGGTGCGCCTGACCAACGAGGTCTATTTCCGGTTCCCCGAACCCCTGGATTGCGACTACCTGGCGGCGGAACCGTATAACAACCTGGGTATACCGGGCGTGGAGTTCGACAGCATCAAGGTGGACGAGGCGATCCCCGCCTGCCGCAAGGCGGTCGAGAGCGATCCGGAGAACCCGCGCTTCGTCCACAATCTGGCGCGCGCGCTCGACGCCGCCCGCCGCTTCGACGAAGCCGTGCCGCTCTACCGGGCGGCCGCCGAAAAAGGCTTTGTCTTCGCGGAGAACAATCTGGGTGTGATGATGTTGAACGGACAGGGCACCGAACAGGATTTTCAGGCCGGCGCGGAATGGCTGCTGAAGGCCTCGAAACAGGGATACCGGCAGGCCCGCGTCAACCTGACCGGAATCGACTTCCTCTCGATCTATGAGGAGGGGGATCTCCAAGCCCTCGCGCGGTTTCTGACAGATGCCGGCTTTGCGCCCGCCGAACCGATCGACCGGCAAGCCCTGACCGACGCGCTCGCGGCGTATCAGCGCGCCAACAAACTGGCCGTCGCCGGGGCGACCCTGGAAAGCCTGCACCGTCTCGGCGCCTTGTCGACGATCCCGGCCTATTCGATAGACGACTAGACCGTGATGTCATCCCGGTCTAGTCGCGCAATTGGCCTCGCGGCCGGTGGCGGCGACGCTTGTCTTTCATGGCCGGGATATGCGAACAGGTGGAGATTGCGTGGGCGGGCCGATCCCGTCTAGGTTCACAACCCGAACCTGATAAGGCAATTCGGGAAACGTGTTCGAACCGTTTGCCGCCTAATTTGGAGACCATGGAGGGATGTCGGTATCATGAGTGAAAACAACATCGTTAGGATCGATCGACATCCTGGACGTTCGGCACAGACATTCGGAATCGCCCGCGAACTGGGTACGGATCCGGCGCTGATTCACGAACCGGCTGTCGGCGTCGTCGGCACGAAGGGCGACAGCCAGTGCTATCTTGGCGTGGTCGACAAGGTCGATGCCATTCATGCGCATCTGAAAAGCCGTATCGGCGCCGCGGACGGCTGCCTCAAGATGCGGCTGATACAGCCCGAATACACGATCGCCACGTCGGACGGCATTCGCAACGGCACGCCCGAAATGCGGTATTCGCTGATTGGCCGGGAGGTCACGAACGATGCCTTGTGCGAACATTTCGCGGCAAGCGGGCTGGCGGGCATCATCGCGGTCGTCGCCTGCGACAAGCCGCCGGTCGGCACGCTGGCCGCTGTTCTGGAACACAACGAACCCGCGATCATCATGTCGGATGGGCCGATCCACCCCGGGAAGGATCCCAAGACCGGCGACGCGTTGGATATCGTCAGCGCCTATCAGGTCGCCGGCAATCCGGACCCCGACTTCCAGTATCAGATCGCCTTTCATGCCTGCCCCGGAATCGGCAGCTGCGGCGGCATGTTCACCTACAATACCATGCAGACCTTCATCGGCGTCGTCGGCTTGCAGCCCTTGCATATGGTGGCGCCGGCCTCCGACGATCCGCGCCGCACCGAGGTCTTCCCCAAGGAACTCGTGGCCTACCTGGAAGGCATGATGGCCAAGGGGTTGAGGCCACGCGATATCGTGGTCCGCGATTCGATCCGCAATGCCGTCATCGTCGCGATGGCGATCGGCGGCTCGACGAACGTGGTCCTGCACGCGCCGGAAATCGCCCGGGCCGCGGGCTATGCCGATTTCTGGAAAGAGATCATGACGCCGGAGGAGTTCAATCACCTCTCGCAATATGTTGTGCCGGTCATCACCAATGCCCGCCCCTATGGCCATTATTCGATGGTCGACATCGACCGTGTCGGCGGCGTTCAGGTCATTGTCAGCGAGTTGCTCGATGCCGGCCTCCTGAACGGCGATGTGCTCACCTGTACGGGCGAGACACTGGCCGAGCAGGTGGCGCGTCTGGGCAGCCCGCGCGCCGACGGCGAGGTCGTCCATTCGGTCGAAAAACCCTACAAGCCGACCGGCGGGTTGCGCATATTGGGCGGCAATCTATCGCCGGACTTCTCCGCCGTTCTGAAGCTGGCCGGTGTGGAAAAAGGCCTGGAGAACAATGTCTTCAACGGGAAGGCGCGCGTCTTCGAGGGCGAGCGGGGGCTGCTGCACGCCTTGGACAAAACGCCCGATAGCTTCCAGGACAATGACATCGTCATCGTCCGTTACGAGGGCCCCAGCGGCGCCCCCGGCATGCCGGAAATGCTCGATTCAACGTCGCGCATCACCACGCTTTGCCGTGAACGGAACATCGTCGTCGCCTTGATGACGGATGGTCGGTTCTCCGGCGGGTCGGTCGGTCTGGTCATCGGCCATGTTGGGCCGGAGGCCGCCGTCGGCGGGCCGATCGCGATGATCGAGGGTGGGGATGAAATCGTCATCGACCTCAATACGAACACGGTGAACTGCCTCGCCCTCGATGATCCGGCGACGTTGGCCGCACGACGGAAGGCTTGGGAAAAGACGGTTGCCGACAATGGCGGCATGCACCCGAATTGCGGGGTGGCGGATACCCGCCTGCTTCAACGGGCCAGACACTCGGCCGTTCCCGCGACCCGCGGCGGCGGTCTGCACCCCAATCGCGAGGTCTGGGTCCGCGACCCCCGCGAGGCCAAACCCTCGGGCTTCACCCCGAAGAACCGCTTCAAGGGATGACATCACCTGTCCCGGGACCGCATTTCCTGTCCCGGGACGACATTCCTCCCGCTTGCCAAGGCATCAGTTTCTGCCTAGAAACCCGGGCATCTCCACGGTCGGGGCGTAGCGCAGCCTGGTAGCGCATCTGCTTTGGGAGCAGAGGGTCGTCTGTTCGAATCAGACCGCCCCGACCAACACTTGCGCCGCCGGTTGAGTCGGCTTGAGCGCCCATCGCGGCCCCGGCGGTCGCCCTGCCGCCCGGGACAAAGATCGTGTCGATGCTCCCTCTACGATGTGAACGGCGGTGGAACAAGGGCGGTGATGCGGCGAGAGAGTGGCGCGGAAACCGCAATATTCCTGGGATTTTGACGGGTTGGCTGGCCTGATGCAAATTTGCGACAAATTCGCACTAACTGCCGTGAAATCGGGCGCCCCCTTTGCAGTCGGGCGGCATATCCTGATAATGTCCTTCATCTACAGCTTTGGCATTTTGATCGGTCGGTCGATGAACAGTGTGGTCAACGGCATGAAACGTCGTGCCCTGCAGAGGGTTTCGCTTTCACTTTTCATATTCATGGCGTGCGGCGGGATCGCCGCGGCGCAGACGACCTATTCCGTGTCGGACGAAGCCACCCAGCAGCTCGACCGAACGATCAAATCGGCTTCGGTGGAGGACGGCCTCGCGCTCGCGGAATTGGCGATCGGCGAAGGGCGCTACGAGCAGGCGGTGGGTATTCTGTCCGGCCTGCTCTTGCGGGCGCCCGACAATGCGACCCTGAAATTGCTGTTGGGCGATTTGTATTCCCGCATGGGCAGTTTCGCCCAGGCGAAGATCTATGTCGATGAGGCGCTCGCCTCGGGGAAACTCACGCCGGCCCAGGTCCAGGACGCGAATATCATCCTCGCGCTGATGGCGACCGGGAAGCCGCAGGCGAAAGATCCGTTCTCGTTTGGCGGCAGCGTTTCCGCGGCGCTGCGGTATCGTTCCAACGCGACCGGCGGTTCGTCGAACGATACGATCCTGATCAACGATCAGGCGGTCGCGGCGCAGAACAACACCGGCGAAGAAGAGGATATGGACTGGTCGGCCACCGTGTCCGTCCGCACCGGTTACGAATTCACGCCGGAAATGGCCATGGACACGCGGGGGTTCCTGTTCGTCCGCAAGCAGTGGGATGAGCGGCAGAACGACCTTGCCGTCGCCGAGGTGACGCCGGGCCTGCGCTTCGATCTGATCAAACGCGACGATCTGCGCGTCCGCGCCAGGCCCTATTTGATCGGCAGTTTCGCGACATTGGACAGCCAAGCCGCCCTGATGGTCGGCGGGGCCGGGGTCGAGTCGCTGCAGATTGTGGATAAGAAATTCATCTTCAGCGAATCGTTTGAAGTGCGTTTCGTGAACTATCGCGGGATCGACGGGCGGGCCGGTCTGGAGACTCTGGACGGTGATGAAAAGCGCCTGACCGCCGGGGCGACCTATTTGTTCACCGAAGACCTGTCGGGACGCTTCGACTATCGCGGCGTTTGGCGGGATACGAGAAACCGGTCGGACGACCGGGACCAGCACCGGTATCGCGGAACGGTCACCTATCGGTATCCCTGGTCGTTCACGGAAGACAAATCCCGCATCCGGTTCGCCGCCGCATTCACGGAATCGGATTTCGGCGGCCCTGACAATGTGGTTTCGACCGTCACGACGCGGAAGGACGAGGAATGGGCGTTCGACATTTCGAACACCACGCCGATCGCGGAAGACCTGACCTTGGATTTGTCCGCCAGCTACTCGGACCGGGACAGCAATCTGCCGAATTTCGTGGTCGAGGACACGACCGTGTCCGCAGGGATCACGTGGCGTTTTTAACGGGCGGTTTTGACTGGCGGCTCTAGGGGGGCGGCGAAATCGATGGAAGTGAGAGTTATGGAGATGGTTTCAGTCAGCGGCATGATGGAAATGGATCAAGGCAAGTAACATGAACCGGTTCCATCTATTAGCGTCCGCCAGTTTGCTGACCTTCATCGTCGGCCAGCCGGGCTATGCGCAGGACACGCCGGAAGTCGCCGGGTCCGCCATGGTGGCCATCCCCTCGATCCAGGCGGTTCTCGGCAATGCCGCGCCGCGGACGATCGCCATCGGGAACGAGATATTCCGCAACGAGCACATCACGACCGGGCCGGAAGGGCATCTGCACATCCTGTTCCGGGACGAGTCGAACATGACGCTCGGGCCGAATGCGGCGATCACCATCGACGAATATGTCTACGACCCGGTAACCGGGACGGGCAGCATGGTCGTACAGCAGGCGGCCGGCGTCATGCGGTTCATCGGCGGCGCCATCAGCAAATCCGGCACGGTCAGTATCGCCACGGTCGTGGGCACCATCGGTGTGCGCGGCGGCGTCGCCCTGGTCCGGGTTCTGGACGGCGGCGGAATCCAGGCCTTCTTCGTTTTCGGGGATCAGATGACCGTGGAAAGCATCAATGGCGACAGCATCGCCATCGACACGGCCGGCTTCTCCTTCAGCATCGGCGCGGATGGGGAAATCAGCCCGCCGGTGGAGATCAACCCCGCCGATTTGGGTGAGGCGTTGAACGCGCTTGAGACGCCCGAAGGATCGGTCACCGCGGTAAATGTTCCGGATGCGGCGCTCAGCAATCTGCAGGACCGTTTGGAACAGCAGGCGGTCGATCCCGATACCGGTTTGGTCGAGGCGCTGGAAGGCAGCGAACCGATCACGATCCGCGAGTTGGAGACCATTCTCGGCACCGATGTCCTGGAAGAGGAAGTGATCCAGGAAGTCTTCGAGGAACAGGCCGAAGAGGCGGAGCAGACGGGGTCCGGTGTCTGACGGCCACGCCACGTCACGACCGCCTGGTCTTTAGCTGACAGGCTCGTATCCCCATCGTTTCATCAAGGCGCCGCAAATCCGGTTGAACCGGTGGTGCCGGTCCGGCGCCCACGTCGCCCATCGTTGGGTCGGGTCGAAGTCCTCAGGCTTCGGCTTGGGAGAGAAGTCCACCTTCCCGTCGGCCTTCCTCGGTCCGAAGCTGGAGCCGACCACCGGAAAGTCCGTGGCGGGCGCGGTTCCGTCCGGAAACGGCCTGATCCCGATGCGCTGCAATGCGGTGTTGGCGACTGCCGCCGGATCGGAAACGAGTTTTTCATAGCGGATTGTCACGATGCGCCCCTCGCGGACGGCCGTTTGATTGTCGGCCAGGATGCGCGAGACCGCCCGCATATGCTCGGCCCAGTTCGAGGCCAACTGCTCGAGCGTCAAAGACAGGTTCCAATCGGATTGGACATGAAGAAAACTCTCCGCGATTGAGCGTGGATCGCGGATCAGCAGCAGGTAGTTGGCTTTGGGAAAAACACGCAGGCCGACATCCAGGTCGCCGATGGCGGGCGTTTTCATCAACGGCCTGCGGGTCGGATCCTTGTCGGCGCCGACGAAAGTCAGCAACGCCGTGCCGATCGCCGCCAGCATGTCGTCCGGACCGACTTTTCCAGGTCCTTGGTAATTGTTGGTGTCGATCCTTTCCCACGACGTGAAGACACCGTCCACATAGTCCTGCAGTTTACCCGCGCCCGCGGTCAGGTAGTCCTCCAGCACATCGGCCAGATATAGGTCGGGATGGGTCGACAAGACGGCCTTCAGGAAGTTGGTGCCGCTTCGGCCCATCGGGGCGACGATGAAAACAGGGGCGGGCGTCCCGTCGCGGTCAGCCATGGGCGGCGGCATCCAGCAACGCATCGAGAACGCCGTTGCAGGACCGGCCCGGTTCGGTCCGCGCGAAGGCTTGCAGCGCATCGATCTTGCTTTGCCACGCAGCGGAGCGCCCTGCCTGGCGGGTCAGGACGGGATGTTTGATGCGCACGCTGGGTCTGCCGGTCGCCGACAATTGGCACGCCAAGGCGTACCAAAGGGCGTCATCGGCCACATCCGGCACGCCGCCCGTTTTGATCAACGCCTTGCGCGACACCGCCATGGCGGAGAGCAGCCCGGGTGCGTCTTCCAGGAAGGCGGCGGTGGACAGTTTCGCGATGCCGGCCGGAAGCGGCGGCGGCAGCGGCCGTTCCGGTGTCCCGCCATAGCTGAAGGCGATGGTCCTGAAGCTGCTCGAAAAGGCGCGCCTGTGATCGTCCAGCGCGCTCGGCGCCAGCACGTCGCCGGCCTCCAGGAAGAGGATGATGGAGGAGGAAGACATCGCCACCGCGTTCCGGAGGACTTTTGCTTTCCCGTCTTTCGGCCCTTGCGGAAACATCTGAACCAGGAAGGGCCATTCCGGCGACAGCAATTCCGGGGCGCTCGGCGGCGTCTTGTGAAGGACGATGACCTCCCGTGCAGGCAGCCTTTGTGCGGCGATGGAGGAGAGCGTCTCCAACAGGGCGTTCTCGTCCTCCACGCCGGCGATGACGATGCAGCAGCTCCTGGTCGGCGGATTGCTGAGCCATTTGTCCACTTCCCGGTTGGCGGCGATCCCGAACGAGCGGTGGCTCAGCATCAGGGATCTCTTCTCGGCGAGGTGCTCGAACATCGGCTCCTTCAGGAATTTGTCCACATGATAGAAGACATGCTGCAGGAAGGCGTCCGTGTCCTTGGTTATGCCGCCGCTCCAGTTGTCGTAGACGGCGAGCGGTTTTTTGACATGGACGAAGCTGTCGGGCGCGTTCATCCACATCCGGATATAGAAGTCGTAATCCTCCCCGATCCGCTGGGTTTCGGTGAAGCCGCCGACGGCGCGGGCGGTGCGGGTCCGGACGACGACGACGCTCATCGTGATCGCCGGCCCGGCCAGGTTTTCCAGAATGTTCTCGGGCGACTGGCATTCGCCGGGACGGTCGATGTCGAAGGCCGAGAAACTGCGCCTGATATCGCTATAGGCCATTGTCGTGCCCGGATTGTCGTCGAAAGCGGCGACCATGGTTTCCAGATAGTCGGGATACCATTCGTCGTCGCTGTCCAGGAAGGCCGTGAGGGGGGTTTCGGCGGCGTGCAAGCCTGTATTGGCGGTGCCGCCCGTTCCCATGTTTTCGGGATGTTCGATGACCCTCACGCGGTCCCCGAATTCCTGGCGCACCGCATCGGCCGTACCGTCGGTCGATGCGTCGTCGACTACGATGATCGGCTGGCCGGTCAGCGTCTGGGCCAAGGCGGATCGAATCGCGCGGGAAATCCGGTCGCGCCGGTTATAGGCCCGGATGACCGTGGTGACGATAGGCTTGCCGGTGGGCATCGATGCGATTGTCCCTGGTTGGGCGGCGTGTCGAGGACGTCTCTGTCAGCGTCAGCAGCTTAGCATCCCACGGCCGGAAAACGCGAGGGCCGCGGTGCGGAAAAACACATCCCGGTATGTTCGGGAAATACTCTCAACTTCATGAAAACAATGATAATTCCACGCTGCGCGAACGGCTTGGCTGCGCCCGCCCTTCGCTGTATGCTGCGCCCGCACAGAATTGCTGGAGCTTGTGGACCATGGAAGTACGGATTTTCAAACCGGCCAAGACCGCAATGCAGTCGGGCCGCGGCAAGATCAAGGATTGGGTCATGGAGTTCGAGCCGACGGGCCGCGCCATGCCGGACGATTTGATCGGCTGGGTCGGGTCCGCCGACACCCGCAAGCAGGTATCGCTGCGCTTCCATACGAAGGAAGAGGCCGTCGAATACGCGAAGAAGCACGGCCACACCTACACGGTGCAGGAAGAAAAGACCCGCAAGATCAAGCCCAAGGCCTATGCGGACAACTTCTCTTATACCCGTCAGGTACCCTGGACCCATTAAGGCCAGCCGCGGTCGATTTTTCCGTTTCTCCGGCCCGTTGCGGCCGATTTCCGTTGCGTTGGCATTTCGCGGAAAATTCCGCTATAGGCACCCAAGCGCACCCATCCGGCCCCGTAGCTCAACTGGATAGAGCACCGGACTTCTAATCCGACGGTTGCAGGTTCGAGTCCTGCCGGGGTCGCCATCTTCGAGAGTTTGGAAAGGGTTGATTTGTGCACACGTTTAGACCGGCTTCGGCGGGTCTCATTCTTATGCCCGCCTCACCAATTTCTTACCGATAAGCCTACCAGAACCGGCGCGACCCCACCTTACCAAATGAACCCGCCGGTTATACGGTTTTTTCAATGCGTAGGAGGCGCGGGCGGCGGCTTGCAGTCGGTTTTTGCGCATTTCCGGTTCCTCGTTTCCGTGCGGCTCGCTCGCCAGTTTCGCGATGTCCAATCGCAGCCCAGTTGATGCAAGCTGATGTGACCCTGAAGTACTGACCCGCAGCACGGACCGTCGTCCCGCCGTCCACCGCTGCCGGACCCTGCCCCCGAAGGCTCTGTGAACACGCCTGTCCCATTCACCATGCCGTCGTGCCACCTCCCACGAGAGGGCGCCCGATGAACCGCATGATCACCAAATTTGTGAGCCCCAAGTCCCAATCCGTCTTCATTCAGCGCGAAACGCCAATAGCTCTGATGCCGAGCAAAACTGACCTGAACGATTGACAATAGTTCCGGCGGTCAGGGTGCCCTATGGTACCCCATAGGCGCTCGGCAATAGAAGCGCAGAACGATAGAAAGGGAGCATCATGGATCGTCGACAAGCCTTGAAGACAGTAGCGGTAGCGGCAGCCGCCGCCTCAGTTTTTCCCAAGCCCGCCATCAGCCAGGGCGCACGCCACCTTCGGATGGCGACAGCATGGCCCAAGAACCTTCCCGGCCAGGGAACCAGCGCCGAGCGCATGGCCCAGAACATCGGCAAGTGGTCGGAAGGCAAGATCACCGTGCGCGTCTATGGCGCTGGTGAACTCGTGCCCGCCTTCGAGTGTTATGACGCCGCCGGGGGCGGCGCATGCGAGATGTATCACGGCGCCGACTATTACTGGCAGGGCAAGTCGAAGGCGTTGAACTTCTTCTCGACCGTGCCCTTCGGCCTCACCGGTACCGAGACCAACGCTTGGCTTCTGTCCGGTGGGCAAGAATTGTGGGACGAGGTTGGCGCTCAGTTCAACGTCAAATCTTTCGCGGCGTCGAACACCGGCGTGCAGATGGCCGGTTGGTTCAACAAGGAGATCAACGGTCCGGACGACTTCAAGGGCCTCACCATGCGGATGCCGGGCCTAGGCGGCGAGGTCATCAGCCAGTTGGGCGCCACCGCCGTCACCTTGCCGGCCGGCGAGATCTTCCAGGCGCTGCAATCGGGCACGATCGACGCCACCGAGTTCGTCGGCCCCTGGAACGACCTGACGCTCGGATTTTACCAGGTCGCAAAGTACTACTACTGGCCCGGCATCCATGAGCCGGCGACCGTGGCCTCCTGCGGTATCAATCTCGACGTCTGGAACGACATGTCGGACTGGGAGAAGTCGATTATCGAGGCGGCGACTCGCTACGAGAACGACCTGCTCACGACCGAGTTCGACGTTAACAACGTCCGCGCGCTGGATCAGCTCATCAACGAGCACAAAGTCCAACTGAAACGCATGCCGGACGACGTCACATCGCTCATGCGGGAGGCAGCCAAGGACGTCGTGGCGACCGCAGGCAATGCCGATCCACTGACGAAGAAGGTTTACGACCACTGGAGCGCCTTCCACGAACGGGCTTCGGCCTGGACAAAAATATCGGTTCAGGGTTACCTCAACGCCCGATCCAGCTAGTCGAGAACAGCGGGGTCCGGATACGGACCCCGCGCTTTCTTATCCGGAAAAAAACGAATCTTGCATACGTTGCTTGCCCTTTCGCGACTGATCGACCTTGCGAGTTATCGCATCGGTCGCGCCGTTGCGTGGCTCGCACTGACGATGGTGCTGCTGCAGTTTCTCGTCGTCGTCATGCGTTATGTGTTCGGCACGGGCGAGATCTGGCTGCAGGAAGCCATCATATACCAGCATGCACTCGTGTTCATGCTGGGCGCCAGCTACACCCTCCTCAAGGACGGGCACGTGCGGGTCGATATCCTCTATTCGAACGGATCGCCACGAGCCAAGGCCACCATAAATATGCTTGGCGCGCTGCTGCTGCTGTTCCCGGTCATGAGCCTGATCCTGTGGGTGTCTTTTCCTTATGTGGCGCGCTCATGGTCCGTCTTTGAGGGATCCCGGGAAACCAGCGGTATTCCGGCCGTGTTCCTGTTGAAAACAGTGATTCTCGCCTTCGCACTCATGATGTTGTTGCAGGGGGTGTCGACGGTCATCCGATCCTTGGCGTTCCTGCGCGGCCTTGACCTGCCGCCCCTGCCATACCGGGACGATGAAGCCGCGGACCGGGTGGAGATCTGAACGGTGGTGACACTGACGACGGAAATTCTCGCACTGTCGATGTTCGCGACGCTCGTAGGGGTGTTGCTTTGCGGCTATCCCGTTGCCTTCGCGATCGGCGGCACGGGCTTGGGTTTCGCTCTGCTGGCGACGGCGCTGGGCGCCTTCGATATCTCCTATCTCACCGGGATACCCCAGCGCATCTACGGCACGATGACCAACGACATCCTGCTCGCCGTGCCGCTCTTCGTCTTTATGGGCGTCATGTTGGAGCGCTCGCAGGTGGCGGAGTCTCTGTTGGAGAGCATGGGCCGCCTGTTCGGCTCGCTCCGGGGCGGGCTCGGCATCTCGGTTACGGTAGTGGGCGCGTTGCTGGCCGCGTCTACGGGTATCGTGGGCGCCACGGTGGTCACGATGGGACTCCTGTCGCTGCCGACAATGTTGCGTCGGGGCTACGATCCCAAGCTTGCGACCGGTGCGATCTGTGCGGCCGGCACGCTCGGTCAGATCATTCCGCCCTCAATTGTCCTCGTCCTGCTCGGCGATGTCATGGCCTCGGCCTACGCCAAGTCGCAGTTGGACCGCGGTATCTTCGCCCCCGATACGGTCTCGGTGGGAGAGCTTTTCGCGGGCGCCCTCCTGCCGGGTCTCATGCTGGTCGGACTATACATCACCTATCAGGTAGCGATCGCGATCCTGTATCCAAAGGCGTCGCCGCCGGTGCCGATGGAGGAACTGAAGGCCGATGGCGCACCGCCCGTCTGGCAAACGCTTCTCAGTGCGTTGGTGCCACCTGTCCTGCTGATCGTGGCCGTGCTCGGATCGATCCTGGCCGGGATCGCGACACCTACCGAAAGCGCGGCTGTGGGTGCCATCGGCGCCACCATGCTTGCGGGCCTGCGGCTTTCCAAGCGCAGCCCCTGGCCGATTTACGCAGCGGCCTTGAGCCTCTTGTTTCTTCTCCTGCTGACGCAGCAGTTCGACCTGCGGGTGGCGCGCGATGCCATCGAGCCCGGGAATCAGATTGCCATCTACCTCGCCTCCGCCCTGACGCTCATCCTGATCTGGGGCATCGCGGTTGGGCTGCATCGCGCGCATGCCGCCGGCGTGCTCGGTTCGGTCGTGCGCAGCACGATGGAGATCTCGTCGGTCGTCTTCGCCATCGTCATCGGCGCCCAGTTGTTCTCGCTGGTCTTCGTAGGCCTGCACGGCGACGAGATGGTGCACGCGGTCTTGGCGGAGTTGCCCGGCGGTGTCGTCGGCGCAGTGCTGATTGTCATGCTCGTCATGTTCGTACTGGGATTTTTCCTCGAATTCGTCGAGATCACGCTCATCGTCGTCCCGTTGGTGGCGCCGGTATTGCTGTCGATGGGCCTCGATCCGATCTGGCTTGGGGTCTTGATCGCGATGAACCTGCAAACGAGCTTCCTCACGCCACCGTTTGGCTTCGCGCTGTTCTATCTGCGCGGCGTTGCCCCTGCGACCGTGAAAACCATGGACATCTATCGCGGGATTGTCCCCTTCGTCGCAATCCAGTTGGTGGCCCTGGCGCTGCTTGGCGCGTTCCCTGCAATCGCGACTTGGCTTCCCGCCCAAATTTTCCGCTAGGATCGGTCAGAACGAGGAACATCCCGACATGGCCGCTTTTTCCACAATCGACGGGTCCGCTGGCAAAAGGCCGTTCACCACACGGCCCTTGTCCGCGGAGACCGGCGTGGAAATCCTTGGCATCACCATGGAGGAAGCCGTTGCCCCGGACGTCTTTCCGCAGATCTTCGAAACCTTCCTGCAACACCAGTTGATCCTGTTCGACGACGTCGACCTGCCGCCCGAAACGCAGGTCGCCTTTGCCCGGAAATTCGGGGAGGTTCAAATCCATGTCATGGATCAATATCACGCCTATGGCGGCCGATATCCGGAAATTTATTTCCTGACCAACTTGGACAGCGACGGAAACCCCACCGGCGAACATCCGGACAAAGGCACGATGCACTGGCACACCGACGGATCCTGGAAATCCAGGACGGGCCAGGCCACCATGATGTATTCGGAGATCGTGCCGGATACCGGTGGTGAAACCCATTTCGCCAATATGTACAGCGCCTGGGAGTCCCTGGACCCACGCTGGAAGGATCGGATAGCGGACCTGAAGGCCGTCCATAATCTTGACTTTTCGCGGAACCGCCGACATGGGGAAGATCCCCTCACCGACGCCCAGAAAGCCAAGATTCCGCCTGTCGCACATCCGGTCGTTCGAACCCATCCGGAAACCGGCCGCCGGGCGATCTTCCTCGGCGATCATGCCGAAAGCATCGTCGACATGCCCTATGAAGATGGCCGCGAGCTTATCGAAACCCTGAACGTCATGATAACCCCGGAAGACCGGGTTTACCGGCACCGCTGGCAACCGCGCCAATGCATCGTCTGGGACAACCGCTGCCTGCTTCACAGAGCCACGGCCTATGACACCGCCAAGTCGAAACGGGTCATGCGCCGTTGTACTATCGTGGGTGACGAGCCTTATTGACCGCGACACGCCAAGCCGACGGTACAATCCGGCACACGCCTTGTCCGGAAGGCCTTGAATCACAGTCTCCGGGTTTGGGAAAACCGCCGGCAGCCTATACGGTTCCAAGCAGCTGAATTTTCGAAAAATTCTCGCAACACATTGAATTTAATAATCTATTGTAGTTTTGGCGGGATCGAAGAAGGAAATTCCCGGCGGACCGTTCCAATGCATTCTGTTCAAAGCCCTTGATCGCCGGGGGGCCTCCGGGCCGGCCGAGGGGGCGCTAGGCGGTCCCGGCTTCCTGCGCTTTCTTCGCATCGATGAAATAGCTCGTGCCGATGATCAGGGTCTGGGCCAGGCACATGGAGGCGGCAATCGGCCGGAACCGGTGGATGTCGGCGTCGTCGACGCAGAAATAGGTGTGTGCGTTCTTCGCCAGGGGACTCGTCGGAGTGTCGGTCAAGGTCAGTGTGGGGATATCGCGGATATAGGCGTCATGCACCGCTTCGACCACGGCGGGGGTGTATTCGGCGAAGGCGACCGCGATGAGCAGGTCGGTCGGACGCAGCATGGCGATCTGTTGCGGCACCATGCCGCCGACGAAATCGAGCAATTGGGTGCGTTGTTCCAGACGGGTCAGGCCGTAGGCCAGATAGGCGGCGATCGGAAAGGCGCGGCGCTGACCGATGACATAGACCTGATCCGCTTTGGCGATCATATCGATGGCGCGGGTCAAGTCGTCGATCGGCACCGTCGATTTCAACCGCTCCAGGCATAGGATCGATGCGTCGGCGAATTCCCGAAGCAAAGCCTCAGGATGGTCTTCCGCGGCTTTCTCCAGTTGCTGCCGGTGCCGGTAGATCTGTTCGCGATACGCCGGCGCGCCTTCGATCAACCGCAGCTTGAAGACCTTCTGCATTTCCGAAAATCCGGAAAAGCCGAATTCCTTGGCAAAACGGATCAATGTCGACGGCTGCACTTCATTCGCTTCCGCCAGGGTCGCGACCGTTTCCAGCGCGAAAGCGTTCGGATCTTCCAGGGCATTGCGGGCGAGCCGCTGCAAGTGCGGGCTCAACTCGTCAAACCGAGCCTGAATGTGGTGTCGCAAACTGTCGAAGGAGGCCGCCGGCACGGGGACAGGGGGGGTATCGCTCATCTTCCAACCTTTGTTCGCCTTCACCTATAGCCGGAGTTGCCCGGCGATGACCATGAAAAAGAATGAAAATTCATTTACATAACAAGAATAAAAAATTCATTCTTGACAATGAAACAGAAAATTCATTCACTTTCAAATAACAGAATAAATATTCTAACACCATACCGGCCAAACCGGATGAGCACGGAATTCTGGGGGGAACATGACGACTGAAACGGCCAAAGACAGCTATCCGCCGGCGGCTTTCGGAAAAGGCAAATTCCACGTTCAACATGCGCTTGATGCCGAATGGAAGCCCGGCCTTCGCGGACAGTTCGACTATCGCGACTTCGGCATGGCCGAAAAGACGGGGGGGAAGTTCCAGGCCCATATTCACAGGCCCAACCGGCCCTGTCCCGGGCAAGGCGACTGCCACTATCACAAGGTCGATTTTCAGATGGTCTATGTGCTGAAGGGCTGGGCCCTGATGCATTTCGAGGGCGTTGGAGAAGTGCGTCTGGAGGAAGGCTCGGTGATGTATCAGGAGCCTGAGATTCCGCATCGGCTCATCGAACATTCGGACGATTACACGGCGATGGAAATCCTTGTTCCTGCCGATTGCGAGACGGTGCAGGTCGCGCCGTAGCCATCGCCGCAGAGGCATCCAGGAGGGGCCGGCGGCGAATGGACATTAACCGGCAAACGACAAGCCGGACGTTGACAATGAACAAGCTAAGAACGCTGGAGGAAACCGATGTCTAGAGTGAAGCAATCGCGTCGCGGCTTTTTGAAGGCCGCTTTGGGGTCGGGCGCAGTCGGAAGCGCGGCCCTTTTCGGACCGTGGAAACACAATCACGTCTATGCCGCCGCGTCGGACAAGCCGATCAGGATCGGGCTGACCCATGACGCCAGCGGTCAGTTCGCCAATTCCGGGCAGGCGGAGAAGCGCGGCACGGAAATGGCCGTCGCGGAGTTCAATGAAAAGGGCGGCGTGTTGGGTCGCAAAATCGAAACGGTCTGGATGGACACAGAGACGAACCCGCAAACGGGAACGCGTGTCGCCGAGCGGATGATCACGCGGGAGAACGTGCATTTTCTGGTTGGCGCCATCCAATCGGGTGCGGCCAACGCGATCAGCCAGGTCGCGCAGAAATATGGCTGCGTCTATTTCAATACGAATTCCAGTTCACCGACCGAATCCGGCAAGAATTGCCATCGTGTCAAGTTCGTCTGGGATGGCAGCGGGGAGAACTTCTCCCTGGCGGCCGCCCGGAACGCCATCACGACCTTCGGCAAGAACTGGATCCTGGTCTACAACGATTATGTCTGGGGCCAGAACACGAACGAGGCGACGAAAAAGGTCGCGACCAAGTTCGGTGCCAACATCATGGATGAGGTCGCCATTCCCGTCGGGACACGCGACTGGTCCAGCGTGTTGCTGAAGATCCAGCAGGCGAAGCCCGACGTGGTCGCCGCCGCGGTCGGCGGGGACGATTTCAAGGTCATGCGCCAGCAGGTCAGCGATATGGGGCTGGACCGCAAGCCGGCCTGGATGAACAACCAGCAGGATTGGCCGGATGTCTTCGGGCTCGGCGCCGATGCCGCCTTCGGCGTGTTCGGCACGACCTGGTATCACTACCTGGACCTGCCCGGCGTCGCCGATTTCGTGAAGGCCTACCAGGAACGCTATCCGGTCACCCGGATCAGCGTGCCCGGCAACGTCACCTATAACGGCTATGTCGCCATGCGCGAATTGCTTCGGGTGGTCGAGGAAGTCGGGTCGACCGACAACATGAAGATCATCAAGGCTTTGGAAGGTCGGAAAATGTCGGCCGCGGACCGGATGCAGCATTTCGATGCCGTCATCGATCCGGCCTCCCATCATGTGCAGCAAACGATCTATTTGGCGGAAGGCAACGCCGCGCCGAAGGATGAGACGGACTATTTCAAGATCCTCAGCTGGTCCGACCCGGACGCGATCCGCGCTTCGGCGGATGCGGAATGCGCGCTCGAATCCTATGCGGCTACGCCGAGCTACGATCAGGGATAGTTGACCCCTGGCCGGGCCGGCGTTTCGGCGCCGGTCCGGCCCCCTTTTTTTCGACCCACCGGACATTTGCGGATCGATGCTCTACGACCTCATCCCACATCTCATCAACGGCGTTGCGCTCGGCCTGCTCTTCGCGCTGCTCGCCCTCGGTTTCATGCTGATCATCGGCGTCATGGAAGTCATCAACCTGGCCCACGGCTCCCTCTTCACCTTGGGGGCCTATGGGGCGGTGATGATGATGGCGCCCGATGGCGGGTTTTCCTATGAATTCATGCAGCCCTATTACGATCTGCCCGCCATTCCGCGCTATCTGATCGCGCTGGTCGTCGGGCCGCTCATGGCCGGCATCGTCGGCATGGGGTTGGAGATCTGCCTGCGGCGCACCTATGGGGCGGACCCGCTCTATGGCTTGTTGCTGACCTTTGGCGCGGCCCTGGTGCTGGAGGAAGTGATCCGCGAAATCTGGGGCTCCGGCGAATACTATCTGCCGACGCCGAAGGAAATCTCCGGCGGGTTCATTTTCGGCGACCTGATCTATTCCACCTATCGGATCTATGCGGCGGTCTTCGCCGCCGCCATGATCGGACTGCTCTGGGTCTTCCTGAACAAGACCCCCTACGGCGCGGTCATCAAGGCAGGCGCCCATGACAGCGAGATGGTCCGGGCCCTGGGCTATAATTTGAAGGTCCTGCGCCTGTTGGTTTTTGGTTTCGGCGCGGTCCTGGCCGGGGTGGCCGGCGTCATCATGGCGCCCATCTGGGGGGTACGGCCCGTGGTCGGCGTCGACGCGGTCATCCCGGCCTTTGTCGTCATCGTGTTGGGCGGCGTCGGCAGTTTCTGGGGGGCGGTGAGCGCCGGCCTGATGGTCGGCATCGTCGTCGCGCTGACGGCGGCCTTCCTGACCGATTGGTCGCTTCTTTCCATGTATCTGCTTCTGTTGGCGGTCGTCACCTTCCGCTCGCGCGGTTTGGCCGGCAAGGCCAGCGTGCTTGAAGCCTAGGCGCCCGCGGGGTTCGTGATGGATTATCCGACAAGACAAACCAAGGCCTGGGTGACGCCGCAGATCGTGGCGGCGCTTGCCCTCTTCGGCACCATGCCGCTCTGGATAGAGGCGGTGGGGCTTTATCAGTATCTGGGGGTCGAGGTGCTGATCTGGGTCATCTTCGCCTTGGGCTACAATCTGCTGCTCGGCTATACGGGGCTGCCGTCCTTCGGGCATGGCGCCTTCTTCGGCATCGGGGCCTATGTTTACGGCCTAGCCCAGTTCGAGGTCTGGCCGAACCTGTGGTTCTGCCTCGCCGCCGCGGCGATCGTGACGGGAGGCTTCGGCGCGGCGACGGCGCTTTTCCTGTCGCATCGGCGGGGGATCTATTTTGCGCTGATGTCGATCGCGGTTGGACAGATTTTCTTCTTCATCGCCAGCAAGTGGACGAACGTCACCGGCGGGGAAGACGGCCTGCTGAACATTCAGCGCCTGCCTGCCGAGTTCGGACCGGTCTCCTTTCAAACCCAGTCCAACATTCAGCTCTACTATCTTTGTTTCGCAGTGTTCGCGGTGCTGGTCGTCCTGCTTTGGCGGCTGACCAACTCGCCCTATGGCCGCGTCCTGCGGGCGATCAAGCAGAACGAGATGCGCGTCGCCTTCATCGGGTACCGGGTGGTGCTGATCAAATGGTCGGTCTTCACCCTGTCCACCGCGATTGCGGGCCTGGCGGGCGGCCTCTTCGCGATGGCGCAGGAAGGCGCCTATATCAACATCATGAGCCTGCAATGGTCCGGTACCATCGTGCTGATTGTGCTGATCGGTGGCGGTTTCGTCAGTTTCTGGGGGCCGGTTCTGGGCGTCATTCTGTATTTCGTCGCCCGGGACATCCTGGGGGCCTATACGGAAACCTGGCTGTTGTGGTTCGGCCTGATGTTCATGCTGCTCGTCATGTTCAAGCCGGACGGGCTGGCCGGCATGTGGCGCGACCTGACGGTTCGTGCCTTCAATCGACGCGCCCAACCGGGCGGCAAACCCGCCAAGGCGGAGGGCTGAACCATGGCATTGTTCGAAGCCCAACATCTGCACAAGCGTTTCGGCCAGCAGGTCGTCCTGGAGGAAATCAACCTCTCCTTCGCGGAAGGCCGACTTTCCGGGATCATGGGGCCGAACGGGGCCGGCAAGACGACGTGCTTTAACGTCTTGACCGGGCGGTACAAGCCGGACCGGGGCCGAGTCCTGTTCGATGGTCAGGACATCACCGGCAGCGCGCCGGACAGGATTGTGCAGAAGGGAATATCCCGGTCCTTCCAGATCATGAACCTGTTCGACGAATACACGGCGCTCGACAACGTCCTGATTGCCTTGCCGGGCATCAGGCGGAAAGTGGCCAACCCGCTGCACGCGATCGACGCGGATAGCGAGATGCAGGACCGGGCGCTGGCGGTCCTCGACCGGGTCGGCCTGCGCGCCCGCGCCAAGACCAATTCCCGCAGCCTGTCCTATGGGGAAAGGCGCGCGCTGGAAATCGGCGTCGCGCTGGCGACGGAACCGCGCCTGCTGTTCGTGGACGAGCCGACCGCCGGTCTGGGCGCCGACGGCACGAACCGGCTCGCGGACCTCATCCTGTCGCTGAAGGAACACACCACGATCGTGATGATCGAGCATGACATGCAGTTTCTCTTCGCCTTGGCGGACCGGATTTCGGTCATCCACTGGGGCCAGGTCATCGCCGAGGGAACGCCGGACGAGCTGCGCGCCAATCCCTGGGTGCGGCGGTCCAATCTGGGGGAGATGAACTGATGCTCCAGGTCGACAATATCGAGACCTTCTATGGCGAAACCCAGGCGCTGTTCGGCGCGTCGCTTTCCGTCGGTGAGGGGGAGGTCGTCGCCTTGCTGGGCGCCAACGGCGTCGGCAAGACGACGACCATCCGTTCCATCCTGGGGCTGACACCGCCCAAGAGCGGCCGGATCGAATTCGACGGCACCGACGTCTCTTCCATGCAGACCCACGAGATCGTGCGGCTGGGTATCGGCTGGGTCCCGGACGATCGTCGCATCTTCCCGACGCTGAAGGTCGAGCAGAACCTTGCCATCGGCCGGCGCAACAGCCGCTTCCGGTCCTGGACCCTGGACGAGATGTTCGAGATCTTCTCCGCCCTGGAACATTTGATGCATCGCGACAGCGAGAACCTGTCGGGCGGCGAGATGCAGATGGTCGCCATTTCGCGCGCGCTGCTCGGCTCGCCCGGTCTCGTCTTGTTCGACGAACCGTCGCAGGGCCTGGCGCCCAAGATCGTGCAGGACGTGATGAAGACGATCCGCCGCCTGAAGGCGGAAGGCATATCGGTGCTTATCGTGGAACAGAACGCCCTGGCCGCGCTGGAAGTGTCCGACCGGGTCTATGTCATGGCCCATGGCCGCATTGTCCATCAAGGGCCGGCGCGGGACCTTTTGAACGACATTGCGCTGCGCGAACGACTGCTGGGGGTATGACGATGAACGCGCCGATGCTGCACGTGGACGGTCTGGTCAAGACCTATGGCAAGGGAACCTTCCGCAAGCGGGAGACCTTCCGGCTGGAGGCGGATTTCACTATTGAGAAGCCGCAGATCGTCGGTCTGATGGGGCCGAACGGATCCGGCAAGACGACGCTGTTCGAACTGATGACGGGTTCGAATGCGCCGACGGAAGGCCGGGTCGTTTGCGCCGGCCGGAACATCCACAATGTCCGCTATGACGAGCGCGACCGTCTGGCGATTCACTATCACCAATCCTATCAGGTGCGCCATTTCGCGCGCCGCAAGCCGGCCTTCATGATGGAACGGGCGGACAGCGACTATCCGCTTGTCCATCTGTTCGACGAACCGCAATTCAATACACAGGACGGCTATATCGGCTTCATGCTGGATTTCTTCCGCAAGCTTCGGGCCGAGAACCGCCTGGTGTTCCTGTGTGTCCATCCGAACGAACGCTTCCACCTGGATATCCTGCGGGAAATCTGCGAACGCTTCATCTTCGTTCAGAAAGGCAGCCTCAGCCACGCCGCCACTTTCGGCGAATTGACGGAAATGCAGCCCGTGCAGGCATATCTGGGAAAGCTGCTGCACGGACAGGCGGACGCGGTGGACGGCGTATCATGACAAAGACTGTCACAAGGGGGCGCTACAAGGCGCCGGTGCTGGCGGATGAGGTGCGGGATCACTGGCGGTCGGAAGGGTTTTCCTTCGCACGGTTCATCGACCCGCCGGGGCAGGAATGGAACGATTTCGTTCATTCGACCGACGAATACGTGACGGTGGAAGACGGACGGCTGGAAATCACGGTAGGCTCGGAATCCTTCATCGCCGGGCCGGGCGACCTGATTTTCATTCCGCGCGGCGTTTCCCATTCCCTGAAAAATGTTTCGGGCAGAGTAACGAAGTGGTTGTACGGGTATGGCTAAGGGTTCGACCTTACGGGTGGCGGTCGTCGGCACCGGCATGATCAGCCAGTTCCATTTCCGCGGCTGGGAGGCCGTGGAAGGGGCGGCGGTCGTCGCCGTCTGCGATACCGATCGCGACAAGGCGGCGGCGCGGGCGCGGGAATTCGGTATCGACCGCATCTACACGGATGTCGATGCGATGTTCGACGATGGCGGCATCGACGCGGTGGATATCGCCGCTTCCGTCGACGCCCATGCGCCGATAGCCCGCGCGGCGGCTGACCGCGGCATCCATGTCATGTGCCAGAAGCCGCTGACCCGCACTGTGCGCGAAGCCGAGGCCCTCGTTGCGGATGTTGGTGAGCGCGTGCGCTTCATGGTGCATGAGAATTATCGCTTCCGCCCGCATTACCGCATCGTTCGTGACTGGATTGAACAAGGCAGGATCGGGGAGCCGCGCCACGCCGCGATGACGGTCCGGTGTTCGGGCCTGGTTTCCCTGAACGGGGAGACACCCTTTCTGGTCGACCGGCAGCCTTATCTGACCGGCTTCGACCGAAACATCGTATTCGAAACGATGATCCACCATCTGGACATCATGCGTTGTACCTTGGGTCCGCTGAAGGTTGTTTCCGCCGTGCTGGGCCGGATCAACATGGACCTGCCGGGCGAGGACACGGCGACGATCGTGCTGCGGGGCGAGGGCGGCCTCGTCGCGGTGGCCGACGGTACGCTGACCGCGCCCGGCTATCAGCCCCTGCCGGCCGACCGGTACGAGGTGATCGGCACGACCGGCACGCTGGTGATGGATTTCGACCGCATTTTCCTTGTCGGTAAAGAGGACGAGGCGGAGAAGGTCGACCTTGTCGGCCGCTATCAGGAGTGCTTCACCGAAGCGGTTCGGCAATTCGTCGCCGGCATTGTGACGGGCGAACCATTCGAAACCGACCGGTTGGACAATCTGGAGACACTGAGGCTGATGGAATCCGTGTACAACGCGGCCGGGATCGAGGTCTAGGACATGTCGGAACCGCTCGACCGTGAAAGCCTGACCCCCTCTATCGACATCGACAGGCTCAAGTCGCAGTTCGACCTGACCGGGTCGGCAGCCTTTGTGCCCGGCGGCTATGGGGCCCTGGGCGCCGCGATATGTTGGGCCTTGGCGGTGCAGGGCGCTCACGTGGCGGTGGCCGGTCCGAACGGCGAGAAGGCCGAAGCCCTCGCCGCGGCTATACGGAGGGCAGGTTACGGTGCGTCGGGCTATGAACTCGATGCGCGGGCCGTGCCGGAAATCCAATCCGTGACGAAGGATGTGGCATCGGATCTGGGCGGCATCGACATCCTGGTGAATTGCGTCGGGATTCAGCGGGAACAAAGCATCTTGGAGGTGACCGAGGAAACCTTCGACCTGATGTACGAGACGAACTTGAAAGCGGCCATGTTTCTCGGCCAGGAAGTGGCGCGGGGCCAGATCGCGTCGGGCAAACCGGGCCGGCACATTCATCTTCTTTCCGTCCGTTCGCAACTGGCCCTGCGCGGTCGCGGATACTCCGCTTATTGCAGCACGAAAGGTGGATTGCTCATGCTGGTGAAGCAGCATGCGATGGAACTGGCCCCTCATGGAATCACCGTCAACGGGGTCGCCCCGACCTTCATTCAGTCGGACCGTATAAAGCCGCACCTGGACAATGCCGAGTTCAAGGAATTCATTCTGGAACGCAATCCGTTGGGCCGGATCGGTGATCCCATTGAAGTGACGGGCCCCGTGATCACGCTGGCGGCCCCGGCCGGCAGCTATATGACGGGACAGGTCATCTATGTGGATGGCGGCGTGACGGCCAGCCAGTAGACAAGCCAAGGGCCGGAGGCCGGGGCAGTAGGAGGGGAAGCAATGCGGGAGAAAACTCTTACCGGAAAAACTGCGGTCGTTACCGGGGCCAGCAAGGGGATTGGCCGCGCGATTGCGGAGAGGCTGGCGGCGGACGGATGCGACGTGTTCCTGCTGGCGCGATCTTCCGATGCGTTGATGGAAGCTGCTCAAGAAATCGAAACGGCGCATGGCGGTTCCGCCGGGTGGCATGCCGTGGACCTGAAATCCCTATCCGGCTGCGCCGACGCCGCCGCAGCGGCGCTCGACCGGTTCGGCCGGGTCGACATCTTGGTGAACTGCGCCGGTGACACGAAGGCCGGTGCCTTCCCGGACCAACCCGACGCCGACTGGATGGACGGGTTCGACCTGAAACTCCATGGGGCCGTTCGTCTGTCGCGCCTGCTGTGGCCCGCGCTGAAAGAGTCCAAGGGAACGGTCGTCAATATCGGCGGGGCCGCCGCCTATACACCTGGGCCAGGCTTCATGGTCGGCGGCGCCGTCAACGCCGCCTTGGCCCATTTCACCAAGGCCTTGTCGAAACAGGGCTTGAAGGATGATGTGAACGTCAACATCGTGCATCCGGGCATGACCGTCTCCGACCGGATGCAGACCTTGCTCGAGCATCAGGCCGCGGTTGAGGGGATCTCCATAGACGAAGCCAAGGAGCGAAATGTCACCGGCGCCGGAATCCGACGCTTGGGGCAACCGGAAGACGTGGCCAACGCGGTCGCCTTTCTGTGTTCGCCGGCATCCCGCCACATTCAAGGTGTCCAGATCGCCATTGATGGCGGCGCTACCGGGGGACTGCATTAAAGCGGTGTCGACCGGTCTGTCCTCTGCGCCGGTGTGTGTCTGCGCGCTTCGGGCGCCGATCGGCAAGAGGGGCATTGTGGATTGTGATGCCGGCGCCTGGATCTGGCGTTCCTGGTTCAATGCATCCAATCGCGCGGCCGTCTCGACGCCCCCTTGAATCATCTCCCTAGAATCGCCTCCCTTGAACCGCCCCCCCTTGAACCGTATCGCTTCGCGGTCCAACGTCGCGTGAGAGTCGGTGATGAGCGGGCCGGGTTTTGGTTTCGGTGAATGAGGTGCAGCATCATGCACAACCATGAAATGGAGCTTATCTGACATGTCCGGATCGATGGACAAGGTGCGTGCATGGAACGGCATTGCCCTTTTCAGCTATGGGTTCCGTCCGTTTTTCCTGGGCGGTGCCGTCTTTGCCGCGCTGGTGATGGTGTTGTGGATCGGTATGCTGGAAGGACATGTCACCCTTCCCGCCGCATTCGATCCCGCCTCCTGGCATGCGCATGAACTTCTTTTCGGGTTTCTCGGCGCCGTCATTGCCGGGTTTCTTCTCACAGCCGTCCCGAACTGGACGGGCCGCATGCCGATCACGGGATATCCGCTTATCCTGCTCTTCTCGCTCTGGGTTCTTGGCCGCGTCGCCATCACCTTCTCCGGTTCCTGGCCGGCGCTCGCCGCCGCGCTGGCCGATCTGTCGATGCCGGTGCTGCTGGTCGCGGCGATCGCACGGGAAGTCGTGATCGGCCGAAACTGGCGCAATCTGCCTGTCCTGGGATTGGTCGGCCTGTTCGTTCTCGGGAACGCCGTGTTTCATGGGGAGGCGGCGCGGGGCGACTATGCCGCGCAAGGTTACGGTTTCCGGATCGGGCTTGGAGCGGCGATCATGCTGATTGCCCTGGTCGGCGGCCGGATCGTCCCGTCCTTCACGCGCAATTGGCTGGTCAAGCGGGGCGCGGCGCGGCTTCCGGCGCCGCCGATGGGCCGGTTTGACGTCCTGTCGCTGGCGGTGCTGGCCGTTGCGCTGTTGTTGTGGCTCGCACGGCCGGAAGGGCTTGCCGCCGGGCTGGCGCTCCTCGCGGCGGGTCTGATGCATGCCGGCCGTCTGGCGCGCTGGGCGGGGCTGCGAACCGGGGCGGAGCCGCTGGTCTGGATACTCCATGCCGCCTATGCCTTCCTGCCCCTCGGGTCGCTGGCCATGGGGCTGTCCTTGATTTGGCCGGACAGTGTCGCGGTCCGGGTTGGGCCGGCGTCGGCGCAGCATCTCTGGATGGCGGGCACGATCGGTATCATGGCTCTGGCGGTGATGAGCCGGGCGACGCTCGGACATACCGGCAGGCCGTTGACGGCGACCTTGGGGACGACCGCGCTGTATCTCTGCGCGATCGCCGCGGTGGTGGCGCGGGCACTGGTTGACTGGCTTCCGATGGCGCCCGGGCCGCTCTACGCCGTATCGGGGGCCGGATGGATCGCGGCCTTCGGCGGATTTGCGGTTCTATACGGTCCGGCGCTGTGCCGGCCGCATCCCAAAAAAGGGAAGGGCGCCTGACGGCTCTAACCCTTGATGTCTTCGATCCAGGTTTTCGCCGCGACCGCGCGGGGCAGGCCGAGCGGGCCGATCGCCAGCAGCGCGACCTGCTGCAGGGCTGCGTCTTCGATTCCTTCGGCCTTGGCGCGCCTGGTATGGGAATGGACGGCGCCTTCGGAACCCGCCCCGATGGACAGGGCGAGCTTGACCAACCGCTTTTCGCGATCCGTCAGCGGGCCGGCCTTCGCGGCGGCTTCGCCCAGGGCCGAATAACCTTTCCAAATATCGGGAAACTGTTCGACGAGATCGCCTGCGGCGCCGGGTATTTTCGTGCTCACGGTTTTTTCCTCTATGTTCTGTGGTCGTCGATCAACGGGCTCGGCTTGGCGAATTTCTCCAAGTCCTGCCGGTCGGAAATCGTGATGTCGTTGCCGTTCACCTGAACCCCGTAGGGCTGTAATGCCTTGAAGGCGCGGCTCAGGTTTTCCGGGGTCATGCCCAGCAGAGAAGCCAGACGGCGTTTTTCCATGGTAAGTTCGAAACTTGGTCCGCCGCCCGCGCCGGATTGCTGAACCAACAGATAGTTGGCCAAGCGTTCCAATGACGTTCTGAGTTTCAGGTCTTTGGTGGTCTTGATCATGGATCGGTAGCGCTTCGCCAGTTCCGTGACGATCGCGCGGGCGAAATTGGCGTCGGTATCGAAAGCGGCGCGAACATCCTGACTGGGGATCAGCACGATGCGGCTTTTCTCCAGCGTCCTCGCGGACATCAGATAGGGGGCGTCCTTGATCGTTGCGGCCAGGATGAAGGTCGTTACGGGATACATCAGCGACAGGCTCGTCTCACGGCCGTTCCACGTGGCGAACAACTCGACGCAGCCGCTCGTGACGACATGAAGGAAATCACTGGGATCGCCTTCCGTGACCAACTCGATCTGCGGCGGGAAGTTCTGCACATAGGCGGCCCGCATCAGCGCTTGGAAGTTGTCCTCCTCCATCGCCGCGAACAGCGCGAGTTCCCGTATTTCCGGAATACTGGCGTCCACCATCAGAAAAGCGCCCTCTCGCTAGTTCTAAAAAATATCAATGATTCAATTGATAATAGTCAATCGTTGAGTTGAGAAATCTGTCTCACCGATTAGTGAAACCACAATTCCAGAGTCGAAAAAATAACGTAACTCATTTATTTCAAAGGACTTTCGTTCATTTCTTGATCTGGATCAAGCGTTCCTGTTTTAGCATGCGGTGAATGTTTCCCGGGAGCGATCGACGCTCTGATACGTACCATTGTACGGGGGAAGTTATGCATACACTCGACGGCGTTTCGCGCTCGGACCAATACCGCGCCCTGGGCCTTAGCACATTTGCGTTCACGGTCTGTTTTGCAGTGTGGACCATTTTTTCAATCATCGGTGTAAAGATCAAACAGGAATTGGGGCTCTCCGACACGCAGTTCGGTTTGCTGGTCGCTACGCCTGTCCTGACGGGATCGATCAGCCGTATTTTTCTTGGCGTGTGGACCGAACAATTCGGCGGTCGGATCATGTTTCCGCTGCAGATGTTGATTACCGCGGTCTGTGTCTGGCTGCTGACATCGGTTCGAACCTACGAGGTCTTCCTCATCGCCGCATTGGGCCTGGGGCTGGCCGGCGGGTCGTTCATTGTCGGCGTCGCCTATACATCCCGTTGGTTCGACAAGGAACATCAGGGCACGGCCCTTGGCATCTTCGGCGCCGGTAATGTCGGCGCTGCCGTGACCAACTTCGCGGCGCCGTTCCTGGTCGTCGCGATGGGTTGGGAAGGAACCGCGCGGATCTATTCCATCGCCCTGGCGGCGACCGCGGTCCTGTTCTTCCTGCTGGCGAAGACCGACCCGGTTCAGATCAAGCGCCGCGAAACGGGTGAAGGCCCGGTTTCGGCGGGGTCTCAGTTGGAGCCGCTGAAGAATATGCAGGTTTGGCGCTTCGCCACCTACTACTTCTTCGTCTTCGGGGCCTTCGTCGCGCTCGCCAGCTTCCTGCCGCGCTATTATGTCGGCGCCTATGGGCTGGAACTGACTACAGCGGGCGTCTTCGCAGGTCTTTACTCCCTGCCGGGTTCGGTCTTCCGCGCCCTGGGTGGTTGGATGTCGGACAAATGGGGGGCGCGCTTCGTGATGTACGCCACCTTCATCGTGTCCCTGGCGGTGCTGTTCATCATGAGTTACCCGAACACGACCTATGTCGTATCGGGGATCTCTGGGCCGATCGAGTTCAACTTCGGCATCTCGGTCTACGTCTTCGTGGCCCTGACGGTTGTCCTGGGTTTCGTGATGAGCCTCGGCAAGGCCGCCGTCTACAAGCACATCCCGGTCTACTACCCGCACCATGTCGGTTCGGTCGGCGGCCTGGTGGGCATGATCGGCGGGCTGGGCGGGTTCTTCCTGCCGGTGGCGTTCGGTGCGCTGCTCGACCTCACGGGGGTCTGGACGGCGCCTTTCATGCTGCTCTTCGCGATCGTTGCGGTCTCCACGGTCTGGATGCATGTCGCCATTCGCCGGATGGAACGCGCACGGCACCCGGCCTTGGCGGACGAGAAGTACCTCTCCGACGTTCCGGAGGAACCGCATCCGAAGCCCGCATCGAAGGCGGCCTGACAGGCGGCGGGTTCATGTGCCGATTGGCAGAACCCTTGACTTGAAACGGCGGGCCGCCCGAGCGGCGGCCCCCCACAAACAAACCGCCAACAGGGAGGATCCCATGGCGACCGCAGCAAACACCAATATCCAATCCGGTCACACCTTGACCGATTGGCGTCCCGAGGACGAGCAGTTCTGGAGCCAAACCGGGCAGGCCATAGCGACCCGGAATTTGTGGATCTCCATCCCGAACCTGCTTCTCGCCTTTTCCGTCTGGATGGTCTGGTCGGTGGTGGTCGCCAGGCTTCCGGCGATCGGCTTCGCCTATACGACGGACCAACTGTTCTGGCTGGCCGCGCTGCCGGGCCTTTCCGGGGCTACCTTGCGCATCTTCTACAGCTTCATGATCCCGATCTTCGGCGGGCGGAAATGGACCGCGATTTCGACGGCCTCCTTACTGCTCCCGGCGATCGGTGTGGGGTTTGCGGTTCAGGATCCCGAAATGCCCTATATCGTCTTCCTCGCATTGGCCCTGATGTGCGGGTTCGGCGGCGGCAACTTCGCCTCCTCCATGGCGAACATCGCCTATTTCTATCCGAAGAAGACGAAGGGCAACGCGCTCGCCCTGAATGCCGGCCTCGGCAATCTGGGGGTCTCGGTCATGCAGTTCGTTGTGCCGATGGTGATCACGGCCGGCGTGTTCGGCGCCATCGGCGGCGAGCCGCAGGTGTTGAGCGACGGCAGTAAATTGTGGATCCAGAATGCCGGCTTTGTCTGGGTGCCCTTCATTGCCGTCAGCGCGATCGCCGCTTGGTTCGGGATGAATGACATCGCCGACGCCAAGGCGTCCTTCCGCGACCAGGCGATCATCTTCAGCCGCAAACACAACTGGATCATGTGTATCCTCTATACCGGGACCTTCGGCAGCTTCATCGGTTATGCCGCCGGGTTCCCCCTGCTGATGAAGACCCAGTTCCCCGACGTGAACGTGCTGCAATACGCCTTCCTCGGTCCGCTGGTCGGCGCCCTCAGCCGAGCCGCGACCGGGTGGGTCTCGGACAAGTTCGGCGGCGGCCGGGTGACGATGTGGACCTTCCTGGGGATGATCGTCGCGGTCTACGGCGTGCTGCAGTTCCTGCCGCAGAACGGCGACGGCGGCAATTTCTGGGGCTTCTTCGCCTGCTTCATGGCCTTGTTCTTCCTGACCGGCGTGGGCAACGCCTCCACCTTCCAGATGATCCCGTCGATCATGCGTCAGGAAGTGGCCCGCTTGATGCCCGGCTTGGACGATACGGCACGGCTGCGGCAATCCGAGCGTGAGAGTGCCGCGATCATCGCCTTCACCAGCGCGATCGCCGCCTACGGCGCGTTCTTCATTCCGAAAGCTTACGGAACGTCGATCAGCATTACAGGGGCACCGCATGGCGCGCTTTGGTGTTTCCTCGGCTTCTACGTGGTGTGTCTGGCGATCACCTGGATTTTCTACAGCCGTAACAAAGCCCCGGTTCCCTGCTGATCCGATGAATGGCGCCGCGCCCGGGATGCCTCGGGCACGGCGAGACCGACAGGAGATATGAAATGAGCCATCTGCTCGATAGATTGAACTTCCTTCAGTCCAAGGAATTGGACCAGTTCTCGGACGGCCACGGACAGGTCACGCGCGAGAACCGCGACTGGGAGGACACGTATAGAAACCGTTGGCGCCACGACAAGATCGTGCGGTCGACCCACGGCGTGAACTGCACCGGGTCCTGCTCCTGGAAGATCTACGTCAAATCCGGGATCGTCACCTGGGAAACCCAGCAGACCGACTATCCGCGGACGCGGCCGGACCTGCCCAACCACGAACCGCGCGGCTGTGCCCGCGGCGCCAGCTACAGCTGGTACCTGTACAGCGCGAACCGCGTGAAGAACCCGCTGGTCCGCGGCCGTTTGATGAAGGCCTGGCGCCGGCTTCGGGAAACCATGAGCCCGATTGAGGCCTGGACCAACCTGCAGAACGACCCGATCCTGCGCGCCAGCTATGTCGAGACCCGGGGCAAGGGCGGCCTGGTCCGCGCCAGTTGGGACGAAGCGACCGAAATCGTTGCGGCCGCCAACGCCTATACGGTGAAGAAATACGGACCCGACCGTGTTTTCGGCTTCTCGCCGATCCCGGCGATGTCGATGGTGAGCTACGCGGCGGGGTCGCGTTACCTCAGCCTGCTCGGCGGCGTCTGCATGAGCTTCTATGACTGGTACTGCGATTTGCCGCCGGCCTCGCCCATGACCTGGGGCGAGCAGACCGACGTGCCGGAATCCGCGGACTGGTACAATGCGGGCTATCTTATCCTGTGGGGGTCGAACGTCCCGCAGACCCGTACCCCGGACGCCCATTTCTATACAGAGGCACGCTATCGCGGCACGAAGTCCGCGGTCATCTGCCCCGATTACTCGGAAGCCGCAAAGTTCGGCGATGTCTGGCTCAACGCCAAGCAGGGCACCGACGCGGCCATCGCCATGGCCTTCGGCCATGTCATCCTGCGCGAGTTCCATCTGAACCGCCAGGCGGCCTATTTCGAGGACTATTGCCGCAAATATTCCGACTTCCCGATGCTCGTCCGGCTGGAAGAGAAAGACGGCCGCTATGTGGCGGGCAGGTTCCTGCGGGCCGACGATCTCGACGGCAAGCTCGGCGAAGAGAACAATCCGGCCTGGAAGACCGTCGCCCTGGATGAGATCTCCGGCGGTTTCGTGGCGCCGAACGGCTCCATCGGCTACCGCTGGGGCGAGGCTGGCGAATGGAACCTGGAGGAACGCGCGGCCGAAGCCGGAACCAAACTGAAGATGTCGCTGATCATGGACGAAGACCATGACGACGTCGTCGGTGTGGACTTCCCCCATTTCGGCGGCGCGGCGACGGAAGCCTTCGCGGCGGCGCACACCTTCCCGGACGTGTTGACGCGCAACATTCCGGTGAAGCGGATCAAGACCGCGGCGGGCGAGGAACTCGTCGCGACCGTGTTCGATCTGTTCTGCGCCAATTACGGCCTGGACCGCGGCTTGGGCGGCGACTGGGTGACGGAAGACTACGCCGTCGACATGCCGGGCACACCGGCCTGGGCGGAAAAGATCACCGGCGTCGATGCCCAGAAGATCATCCATGTGGCGCGCGAATTCGCGTCGAACGCCGAGAAGACCAACGGCAAGTCCATGATCATCATCGGCGCGGCGATGAACCACTGGTACCACATGGACATGAACTACCGCGGCGTCATCAACATGCTGGTGATGTGCGGATGCGTCGGGCAGTCCGGCGGCGGCTGGGCGCATTATGTGGGACAGGAAAAGCTCCGCCCGCAGACCGGCTGGCAGCCGCTTGCCTTCGCGCTCGATTGGGGCCGTCCGCCGCGTCACATGAACTCCACCTCGGCCTGGTACGCCCATACGGACCAATGGCGCTACGAGACCCTGACAGCGAACGAGATCCTGTCGCCGACGGCGCCGGAAGGGGATTGGGACATCAACCTGATCGACTACAACATCCGCGCCGAGCGGATGGGCTGGCTGCCCTCCGCACCGCAGTTGAAGACGAACCCGCTGGAGGTCGCGAAGGCGGCGAAGGCGGCCGGCAAGGAAATCCCGGCCTATGTCGCCGAGCAATTGAAGTCCGGCGATCTGGAAATGGCCTGCGAGGATCCGGACGCGCCGGAGAACTGGCCGCGGAACCTGTTCGTCTGGCGGTCGAACCTGTTGGGCTCGTCCGGCAAGGGTCACGAATACTTCCTGCGTCATCTGCTCGGCACCGAAAACAGCGTGTTGGGCGGCGATTTGGAGGAGGAAGGCCACTCTCTGCCGAAGGAAGCGAAGTGGCACAAGGATGCGCCGCGCGGAAAGCTCGATCTTCTGGTCACCATCGATTTCAGGATGAGCACCACGGCGGTCTATTCGGACGTCGTCCTGCCGACGGCCAGCTGGTACGAGAAAAACGACCTCAACACGTCCGACATGCACCCGTTCATCCACCCGCTGCAGGCGGCCGTGGATCCGGCCTATGAAAGCAAGTCGGATTGGGAAATCTTCAAGGCGATCGCCAAGAAGTTTCAGGAAGTCGCGCCCGAAGTGCTGGGCAAGGAAACCGACATCGTCGCGCTTCCGATCCTGCACGACACCCCCGGTGAAATCGCCCAGGACCAGGTCAAGGACTGGAAGAAGGGCGAGTGCGACCTGGTGCCGGGCAGGACCGCGCCGAACTACGTGCCCGTGGAACGCGATTACACGGCGCTTTATGACCGTTTCGTCGCGCTCGGCCCGCTGATGGACAAGGTCGGCAATGGCGGGAAGGGCATCACCTGGAATACGGAGCATGAGGTCGAGGCCCTGCGCAACCTGAACGGCGCTTGGGAAGAAGGCCCGGCGAAAGGGTGCCCGAAGATCGTCACCGATATAGACGCGACCGAGGTCATCCTGATGCTGGCTCCGGAAACCAACGGCGAGGTCGCGGTCAAGGCCTGGGCGGCGCTGAGCAAGGCGACCGGCCGGGATCATACGCATCTCGCCCTACCCAAAGAGGATGAGAAGATCCGCTTCCGGGACATCGCCGCGCAGCCGCGGAAGATCATCTCTTCCCCGACCTGGTCGGGTCTGGAAAGCGAGAAGGTCTGCTACAACGCCGGTTACACGAACGTCCATGAACTCATTCCGTGGCGGACGCTGACCGGGCGCCAGCAGCTCTATCAGGATCATCTCTGGATGCGCGCCTTCGGCGAAGGCTTCGTATCCTACCGTCCGCCGGTCGACCTGAAGACGATCACCACGGAAGTGAACCGCGATGCCAAGGAAGGGACGCCCCATGTCGTCCTGAACTTCATCACGCCGCACCAGAAATGGGGCATCCACTCGACCTATTCGGACAACCTGCTGATGCTGACGCTGAACCGCGGCGGGCCGGTGATCTGGATCAGCGAGAACGACGCCCGCAAGGCCGGCATCGTCGATAACGATTGGGTGGAACTGTACAACACCAACGGGGCGCTGACCGCCAGGGCGGTCGTGTCGCAGCGGATGAAGGACGGAACCACCTTCATGTACCACGCCCAGGAAAAGATCGTGAACACGCCCGGATCGGAACGCACCGGCAAGCGGGGCGGTATCCACAACTCGGTCACGCGGACGGTGCTGAAGCCGACGCATATGATCGGCGGATACGCCCAGCAGTCCTACGGCTTCAACTACTACGGAACCGTCGGGTCGAACCGCGATGAATTCGTGATCGTCAGGAAAATGCAAAAGGTCGACTGGCTCGACCGCGAAGCGCCCCGGAAGGAGACCGCGAAATGAGAGTACGTGCGCAAATAGGCATGGTCCTGAACCTGGACAAATGCATCGGCTGTCACACCTGCTCGGTAACCTGCAAGAACGTGTGGACCAGCCGCGACGGCGTCGAATACGCATGGTTCAACAACGTCGAAACCAAACCCGGTACCGGTTATCCCACGGATTGGGAAAACCAGGACCGCTGGAATGGCGGCTGGGTCCGGACCAAGTCCGGCAAGCTGCAGCCGAAGCAAGGGGCGAAATGGCGGATTCTGGCGAACATCTTCGCCAATCCGGACTTGCCCGAAATCGACGATTACTACGAACCGTTCGATTTCGACTACGACCACTTGAAGTCGGCGCCCGAAATGGAAGCCTTCCCGACCGCGCGGCCGCGATCGAAGATCACCGGCGAGCGGATGGAGAAAATCGAGAAAGGGCCGAACTGGGATGAGATCCTGGGCGGCGAGTTCTCCAAACGCTCCCAGGACTACAACTTCGAAGGCATCCAGAAGGAGATTTACGGGGAGTACGAGAACACCTTCATGATGTATCTTCCCCGCCTGTGCGAGCATTGTCTCAATCCGGCCTGCGCGGCGAGCTGCCCGTCCGGCGCGATCTATAAGCGCGAGGAAGACGGCATCGTCCTGATCGACCAGGAGAAGTGCCGCGGCTGGCGGATGTGCGTCTCGGGCTGCCCGTACAAGAAGGTCTATTACAACTGGTCGACCGGCAAGTCCGAGAAATGCACGATGTGCTATCCGCGGATCGAGTCCGGCAATCCGACGGTTTGTTCCGAAACCTGCGTCGGCCGTATCCGGTATATCGGGGTCATCCTGTATGACGCCGACAAGATCGAAGAGGCCGCCAATGCCGAATTGACGACGGACCTGTACGAACAGCAGCTCGGCGTCTTCCTGGATCCGAAGGACCCGGCCGTCATCGAGGCGGCCCGCGCCGACGGCATCCCCGAGGATTGGATCAAGGCCGCGCAGGAAAGCCCGATCTGGAAAATGGCGATGGAGTGGAAGGTCGCCTTCCCGCTGCATCCCGAATACCGGACCCTGCCGATGGTCTGGTACATCCCGCCGCTGTCGCCGATCCAGAACGCGGCTACGGCCGGTGCGATCGGGGTCGACGGCGCAATGCCCGACGTGCGCAGCCTGCGCATTCCGGTGAAGTACCTCGCCAATCTGCTGACCGCCGGGGCGGAAGAACCCGTCGTGCAGGCGTTGGAGCGGATGCTCGCCATGCGCGCCTATATGCGATCCAAGAGCATCGAAGGCGTCATCGATACCAGCATAGCCGAACGGGTCGGGCTGACCGGCGCGATGATCGAAGACATGTACAAGATCATGGCGCTCGCCGATTACGAGGACCGTTTCGTCATTCCGACGACCCATCGCGAACAGGTTGAAGAGGCTTACGACCTGCGCGGCGGCTGCGGTTTCACCGACGGCAACGGATGCTCGAACGGCATCAGCCAGACATCCCTTTTCGGCGGCAAGAAGCGGCCGCTCAAAATGCCGCAGGAGGTTTCGTGATGGACCGCACTCTCAAAGCACTGTCCCTTGTCTTGAGCTATCCGACCGTGGCGCTTCAGCAGGCCATGCCGGAAATCGGCGGCGTTCTCGCCGCGGACACCCGGTTGACCGCTGCGGCAAGAAGGTCGCTTCGCCCGCTGATCGAGGCACTTTCCCAGCGCGATATCTACGACCTGGAAGAATCCTACGTCATGCTGTTCGACCGGTCGCGGACGCTGTCGCTCAACCTGTTCGAACATGTCCACGGCGAAAGCCGGGATCGCGGCGGGGCGATGGTCTCCCTGATTGAAACCTATCGGGCAGGGGGCTTCGAGCCCGCGACCACGGAACTTCCGGATCATTTGCCGGTGCTGCTGGAGTTCCTGGCGACACGGCCTTCGGAGGAAGCGCGCGAGACCCTGGCCGATGCGGCGCATATATTCGCGGCGATCAACGCCCGGCTCCTGCGTCGTGAAAGTGAATATTCCGCAGTTTTCGCAGCATTGCTGCAGTTGGCCGGCGTGTCGGCCGACAAAGCAGCCGTCGCGGATCTGCTGGAGGCGCCGGATGACGATCCCAACGATCTCGAGGCCCTCGACGAAGTCTGGCAGGAGAGCGAAGTGCTCTTCGGACCCGACCCGAATGCCGGCTGCCCTCAGGTCCGCGACATGCTCGCCCAAATGGATACACCCGTTACCGCAAGGCCCGACAGTGTTTCGGGTGTGGCGGCTGAATAATGGAGGCCCAGATGCATAACTTTCTGTTCGGGATCTATCCCTATATCGCATTGGCCGTTCTCGCCATCGGCTCGATCGCGCGTTACGAGCGCGATCCGTTCACCTGGAAATCCTCGTCCAGCCAGCTGCTGCGGCGCCGCCAACTGGTCGTCGGATCGGTTCTGTTCCATGTCGGCGTACTGGTGATCTTCTTCGGCCATCTGGTCGGGCTGCTGACCCCGATCTGGATATTCGACGCCATCGGCATCAGCCACGGCGCGAAGCAGACGCTTGCCGTCGTCGCCGGCGGTGTGGCGGGCGTGATGGCGCTGATCGGCGGGGCGATGCTGCTGCACCGCCGCTGGTTCGATCCGCGCATCCGCAAGACATCGACCTTCGCGGATATCGCCATCCTGGCCTTGTTGCTGGCGCAGCTGGTGCTCGGTCTCGGCACGGTGGTCGTGTCGCTCGGTCATCTGGATGGCGAAGAGATGGTCAAGTTCATGTCCTGGGCGCAGGGCATCTTCACCTTCCAGGCCGATGCGGCCAGCCATATCGCCGACGTCGCCCTGGTCTTCAAGCTGCATCTGTTCCTGGGGTTGACGATCTTCCTGGTCTTCCCCTTCACCCGGCTGGTCCACATGTTGTCGGCGCCGGTGCGGTATCTCGTGCGGCCCGGCTATCAGGTTGTCCGGTCGCGCCGTTCGCGCCCGCTGCCGTCCCGGCCGCAAGCCGGCCCGGCGGAGTGATCGCCATGGGGACGCAGTTGTTTCAGGACATCGTCGTCAACGGGGAAACCATACCTTTCTCCGTTGTCGCGGCGGAAACCCAGAACCACGCCGGACCGCGGGGCGTACCCGGGACGGCGTGGCGGAAGGCGGCCGATGCGATCGCCATCAGAACGGTGCTGCTGCAGGAGGCAAGGCGCAGAAATCTGCGGCCCGATCCCCAACCGGCCGCGCCGGGGCAAATGGAGACGGAGGAAGAATCGCTGATCCGGCAATTGCTGGACGACGCGATCTCCGTCTCGCCGCCAGATGCGGGGGCGGTCAGGGCGGAATGGGAGAAGGACCCGGACCGGTTCCTCTCTCCGCCGCTTTGGGATGTCTCCCACATTCTTATCGCCTGCGAAGCGGGGGAGGGCGAGTTGAGGGAAGCGGCGCATGCCCGTGCGTGCGAAATCGCCGCGACCCTGTCCTCCGATCCTGCCCAATTCGCATCCATCGCCGGGCGGGAGAGCGGATGCCCTTCCAAATCCGCAGGCGGCTATCTCGGGCAGATGCGTCCGGGCGACATCGTGCCAGAATTCGAAGAAGCCCTTCGCGGCATGGTTCCCGGTCAGATATCCGCCGCGCCGGTCGTCACGCGGTTCGGGTTCCACGTCATCCGCCTCGATGCGGCGGCTGAGGGACAGATCCTGCCGTTTGAGGCTGTTCAAGCCAAACTGTCGGACGCCATGGAAAAGGCAGCCTGGGCAAAGGCGGCCAGGGAATTCGTTCGCGGCCTTGTGGCGGCGGCGGAGATCACTGGAGCGACGCTGTCGTCGAGGTAATCGGAGCGCAATTCGATGGGCATTTACACACTGGCATTCCTCGATTCCTGCTTGTCGCGATATGCCGACAAAAGACGTATCAGACACCCCATCGATTGCATTGCGGACCACCATCTGGTCGAGCGGGAAGTATGCGCCCTGCTGGACCGTCTGGCCGATCCCAACGGGAAAGCGGTTTCCCGGGCGGATCTTGCGGAAGTGATCGATTTCCTGACGACAGAATTGCCCCTGCATTTGACGGATGAAGCCGAGGACCTTTTTCCCAGGATGCGGGCCCGATGCGAGCCGGAGGACGAGATCGACCGCGCGATAGACCGGTTGCAGGCCGAGCATGCCCATGCGGGGAAGGAGACTGAGGGCGTCTTGGCCGTCCTGCGGGTATTGCAGTCGGGGACCGTTGAAATCGACGGCGAGATGCGCCGGGCGCTTTCCGAATTTGCCGCGCATGCCCGCCGTCATCTGATTTTCGAAAATGCCATCATCCTGCCGATCGCCCGCGCGCGGCTGACGGATCAGGACCTGGCGGACATGCGGCTTGCCATGACGCGGCGCCGCGAAGCGGCCGGTATCGGGGATTTGCGCCATGCTTGAAGATCTGTTGCAGCGAAACCGCGATTGGTCCGCCGCGCGCAACGCGGAAGAACCCGGATATTTTTCCCGCCTCGCCACCCGCCAATCCCCCGAATTCTTCTGGATCGGCTGCTCGGACAGCCGGGTGCCCGCGAATGTCGTGGCAGGCCTCGATCCGGGCGAGGTCTTCGTCCATCGGAACGTGGCGAATATCGTGCATTCTTCGGATATGAACCTGTTGTCGTCGCTTGAATTCGCGGTCGATGCTTTGAGCATCCGGGAAATCGTCGTGTGCGGCCACTACGGATGCGGCGGCGTGCGGGCGGCGACGGAGGATTTGCCGCATGGCCTCGCCGATCATTGGTTGGAGCCGATCAGGCGACTGGCGCGGTCCTATGCGGTGGACCTGACGCGATGCGTCTCGGAAGAGGAACGCCGCGACACGCTGGCGGAGTTGAATGTCGTCGAAGGCGTACGCCGCGTTTCCGAAACACCGATTCTTCAACGCGCTTGGGCGCGCGGCGAACCGGTGAAAGTCCACGGGCTGATCTACGGCTTGAAAGACGGCCTGTTGCGAAACCTTGATTGCACCGTGGCGCGCGGCGTCTTTGAAAAGGAGGGTATCGAATGACAATCGTCCGGCAAATCGAAGCAGACGACTGTTGCTGCGACGGCCGCGTCCTGAAGACGCCGTTGATTCCGGTAGACGAAGCCGGTGCCATCATTGGGGGCGCTGGGCGCGCGGTCGAACGGATCGAACATGTACCGCTTGAAAATGCAGTGGGGAGGATCCTTGCGGAACCGGTCGCAGCAAAGGCTTCCGTACCGCCTTTCGACAATTCGGCGATGGACGGTTACGCCGTCCGCCACGGCGACTTCGTCGGTGATGGGCCTTGGTCCTTCCCGATCGCGGGAAGCGTTGCCGCGGGGCATGCGCCTGACGCGAAACTTCCGTCCGCCGCCGTCATGCAGATCCTGACAGGCGCGCCGATCCCATGTGGCGCGGATACGGTCGTCCCGCAGGAGAATGTGAGTGTCAGCGATGCCTGCGCCGTTTTCACGGCACGGCCAAAGCCGGGTTGTCATGTCCGGTATCGGGGCGAGGATCTGGACCCCGGTCAACTCGTCGTGCCCGGCGGCTCCAGGTTGGCGGGGGCTGAGATTGCCGCCTTGGCGGCATCGGGCCATCGGCAGGTACCGGTAACGGCGCGGGTCCGTGTCGCGGTTGTTGCGACGGGGGACGAGTTGCGCAACGCCGGCGAGGCCCTGGCAGGGGCAACAATCTGGGACGTCAACTCGCCGATGCTGCGTGGCGCGCTTCATGCCGCCGGGGCGGAACTTGTCGAGGTGTCGTCGGTCATCGACGATCGGTCGTCCATGGCGGCGGAATTGCGCAGGTTGGCCCCGTCCTGCGACGTGATTGTCACGACCGGGGGCATATCGGTCGGGGAAAAGGATTTCGTCAAACCGGCGGTTTCGGACGCCGGCGGGCGTATCGTCTTTTCCGGCGTCGCGATGAAACCCGGCAAACCGGTGTCGTTCGGAAAAATAGGCCGCACCTGCTGGCTTGGCTTGCCGGGAAACCCGTATGCCGCCCTTGTCGCATGGACGCTGTTCGGTTCAACGCTGATCGACGCGCGTGGCGGCAGGTCGGGGGCCCGGCCAACGGCGGTGCCCGCGGTCACGGCGACCCGCCTGTCGCATCCCACGGGGCGCGCCGAGTTCCGGCTGGCCCATGCCGGCGGGTTCGATGAGCAGGGACGAATGGTCGTCAGCTGTGCCGGGGCAACACATTCGGCCAGGGTATCGGGACTGCCCGGGGCGGACGGCATTGTCGAAATCCCGCAAGGCGTTGAGGAGGTGCAGGCCGGTGGCATGGTTCGGTTCTGGTCTTTCTGAACGGAAACCGGACCGCCGCCGTGCAATCCCATTCGAATTGCATGTGGAAATTGGCGGGCGGCTTGCACTGTTCACGCCGGCAACCGCGCCCTAAACTCCGCACCAGATTGGAAACAAGGGTGAGGCGGAAAAATGTCTGATAGCGGCAACGAATTCGACGGTTGGCGGCCTTCCCAGCGCTACCCGGATCCCTCCGTCATTTCGCTGGACCCCCGGTTCGACAAGCTGCGATTGCCGCTGGCGGGTGTCGAACGGCTCGCCACCGGGTGCCGATGGTCGGAAGGGCCGGTCTGGTTCGGTGATGGCCGATACCTGCTGTGGAGCGACATTCCGAACAACCGGATCATGCGCTGGGACGAGGTGACGGGGGCCGTCTCCGCATTCCGTTCGCCCTCGAATTTTGGCAATGGCCAGACCCGCGATCGGCAGGGAAGGCTGATCACATGCGAACACGGCGGCAGGCGCGTCACGCGCACGGAATACGACGGCAGCATTACCGTCGTTGCGGATAGCTTTGACGGGAAGCGGTTCAATTCGCCGAACGATGTCGTCGTGAAGTCGGACGGATCGGTCTGGTTCACCGACCCGCCCTTCGGCATTGCCGGCAATTACGAAGGATACAAGGCCGAACCGGAACTGGGACAGAACGTCTATCGCGTCGACCCGGAATCGGGGACGGTGACGATTGTCGCGGACGATGTTCTGGGTCCGAACGGACTTGCCTTCTCGCCGGACGAGAAAAAGCTCTACATCGTCGAATCCCGCGGTCTGCCGAACCGGAAGATTCTGGAATACGATGTCAATTCCGATGGAAAGACGATCAGGGGAAAACGCATCCTGATCGACGCCGGCCCGGGAACGCCCGATGGATTCCGGGTCGATGTGGAGGGCAATCTCTGGTGCGGATGGGGCATGGGGACGGCCGAACTGGACGGGGTGATGATCTTCGCGCCGGACGGCGCGCCGATCGGCCGGATTGCGCTGCCTGAGCGCTGCGCCAATCTGTGTTTCGGCGGGCGCGCCAACAGCCGCCTTTTCATGGCGGCCAGCCACTCCGTCTATGCACTCTACGTAAATGTCGCCGGCGTCGCGGGCGGATGATGCCGCTCTCTCCTTGAAACGGTCCCTCGCCCTGGCTCGCCTTGTTGCGGTCAGGCCGGTTCGGCATAGCATGAAATAGTGAAGAGGTTTCCGTGGATCGTCTTCAGGCCCTTCAGCTTTTTGCCCGCGTTATCGAGCGCGGCACGATTTCGGCCGCAGGTCGATCGCTGGGACTTTCCAAGACGGTGGCCTCCAAACGTCTGCAGGACCTTGAATCCGACCTGAATGTGCGGTTGCTCAACCGCACGACGCGGCACGTTTCCGCCACTGAATCGGGGCAGTCGCTCTATGAACGCGTCATTCCCATGATCAGGGATGTGGAAGCCATTCTCGAGCAGATCGCCGAGTCCTCCGACAAACCTTCGGGAGTGCTCCGTATCCTGGCGAGGCGGTCCTTCGGCATGCTCCATATCATGCCGGCTCTGCCGTCGTTTCGGGCACTCTATCCTGACTTGTCGGTCGATTTACGGCTGACGGAGACGGTGGATATCACGCCGTCGCACGGCGTCGATATCGCCATCCGCCTGGGGCGACCCGAAGAGAAGTCACTGGAAGCAGAACTGTTGACCACCGATCGGCGTGTCTTGTGCGCCAGTCCGGATTATTTCGAGCGCTGTCCGCCGCCGGAGGATCGGGACGACCTGGACCGCCACGATTGCCTGACCTATGGCCAGGATGCGGAGCCGGCGGTCTGGGTGTTCGAAGACGCCTCTGGGCGGCGGGACATCGAGGTGACCGGCGTGGTCCGCTCGAATAGTGGCGAGGTCCTGCGCCAAGCCGCGCTGGACGGTTTAGGGCTGGCGGTCCTGCCCGAATGGATGGTTGCTTGGGACATCGCCGGTGGGCGGCTCGAATCCTGCCTGACGGAGTTGCGGGTCTATCCCGCCGGCTACTCCGCCGAGATTTACGCCGTCTATATGCGGGATGTCTTGAGGCCGATGAAAGTCAACGCATTCATCGACCACCTGCAGAAGCATCTGGCGACACATATAAGCCCAGTGTCCTGATTTTCGGGAAACTATTTCCTTTATTATCCCACTATTAAATGAAACGGACACGGGGCACGGTTGGTCGGCGATAGAAACTCGAATGCCGGAGGAAACCATGTTCACCATCGGACAGATGCATCCGCTCTTCGCGGCCGAGGTCAAGGGATTGGACCTCTCCAAGCCGGTGCCCGATGATTATTTCCGCGATATCGAGGCTGCATTTCGCCGACAGTCGGTATTGGTTTTCAGAAATCAGCCGATCGGCGACGATCAGCAGATCGCGTTCAGCGAGCGGTTCGGCGCCCTGGAGACGACCAAGGTCGGCACCGTCGGTGCGGGCAGCAAACTGGTGATCCTGTCCAATATGAATGCGGAGGGCGTCGTCGTGCCGCCGACCGACAAACAGGTCTTGAACAACCGCGCCAATCGCTTCTGGCATGCGGACAGTTCCTTCAAGGCGATCCCCGCCAAGGCATCGATGCTTTCCGCGCGCGTGATCCCGTCCAAAGGCGGCGATACCGAGTTCATCAGCATGCGCGCCGTTTATGCGGCCCTTCCGGCGCATTTGAAACAGGCGGCCGCGAACAAGGTGGTCATTCATGATTATGCCTATTCACGATCGAAGATCGACCCGAACCTGGTGACCGACGAGGAAAGGGCCGCCGTGCCGCCGGTACGCCAGGCGATGGTGATTGACCATGGTCCGGAATTCGGAAAATCGCTCTATCTAGGCGCGCATGCGGCCAGGATCGAGGGGATGGAGGAGGCCGAGGGCAGGGCGCTGATCGACGAGTTGATGGAATTCGCCACGCAGCCGCGCTTTGTGTATGCCCATAAATGGCACCCGCACGATCTGCTGCTTTGGGACAACCGATCGGTCGTCCACCGGGCGACGCCGTTTGAAAGCAGTACCGAGAAGCGCCTGATGGTCCGGACGACGATTGCCGGCGACGCACCGACATTGGCGGCCGTCGCGTGATCGACCGGTTCGACTATGTGATCGTCGGGGCCGGCACGGCCGGTTGTGTCCTGGCGAACAGGCTCACCAGCGACCCGCGTGTGCGGGTCATGCTGCTGGAGGCGGGCGGCAGCGACAGGCATCCGTTCGTGCAGGCGCCGGTCGGGTTCCTGAAGACGTTTCAGGACCAGCAGTTCAATTGGTGTTTCTCAACCGCGCCGGGCGAGGGCGTCGATGGGCGGTCGATCTTCTTCCCGCGCGGCAAATTGCTGGGTGGTTCCAGTTCGATCAACGGACATCTCTATGTCCGCGGGCAGGCGCGCGACTTCGACACCTGGGCGCAACTCGGCAATCGGGGCTGGGGATATCAGGACGTTCTGCCTTATTTCAAGAAGGCGGAAGACCGGGCCGGCGGCGGGGACGAGTATCACGGCGCCGGCGGCCCGCAGCATGTTTCCGATATCCATGAACGCCATCCGATTTGCGAGGCCTTCATCGACGGGGCGGAGAGCCTCGGCGTGCCCCGCAACGCGGACTACAACGGCGCGCGCCAGGAAGGCGTCGCATACTATCAGCGCACGATCCGTAACGGTGTGCGGCACAGTGCGGCGAGCGGTTATCTCCACCCCATTCGGCGCCGCCCCAATTTGGAGATCGTCACCCATGCGCATGTCGAACGCATCCTGTTCGACGGACGTCGGGCGACGGGGCTGACGTACCGGCAACACGGCCGTCCCAAGCAGGTCTCGGCCGGGCGGGAGGTGATCCTGGCCGCCGGGGCAATCGGCAGTCCGCATATCCTTCAAGTTTCGGGTGTCGGAAACCCGGAGCATTTGCGCCGCATCGGGGTAGATGTCGTCTGTCCGCTCCCCTCCGTCGGCGAAGGGCTGCAGGATCACTATGCGGTTCGTGTCGTGAATAGCGTGACGCGGCCTGTTACGCTGAATGAGCGAGCGCGCGGCCCGCGCTTGTTGTGGGAAATTGCCAAATGGTATTCGACCGGCAAGGGGCTTCTCGCCTTCAGTCCCGCTCATGTCGGCGCCTTCGTGCGGTCTTCCGGCAATTTGGAGGAACCGGACCTGCAATTCGTCTTCACGCCGGCCAGTTACTCGGTAGGTGTGGTCGGCAAATTGCAAAAATCGCCTGGCATGACCATCGGTGTCTGGCAGATGCGGCCGCATAGCGCCGGCCATGTCCGCGCGATCACGGGCGATCCTTTCGACCCGCCGGAAATACAGCCGAACTATCTTGCCGACCCGGCCGATCAACAGGCCGTGGTCGATGGCCTGAAATGGTGCCGGAAGCTTCTGTCCAGCGAGGCCTTGTCCGCCTATCGGGGGTCCGAATCATTGCCGGGGCCGAATGTGGTGAGCAACGACGACTTGTTGGCCTATGCGCGTACCCATGGAGCGACAGTGTATCACGCCGTCAGTTCTTGCCGTATGGGCGTGGACCGTGAAGCGGTGGTCGATCCTGAATTGCGGGTCCGTGGATTGGAGGGATTGCGGGTGGTCGACGCATCGGTCATGCCGACCATGGTTTCCGCGAATACCAATGCCGCGACGATGATGATTGCAGAAAAGGCTTCGGACCTGATAGCCGCGGCGAAGGCCTAACATGACCAATACAGGGAGGTTGCTATGGTGGAGTTGAAGAATCACGCGTTGGACCGATTGCGCGCAGGGGAATTGTCCCTGGGCGTCGGATTGCGACAGGCACGGACCGTCGATATCGGCAAGATCATGAAGACGGCCGGATTCGACTGGCTGTTCATCGATATGGAACACAACGCCATGGACGTGGACATGGCGGTCCAGATCAGCGTGGCGGCTCAGGATGCGGGGATCACCCCGATCGTCCGCGTGCCTGGCTTTCAGCATTTCCATGCGACGCGCGTCCTGGACGGCGGCGCGCAGGGGATTGTCGTTCCCCATGTGGACGATGCGGCGACGGCCGCCGAGATGGTATCGCATGTACGCTATCCGCCGCTCGGTCATCGCTCCGTCACCGGGGCGCTGCCGCAACTCGATTTCGCCTCTCATCCGATGGCGGAGACGGCGGAGGCGGTGAACCGTGAAACCCTGCTTGTCCTTATGCTTGAAACGCCGACGGCGATCGCCAATGCGGACGCGATCGCAGCCGTCCCCGGTGTGGATGCCCTGCTCATCGGCACCAGCGACCTGACGATGGAAATGGGGATTCCTGGGCAGTTCGACCATCCGGATGTCGTTGCCGCCTATGAAACCATGATCGCGGCCTGCCGGAAGCACGGGAAGTTCCCCGGTATGGGCGGTGTCTATGACCCCGCGAACATGCAGCGCTATATCGCCATGGGGGCCCGTTTCATCCTGTCCGGCAACGACCTGGCTTTCCTGATGGCCGGCGCCCGGGACCGCGCGTCATCGGTCCGGGCGATGCTTTAAGACAGAGTGGGCGTGGAGATGGCAGCTCAATCGGCCGTCTATTCCGCTGAACCTGTTCCGTGGGTTTTGAGCCACTCGCGCACGGTTTGGAACTTGTTGGCCAGATGGTCCCTCAGAATCTGCGCCAGGGCTTGGCCATCGCGCTTCTCGAGCGCGCGCAGGATTTCCTCGTGCTCCTGCAGGGATTTCTCCCAGCGCGTGTCTGACATGTTGGCAAGATACCGGGCGCGGCGCATCCGGGCCGCCAGCATGCGGTATTGCTGCGCCAGGGTCTTGTTGCCCGCTGCTTCCAGGATCGCTTCGTGGATCAGTTGGTTGGCCTTGAAATATTCCGGCCGGTTCCGGACCTTGTAGTGGGTGTCCATCTGCCGGTGCAGGTCGCGGATATGGTCGACCTCCGCGTCGGTGATGCGCTGGCAGGCGAGTTCTCCCGACAGGGCTTCAAGGGCGCCCATCACCGGGAAGACCTCCTCCAGCTCCTTCAGCGAAATCTGGGTAACCCAGGCCCCACGGTTGGGCTCCAGGGAAACCAGACCTTCCGCGGCCAGCACCTTCAGCGCCTCGCGCATCGGGGTGCGGGAGACGCCGAAACTTTCGCACAGGGCCCGTTCCGGCACCTTGTTGCCGGCAGCCAGCGTGCCGTCGACGATCATTTCGTACAGGCGGTCGACAAGTTCGTCATGCAGGGAGCGGCGGGAAATCACACTGGCTTGCAGGGCTACTGACATCTCAATTTTCCGACCTTATTTCTCAAGCGCCATTTCCAACAGCCGCGCGACATGAATAGCATCTTTGCCGGCCCCGTCAAAAATCTGGTGGCGGCAGGATGTGCCGTCGGCGACGACCAGCGTTTCCGCGTCGCTGTCCCGCACCGCGGGCAACAGGGAAAGCTCGGCCATCTTCATGGAAATTTCCTGCGTCTCGGTCCTGTAACCGAAGGAACCCGCCATGCCGCAGCAACTCGTCTCTATGGTCTCGACCTTCGTGTCCGGCAACAATTGCAGGATTCGCTGGATCGAGGATACCACGCCGAAGGCCTTCTGATGGCAATGGCCGTGCAGCTTGATCTTGGCTGCCGGCGATTTCAGGGGCAGCGACAAGGCGTTCTTGTCCGCCTGATCCGCCAGGTATTCCTCCAGCATCTTGGCCTTCGCCGCGACCTTGGCCGAACGTTCGCCCGGCAAGAGGGCGGGAATCTCGTCCCGCAGGGTGAGGAGGCAGCTGGGCTCCAATCCGACAATCGGGATCCCTTTTTCGGCATAGGGATAGAGGGCGTCGAGCAGTCTTTCCGCCTCCGCCCGCGCCTCTTCCACAAGGCCGACGGCCAGGAAGGTGCGGCCGCAGCACAAGGGTCTGCCGCCATCGGCGGGCTTGGCGACATCCAGCGCAATGCCCGCCTTTCCCAGCACCTTGGCCGTGGCGCGCAGGTTCTCGGGTTCGAAATAGCGGTTGAAGGTATCCGCGAAGAGAACGGCTTGCGCGGGGCCGGAAGGGGAGATTTCGCCGTCCTCGAACCGGTCCGGCCGCCAAACGGGCAGCTTCCGCTGTGCGGAGAACCCTGTCGGGCCTTCCAAGAGTTTCGCGAGACCCGGCACTCCGTTGCGCAGATTCGCCAGCCAGGGAAACTTGGATGCCAGCGGCGCATAGCGCGGCAGATAACCCACCAATTTGTCGTGCAGCGACAGGCCCTTGGCCTTTGCCCGCGCGGCCAGCACCTCGATCTTCATGCGCGCCATGTCGACGCCCGTCGGGCATTCGCGTTTGCAGCCCTTGCAGGAAACGCAGAGCTCCATGGTCTCCGCCATGTCGTCGGAGGAAAGCGCGTCCGGGCCAAGTTGGCCCGATAGGGCAAGGCGCAGCGTATTGGCGCGGCCGCGCGTCAGGTCCTTTTCATTGCGCGTTACCCGGAATGAGGGGCACATCACGCCGCCCGAGAGCTTACGGCAGGCGCCGTTGTTGTTGCACATCTCCACCGCGCCTTGGAATCCGCCGGCGCCGCCGGACCATTCCGACCAGTTGAGTGCCGGCGCGTGGTCTGACTTCCTGTAATCGGGCGGATACCGGAACAGCGAGCGGTCGTCCATCTTCGGCGGATCGACGATCTTGCCGGGATTGAAGGTCGTTTCGGGGTCGAACAGCCGCTTCACCTCGCCGAAGGTCTCGACCATCTTGGGGCCGAACATCGGTTCGTGAAATTCCGAACGGACGATCCCGTCGCCGTGCTCGCCCGAATGCGACCCCTTGTATTCCCGCACCAGTTCGAAGGCTTCCTCGGCGATCGCGCGCATCGCCTTGGCGCCCTGCTCGGTCTTCATGTTCAAGATCGGGCGGACATGCAGGCACCCGACCGACGCATGGGCATACCAGGTCCCGGTCGTATCGTGTTTGGTGAAAATGTCGGTGAGCCGGGCTGTGTAGTCGGCCAGATCCTCCAGTGGGACGGCGCAGTCCTCGACGAAGGAAACGGGCTTACCCTCTTCCTTCATCGACATCATGATGTTCAGGCCGGACTTCCGAACTTCCCAGATCGCGGATTGGAACCCCGGTTCTTCCGCGCGGACGACCCCGCCCCAACTCTTGCCCTCGCCGGTCCAGGAGAAGCCGAGGTCGCCCATCAGCGTTTCGAGGTCGTTCAGTTTGGCGAGCGAGGCCTGCTCGCTCTCCTCCGCGAACTCGACGAGCAGCAGGGCATCCGGTTCGCCCTTGATGAACTGGTCCACGGTCGCCCGGAACATCGGGATTTCCTTTGCCAGACCGATCATCGTCGCATCGACGAGTTCGACGGCCTGCGGCGCCAGTTTCACCAGGTGCTGGGTCGCGTCCATCGCGTGATAGAAACTGCCGAAATGGCAGACGCCCAGCTTCTTGTTCCGGGGCAGGGGGGAGAGTTCCAGTTCGATCGCCGTCGAATACGCAAGCGTGCCTTCCGATCCGACCAGCAGATGCGACAGGTTGTTCGGCGCGTTAATCGGGACGAGGGCGTCGATATTGTACCCGCCGACGCGACGCATCAAATTCGGGAAGCGCCGTGAAATCTCCTCCGCATGCTCGGCCCCCAGTTCCAGCAGATTCCTTGCCAGCGGGTGGTCGACGAGGCCGTCCAGGACGTCGCCGCGGTGCATCGGTCCAAAAGACGCTGTTTGTCCGTCGGAAAGAATGCCTTCGATCGACAGGACGTTGTCCCGCATCGTGCCGTACCGGATCGATCGCGAGCCGCAGGAATTGTTACCGGCCATGCCGCCGATGGTCGCGCGTGAGGAGGTCGAGACGTCGACCGGAAACCACAGGCCATGCGGCTTCAGAAGCCGGTTCAATTCGTCGAGGACGATGCCTGGACGGACCCGGCAGCGCCGGCCTTCCACATCGAGGTCGATCAGCCCGTTGAAGTATTTCGAATTGTCGATCACCAGCGCATTGTTGACGGTCTGCCCGCATTGCGAGGTTCCGCCACCGCGCGCCAGGATCGGCACGCCTTCATCGCGTGCCGCCGCGATTGCCGCCTGAATGTCTTCGACCGTTTTGGGCACCACGATGCCGAGCGGCATCATCTGATAGATCGATGCATCCGTCGCGTACCGTCCGCGGCTGAAGGCGTCGACCAGGACGTCGCCCGAGATTTCTCTCTTGAGCCTGCTCTCGAAGCCCGGTCTGGAAACGAAGCTCATCGGATGCCCTCCTGGACGCGGCGAATAGGCGAAATTCGGTCTTGACGCCGAATTGCATTCATAATTCAATATTAAGAATATCGTGAAATGGGCGCAACCCATAAACACGACTGGCCGCGTCCTGGCGGGCGGTTGAAGAAAGAACAAGAGAGCGGGAGGACCTATCAGGACAATGAGAAAAGCAGGCCGGCACTTTCTCCAGATTCCGGGGCCCAGTTCGGTGCCCGACCGAATTCTCCGCGCCATCTCCATGCAGACGATCGACCATCGCGGGCCGACTTTCGCCGATGTTGGAAAACGCGCGCTGGAGGGGATGAAGTCCATCTTCAAGACGGAG